>Ga0181520_10004675_pt1 | contig 22671 bp, 21 predicted proteins | sample PEATcosm2014_Bin_29_FD_132451 | JGI IMG/M metagenome (GOLD analysis project Ga0181520, IMG submission 132451) | Peatland microbial communities from MTU Mesocosm Facility, Houghton, MI, USA - PEATcosm2014_Bin02_30_metaG | ecosystem: Environmental > Terrestrial > Soil > Wetlands > Peat | place...
GTCCGTAATGGCTCTCCACGTACTTATCCAGAATCCGCTTGAACTCGGCCACGATCGCATCTCCCTTCAGCGTCGTATAGAGCCTGCCGTCCACATAGACCGGAGCTTTGGGGTCCTCGAAGGCCGCGCTTATCGAGGCCCTCGACGATGCGCGGGACAGCCGCAGCGGCATCCTCGTTGTTCACGGTGACGCGAACGATCTCCGAACCTGCCAGCGCCAGGGCGGCCGCCTGTTCGATGGTGCCCGCAACGTCCGCCAAAGTCAGTTTAGCTGAATCCTTGTCGGATGTATGCGATGTCGTCCGCCGTCAGGTGATCCAGATCACATCCCGGATAAGTTTTTGCTGATTAAGATTAGTTATCGTTCCGATGAATTGAGAAACGGGGTCCGCCAGGGAAGAGGGAGGGGCTGGCGACTCGGAGCCGTCCCTGTCTCCGCCGTTCGACTCTTCGGGAGGTTCAAGCATGAGCGCACAATGAGCGAATCCTGCGAACGGCGTTTGCAACTCAGACCGAAATGGTCGTATACTTAAATCCGACAATTCCGGTCGTAGTTTGAAAGTGCTGGCATTTCGGCGGCCAAACGGAGCGAGGCGATTGAGCGTGCTCAGTGAACTGAATATCGGCGAAAGCGGGGCGCTGGCGGCCCTCGATCTGCCCGAATCGGTGCAGAACCACCTGATGCACATGGGATTTGTGCCCGACGCGCTGGTGACGGCTGTGCGCCGCGCACCGGCCGGCGACCCCACGGTCTATAGCGTGGGCGGGATGGAAATCGCCCTGCGCCGGGAGACGGCGAACGGAATTCGGATGCGCAACGTTTCCTTGAACGCCGCTCCAGCCAGCGAAGAAAAGGGCGCGGAGTGCCTGGAGGCCGCGCTATGAACGCTTGCTGCGAGACTCCAGCCTTTGAACCGCCGAAGTCCCTTGCATTGCCAGGGGAGCTTCGGACGGTGGCCGTGATCGGGCCGCCGAACTCCGGCAAGTCAACGCTTTTCAATCGCTTGACAGGTATGCGCCAGAAGGTGGCCAACTACCCCGGCGTCACTGTCGAGCAGCGCATGGGACGGATGGCGGGGGTGGGCCGCGACGATCTGGTTTTGATCGACCTGCCCGGCATCTACTCGCTCGACCCCTATTCCGAAGATGCCCGCGTGGCGATCGAAGTGCTGCGCGGTCGGATGGCCGGAACGCCCAAGCCCGATGCGGTGCTGCTGGTGCTCGATTCCCAGCACTTGACCCGCCAGTTGATGCTGGCCGCGCCGGTGCTGGCGCTGGGAGTGCCCACGCTGGTGCTGCTCAATATGACCGACCTAATGGAGGCGCGCGGCGGCCGGATCGACGCCCTCCAACTGGCTCGTCAACTGGGCGCGCCGGTAGCCCTCATCAGCGCCGTCAAGGGCACCGGCATCGAAGCGGTGCCGCTCTTTCTTCACCGGCAAACGGAGCGGTCGGCCGCGCGGCCCTTGCAACTGCCGGTGCTGGGAAATGCCGCCAGCGCCCATCAGTGGGCCGCGCAAGTGAGCAGGCAAGCCGGTTACCGCGCCCCTGTTTCCGTGGAAAACAGCCGCAAGATCGACAATGTGCTGCTGCATCGCTTGTGGGGGCCGCTGCTGTTCTTGATCGTGGTGGTGGGCGTTTTCGAGGTGGTTTTCTCGATAGGCCAGCCGCTTTCCGACGGCTTTGGCGACCTTCTGGCCCGCGCCGGCGAGCTGGTCCGCCCACTGCTGCCTTCCGGTTGGCTACAGTCACTCGTGCTCGACGGCGCCTGGAAGGGCATCGCCTCCGTGCTGGTCTTTCTGCCCCAGATACTGTTGCTTTTTCTCTTCATCGGCATTCTGGAAGACTCGGGCTATCTGGCCCGCGCCGCGCTCATCGCCGATCGCGTGATGCGCACCATCGGATTGAACGGCAAGGCCTTTATCCCGCTGCTTTCCGCCTACGCCTGCGCGGTTCCGGCCATCATGTCCACGCGCACCATCGAGAACAAGCGCGACCGCATGGCCACCATTCTGGTCACCCCCTTCATGACCTGCTCGGCGCGGCTGCCGGTGTATATGCTGCTGATCGCCGCCTTCATTCCCAATACGGCTTACCTGCACGGCATTCTGGGCCTGCGCACTCTTACCATGCTGGGACTCTATCTGGCCGGCTTTGTGGCCGCGATGACCACCGCCTGGTTGCTCAAAAGCTCGATCCTGAAGTCCAGCGACGCGCCGTTCATTCTCGAACTGCCGCAGTACCGGATGCCCACGCTGCGGTCGCTGGGGTTGCGCCTGGTGGATCGCGCCCGCGTCTTCCTGCGCCAGGCGGGAACGATCATTCTCTGCGTCACGCTGGCGCTATGGGTGCTGGCTCACCTGCCCGCGCTGCATACCGCTTCCGGCACTTACGCCGCGCCGGAGTTGGCCGAAAGCGTCATTGGCCGCCTGGGCCGATTCATAGAGCCGGCCATTGCGCCGCTCGGCTTCAACTGGAAGATCGGCATCGGCCTGCTTTCCAGCGTGTTGGCTCGCGAGGTGATGGTCAGCACCATGGGCACCCTCTACGGCGCCGACCCGTCCACCCAGGCGATGCACCTGCAAACCGCGCTGCATCACGATATGACTCTGGGTGCCGCGCTGGCGCTGATGATCTTCTTCGCCTTCGCCATGCAATGCACCTCGACCATGGCTGTGGTGCGCCGCGAGACAAATAGCTGGAAGTGGCCCGCCCTGCAGTTCCTCTATATGCTGGCGCTGGCCTGGGGCGCGGCCTTTGCGGTCAATCATATTGCGATGGCGTTCTCTTGAAGCTGGGTATGTGGAAGTCTGCCTCGGCACGCAAAAAGATCGCTAGAAGTCTCCTTTTTCGTCACTCGCACCAGCGAGTCCAGATACGGCAAAGAGGACGGCCCTCGCATCGATTCACCCCAAAGCAAGGGTGCCATTATTCCATGTTCGATGAAAGATTGGTATGTGTGGAAGTGCCGCTTGTAGACCTTGCTATACTTGCGCATGATGGCGGATGATCGGGAGATTGCGACGGTCGAGAAGGCGGCGAAAGGCAAGAGCGGCGAAGCGGTCTGCCCTGTTTGGACGGGGAAAAAGATATGCGGGCGCAAACTCCATATAGGGCCGGACACGACTGACGAGCAGCCCGTATGCCTGATGCATTCCAAGGATCCAAACAAACAATCGGGAGCGCTTTTCGATGCATTCTGGACGGAGTTCGAGAGGATTCTTAAAGATGCTGGGGAGGGCGAAGCTGACTGCGAGCGAGTTGTCTTTCCTTTCGCGGATTTGAGCGGACGGGAGTTTCTAGCCACCTGCCGGTTTAATAAAGCGACCTTCACGCAGGGCGCCTACTTCAGTGGAGCGCGATTCTTGAAAGACGCGAACTTTTCCGGCGCGGCTTTCCAGAAGGGTTGCTCTTTCAGCGGAGCGCGATTCCTGCAAGACGCGGACTTTTCCGACGCGGCTTTCCAGAAGGGTTGCTTTTTCAACTATGCCTCCTTCGCTCGGAATGCAGCGTTCCACAGAGCGATCTTCACGCAGGACGCCGACTTTCGCAGAGCGATCTTCACGCAAGGCGCGGACTTCAGCGGAGCGTCTTTCCAGTCGGGCGCGTTCTTTCACACGGCGACCTTCCAGCAAGAAGCCCGCTTTCGCAGAGCGATCTTTACCGGAGAAGCCTTTTTCAGCGGAGCCGGCTTCACGGGAGAAACGGATTTCTTCCGCGCGAGCTTCACGCAGGGCGCAGAGTTTATTGGAACGACTTTTCAGAACGAGGTGAAATTCATCGGAGTTGCCTTCACGCAGGAGGCGCAATTCACTTCCGCGGTCTTCGCGCAGAACGCGGACTTCAGTTATGCGACTTTTACGCAGGCGGCGCGGTTTGCGGACACGGAGTTTCGCGGAACGGTCAATCTGAGAAGAATCCGGTTTCTCGATCAAGCCGAATTCCGTCGCACGAAATTCGATCCTCAAATTGCGGGACAGCCCAGCGCGGTGTTTGCGCTGGCTAGCTTCGCCAAGCCGGAGGAGATACTCTTCGACGACGTGGACCTGAGCCGGGTTCTCTTTCACAATTGCGATGTAAGCCAGGTCCGGTTTAGCTCATCGGCGCGGTGGGGAAGACGGGAAGGACAAGGCGGGCTGACTGTCTTCGAGGAGACGATCCCTCTGGAACAGGAGCTGGAGCGAGGACCGAAGAGAGATGGCCAGCGCGACTATTGGGCGGTGTCGCATATATACACGCAATTGAAGAAGAACTACGATGCCGGGCTGGATTACTGGACGGCCAATGAGTTTCATTTCGGGGAGATGGAGATGAAGCGGCTGGCCGGGCCGACTTCCGGGCGGCTTCTCGGCTTGCGGCGCTGGCGGCATCGCAACCTCAGCTTGGTGGCGCTCTATCGCCATGCGAGCAATTACGGGAACAGTTATTGGAAACCGGGAGCTTGGCTGCTGGGAACTCTGGTCTTGTTTGCGGCATTGCTGCCTCTTCCCGGAGTTGGACTGAAGCGGCAAGAGACCAGGCAAGTCGAGACTTATGCCTCGGTGTGGGAAGTTAGCAAGAGCGCGAGGGAAAATCTTTGGGCGGAGGCCGGATTGGCGGGCAAAGGGGCGATTGCATCGGTGGATACGGCGACCTTTCAGAAGAGCGCGGAGTACGCTCCGAACTATCCGTGTGGGCGGGTTCTGGCGATTGCGGAGAGTTTGCTGACCGCGACGCTCTTCGGCCTGTTTTTGCTGGCGATACGGCGGCAGTTCAGGCGGTAGGGAACTGGATTCGCGGCTGCCCATCGTTTCGCATAGTACGTGAAAAGCATGGGGCACGGGGCGTTTTAGCCGCTCGGAAAGCGCCGCACAACCGGGGACGTTTTTTCGTCCTATAGTTGGACGATCTTGAGACCGGGGATAAGCCGAAAATGGCGGAGATTGACGGTCAAGACAGAGAAGCCAAGTTCCAGCGCCGTGACGCCGACCAGCAAGTCGTCAACGGGGATGGTCACGCCCAACGCCTGCTGCGTGCCGTCGATCTCTCCGGCCGGCAAGGCAGTCTCTTTGGTAAACGGATAGACCGTCAGATCGCGGAGGAGTTCTACGATGAAGGACTGGCGGCGTAGGCGTATTGCCGGGGTTTGCGCGCGATAGATGCCGTGGACAAGTTCCGTCAGTCCGACCGAAGAGAGCGCGGCCTCCTGATCGCCCGCCACTGTGATCGCCCGCTCTATCAGTTTTTCGACGGTATCCCCTCGGCGCTCGGCATCGATAACGACGCTGGAATCGAGGATCAAGCCCACGGGTTCTCCAGCGGTTCGGGATGGCTCTTTAAGACCGCTTCAATATCCCGGGCGAAGCCGCCGTCCAACGTGACCGTGGAACCATGCTCTTTGGCCAGGCGGAGGGATTCCGATAGCCGCCTGAGAGGGCGCTCGACTGACGTGCGCAGCACAACGGCGGGAGAGGCGGCGTTCTCAATGACGACCTCGGTCCCGGCGCGGACACGGGCGAGCAATCCAGCGAAGTCGCGGCAGGCATCAACCTCCGAGATGTGTATTGTTGCCATACTTAGGATGATACCTCGGATTCGGAGTTTTTCGCGGGCGACTTCGACGACTGCGCGAAGGCGGCAGATTGTTCGGCCCACCAGGCGTCGAAGGCGGCTAGCGCTCGCTCGCACTGGAGGCGGTGGCGCTCTTTCTTGTCGCGGAGTTTCTTGCGGATTTCTTCATCGAGAGGCTCAAGCAGGTCGAAGGTTGCATTGGCTGGCTGGAAGTTCTTGGGATCGGCGTGAGTTATGTAGTGGACCAAGGAGCCGAGGGCGCAGGCGCGTGGGGCGGGGATGGGCTGTTCTCCGCGCGCGACGGCGGCGGCGTGGAGGCCGGCGAGCAGGCCGGTGGCGATGGATTCCGTGTAGCCTTCGACGCCGGAGAGCTGGCCGGCGAAGAACAGGCTCGGCTCTTTTTTGAGGCGGAGAGTTTCGTCCAGCAAGAGAGGAGCCTGGATGTAGGTATTGCGGTGAATCTGACCGTAGCGCAGGAAGTTGGCGTTTTCCAGGCCGGGAATGAGGCGGAGGACTTGGGCCTGGGCTCCGAATTTCAGGTGGTTCTGGAAGCCGACCAGGTTGTAACTGTCGGCGCGCAGATTTTCCTTGCGCAGTTGGACGACGGCCCAGGGAGTTTTGCCGGTGCGCGGATCGCGGAGTCCGACGGGCTTCATGGGGCCGAAGCGGAGGGTATCGCGTCCGCGGCGGGCGAGCACCTCAATGGGCAAGCAACCCTCGAAGTAATCGAGCTTCTCCCAGTCCTTGGCTTCGGCCGGCTCGGCGGCGAGCAAGGCATCGAGAAAGCGGTCGTACTCGGCGCGATCCAGTGGGCAGTTGATGTAGTCCGCGGTGCCTTTGTCCCAGCGGGCGGCGAAATATACGCGGTCCATCGCTATCGAGTCGGCCTCGACGATGGGAGAGATGGAATCGTAAAAGGCGAGATGGCCGGAGCCGGTGACGCGCTCGATCTCGGCGCTGAGGGCGTCAGAGGTGAGGGGGCCGGTGGCTAATATGGTCAGACCGTCGTCTGGGTCGAGGCGGGTAACTTCCTCGCGGAAGACGCGGATGAGCGGCTGGGCGGCGATCTCTTCGGCGATGCGGCGTGAGAACTCGACGCGATCGACGGCGAGGGCGTGGCCTGCCGGCACCGCTGATCGATCAGCAAGGCGCAAAAGAGCGGAAGCTCCGCGGCGCATCTCCTGCTTGAGGAGCCAGGGAGCGGTATAGGGCGACTCACTTTTGAGCGAGTTGGAGCAGACCAGTTCGCCGAACTCGACGGTTTGGTGGGCTGGGGTGAGGCGCGGCTGGCCGTCGATGAGGGCGCGCATCTCATGGAGGTCCACCGGGCAGCCGCGGCGCGCGGCGGTCAATGCGGCCTCGGGGCCGGCGAGTCCGCCGCCGATGACGCGAATTTTCACAGGGCGGCCGTCCGTATCGTCGTATTCATTCATCCATTTTAGAGTGTGATACAGGCCACAATGCGCGGGCTTGGAGAGTCAATATCATGGGGAGGGAAAAGCGGCGGCGAAGTCCGCCGTCACCGACTAACGGCGGGAAGCGCCGAAGCGACAGTGGAATTCGTGCGCTTGCCCGGTTCGGTATGATCGTTGGTGGCGAAGCGCGCGTTGCCGAACGAGCGGTCCAAGTGCGCTTGCCTCCGCAATAGGTAGGCAAATACGATATTTCGAGTGTGCGGGCAGTTTGGTTTGCGCCGCTCCCAAGGAGAAGAAGATGAAACGCAACCTCTCAATCGGGCTGGGCCTTCTGGCAGTTGCCCTCTTGCCCGCGATGGCGCAAACGCCCGCTCCGGCGCTCAAGGGGCCGACAGGCAAGATTCACGGCCACGTCAACGGACCGGAAGGCGCTCCGCGAACCTCCGGTACGGTAAGTCTGTCGAGCGACAACGGCCACAGCTCGAAGTTTTCCTTTCCGGTTTCGGCAAGCGGCGACTATGCCGGCGATGCCACGCCGGGCACGTATATGCTTGTCTACCGCACTCCGACTACGCCCGCCGACCAGATGGTGGACTCGATCGACGGCGTGAAGATCGTGGCGGACCAGGATATTCTGCAAAACGACGATATGTCGCGCAAGGAGTACATCGACAAGATGACTCCGGAAGAAAAAAAGCAACTGGCGGAGCTTATCGAGAAGAACAAGGCGGCCTTGGGCAAGAACGCGATCATCAAGCGGGTGAATGCGGATCTCCTGACAGCCAACCAGGACATCAAGGATGCCAACGGCGCCAAGGACGCGGAGACCAAAACCGCAAAGTACACCGAAGTGGAAACCTTGATGCTCAAGGACACCGCGGACCTGCCGGACCAGTCCGTTCTGTGGGTTTCATTGGGACTGGCGCAGACCGGACTCAAGAAGTACGACGATGCCGAGACGACTTACAAGAAGGTTCTCGATCTGGAGTCGAAGGCAAAGAGTCCGAACATATCGGTGGAAGGCTCGGCCAACGCCGGTTTGGGGGAGATATACGCGCGCACTGGAAAGGTTCCGGAGGCCAATGCCGCCTATGACGCGGCGGCCAAGATCAATCCCACGCTGGCGGCCTTCTATCTGAAGAATGAAATGGTGGTTTTCTTCCAGATGAACAACGCGGACGCTCAAGTGGCCGCCGCCGACGAGGTCATCAAGACCGATCCGACGATACCGATCGCCTATTACTTGAAGGGCAACGGCTTGGTCGGCAAATCCACGGTCGATACGAAGAGCAACAAGCTGATCGCGCCGCCGGGCTGCCAGGAAGCCTACCAGAAGTATCTCGAGTTGGCTCCGACGGGGCAGTATGCCGCCGATGTGAAGAGCATACTGGCCAGCCTGCAGGCGACGCTGCCTCCGCAAGCCACCCCCGGCAGCGGCAAGAAAAAGAAGAACAACTGAGACGGTAGCTTCGCAAACGCAAAGGGCGCTCCCCGCAGTCGGACGCGCCCTTTGCGTTTGTGCGCTTGGGGTCCATGCGGGCGCTGCAACCTTCTACAATTCAATCCATGAGCTTTGCATTCCACGGCATCGCAAAAGCCGTCGCGCGGACCGTACTTCGCTTGACTCAAACATGGATTGAAGCATGAGTCTTCTGCCGATCTTCGTCAATCTCGATGGCCGCCGCGGCCTGCTGGTGGGCGCGGGCAAGGTTGCGCTGGGCAAGGTTGAAAGCCTGCTCGGTACGGGACTGCAACTGCGCGTGGTCGCCCCGGAGGCGCTGGCGGAGATACGGCAGTTGGCCGCCGAAGGCAAGCTCGAATGGACTCAGCGCGCCTTCAATCCCGCCGACCTCGACGGCAGCGTTCTTGCCGTTGCCGCCACCGATTCGCCCGAGGTCAACGCGGCCGTCTATCGGGCGGCGGCGGAGCGCGGAATTCCATGCAACAGCGTGGACGATATTCCCCACTGCGACTTCTTCTTCGGCTCGGTGGTCAGGCGCGGCGAGTTGCAAGTCGCTATCTCGACCGGCGGCGAAAGCCCGGCTTTTGCCCAGCAACTCCGCCATGAGATCGACGAGCAATTGCCGGAAGACCTGGCTGTGTGGCTTGAACATCTGGGCCAGCTTCGGCGAGAAGTTCTTGCCGCGCATCCTCCAGGCGACCGGCGCCGTTTGCTGTTGCATCGGCTCGCCCGGCGTGAGCTTTGCGGCGCCCAAGAATGCCCCGCGCGCCGGATGGCCCTTGCGTCGCTCGATGAAGAGCCGGAGGTCGATAGCTGCGATGCAGTCGCCGAGGAAGGAGCATATCTTTTCGAGCCGGGCCTCACTGAACCATTCAGGTTCGAGGCGGAGGAAGGCCACGGCGCGCGGGTGGAAACGGTTCATTTGGTGGGCGCGGGCCCCGGCGACCCGGAACTTCTGACCGTGAAGGCCCTGCGACTGATCCAAACCGCCGATGCGATTCTCCACGACGACCTTGTGCCACAGGCGATTCTCGATTGCGCCTCGCCTTCAGCCGAGATCGTCAATGTGGGCAAACGCTGCGGAGCGAAGACCGTAACCCAGGCCGAGATCGACGCGCGGATGATCGAACTGGCCCGCGCCGGCCGCAGTGTGGTGCGGCTCAAGGGCGGCGACCCGCTGATCTTCGGCCGCGCCGCTGAGGAGATCGCGGCCCTGAGCGAAGCGGGGGTGCCTTTCGAGATCGTTCCCGGAATCACTGCCGCCTTCGCCGCCGCCGCCGCTCTGGGCTGCTCGCTCACCGCACGCGGCAGCGCTTCGAGCGTGATCTTCTCTACCGGCCATCGCGCGCAACCGGATGGCGCATCGGCGCCGCCCGCGCGGCTCGACGACGCAACCCGCGTGGTCTATATGCCGGGCCGCGACTTGCGGCAACTGTCTCTGGAATGGCTAGGGCAGGGGCTTCCGTCGGAGTTGCCGTGTGCCGTAGTCTCTCGCGCCGCGCAGCCCGATCAGCAAATTCTAAGCGCCACGCTGGGCGCGTTGGGCGATGGGGAACCCGTTGCCGCGCCCAGCCTGCTGATTGCCGGTTGGGCCTTGCGGGGCGCGAAGCGGTGAGATTCAGGGACGAAAGACGCTCCAACTTCTGAAATCTTGACTCCGCCAACTCTAACTGACTGCCGGGCAATTCGTTTCGCGAGTCAGCCTTTATACTGAGAAGTTAGCGAAGAGCATAGGCGCGGGCGGGGAAAACGGCGCGACGCAGAGGAGCGGGGCATTGGCAGAGGCGGAGATTGGCATTATCGGCGGCAGCGGGCTTTACTCCATGCCTGGATTCACCAACGTGCGCGAAGAGCGCGTCGAGACGCCCTTCGGCGAGCCGTCGGACCCCTTGGTGCTGGGCGAGCTGGAGGGGCGCAAGGTGGCGTTTCTGGCGCGGCATGGGCGCGGGCATCGCATCCTGCCTTCAGAGTTGAACTTCCGGGCCAATATCTACGCACTCAAGAAGCTGGGAGTCGAGCGCATCGTCTCTGTCTCGGCGGTCGGCTCGCTCAAAGAGGAGCACAAGCCGACCGACTTTGTGATGCCGGACCAGTTCATCGACCGCGCCTTCGATCGCGTTTCGACCTTCTTCGGCGAAGGGATCGTGGGCCATGTGGCCTTTGGCGATCCGGTCTGCGCCACGGTGGCCAAGGCGGCTTTCGAGGCTTGCAAAACCGTGGGCGTGGTGGGCAAGCTGGGCGGAACGTATGTTTGCATGGAGGGACCGCAGTTTTCCACGCGGGCCGAGTCGAATCTCTATCGCAGTTGGGGCGCGGATGTTATCGGCATGACTAACTTGCAGGAAGCCAAGCTGGCCCGCGAGGCGGAGATATGTTATGCGACCGTCGCCATGGTGACGGACTACGACTGCTGGCGCGAAGGGCACGATGCGGTGACCATCGAGGAGATTGTCGCCGTGCTGCACAAGAACGCGGAGAACGCGGCGCGGGTGGTCAAGGCTGCTGTGGCGGCGATGCCGTGGGAGCGCAACTGCGCCTGCGCCTCGGCTGCGAAGTTTGCCGTGCTTACCCAGCCGGATGCGATTCCGGCGGCGGCAAAGGAAAAGCTGGGACTCCTCTTCGGGAAGTACCTGGGGTGGTAGCGTTGATAACGGAGTTTTGAATCAAGCACAAAAGGGTTGCAAAGCCACAAAACTGTCATCCTGAGCGGAGCGTAGCGGAGTCGAAGGACCTGCGGGTATTCTTGCTTTCGTTTTTTCTGCATTGCCAGTAGGAGATTACAAGCGATGGAAATCATCAGCGTCAAAGCGGCAGAAAGATTTGACAATGTGGCGCTCGATAACGTCGTCGATTGGTGGAGTTTGAGGGCTAGGTCGATGTTTACGATCTATACGTGTCTTCAATGCAAGGAGAAAATCCAGTTTCAAAGAAGTGATTTTGAAAAAGTCTGGAAGAGGCGAAATTGGACAAATCTTCCGCAGGAGGTTGCGCGTTGCTTTGATGAGTTTGCGTCCGTGCATGGATTAGACTTGAAGTTTCTCGACTGGCAGTGCCCTAGGTGCAGTCGCGCAGCGCGTGTTTTGATTGAACAATGGGCAGGAGGCAGACACAGGGATCATGGAGTCAATCTCGTCACTGTCATTGAGGCAATCATATAATGGACCTACTCAACGGTGTAGATGTTGAGAAAAACAACCGCAGGTCCTTCGACTGCGCAGGTCGCAAAAAGCGCGTCCTGCTTCGCTCAGGATGACAGCTTTTGTAAGTGAGTTTGAACGAGAGAGGAAAGACAATTGGCAATCACCGTAGTGGGCAGTGTGGCGTTCGATTCGATTGAAACTCCGGCGGGCAAGCGGGAGCGCTGCCTGGGCGGCGCGGCGACGCATTTTTCGCTTTCAGCCAGCTTTTTTACCGAGGTGCGCGTCATCGCCGTGGTGGGCGAGGACTTCGGCCCCCGGCAAGAAGCGGTCTTTGAGGCGCGGTCGATCGACACAGCCGGAATCGAGCATACAAAAGGCAAGAGCTTCTTCTGGGAAGGCTCTTATCTGGATAACTTGAACGAGGCCAAGACGCACACCACCGAGTTGAACGTCTTCGGCAGCTTCGAGCCGAAGATTCCAGAATCATACCGGGACTCGGAGTTTCTCTTTCTGGCCAACATCGACCCTGTCTTGCAGCGGCGTGTCCGCGAGCAGATGCCGGATGTGAAGTTAGTGGCCGGGGATACGATGAATTACTGGATCAACGATCATCGCGCGGCGCTGCTGGAAGTGCTGAAGGGGCTGGATATTCTTCTTATCAACGATACCGAGGCGCGGATGCTGGCCGGCAATAGCAATCTTTCGCAGGCGGCGCGGGCGGTGCTGGAGTTAGGGCCGAAGTCGCTGGTGGTCAAGCACGGCGAGTATGGGGCGACTTTGTTCAGCCGCAAGGAGCGGGCATTCCGAGTGCCCGCGCTGCTGCTCAATGAGGTGGTGGACCCAACCGGCGCCGGCGACAGCTTCGCCGGCGGCTTCTTCGGCTATCTCGCTTCGCTGCCTTCGATAACTCCAGCCTCCTATAAGTACGCCATGTTCTACGGCAGCGTGATGGGATCGTTCGCCTGCGAGCGCTTCGGCACCGAGCGGATTCAGGCGCTCACTCGCGGGGAGATCGACGAGCGCTTCCACCAACTGCGCGAGTTGACTCACCTTGACTGAGAGTTCCACCACGGAGGGGCCTGTCTCCGGCACGGAGCGGCTGGCCGTGCTGGCCGCTTGCGCGCTGGCTTCTCTGGCAGCCGTCGCCTGGAGTTGGCGGCACGGCGCGATGCTGAACTATGGCGATGCCGTGGCGCATCTGCACATTGCGCGGCGGGTCTTCGACTCGCGCCAGCCGAGCCTGTCGCAACTTGGGTCGGTGTGGCTGCCGCTGCCGCACCTGCTCATGCTTCCGTTCGTGCAGGTTTACAGTTGGTGGGCAAATGGAACGGCGGCCCTGGTTCCGTCGATGCTGTCTTATCTGGCAAGCTGCGCGGGCATCTACCGGCTTGCGCGCCGTTGGCTCACTCCGCCCGCTGCCGCGCTGACGCTGGCTTTCTTTGCCCTCAATCCCAATCTGCTTTACCTGCAAACCACGGCGATGACTGAGCCGCTGTTTCTTTGCGAGACGATCTGGATTGCGCTGTGGATGGTGGAGTGGCAGGCGACTCTGGACACCGACCGCAAGCGAGCCAGTCGTCTGCAAGGCTTGATCGCCGCCGCGCTGGTAGCCGCGGTATTTACGCGCTACGACGGCTGGGTCATGGCTCTGCTGGCGTGGACGGGAATCGGCCTGGCGCTGCTGCGGCGCGGACGGCTGCGTTCGCTCGGGTTTTGGGTGGCCGGCATATTCGTCGTTGCCGCGCCGGTGGCCTGGTTCGTTTATAACTCTTTCTACTTTGGCGATTGGCTCGAATTCATGCGCGGACCTTACTCGGCCCAGGCCATCGAGATGCGCACCTCCTCGCATGGGGCAGGGCCGCCGCATCCGGGCTGGCACAATCCCTGGGTCGCGCTGCTGTTTTTTGTCAAGGTGGCCGAGATGGACGCCGCGGACGCCGCGTGGGGCAACGCGCTGCTGGCGCTGAGCGCGCTGGGTACGGCGTGGGCTTGGTTGACGGCGCGGCGCAAGGCGTTCGCGTGGGCGCTGCTCTTGTGGCTGCCGGTTCCCTTCTACGCTTACTCGGTGGCTTACGGTTCGGTGCCGATATTTTTGCCGGCGTGGTGGCCGCACTCTTGGTACAACACGCGCTACGGAATGGAACTGCTTCCGGCGCTGGCGCTGGGCCTCGGTTTTGCGGCGCAGTTCGCGCTGGCCGCGGTCCGTGAGTTCAAGCCAAGTTGGGGCCGCTATGCCGTTGGTTTTCTTTTTGCACTGTTGGCGCTGAATGCTTGGGAGATGGTGCGTGAGCGGCCGCTGGTTTACGTGGAAGGAACCAAGAACATCGCGGCGCGCCGCGCCTTTGAAGAGGAGATTCCGCCGGCAATGGTGACGCTGCTCGCCAAGCGGCCGGAAGGCGCGATTCTGATGGATACTTCGGTCTACCCGAATATTGTTGCGTTCACGGGAATTCCTTTGCGCCAGACGATCAACGAGAGCGATCATGATGTTTATCGCGCCGCGCTGGAGGCGCCCTCAGATCATGCGTACCTGGTGCTGGCCTTCGACGGCGACGCGGTGGACCGCGCGGTGAAGGCGCATCCGGCGGGGCTGACCGAGGTGCGGCGCTTCACGGCTCATGGGCAGGCGTCGGGAACCCTTTATATCTCCGGCACTCTTTCGCCGATCTGCCGCACCCAGGCGGGCGCGCCGGTGATAGCATCGGGCAAGGACGCACGATAATGATGGCTCCCGCGCAACCCTTGAGCTTTAGCCTCTTGCAGCAGATGACGGTGCTGAACGGCGCTATCGGACGCCTGCTGGTGGCCTGCTTGCTGGGCGGCCTCATCGGGCTGGACCGCGAGTTCAATCGCAAATCAGCGGGTGTGCGCACCAACCTGCTGATCTGCATGGGCTGCGCGTTTTTCACGCTGCTCTCGGCGGTGCTGGCCGGCGACGCCAATCCGGACAAGGGCCGCGTGGCCTCGAATATCGTGCAGGGCATCGGCTTTCTGGGTGCCGGGCTGATCCTGCACAACCGCAGCCGGGTGAGCGGACTGACCAGCGCGGCCACGGTATTCGCGGTGGCTTCGATCGGCATGGCCTGCGGCGCGGGATTGTATGCAACGGCAGTGGCGGCGGCGCTGATCGTCATCTCCGCGCTGGAGGTGGTCGGCTTTCTGGAGCGGCGCGCCAACTTGAAGATCTATTCGCTGGTCTACGAGGCGCGCGGGCAGGACCAGGCGGGTATGCTGAAGTCGATTCTGGAGGCGATGGACGGGGTGGGCCAACGATTGACCGGCATGGAGAACGATACCATTGGCGAGTTACAGCGCGTATGCTTTCCGCTGACCACTTCGCGGCGCCAGCATGAACGGCTGCGCGAGAAACTGCGCACTGCATCCGCCATCGATGCGGTCATGACCTACCGCGATCTGGAGGAAGATTGATTCCCTTTGCAAAGGCTCACGCCTGCGGCAACGACTTTTTGATTGTGACCGAAGAAGCGGCGCAGGGCTGTGACGCGGACGAACTGACGCGGCGATTGTGCGCGCGCAACACCGGCATCGGCGCCGACGGGATCGAGTTTTTTGCGTGGACCGGGCCTAAGTCTGGACGCATCCGCCTGCACAACGCCGATGGGTCCATTGCCGAGATCAGCGGCAACGGCACACGCTGCGTGGCCGCCTGGATGGCGCGCGAACGCGGCTATGCGACAGGCGATCAGTTATCCATCGCGACCGACGCGGGGCCGCGAGTCTGTAACATCGACAAAATAAGCGCGGACGGGGAATTTGCGGTGGAATTAACGGCCGGAATGGGCATACCGGAGTTCGCGCTGCGTAGAGTTACACTGGCCAGCGGCTCTGAAATACGCGGCGTCTCGGTTTCCGCCGGCAATCCTCACTTCGTTATTGTGGCGGATAACTCGGAGTTTGCGGTCGCGGGCCGGTCCTGGCAGAGCATCGGGGCGGAGATTTGCGGGCATGGGGATTTTCCCCAGCGGACGAACGTCGAGTTTGCGCGCATTGCAACTCCCGCCCGGATCGAGATTCGCATCTTCGAGCGCGGGGTCGGGCCGACGACCTCTTCCGGCACCGGAAGCTCGGCCGCAGCGACCGCTGCTATCGCTCTGGGACTTGCCAAGTCTCCGCTCACAGTAGTCGCTCCCGGCGGCGCGCAGACCGTAAGTTGGGAGGGGCCTGGAACTGAGTTGAAACTTACCGGCCCCGCAAGTCTGATTGCCACGGGGGAGGCATTCTTCGTATGACCTCGATGCTCAAGCCGCGCGCAGTCTCCGGCGATGCGCTGGTCGCCGTCGTCTCGCCGGCTTCCACTCCGCAACCCGAACGAGTCGAGCGCGGATTCGCGGCCCTGCGCGCGTTCGGTTACGCGCCGCAGGCCTCCGAGAACCTGCTCGCGCGCGGCCCGCTTTACTTTGCGGGAACGCCGGAGATGCGCCTGCGCGATCTGCATCACGCCTTTGCCGACGACGCGATTCGCGCCATCTTCGCCACGCGCGGTGGCTACGGCTCGAACTATCTCCTCGAGGAGTTGGACCTCGATCTTATCGCCGAAGGCCCCAAGCCATTCATCGGATACAGCGACCTGACCGCCCTGCAACTGTGGCTACTCGATCAGATTCAGTTGCCCGCCTTTTACGGTCCCATGCTCTCGGCGGATTTCGCGCGCGAAGACGGTGTGCATCTTGCCAGTTTGCAAGCGGCTCTTGAAGGGCGGAGTTACTCAGTCGGCGCGTCGGAAGGATTGCGCACATTGCATCCCGGCCGCGCGCGCGGCACACTCTACGGCGGCTGCCTCAGCATTCTTGTGGCGCTGCTGGGCACGCCCTACGAGCCGCAGACCGAGGGCAAGCTGCTCTTCCTGGAAGACGTGAACGCCAAGCCCTATCAGGTGGATCGTATGCTCTGGCAACTCGGCGAGGCGGGCAAGCTGGACGGAGTGCAAGGCATCGTCTTCGGCGAAATGCTCGATTGCGTCTCCCCGGGCGCGCCGGCTGAACTGCTGGAAGAGGCGATCATGCGCGCGCTGGAAGACTTCAAGGGGCCTATCGCCATCGGCCTGCGTAGCGGCCACGTCTCGCATTCGAATGTAACTCTGACCTTTGGCGTCGAAGCGGAACTTTCCGTTGCCGTGGAAGCTAGACTGCTCTTGAAAGAACCGGCGGCGACCAAATGACTCGATCGCCCCGGCACATTCACCTGAGCGGCATCTGCGGCACGGCGATGGCTTCGCTGGCCGGACTGTTGCAGTTACAAGGACACCGCATCACCGGCTCCGACAAAGCCGCCTATCCGCCGATGAGCGATCTGCTTGCCGGGCTGGGCATTCCGGTGCTGGAGCCTTATGCGGAAGCCAATCTCGATCCCGCGCCGGAGTTAGTCGTGATCGGCAACGCGCTCTCCCGCGGCAACCCGGAGATCGAGCGCGTACTGGACGAACGCATTCCCTTCACTTCGATGGCGGCCCTCTTGCGCGAGGAGTTTCTAGCGGGGCGCGAATCGCTGGTGGTCGCCGGAACCCACGGCAAGACTACGACCACCAGTATGCTGGCTTGGATCTATCAGGTTGCATCGCGCGAAGATGCGGCGCTGGAGCCGTCGTTTCTGATCGGCGGCGTAGCGGAGAACTTCGGAACCAGCTTTCAGCTTCGGCCCACGCGAACGTTTATCGTCGAGGGCGACGAGTACGATACGGCCTTCTTCGACAAAGGCCCCAAGTTTCTGCATTACTTTCCCGATGCGCTGATTTTGACCAGTGTGGAGTTTGACCACGCCGATATTTATGTAGACCTCGAAGCTGTGAAGACAGCCTTCAAGAGGCTGGTGAATCTGGTGCCGCGGCGAGGCTTGATTGTGGCTTACGATGGCAGCGCCAACGTTACCGAATGCGTGGCGCGGGGGCTGTGCCGGGTGGAGCGGTACGGCTTCTCTAAAACTTCAGACTGGCGCATTCGGAATCTTCGCCACGAAAACGGCCTGACCCTCTGGGAAGTTTGGCGCGACGGCGAGTTATGGTCCGAGTTAGAGATGAAGTTAGCCGGCGAGCACAACGCGCTGAATGCAACCGCGGCGGCGGCGCTGGCGGCGGGGCAGGGAATCGGCAAGCAAGCCATTCAATTGGCGCTGGCCAGTTTCAAGAGCGTGAAGCGGCGGCTTGAAGTGCGCGCGGAGATCAACGGCATCACGGTGATCGACGATTTTGCCCACCATCCCACGGCCATTCGCGAGACGCTGCGGGCGCTGCGGGCCGCTTACCCGCAAGCGCGGCTGTGGGCGGTGCTGGAGCCGCGCTCGAATACGCTGCGGCGCAAGGTGCTAGAAGCCGATCTCATCGCCAGCCTGCGCATCGCCGACCGCGTGGCGCTGGCTGGCGTCTACCAGCAGCAACGCATCCCGGAAGACGAGCGGCTGAACCCGCAAGATGTGGTTGGCGCTCTCAACGATGCGGGAACGCAAGCCGAGTTATACCCCGACGCGGAAGCTATCGTCGATGGAATCGCGCCGCAGCTTGAATCCGGCGACGTGGTGGCGATCCTCTCCAATGGCGGCTTCGAGGGCATCTACGATAAGCTGCCTGCGCGGCTGCGGAAACGATTTCCCGACTGCGAAGATAGAGCATGATTGCCTCTCTCCTGATGCTCGGCACGATTCTCGCTCTCGGCATTCCCTCGGCGCTGATCTTCATTCCCTGGGCGGCGCTCACCGGCAACGTGACGCCGCTCTACCGAGTCTCCTGCTTCATCGTTCGCGCGGGCTTTCGGCTGGCGGGGATTCGCGTCGAGAGCGAGGGGCTGGAGCGCATTCCGGCGGGCACGGCTTGCATCTTCATGGCCAACCACGTCTCCAATCTCGATCCGCCAACGCTGATTGCGCAGATTCCCGGACGCACCTCGGCCTTCAGCAAGCGCTCGATCATGAAGATTCCCGCGCTGGGCTACGGCATGAAGCTGGCGGATTTCGTTCCTGTCGACCGTGACGGCAGCGTGGAGGGTGCGCAGGAAAGCATCGCGGCGGCAGCGCGAGTGCTGGAGAAGGGCATCCACATTACGACCTTCGTCGAAGGCACACGCTCCAAGGACGGGAGACTCTTGCCTTTCAAAAAAGGCCCGTTTTATCTTGCCAAGCAAACGGGCGCGCCGTGCGTTCCGGTCTCGATCCACGGCACCGAAGGCATGATGGCGAAGGGCAGTATGCGCATCCGTCCAGGCACGGCTCATCTCGTCTTCCACGCGCCCATCTTTCCCGGCGATTACGCGACCCGCGAAGAGCTGCTTGCGGCGGTGCGGGCGGCGATCGCCTCCGGGCTGCCGGAGTGGATGCGGGGATAAGCGTACGCCATAGAAGTTGCCGTTGCCGGATTCGCCAACATCCCACGTCTCAAAACCCTAAATTCTAAGACCTGGGATACAATAACCTTCATAGGACGGGTGCTGGGTTTGCCGCCGCTTTCACCGACTGAGAAAGGACTATGTTGCGTCTAACTGTTAACCAGAGGCACGAGTAAATGTTCAGGTCTCGCCACCCCATCCGCCTTTTCGCCGCAAGGATCCTGCTTTTTACTCTCAGTGTGTCAGCTTTGGGCCAGCAATCCCCGACCCCAACCGTGACCCCGGCACAGACCCGCCAAATCAACAAGGTCATGAAGAAGCTCGCTCGCTTCGAACCCGGAACCAAGCTGGACATTCAGCTCAACGACGGCTCCCGCCAGATTGGGAAGGTAAGCGACATCGGGTCCACATCGTTCGTCCTCGTCGATTCCGTAAGTGGCAAAACCCAGACCATTGACTATTGCGACGTCAAGCACGTTCAGCCAACCCGAAAGGAATACGCGGCCCAACAACTGGGTAAAACGGCGAATGCGGTCCCGAAAATTGCGGTCGCCGCGGTGCTCTTCGTCGCCGTCCTCGGCATCCTCGCCTTGGTGAGCGGCGACAAATAGCTAACGTTGGACACTGTCGTCCTGAACAAGGACCAGGTTGGAATTCCCGGCCCTGTGCTGGCTACCCAAGATCTCGACTTTGAGACCTCGATTCGCTCCGGGGTGAGGAATACAGGCCGACCTACGGCTGAACGATCGCGTTGTACCCGTCGCTGAGCAGTTTCAGGCTCCATTTGTCGGCTTCGTCGCGGCTGGCGAAGGGGCCGATGCGCACATGAATGAGGCTGTCGGAGGCATCGCGCTGCTGGGCGACCGGGTAGCCGCGTTTGCGCAAGGCACCGGCCAGCACATCGGCGTCCTCCGCGCGGGAGACGGCGGCGACTTGCACCATCCATGCGGGCGCGGCGGCCGGCTGAGCAGTGGAATTCGCGGCAGGCAAGGCCGGTTGCACAGAGGAGGCGTTCGCTTCCGCGGGAGGCTCCGGGGCGGGCGGGTTGGTATCCGTTGACGGTTGCGTGGGTGCTGTCTGAGGCGCGGACGCGGGCTTGGGCTGGGAATCGTCCGGCGGGGAAGACGACACGGCGGGAGGCGGCGCGGCCGATGCGGTTGCCTGAGAGCCGCGATGCCCCACCATGTAACCCCAAGCGAAGAAGCCCGCGCAGAGCAGCGCCAGACCCAGAAAAATCCCCGTCAGCAGCACCGGGCCGAGCGTCAGTTCGGTATCGCGCCGCTGCTGAAAGGGGTCTGGTTCTCTTTGGTCGAAGACTCCGCGCATTCACGCACTCCGGTTGACGACGAGCTACTTCTTGTCGGCGGCCGCGATAGCCGTGGCGCCTAGCTTGTTGAACAGCGTCATCATCTCGATGGGCAGCGGGAAGACGATGGTGGTGTTCTTCTCGACGCCGATCTCGGTGAGGGTTTGCAGGTAGCGCAATTGCAAAGTCATCGGCTCGGTGGCCAGCAGCGCGGCGGCGTCGACCAGCTTTTGCGCGGCATCGAACTCGCCCGATGCGTGCAGTATCTTCGCCCGCGCTTCGCGCGCGGCTTCGGCCTGCTTGGCCATGGCGCGCAACATCTGCTCGGGCAGGTCCACCTGCTTCACTTCGACGGAGATCACCTTGACGCCGAACGGCTCGGTGCGCTGGTCGATGATGGTCTGAATCTTCAGGTTGAGTTTGTCGCGATGGCTGAGCAGCTCGTCCAACTCAACCTCGCCCAGCACCGAGCGCAGCGTGGTCTGCGCGAACTGCGAGGTCTGGTAGACGTAATTGGCCACCTTGATGGCGGCATCGTTGGGGTTGACCACGTAGAGCGTAACCACCGCGTTGACCTTGAGGGTGACGTTGTCGCGGGTAATCACGTCCTGCGCCGGAACCTCCAGCACCTGCTGTTGCAGCGAGATGCGCACCATCTGGTCGAAGGGCCGGAAGACCAGGATGATGCCGGGGCCTTTGGGGGTTCCGAGGGCGCGGCCCAGCCGGAAGATGACCCCACGCTCGTATTCGCGCAAAATCTTGATCGAGCTGAAGAGGTAGAGAGCGACGATAACCGCGAACGTCAGAAACGGAAGACTTACATCGGGCATAGAAAATCCTTTCGCATACGACGAAATTGTACTCCCGCGGAGCCTACCCGCGGGCCTCCGGCAGTTCTCTCGGCTCAGCCGGGACGACGCGCAAAAGATACTGCTCATGGCCCACCACCCGCAAATGCGCGCCGGCGGGCAGCGGCTCCGAGGCCACCGCATCCCAGATTTCGCCCTCGACCAGCACGTGACCTGCGGGCGTGAGCGGCTCCATCGCCGAGGCGGGCCGGTCCAGAAGAGCATCCACGCCTAAACGGCTCTTCATCCGCCGAGCACGCCACGCCAACCGCACCAGAACGACGGTAATCGACCCGAAGGCCGCGCTGACGGCGAAGGCCACCCAGGGATTGACGGCCAGCTCCGGCACCGGCGCGGCCACCAGCGTCAGCATTCCAAATGTCAAGCAGACGATCCCCGCGATGGCCAGTGCGCCGTGGCCGCCAAACTTGGCCTCAAGCAGCAACAGGACGACCGCGCCCACCAAGAGCGGTATGGCCGTGTAGCGAATGGGCAGCAGGTCCAGTCCGAAGATGGCCAGAAGCACCATCAAAGTGCCCAGCGCGCCGGGAACGATGGTGCCGGGCACGTTGAATTCCAGATAAATCAGCAGCGCCCCGCCGACCAGAAAGAGCAGCGCTATATTGGGGTTGACCAGCCAGCCCAGCAGCCGGTCGCGCAGGGTGGGTTCGATCGCTTGGATGCGCGCGCCGGCCAGATGCAGGGTCAGCTTGCCGCCGTCCATGCGCGTAATCTCCCGGCCATTCAGCGCGGCCAGCAGTTGCCTGTCGTTGGCGGCGATCAGGTCGATGAGGTGCTGGTCCAGCGCCTCCTCGGCGGTATAGGAGTGCGAGGAGTGAAGGGCCTCCTCGGCGGCCTCGGCGTTGCGGTTGCGCTTGGCCACATACGAGCGCAGAAAGGCCTCGGCGTCGTTCTCCGCCTTCTGCATCGCGGTCTCGTCGGGCTTGCCGCCAAGCTCGAAGATCACGTGGGCCGCTCCGGCATTGGTGCCGGGAGCCATGGCCGCCACGTCCGCCGACTCCAGCAGAAAGAAGCCCGCCGAACCAGCCCGCGCCCCCGCCGGAGCCACAAAGACGATCACCGGAACCCGCGAGACGAGAATCGCTCCGGCCATCGAGCGCATGGAATCGACCAGGCCGCCGGGCGTGTCCAGTTCGATGAGCAGAGCTTGCGCGCCGTCGGAGTTGGCGCGGGCCAGGGCACGCTCCAGCTCGCCCGCCGTGACCGGCTGAATGGTGTCGTCGAGGACGAGTTTGTCAACAACCGGTTGCTGGGCCGCCGACCGTTCCGCCCATCCAGCCGCCAATCCAATCGCCGCCACGAACCCAACTTGTAGCGCAAAACTACGGATACGCTCAATCATCGCTTGCTCCCTCATTCAAGTTTTCTGTACCGTAGGCTCGACGTCGGGAAGGTTTTCGACGCATTCGTTCAACCCAAGCTGTTGAGCGTATGCGGCAATGGTCGCGCCGTTCATGTGCCATAAACCAACCTCTCTAGTGTGGTGAGTCAGAAGTTCGTTGGATAAGTCAGCTTTGAAAACGCAGGTCCTTCGACTGCGTTTGGCGCGAAGAACGCGCCAACCTTCGCTCAGGATGACAATCTGTTTGTTGAACGAA
>Ga0181520_10004676_pt1 | contig 22670 bp, 18 predicted proteins | sample PEATcosm2014_Bin_29_FD_132451 | JGI IMG/M metagenome (GOLD analysis project Ga0181520, IMG submission 132451) | Peatland microbial communities from MTU Mesocosm Facility, Houghton, MI, USA - PEATcosm2014_Bin02_30_metaG | ecosystem: Environmental > Terrestrial > Soil > Wetlands > Peat | place...
ACTAATAGAACTAGGTCTTGATGTCTAGTAGGGATTCTGGTATTCACGGATTAGATAGTTGCCATAGGTATGCGATTTAGTGGTAGTGCATAGGATTAATGATTGGCAAGCCCCATTATCAAATTTAGCGTAGGCCAAGAAGGCTGCTTCTTTTTCGGCCAAGAGTGTTCCGAAAACGTTCTGGGGCATAGTTCTAATCGGATAGCCAATATAAAATCTTATGGGGATAGTCACCTGATTGGCATATTGTTCGGTTTCATAAAGCTTATAAGCACGTTTAACGTATCGGCCAACGGCCATGTGATCACTATGGTCTGGGTATTGAAGGCTGACGTAATTAGCCTGAGTATTAATGACCGTGGGTTGATAAGTATACATCAAAGCCACTAGTGCATTGACTAGTTGCGCATCGGTATAGATCGATTGTCCATCTACAGTATTCAAAACATTATCTTGACCGCTTTCCAACTTTGCTAAGCTCTCATAGTGAGTCGACGGAAAACCTTGACCCTTAAGGTTGCCGTCGGGCAAATACATATATACCAGCGATACTTTGGAATTGCCTTTTGGATTGGCCACTGTAATATATTCTTGATCTGTAAGACTAACAATTCGGCTAATCCAGATATTGGGGACTTGTCCGATCATTAAGTTATACGCTGCTTCATCACCCTGTTCGCGGTCCAGCCAATAGTACTCTCCCTGCCCGGCGTCACCAGCTGTTAGGTAAACGGTGCGGATGCAATAACCAGCTTGAATGTCTTGCTGTAGAGTCGGATTCATAAATAATAGATCGTCATCTTCGTGTGCTACAAAATCAAGAACTGTTGGTCCTTGGCAAGTAATATGCGGTAATTGACTAATTGGAATTGGCAAGACAGTGCTAGTTGTCTGTTCGGTGGATGTAGCTAAGCTATGATGGGCACCGCGATCATAAAACAGTAACTCCTCTTTAGGCTTTGCCAATGTACCGGCAATCAAGATACTAGAGTTAGGTCGGCCATATTGATTAATAACTTGCTGCAATGAACAGCTTGGAAAATTTGTGAGACTACGGTCAAACGATAATAGATAGGCAAAACTATGCATATTTAAATTAACATTCCAAATGCTACTACTAAGAACCACTAGTGGTTGGATGCAACTTGACAACGGTAGGATATGTAGTTGGTTGTGACTTTGTAGCTCCGTTGGCACAACCCGCCAATAATCTCCGACCAGAACAGTCACGGGATGATGGTGGAGTGCTTCAATTATCAGGCTATCTCGGTGATTGATATCAGCCAAGGCTTGATTCTGGTCTTGAAAAGTCTGACTAGCCGATATTGTTCCTGAGACAATACCGATTAGTAAAATGCCGCCGATTAATAACCATCGTTTGGCTGACCAATCGTAACGTCTTCCCAGTACTGCAATAGCCATAAAGACAGCAAATAGACAGATGGTTAGATATCGCGCATCTACTGCATAATCATGATTAGTAAAGATAAATAATGCGATTGCTACTAAACCAGCCCAAACTAACCATAGAGTCAAATATGTCCAGTTGTCCCAGGAAAGCAATTTAGTCCGTCGCTTGGCATTAAAGCTGGACTTTAGTAGTAAGGCGATTGCCGTCACTCCGATTACCACGATTACCAGATTAATAACAAAGGCTAGACCGCCAAGACTAAATAATCGGTCAAAAAATAAGTGCGGGAAGCTTCGGACTGTTGTAGCGTCAAAAGCCGGGTTAGCGCCAAAGTTAGTCAGTAAGCCGGAAATAGCATAGAAGGCTCCTAAGACAACATCCTTAAGGTTATTAACTAGTTGGTAGGGATTAGCCCCGTTTTGGTTGAGGACGTGCGTCAGATGAGTGATATTTATTACCCAAAGGATACCAGTAGCCCCAATTGCCGCACCAAGGCATGCTAATAGCCAGCGCCCCCCATCACTAACTAATTTCCAATGACGTGTCAGTGAATAGACAACTAGAATCATCAAGGCACTACCTAAACTCAATCCCAGAAATAACTTATCACTCGCGTCAAGAAAACTAAGAGCTATTAACCCGCACCAAAATTGCCAGCTTTTTAGTCGCGGAAAACAAACTAACAATCCTAAGCTCCCAATAAAAATTAGGTACTCGATATTGCGTGTTGCTAGCATGGCCATATTGACCGGCAAGATGCCTCCTGCATAAGGTTGAGCTGGAATAAGTAATAATACTGAGGCAAGTGCTAAACAAAGTGTACCCAGGACAAAGGGTCGACGCTCAATTCGCTTCAGTATTAATACGAATAACGACATAGTGGCCAATACAGTCAAAACAGTCATTACGGTGTAGCTGGTTCTGGAAGCACCAAAAAGGTGAACCAATAAAAAGAGTGGCCATTTCAATAAGAATGTATGTTGACCCGCCAAAGCTGTGGCTTGGAATGTTGAGAAACTTTTCATTAGCTCGGCATAAATTAGTTGGTCAGCATTGCCGAGCTGTATATTAGCGCTGTTTATCGACCAAAAGAGGGTGGTTGCGAATAATACTACCAGGGTAAAAACCAGATAAACCCTAGCTGTGGATTTCAGTCGTAGTTTTCGTTTTAACCAATGCCGCCAGTTACGGCTAAACGTAAATTTCTTCGCTAGCTTCTTTTTTATGGATATCTTCATAAGTCTCTATTGATAATGATAGAGTTGTTGTCATTACCAGTATATACTGACAAATTTCATCTCAAAAATATTAGTTGTGTATAAATAAAGTGTTGGGCTTTAACCAGCTAGTTTTGGCTTGTACTTCGGTCTATACCTATCGACTCGTCGTAATCAACAATATAGAGTGGACGCCGTTTACTCTGGCCGTGAATATTCGACAAGTAAAGCGACATAACACCTTGAGATATCAGAACTAACCCGACCAAAAATAGCGTTAAAATTCCCAGCATGGCTGTTCCGGTAAATTTCCAGTGCAATGGATCACCTAATATCAGTTGTTCAATCAGTACGGCACAGCCAAGCAAAAAGGAAAGGAAAGTAATTACTACGCCCAGGTAACCAGACAGATAAAGCGGTGTGGGGCTAAGAGAAACAAGGCCATTCACTGCTAATCCGAATAACTTACGTTTACTGTAACTTGCTGACCCATACTTCCTAGGCTCAGCTTCATAATCAATATAAACACGTTTAAACCCCAGCCAGTCTATCAAACCACGTGTTAATCGATTGGTTTCCGGTAAAGCCATGAAGGCTTTTTGGACCGATTTATCAATGAGACGAAAGTCGGTCGAACCAGGCTGCATTTTCTGCTTACTTAACTTATTGAATAGACCGTAAAACATTCTAGAGCTAAGCAACTTAAACCGACTGTCGTGATTATTTGACCGACGTATGCCAATAACAACCCTTGCTCCTTGTTTCCAAGCATCAACAAATTGAGGAATGGCCTGAACTGGATGTTGTCCGTCACCATCTAGCATCATCATGGCTTCCCCGCGGGCAGCAGCAATCCCGGCCGATAGGGCACTCTCTTTGCCAAAATTTCGCGATAGCCTTAATAACATCACCTGCGGGTTAGTTTTATGCCAACTACGAACTAGTTCTGGGGTTATGTCAGTACTTCCGTCATCGCAATAAATCAACTCATAGGGGTTTGATAATTTGGTATCAAGAATTTTTAGTAATGACTGATGAAAATTCTTAAGTCCCAAGGCCTCGTTATAAACGGGCACAATGACAGAAATCAAACTTTTTGGTGCTCTACTCATATAAATCAACGCTTAATATAGCGTAACATCAGTAAAACGAAAGATACAGGGCCAGATAAAGCCTAAGGTTAAGGTGTTATCATTATTAGATGGGTCTCAACAGAATTGTTAATGATCGCTTAAAGTTCTTTGGGATTAGATGGAGAATTTCTGATAAATTCATACGTTATGTAGTAACGGGCTTTACGGCATTCATAGTTGATTATTCGACTTTCTTGAGCCTCTATTATTTGGCCCATGCTCCGCTTCAGGTTAGTGTGCCAACGGGTATCGTGTTAGCAACTATCATAAATTTCATCATGAATAAACTTTGGACATTCAAAGCAACAAAGGAAAGTAGCTCACACCATATTGCTATCCAACTTTGTTTTTATGGGATTTTGGTGATAATAAATAGCATTTTCTCTTATTACTTTATACATTACCTTAGCGACATGCATGTCAGACCTGGCGTCGGGAAAATTGTAGCTATAGCCTTTTGCGCTATTTGGAACTACTTCTTCTATAAACTGGCAATCTTTCGAAAGAATCTGCCCACAATCATTGTTGTTGATTAAATATAGCCGGCCGCTGAGTAGAACTAAAAATATCCTGATTCACTGGCCATTAAGTATTGTGCAATCCATTTTGGCTATTATGTCTTCAACCGTGACGGATGCTTTTGAACAAATTTTTTAATATATTCTAGCACATCTACTGTGGTGACCCAGCCAAGTTCCTCTCTTGCCTTGGTCAAAACAACATCAGATTCTCCCCGACCAGGATAACCATTGATGTATTTGCTCGGTCCGCCAAAAGCTTTAGCGATTTCAATAACCGAGAAGCCTTTGGTGTTCCCTAGTGCATACCCATCACCCCGGCCCTTCTCTCCTGCTAGAATAATGCCTCTCGCCAAATCTTTAACATAAACAAAATTGCGTTTCTGGGTACCTGGCTTAATAATTGTGAGGGCTTTTTCGTTAAGGTACATCTGCTCAAACTTCGCTATTAAAGTCGCATATTTTCCAACGCCTTTTTCCCTTGGCCCAAAAGCATTATAAAAATAGCAAATTGCATAAGGTAATCCATACCAACGACCATAATCGTTAATGAGATCAACGTTCGTTGCTTTAGTGAAAGAATACGGATTTTGATGACGCCCATCGCCTTCAATGGCGAATTTAGTACTTGAAGCAGCATAGACAAGCTTACCCACGTTATGCTTTCGGCAAAACTCCACAACTGCAAATGTGCCAACAATGTTCATATCATAGACTTTTTCAACTTCATCGAAAGAGGGTGCAATTCGAGCATATTCTCCCAAGTGATAAATAATGTCAGGAGTCTCAGGAATTAGCTTTTCAATATTTTTGGTGTGGCCCTTGCGGTACTCTGCTCCATTGATATGGTTCTTTATGCTGCCATTAAAATAATTATCAAGAGAAATGACTTGATTTTGTGGATCTTTAACGAGCATTTCAATTACATGTGACCCAATGTGTCCCGCACCGCCTGTAACTAATATAACCTTTTTGGGTTGTTTAAGGCTTGACAGTTTGGCGGCCGATACTTTCATAATAGAATCCCTTATTTTTCATAGTTGCTGTATCGTATAAATTACGACCATCAAATATAACTTTCTTCTTTAGGAGTTGTCCTATCCTATCAAAATCAGGCGTTCGGAATTCTGGCCATTCCGTAGCAATTAGCAGCGCATCGGCATCTTTTAGTGCTTCGTAGGCGTTATTGGCAAATGTCAGTAGCGGGTTGTTCTTAAAATATTTCTCTACGTTGGCTCGCGCTTCTGGATCATAGGCCATTATTCTTGCTCCAGCTTTAGTCAAACCTTTGATAATTTCAAGTGAGGATGCTTCACGGATGTCATCAGTATCCGGCTTAAAGGCAAGTCCCCATAAGGCAAAGTGTTTGCCGTTAATATTGCCTCTGTGATAACTTTCTACTTTATTAACTAGCAATTGTTTCTGAGAGTCGTTCACATCATTGACGGCTTTAAGAATCTTAAAATCATAGTCATAATCGTGAGCTGTATGCATTAGGGCTTTGACATCCTTTGGGAAACAGCTACCCCCATAACCGATACCAGCAAACAAAAACCGTTTGCCAATACGATCATCAGCGCCAATCCCAAGACGAATAGCATCAATATCTGCTCCAGCAAGCTCGCATAAATTAGCGACTTCGTTCATGAAGGAAATCTTGGTTGCCAAAAAAGAGTTTGCGGCATATTTTGTCATCTCCGCGGAGCGTTCATCCATAAAATAAATTGGGTTACCTTGACGTAGGAATGGAGCATAAAGCTCTTTAAAAATATTGCGCGCCTTTACTGAACTCGTACCAATCACCACCCTGTCAGGTTTCATAAAGTCACTGACGGCAAAGCCCTCACGCAGGAATTCCGGATTTGAAACAACATCGAAAGGAACTTTTGTGTGAGCAGCAATATAGTCTCTTACCCGTTCTGATGTACCTACAGGTACCGTACTTTTATCTACAATTATTGTGTAGTGCTCGAGTAGCCCACTTAGTTCTTTAGCCACGCCTAGTACGTAGGACAAGTCTGCCGAGCCATCTTCGCCTGGCGGTGTCGGAAGAGCCAAGAAGATAATTTCTGCTTCTTTAACACCATCCGCTAGGCTAGTGGTAAGGTGAAGTCGCCCCTCTTTTATGTTATGGCTAAAAAGTTCTCCAAGATTTGGTTCATAAATTGGTATTTGGCCTTTCAGCATTTTTTTGATTTTTGCTTCATCAATATCAACACAGACTACATCATTGCCCGTTTCAGCGAAGCATGTTCCAGTTACAAGCCCGACATACCCTGTTCCTACCACTGTAATTTTCACTTTACTATCTCCTTAATTTCCTTTGGTGTCACATCACGCCAAATAACAAACCTCGTCCAGCCAAAATTCCATAATAACGCAATGACCGAACTAATGGCTAGTGCTATTAACTTACTCAGATGCAATGTTTCTACGCCTACACTAACCATCGCTGTACTACCTAAGATTGCTGGCCAAGAAGTAGCATGAAACTGAATCAACAAGTTGGCTATAGATTTCTTGACATACTTACTTTTATAAGTCCACTTGTTATGCATAACAAAGTTGCTAAATAATGCTACTTCGGCACCTACAAATTGCGCTACTGGTATAGGCACACCGAATATTTTTGGTAATAAAGCCAGTAAAATAAAGTTTATGACAAAACCGGTGCCGCCAACAATGCAAAATCGGATAAAATCAATTTTTATAAGATGCTGGAGCTTGCGCCGTGTGTATGCAATCATGCTTTCGATATGTTAGCATGATTTTAGTTCTAAAAGTTTGGAGTATTATGGGAAAAACTGAAAAACTTTCGATAATCATCCCTTGTTACAACGAGAGGGAAACCGTCGAAAAAATTCTAGAAGAAATATCGGCTGTAAATCTTGGATCTACCGAAAAGGAGATTATTTTAATTGATGATGGCTCAAAAGATGGAACGCGTGCTATTCTGGCAAAATTGGCCAAAAAGCACAAAAATTTCAGGCTTCTTCTGCAAGAATCCAATCAAGGAAAGGGAGCCGCTCTCAAGCGTGGTATCCTTGAGTCAACGGGAGATGTGGTCATAATTCAAGACGCCGACCTAGAATATGATCCGCAGGAGTATAAACGGTTATTATATCCAATCGAGCGTGGGCACGCCGATGTTGTCTATGGGTCAAGATTTATAGGCGGAGAGCCGCGTAGAATAATTTACTATCGAAACCAGTTAGCCAATAAATTTTTAACTACGTTTTCAAATATTTTTACTGGGTTAAATCTAAGTGATATGGAGACTGGTTACAAAATGATGCGCGGAGACCTGGCGCGAAAATTAGCTAAGAAACTAGAGGCTAGACGATTTGGTTTTGAGCCAGAGATTACAGCAAAAATTGCCAAAAGTAAAGTAGCCGTTTATGAGATTGGGATCAGTTATTACGGACGAAGCAAAGACGAGGGCAAAAAAATAGGCATGAAAGATGGGTTAAAAGCTATTTGGGAGATAGTTCGATTTAATGTGTTGACCAAATAACTAAGGGAACTGTAGTTCGCTATTTATTGATTGCTGAAAATACCTAGGACATTTTTACCAAACGCCTTTTTAGAAACAGGTTCAATAAATGAACTGACAGGAAATAAATATTTATCATAAAATCTAACAGATCGAGGATTTAGAGTACCGCTACCGTTACATATTCGGTACGCAAGCGCTGCAAAAAACCCAAGGGGATCGCAGTATTTTATTTCCTTGGTGATCAATTTTTCCTTAACGGCCAAGTCAACCAAGCTTTTTATCCGATACCTTCTAAAATGTTGAACTTCCCGATCCAAATTAGAAAAAAGTAATTTAGATGCAGGCACATATACTACTAGTACGCCTTGGCTAGACAAACAGTTTTTAAGATCGGCGATAGCCTTTTCGTCATCTTCTATGTGCTCTAAAACATTTAGAGTAAATATAATGTCGTATTTGGTTTTAACTTCGCTTATGTCATCGTAAACTCTATATCCTTTTTTTCTTAAAATACTCGCTTGTTTGCGATCAATCTCTACACAATCTGCACGGTATTGATACTTTTCTGAGAGTAAGTCAGTATAGGTACCAACGCCAGCTCCAAAATCAAGAATTTTAATGTCTTTAACTTTTAGTTTGTCTGCTTCTCTAGCTATAATATTACACAAATAATTATTATACTTCTTAGCCTCTACAAGAGTTTCAAGAGTTTCTTGACCAGTATAAACAAAATTCGTTGATTTCAATTTACTTTATGAATACAGTATTCTAGAGATTATATCAATGATAAATCAATTTGTGGACGTTGTTGGGACTAATGAATAAAGTAAAGACTAGCATAAGTTACTATGGACGAAGTATAGAAAAAGGTAAAAAATAGGCTTGAAAGGTGGTCATAAAGCGGCATGGGGGATAATAAGATACAATCCTTTTTCAGCCTAAATTTAAAACGATTTACAGTCGTAACAAGAACTGGATTTAAAAAAAATTGGATCGGGTTAGTTATTATTCTCATAATAACTCTTGCTTTCTTTTATCCTGTATTAACAAGAGTTTCTACCTACAATGCGGGTGGTGATGCCATGTTTAATGCCTGGACTATTGCTAGAGACCAGCATTGCATCCTAAGAGAAAATTGCCCTAATTATGTTAACGGAAACATTTTTTATCCCAATAAAGATTCAATGCTTTATTCGGAAACTCAATTGTCTGCAGGTTTATTGACTCTGCCATTTTACTTTATTAATCCAACCCCGGTTTTTTCGGAAAACATGTGGACTATTATAAGTTTTTTGCTTGCAGGTATCTTTATGTATCTGCTAGCAAAGTACTTAAGTAAAGGTAATGAACTCTTTTCAATCATGGCTGGGTTGGCTTTTGAATTTGCCCCATATAAGATAGTCCAGATTCCTCATCTGCAAAGTTTAAGCATATTTTATTTACCCTTAATAGTTCTATTTATGCTCAAATATATGAATAAACAATCATTTAAATATTTAGTCGGATTATTTATTGCTCTTGTTCTTTTGTTTTATGCCTCCTGGTATCAGATGGTTTTTGTGCTTCTAGTAATAATGGCTATATTAGTATTCGCATGGATATTTAAGCTAGCTAAAACACGTCCTTCTTTAATGCTTTTCGGTGTAATAGTATTAGCTTTAATTGCGACTTTGCCACTAGCTTTAAAGTATGTAAGTTTTTCTAAATCAACAGGAGCAACCTTTGGTGCCAGCCAGCAGAATATATATAGTTCCAGTTTAGCTGATTATTTCATACCCTTTAACAGTACTTTACTTGGTCATGTCTATTATTCAATTCGGAATCATGCTCAAGTTAATTCATATAGCCCAGATGGGGTTGCGTATTCTAGCTATACATTATATCTCGTAGCATTTGTCATGTTTATTGTTTCGTTCATCCATAGGAAAAGAAGTCAAAAGTGGTCTAAAATATTTCGTTTAGTCTCTATTATTTTAATAGTAGCGCTTTTAGGGTTTTTGATGTCTCTAGGTCCATTTCTAAAAATAAAAGCTAGTTATATCCACACAATTGCGTCTCCATCCGGTCCTATAGATTTTGCAATTGCCCTACCATATCTTCTGGTTGATAAGCTTTTGCCTCAACTAAGCTTTATCCGAGCAATTAACAGAGCTACAGTTATAGTGTTATTTAGTTTATGCTGTCTACTGGCTTTGGTGCCACTAGTGCTAGCTGAACTTAAAATTAAGAGAAAAACTTTCTATAGTATAGCCGGTATTATTTTTGTAGGCTTAGTGGTCGAAATGGCAACTTGGGGCTATCCAATGTCTAATAACCCCTATCTTTATAAGCTAAACGTACCAAATGTCTATAAATTTATTAAGGATGATGATCAGGTAAACGACATCGTTGTTTTAGCACCAGATAGTAATTATCCTGGTCAACCACCTATAACTAATGTTGGCTTTGAGCACGGTATCTTTGAGGAAGTACTCTGGGCCGGTTACTATAACAAAAATACCTTCAATGGATATAGTGGTTATTTCCCGCCAAATTATTTCACTGAAATAAATGAGTTTGATAATTTCCAGCCAAGCGATCTAGCTCTTATGAGGTCCTTAGGACTGCGCTATATATTAGTTGACAAGGAATTATCTACATCAGAACCCAACTTAGTAAAAAATATAAGTGGTACAGGCCTACGTGAAATCTATCATGATAAAAGCTATGTGTTATTTAAAATATAAATTAGGTATAAATGAAGAGAATACCAATATTTTGTAGGCATTACTTGCCAATTACTGTGTCTATTGGGCTACTACTAACCCTGCAATTAAAGATACTCTTTGGCTTCACAAGTAAGTATACAAATACAGATCAGTCACTACTTTGGTATGCTGGAAGAGAGGCTATTCATGGGCATTTTTTTGAACCAAACTTCTACGGTCAAACATATTTTACATGGTTCGAGTCAATTCCTGGAGCAATAATCCACCACTTCGGGGTTGCCTTAAATCTAGCCATGCCTTTGGGTTACGCCTTAATTGCAACGTTGATTTGGGGCTTGTTAGCATTTTTAGCAATCCGTAAGAAAAAGTACATTTTAGCCATATTGGCTCTTCTGATACCTGTAATACTTCTAAAATATTCAGCATTTTTCGATGGTCGCGGAGGGATACTGTCCGGTGACTTATTAGGTGCCGCTGCTGTTGCCGCTTGCTTTTTACTTAAAAATAAGCCTATAGGAAAGATGGTCTTATTGATAAGCGCAGGAGGGTTGGCGATATTATGGGATTATGATGTTGCCTTATTTGTTATCCCTGCGCTTGTTTATCTTTTGATTGAAAACTGGTCCTATATAAAGCTTAATGAGTTAAGGTCTGTTATTTTCTTTCTAGCTTCTGTGTCTGTTCCAATTGTCTGGCTGCTGTTTCAACGAGTGTGGTACATACACCATCCTTATGACATTACGACGTCAAGTATAAGCATCATCCCTCATTTTTCATATTTTGTTCAAAGTATAAAACATCTAAATTTATACCTGTCAGATTTCTCACCTGTGATATTGCCTTTTACTTATACCCCTATTGTCTTAACTATAATCTTTTTCATATTTTTAATATGGGAAAGCATAAGGCAAAAATCGTTTAGTTTATTCTTTGGTATTATTTCTGCATTAATTTTAATTTGTGTGCTTTTATCAACCCCAGATTCACAAAATTATATAAACAGTTTTTACCTAGGAGCGCCCCGATTATTATTAACACTTCCAATTATGATGTGGGTTTTATTTTATTTACACAGCCTGGCAAACAAACAAAAAACAATATTTGGTAAACTAAAAGATTCTACAAATAACAGAAAGATATTGGTCGCAAGTTATGTATTACTTGCCGTCGGGATCATAAGCTTATCATTGTCTTTATATAATTTCAATAATAAGATTGAAGCTTTTGTTAAGCCAGACATTAATTCAGGTTTTCTTATACCGGTTACCCCATTATTACAATATTGTCAAGAGATTGACCAAGTGTATATAAACACGTCCTCTCAGCTCTTAGCTATTAACGACCAAAATATTCCTTATGCTTGTCCAGCACAATATATATCACTGAACACCTTGCAACCATTTTACGATCGTCGGGGGTGGTTAATTAAAAATAGTTATGACGAGCCAACCCAAAGAATGCTTATATATGGAAGTAGTTGTAATATAGTTTTACCGGTCAATAGCCATTGTTTGGTAGAACCAGATACTTTACTACTTGTGACTACACCACCTATGCCAGCGGCAACTACCTTGCGTATTCTTGGCTTACCGGTTAGGTTTTTACACCCATCTGGGTAATTATGTGTAATTCTTTTATATAGCCCTAACCCCACTAAATATTTTAAGTCAATCTTAAAGGCTGGACCCATAAATGCTGTGTTCTCTTGCAAATTTTTAGTATATCTTGCGGTAGATAACTATATATGTGAACTTGTACAGGTATCTTCTTAGTACTAAAATAGGTACCATAGTTCTAAAAGTTCTAAAATAAAAACATGGGCAAAAAATTAAATCAACATTTAAGTAGTAAAAAAATATTTTTGATTGTTATTGTATTAGTCCTTATGGTAGCAGGTACCGTACTGGCCTTGTGGCATGATAAAAAAATATTAACAACGTCAACATCTCATGCTATTTCCTCTCCAATCAAGTCTTCATCTTCAAAATCCACTAGCCATGTACCTTCTACAAATAATAGTAGCGACCAAGGTGGCACAACAACTCAAAACAGTCAAGCAACTACTGCGTTGCCTCCCTCTTCGGAGTGGGCCTCTTCTAGTAATGGTGATATCACCCTTCAACAACCGGTAGCTACTAATTCTATCAGCTCCGGAGATACTATAAGTGGACTAGCTAACGTTAACACCGTACAATTCATTCTTACCGATAACTCTGTTGGTTTAATTGATCAAGGCACCTTAAATGTGGTAAACGGAGAGTTTTCTGGTACTTTACAATTTACACCCCATTCATCATCTGGAACTTTACAGGTCTATTATCCTAACCCCAGCAATGGAGCAGAAGAGGATGTAATTAATATAGATGTCAATTTCAATTCTTAAATACCACTCAATAAAAAAGTACAGAGCAATAATTACAGCTACATTTTTGCTGTTGATAGTCTGCACTGTGGTTGTAGTAACCACCCGAACAACTAGCGCCTTTACACCCAATTACAACCCCTCAAACCTAATTGATAATCCAACCTTTATGAATAACTCTACTATGAGTGAGTCAGTTATACAGACATTTTTAACTAATGTGGGTAGTGGGCTGGCAAATTATTCTGGCACAGAAACGTGTACTGCAAGTACTGCGCCATATTATAGTCATTGTGGGCAAAATATTTCAGCCGCACAAATTATCTACGACGCTTCACAAGCTTATAGTATTAACCCGCAAGACATATTAGCTACCTTGGAAAAAGAACAAAGTCTTGTTACTGAACCGGCCCCTAATCCTAACGATGCTAATGCTGTAGCTGACTATCAAGCATCGTTAAATTGTGCGATGGGGTACGAGTCGTGTAGCAGTAATTATGTCGGATTTTTTACGCAGGTAGATAACGGTGCATGGCAGCTACGCTATGACTACGAAATGGCTAGCGGCAATAGTTATTGGGGTTACTCGCCTTCTTCATATTCTTCTATCTGCGGAAGTCCTACAAATTTGTATTCAGCTGGGCTATATCCTGGTAATACAGTTACCTTTGCTGACCCCTGGTATCAAACCGACCCCTTTAGTACTAGTGTACCCGAAACTATTACAATAGCTAATGCAGCTACAGCTGCATTATATTGCTATACCCCTTATGTAGGCCCTTATTCAGAAACTGGCTATTCAGGTAGCTACAACTTCGTTTATTATTTTCAGTTATGGTTTGGCTCAACTCAAGCTACCGTTGCTTATCAATGGGCTTATGAAGGTCAATCTGCATACATTGATTCGGCAATGACTATTCCATTTACAAGTTCTGTGTTAAACGTTGCGCCTGGGCAAGATTTTTATATTTCTCTTGAGGCTCGCAATGTCGGATATGAGACTTGGGAGCAATCCAATTTTCATCTAGGATTGTCTGATCCCACAAGTAGAACCAGCCCGTTTTACAACTCGACCTGGATAGATAATAACCGACCTGGAGGATTATCTGTATCGTCCGTTCCACCCGGAGGAGAAACAACTATCGATTTTACTCTTCAGGCACCACAGCAAGCTGGAACGTATCAGGAATACTACAACTTAGTAGCAGATGGGATAACTTGGCTAAACGACCCGGGGTTCAATTATACAATTAATGTAGTAGTACCTAGAACACCATTTAATACCCAAAATACCGATTTAGCGTCAGGACAATCCTTGGGTGCTGGCCGGCATCTTCTATCTTCAGATTCCCAAAGTACACTGGTTGTACAAGATGATGGGAATTTAGTACTATACAGCCAACAACAACCAACTTGGACTAGTGGCACGTCTAGCAATAGCGTGAGCCAACTTATAATGCAACTTGACGGTAATTTGGTTTTATACAACACTGGGGGTCAACCAATATGGGCCAGTGGCACAGTAAGCAAGCCTGATGATCCTGGGGCTTGGCTGGCGCTTCAAACTGATGGAAATCTAGTAATATACAGTACTTCTGGTACGGCTCTGTGGGCGAGTAATACTGTTAATGTCCCACCCTTCATAGATATGTCTGATACAACGCTTAGTAGTAACACCCTACTTTATCCAAATCAGTTTTTAGAGACAGACGATGGGAATTACCAGTTACTGTTGCAACTAGATAGTAACTTAGTTTTGTACTACCAAGGCCAACCCATTTGGGCATCAAATACTGTTGGGGAATCGGCTGCATTTTTAGTAAATCAGAACGATGGAAATTTAGTGTTATATAACTCTAGCGGAAAACCGCTTTGGGCAAGTAACACCAATGGTAAAGGGCCGTCTCTATTAATAATGCAAAATGATGGAAATTTAGTGTTATATAACTCTAGCGGAGTAGCTACCTGGAACACAGCAACTGAAGGTAAGACGCCATAACAACATAAAGTCCAGTTCGTCTGTTAGAATAATTGTGATGAGGAAAATATACGTTGATGGTCTTAGTTTAGTGGAGGGGCATTTTAGTGGCGTGGGTCAGTATACTCTGGGTATTTTGCGAGGGATGGATTACCTACTAGAGGTTGCTTGCAATGAAAATCTAAAACATCCTGAGGTAACAGTAATAATCCCCCATAATACTGTAGATAAGTTCAAGAGCTACAGCTTTAAGCATATTGGGTATAAAAAATTTCCATTGTCATTTCGTTATATGTCTGCTTTGTGGCATAGAAATTGGTTGCCACCGATAGATTTGTGGTGTGGTAGGGGCTTATATGTATTCCCCAGGTTTGTAGATATGAGATTACTATTTAGTAAATCAATCATAGTTATACATGATTTGACTTACGAGCTGTATAGGGAGTATACGGACGAGGGTAATGCCATATTTCTTTCTAAACACTCCAAACACTCAGTAAGGAGGGCGTCTGCTGTGGCAGTGGTGTCAGAGAGTACAAAGAAAGATGTAATGGAGTTTTATGGGCTAAGTGATAAAAAAATGGTAATCACGCCAAATGCTACAGATTATGAACTTTTTTACAGGCGTTCTGAAAGTGAGATTAAGAAAGTTAAGTATAGGTATGGAATTAAAAAAGATTACATCTTAGCTTTATCAAACCTCGAGCCCCGCAAAAATCTGGATATGCTTGTAGATGTTTACTGTAACCTACCTGTTCACTATAGAAAAAAAATAAGCTTACTACTGGTCGGCGTGACTGGCTGGAAAACTGATAAATTATTCGAGAAAATCCTTAGTAAAGTTGAGGAGGGCTACGACATAATCAGACCAACGAGTTATGTATCTGACCAGGACAAGCCCGCGATAATCTCAGGAGCTAAAATGCTGGTGTATCCCAGTCATTACGAAGGTTTTGGGATACCTCCACTTGAGGCTTTAGCGTGCGGTGTACCGGTTATTACGGCTAATAATTCTTCTCTTCCTGAGGTCGTGGGCGATGTCGGTAAAATGGTTTCCAGCAAGGATCAGGATGCGCTACGAGTTGCCATAGAAGACTATCTAGAAAATATAACCGAGATAACCAATCGAGTTAGGACAGATGGTCCAAAACAAGCTGAAAAGTTTTCATGGGCTAAGAGTGCCGAGGTTTTCTTTAAGGCTGCGAAATGATTACAAAAATGAAAATAGGCATAGATCTATCCGCTCTACAGGGCGACCACCGGCTGCGAGGTATTGGTTCTGTTCTTATAAATGTAATTAACAATGTCTCGGACGAAGATCGAGTAAAGAACGATTTTGTCTTTTTTGTATTGCCAAAAGATCAATCAAAATTTGGTAACCCTTTTGATCTTCTAGACCTAAGAAATCTCAAATATGAAGTAAGAACAATAAAACCTAAAGTGCATATAGCAAAACAGTTACCCGGCAAACTTAATATTTTGGTTAGTGTTTGTAACAACTTACTTGAGATCAAAGATCTTTATCTGGGTGATTCAAGGATAAAAAATCTAAAGGGTATAAATTCGTTTTTTCAGGTTGATCCTTATATGTGCTTACCGCGTAAATTCGGCATGAAAAACATAATGATGGCACACGATATCATACCTTACGTTCTTGAGAGTGATTACTTATGGTCTTATAGGACTGCACGGCGAATTCATGGGTTTTCCCGCAAAGCAGCGCTTAGAACTCAAGCACGCCGTATGTTATACATACACAAAATGTATATAAACTATAGGAGAGCAGATGCGATTATTGCCAATTCTATCCAGACTAAAAACGACTTTATCAACTACTTGAGAATTCCTAGGCAACGAATAATAGTAACTACTCTAGGGGTTAGTGCTATATATACTAATGATGAGAAAGCGGTTAGTTTTTACAGATATATAGACACGGCTTGGGGATATGCTCGTCGATCGTTTGAGATGAGCGAGGATATTCCGTTCATCTTGTACATAGGAGGTGCAGATAGAAGACGGAAACTCCAAGACTTAGTGGCCGCCTTTAACCACATAAGGGCAGAGGGATACAACTTAAGATTAGTTCTGGTTGGTGACTGCATGCAGGGCCCTAATAACATATCCACAGAGGAGATACAGACTGCTTTAAGAGATAGCTCTTATCTAGAAGATATTATTTTTATGGGTTTTGTTGAAAATGAAGTTCGAGATTGGTTATATAAACATGCTTTGACTTTTGTATTCCCTAGTGTTTATGAGGGCTTCGGTTTGCCAGTATTGGAAGCTATGGCCTATGGTTGTCCAGTTATAGGCTATAGAAATGCGGCAACGGAAGAAGTGGCAGGGAGAAACATCATTTATGCAAACGGAGCGTTAGATTTGAATAATAAGATACTCGAAATGTTTAACCTTAGCAAAGAAGAAAGACAATTCATAGCAAAAAAAGGAATTACGCACGCCAGAAAATACAGTTGGGATAAAGCAGCAAATCAAATTTTATCTATATTGTCGGCTAGATAAGTTATCTTAAAACTATATCAAGTTTTGTGCCCTCGTTTGAACTTTAGCCAATCAATTGTTATGCCGTAAAATGATCTTCTTAACCTAGTCCGGAGAGGCTGTCCGTAAAGGGTATGAGCCTCTAGGTTGGATTTCTCTTGTTGCAGAACTTCGATTTGTGAATTTTGGTCTTTTATGCGTACGTCTTGATCTTTCGTTGTCTTATCTAACTTAGTTATTAACATAGAGTCATCAAACCAAGATTGATATTGGTGTTGTTTAAGGGCATGATAATCAATTTTAACTATATCTTCTGCGAAGTCTTTAGTTCTAGCCCAAAATTCATCAGCAATATAGTATTCATTTAGGCCATCGGCTATAAAAAATCTATACTTATTTCGAGTAAGAATAGTTTTCCAGTCTCGTTTAAAATGTGAGGCTTCAACGCAAATTATTTCAGGTCTATATTTTACCCAGTTATTACCTATAATTACCTCATATTCAAACCCCTCTACATCTATTTTAAGAAAGTGCACCTTCTTAACACCATTTTCTTCAAAGATTTGTTTTAGCGTTTTTATTTCTACTTCATAATCTTCATATTTATACGATTCATCGTGTAGTCTTTTTTGTGCTGTATCAAATGTCGAATGCCCCGATACATCTTTATATTCTCTAAATGAGGCCCTACAGGGCTTATCCCCTATACCACATTTAATATTAATATCACGAGGACGTTCTTGTTGTAACTGTTTGTAATGTTTGTCTATGGGCTCGATATTAATACCTCGCCAACCCCTGTCATAAAAAAGTTTTGTGACTGAGTCTATAGTCGGATAATTTGCTCCTATATCAACATAAAATCCTTTATCAATATCTTTTAGCAAAGCTAAAATTATAAGATCCTCATTATACTGTGCGTAAGTTGTAATTGCTTTTGGGTCAATCATTTATAATTCTCGTCTATAACCAATTCAAAACCTGGATCTATACCATAAGGTAGATGTCGAATCTTTTTAACTTTAAATACTTTTGCTTCGTCCCACCAATCAGCCACCGTAACCCCATCATCTCTAAGAATAGCTGGTTCTATGTAGTACTCACCGTCACTTAGACAATTAGGCATCACCCACTTTAGTATAATTGTTTTACCCTTGGGTAAGCTCGGAACTCTCCTTTTTTCTACTCTTGTATTTGTGCCTGTTATTTCTTTACCAGCTTTATCTCTAATTCTAAAACCTATAACTGGATGATCTATGCCCTGGTTAGACCGTATGGTTTCGGTCACTATCAATTTATCAATTTCGACCTTAACCGATACATCGCTTATTGTTGCGGCACCATCTCCCCAACGATTTTGATCTACGTTTTGATCCTCTGCCTGACTTTCTTTCATGAAAAGCTGAGTGTATTTACGCGATACATCAACCGCTGTACCTGTTTTTATTATATGACTATCCTCGATAAGTATTGCTCTGTCGCAATACTCTCTAATAGCTGACATGTCGTGGCTCACAAACACAACCGTTTTATGGTTTTTCTTTAATTTCTTAAAATAATCGTAACATTTCCGTTGAAAGTCTGCATCACCAACTGCCAACACCTCATCGATCAACAGAATATCTGCATTAGCTCTAACCGCCATTGAGAATGCTAGTCGTACCTGCATACCGGAAGAATAATTTTTTAATTTTTGATCCATAAATCGTTCAAGCTCTGCAAAAGATACTATGTCATCGTACATAGCACAAACCTCTTTCTTAGAAAATCCCAAAACAGCACCATTTAAATAAACATTGTCTTTACCAGATAATTCAGGATTAAATCCCACTCCTAACTCAATAAACGGCACAAGCTTACCTATAGTACTAATTTTGCCATTGGTGGGTTGATAAATACCGGCCAGAACTTTTAGTAATGTGCTTTTTCCGCTACCATTTCTACCAACTATACCGAAAAATTCACCTTTTTTAATTTCAAACGATATATCTTGAAGTGCATGTTGGGTCTCTTTTTTCTTAGTAGCCTTACTAAACATACTAGTGAATACACCCTTGACGGTGCCTTTTCTTTCGTGGTACAAAATAAAGTCTTTATAAACGCTCCCGGCTTTAATTACTGTTTCGTCTTCCATATCAAACTTCCTCCGCAAAAGACTTAGAGCTACGCCGGAAATATGTACCAGTAATAATTACCAATACAACAGTGAGGCCTATGGGTATAGCCCAGATCCAACGATCGCCGCCATAGATTGTAGAAATAGTCTCGGTAGAATGAGTAATAAGTACATATCTTGAGTCCTGAATAACTTGAGCAAACGGATTTAGTATCAATAATTTAGCAAAGGCGTGAGGGATTCTAGTTAAAGGATATAGTATGGGCGTTGCATAAAAAGCAGCTTGGATGATAACTTCCCAGATGTATGACATATCGCGGAACCTGACAAATGCCGTGCTTAAGAAAAAGGCTACCCCCAGAGACATCACAATCAGCTCTAAGATAAGCGGTATTAATAATAATGCTTGCCAGGAAACCGAAACATGCCCGACAATCATAAAGATGATTACGACTACAGAGGTAAGAGCTAAATTTATTAGCCCTGACGAGAATACTGCCAGAATAATAATATATTTAGGAAAATTGATTTTACGAATTAAATCTCCCTTGTTAACTATGGCAGTAACACTACCCATAGTTACTTCAACAAAGAAGTTCCAATACAGTAAACCTAAAAGTAAATAGACCGGGTAGTGTGGTACGTCGTTCCCTACTTTTAAAAATTTGGTAAAAACTAGATATAAAATTACGAATAACAATAAAGGCCTCAGAAGTGACCAGACATAACCCAATATTGAATTTTGATATCTTATTTTAAAGTCTGTCCGCACTAATTCACGCAGTAAAATCACCGAGTAACGGTATCGTTGTTTAAGTCTTTGCATCTTCGTTATATTTTAACCTTAAAAAATTACTTCGACAACTTAAGCCACATGCTGATACAGTAATATTAGTAGGGAAAACATGAAAAAAATTGTCATTGATGCCCGCTCATTGCCAACCAGTACCGGTCGTTATGTCGAACGTCTCTTATATTACCTTCAAGAAGTCGACATAGATCTTTCGCACCGCTATGTGGTGCTACTGAAACTAAAGGACATGGACAGCTGGGAACCAACCAGCAAACGGTTTACTAAAATGGCCTGCCCTTACAAAGAATTCACCTTCGCCGAACAAATTGGTCTGTTTGGGCAGCTGATCAAAATTGGGCCTAATTTAACTCATTTTGCTATGGTTCAGCAGCCAATTCTGTATCAGGGCAAGGTGGTTACGACCATGCATGATCTGACTACGCTGCGCTTTAATAATCCCTCCAAGAACCGGCTTAAGTTTGGTATTAAGCAATCCGTTTACCGCTGGGTTAACTATATCGCCGCCCATAAATCAAAAGCTATTATTGTGCCGAGTGAATACGTCAAAGACGATGTCGCCCGGGCGATGCGGCTGAATAGTCGGAAAATTACCGTAACTTATGAGGCGGCTGAGCCGATTGAGGACCCGGCTGAGCCGATTGAGGATCTAGTTGATATCAAATTCATAATGTATATTGGTCGGCCCAATCCGCATAAGAATTTAGATCGTTTAATTGAAGCTTATTCACAACTTAAAACAGATATACCTGAGCTTCATCTCGTACTAGCCGGCCGGCGCGACAGTCTATACAAACATTATGCCCATGAAGTTGAGCAAAAAGGCATCCCTGACGTGCATTTCACTGGAAAGATTAGTGATGGGCAGCTGCGTTGGCTATATGAACAGACAGCAGCTTATGTTTTCCCATCTCTTTCCGAAGGCTTCGGGTTACCAGGATTAGAGGCTATGGCCCATGGTGCGCCTGTAGTAAGCAGTAACGCCACCTGCTTACCGGAAATATACGGTGATGCAGCATATTATTTTGACCCTCTCGACACTGAAGCCATGATAAAAGCAATCAAAGCCGTCCTGACCCGATCTGATACGCGTGCCAGATTAATAGAGGCTGGTTATAAGCAAGTTAAAAAGTATTCTTGGAAAAGAATGGCCGAACAAACCCTGGAAATCTACCGACAAATTCTAGGTGAAAATTAACCTTACCTCAGCAATATCACAGACATTTGTTATTTAGTCTAGAGAAGCTTGTAGTACAATGAAACGAATTGGAGAAGTATTTTTAGTATGAAACTAGTAGTTATTATCCCTTGTCTTAACGAGGAACAAACACTACCGATTGTTCTTGGTACCATTCCAAAGCAGATTGCCGGAGTTGATGATATTGAAACCCTGGTTATTAACGACGGCTCCACCGATAAAACCGTAGAGGTCGCCAGAAAAGCCGGCGTTGTAAACTTTATTCATCATGCCCGTAACCGCGGTCTAGCACTAAGTTTGCGCGACGGTATTCGTGGTGCCCTGGAACTCGGAGCCGATATTATCGTTCTTACCGATGGGGATAATCAATACCCACAAGATAGGATTCCTGATCTTGTCAAACCAATATTAGACGGTCGGGCCGATACAGTCATCGCCGATCGCCAGGTCCAGACCATTGACCATTTTTCACCGACTAAAAAGTTCCTGCAAAAATTCGGCACACGCGTATCAAACGCTGCTGCCGGCACTAATATCCCGGACAGTACCAGCGGCTTCAGGGCTTATTCCAAAGAAGCAGCTATTAAGCTTAACCTGGTCGGGAGGTTTAACTTCGCCATGGAAAATAATCTACAGTTTGGCTTTAAACGCCTGGCGATTGCTACTATTAAAATTAAGACCAACGGTAAAACTCGTGAATCACGACTGTTTAAATCCTCGTGGGAACATATTCGAAAATCATTAGTGGCACTATTTAATTCCTATACTATGTATAAACCCTACGCTGTCTTTCTGACGCTTGGTTTTATCCTGCTGGCCTGCGGGCTGATCCCGTTTGTCCATTACCTATACATTTTAGTCATTAATCGGCAACCCTTTGGTACTCACCACTTACAGTCGCTATTGGTCGGTACAGTGCTGCTCAATGCTTCGTTTATCTCTTTTACACTGGGCATCATCGCCAATTTAATTCGGATTAACCGAACACTAATTGAAGACGTCCTAGAAGAACAGCGGCGCCACAACTACAAGATATCAGTTAAAAAACCAGATACCCGTGGAGTAAGTCTTTCTACCCTGCACCACGACGTGCTTGGCAATCGAACCGGCGACGTTATTGACTTTGGTGACAGTTTGGTTCGGCCAATACCAACTTTGGTCGCTCCGCGTAATAAAGGTCAGGAAACCGCCTCCCTGCAAAAACAAGGCCAGCGCAATAA
>Ga0181520_10004677_pt1 | contig 22667 bp, 14 predicted proteins | sample PEATcosm2014_Bin_29_FD_132451 | JGI IMG/M metagenome (GOLD analysis project Ga0181520, IMG submission 132451) | Peatland microbial communities from MTU Mesocosm Facility, Houghton, MI, USA - PEATcosm2014_Bin02_30_metaG | ecosystem: Environmental > Terrestrial > Soil > Wetlands > Peat | place...
ACCTCACCCCCGGCCCCTCTCCACAAGTGGAGAGGGGAGAACGGCAAACGGCGTCCTACCCCCCCGGCCTCCCTCCCTCGCAGGGAGAGGGGAGAACGGCATCTCACCCCCGGCCCCAGGCGGGAACGGCGAACCTCACCCCCGGCCCCTCTCCACAAGTGGAGAGGGGAGAACGGCGAACGGCGTCCTACCCCCCCGGCCCCCCTCCCTCGGAGGGAGGGGGGAGAACGGCATCTCACCCCCGGCCCCAGGCGGGAACGGCGAACGGCCCCCTACCCCCCCAGCCCCCCTCCCTTGTAGGGAGGGGGGAGACGGCAACGGCTTCCGGCCCCCCTCCCTCGAAGGGAGGGGGGAGAACGGCGATGGCGGCGACGCTGGTGCTGTTCGATGAGATCGGGGCGGGGACGGACCCCTCGGAAGGATCGGCTCTGGCTAAGGCTGTGCTGCAGGAGCTTCATGACGCCGGATGCCGGATCATCGCTACCACACACTACAACGAACTTAAGATCTTCGCATACGCCACCGACGGCATGGAGAACGCTTCGGTGGAGTTCGACATCAAAACACTCCAGCCGACTTACCGCCTGCTAATCGGCCAGTCGGGGTCGAGCAACGCATTCGAAATCTCGCAACGGATCGGCCTGCCGAAGCGGATCGTCGCGGCGGCCAGGGAGCTTCGCGGGGCGGAGCAGCAGCAGATCGAGGACTTCTGGCGGCAGATGGAGCGCAAACGCCGGGCGCTTTCCGACACCCAGGCCGACGCGCGGCGAGCGAAGGAAGACCTCGACCGCCTGCGGCGGCAGTATGAGACAGACCTGGAGCGCGTGCGGGAGATGCGCGAGAAGCTCGTCGAGACCGGCTACGACGAGGCGGCGGCGATCGTGCGCAAGGCCGAAGCCGAGGCGCAGCGAATCATCGCCGACCTGCAGCGGCAGCCACGGCAGTCCGTGGTCACAGAGCAGAGGCGGCGGGAGATTGCAGAGTTGAAGCGGAACGTGGAGGAGGAAAGGGAGAAGGCGGCTGCGGTGCCACCGCACGGCCCGGAAACGGCGACCTCACCATCTGCCCCGTCCGACGGCACCTCACCCCCCGGCCCCCTCTCCACTCGTGGAGAGGGGGAGAAGGCGGCCCCGGTGCCGGTATATGTCGGCGATCCGGTGCATGTGGTGCAGTTTGGGCGCGATGGGACTGTGCTGCAGGTCTTTGGAGACAAGGCCGAGGTGCAGGTGGGCAAGCTGAAGGTCGAGGTCGCGCTGCAAGACCTTCTGCCCCCGAAGGATCAGCCGAGCGAGGAAGCCCAGCGGCTCGCGGAGAAGATGCACACTCGCAAGGCCTTCGAGATCGCGCCGGAACTCGACCTGCGTGGCATGATGGTCGATGAGGCGGTCCTCGAGATCGAGAAGTACCTCGATGACGCGATCCTCGCCCGCCTGCCGCGTGTGCGGCTGATCCACGGCAAGGGCACCGGGGCTTTGCGCGAGGGGATTACCCGGTACCTGAAGACCAACAAGCGGGTGAAGAGCTTCGCCATCGCGCCGTTCTCCGAGGGCGGGGCGGGAGCGACTGAGGTGGAACTCTGAACGCTGAACGCTAAACGCTGAATCAACGGCAAAGGACGGCAACGGCTACGGCAACAACGGCGAAAACGGCAAGGACGGCGATGACGAAGGCCGAAGAGTGGATTCACTACCTGCTCACGAGTCGTTTCCTTCAGCCATGTGGCGGCGCGATTTATCGCGCCAAATGTGCCTGTCTTTCGTCTATTGCGCCGTCGACTGCGAGCAAGCAACCTTCCAGAGTTGAAACATTGCCCGATGTGCGGCATGATTCGCACGATGAATCGCGCTGCCACATGGTCTGGGGGGAGGTATCGCTAGCTACATGCCAATCAATGGTAAGGATGATGACGGCTCTGGTGAGACCAGGCGCGCTAATCGCTCTGCTTATTCTTGCGGCGGAGGCCTTTGCGAGCGATAGCGCGGTCGTGCTGCGGAATGAGCGGACGCTTATTGGGTTCGCCAAGGTTGATGCAGGGTTCGCGGTCACGCGGCTCTCTTGCCTGCAGCCTCAGCGCGACTTCGTGGCCCCGGGGCAGGTTTGCTCGCCGCTTTGGCGGATTGCGCTGCGGCCGCCCAGCTACGATGCGAAGGCTGAGGTTGCGGTGGACGGCACTGCGCCTTGCGCGCTGAGTTGCGAGGAGGGAAGATCGGGGGAAGCCGGGTCGGTTGTGCTGCGCTGGCGTGGGATCGACTTGCCGGGGGAGCCGAAGGCGCTCGATGTGACGGTGACTGTGTCGCTGGGGCGGGGGCAGGCGCTCAGCGAATGGCGAATTGCGGTCAGCAATCGGTCGCAGAAGCTGGGGCTTTGGGCCGTCGATTTCCCGCTGCTGCCGAATTTGTCGGTCAGCAAAGAGGGAGTGCTGGCGACGCCGCTGGGGTGGGGCGTCGTGCAGACCGACCCGGCGCATAATGCCGATTACGCGGCAAACTACCCCGGCCTGTTCGCCACGATGCAGGTGACCTCGCTGGCCGACCGCGGCGGCTGCCTGTATGTCAGCAGCCACGACCCGGACGGGTATGTGAAACAGATCAACTGGCACAAGCACCCGGACAAGGGGTGCATTGAGTACTTCCTGCGCCAGTATCCCGAAGACATGGGCAAGCCGGGCAAGAGCTATGAGAGCCCGTATCCGGTGGTCATCGGCTGCCTCACCGGCGACTGGTATGATGCGGCGAAGCGCTACCGGCAGTGGGTGGTGGCGAAGACCCCGTGGACGCCGAAAGTGCCGCTGGAGCGGTTCGGCGGCTCGCCGCAGTGGATCAAGGAGAACCCCCTGTGGCTGCAGACAAACGGCTGCGGGACCACCGAGCCGACTGACAGCCTGCTCAACTGCCTCGACCTGCGGCGCGCGATGCCGGATGTGCCGGTTGCGGACCAGCTTTACTGGTGGCAGAAAGGCTGGCCCGGCCAGACGCAGTTCGATGAGGGGTATCCGGACACGTTCTTCGACCTGGGGCGCGGCGCGGTCGAGGTGCAGGGGCTGAAGCGGGTCCGGGAAGCCGGCGTGCGGATGCTCCCCTACACGAATACTAACCTCGTGGATGCGCGCACGAAATATTGGAAAGATGGCGGGTGGCGATGGGCGGCATTGCCGCCGGAGCAGGCCTCGCGGCACGAGGCCTGGATCGCCGACCTCAACCGGCAGGCGGCGGAGGGCAAGCCGGTGAATGTCGCGATGTGCCCGTACACGAAGGAGCGGGGGGACATCGTGGTCGAGTGGGCGCGCAAGGCGGTCGGCGAGTTCGGCTTCAACGGCGTGTATCTCGACCAGATCGCCTGCATCGACGCGACGATGTGCTTCGACCCCTCGCACGGACACCCGCTCGGCGGCGGAAAGCACTGGGTGCAGGGGTATCGGCAACTGCTCGCGCGGGTGCAGAAGGCGATCCGGGAGATCAAGCCGGACGCGATCCTCACCACGGAATCGGCGTGCGAGCCGTTCGGGTACTTCGACGCGTATCTGCGCTGCAATGAGAACCAGGGCTGGGTGACGCCGATCTGGTCGGCGGTATACGGCGGTCTTTATTCGTGCTACGGCGGCTATCTATATGAGGAAGATAAATTCGGCGGCTGTTTATACGCCGGGAAGTTCGCGCAACTTTTCACCTATGGCGCGCAACTGGGGTGGCTCGGCCTCGGGCCGCAGGTGAAGGAGCGGTCGGACTGGCTCGATTACCTGCACGAACTGGCGCGGGCCAGATATGCGGCGGCGAAGTGGATGGGGATGGGCGAGTGGCTGCGGCCGCCGGATGTGCAGGGCGCGGAGAAGATCACCGGGCGCTGGAAGCTGTTCGCCAGCGAGTACGACGTGACATGGCCGGCGGTGCTCAGCGGGGCGTTCAAAGCCGCGGACGGCTCGGTGGCGCTGGCGTTCACGAACTTCTCGGGGAAAGAGCAGCAGGTCACCTGGACAACGCGGCGGGCGGACCTTGGGCTGGCCGCCGGGCATTGTGAGGCGCGGGTTCTCTACCCGCAGGGGGCCGCCCCGGCGGCGGTGCAGCAAGAGGGCGGGCAATTGAGCGGAACGCTGACGATGCGGCCGCTGTCGGCGGTGGTAGTTGTGGTCTCTAGATAGCACGGAATCCACCAGCTTCCGCTGGTGTTGCTGACGCGAGCGTCAGCCGGGCAATTGGCGAGCGCCCCCTGTCGGGGGCTGAAGGCAGCGACGGCGGTCGCGGTCTGGAGACCGCTCCTACAGACGGCTTGGCCGCTGCCGTGATCAAGCCACGGCAAGGACATGGACGATGAACATCGACATCTACGACTGCATCTCGCCGCTGGACTTCCGCTACTACGGCCAGGATGCGAAGCTGCAAGAGCTTCTCGGGCCGTATCTGACCGAGCGTGCGCGGTATCTGTCCGAGGCCAAGGTCGAGGCTGCGGCGGCTGCGGCGCTGGCCAAGCAGGGCGTGTGCAGCGCCGAGGCTGCGGCGGAGATCGCCCGCGCCGCAGAGGAGATCACGCCGGACGAGATCGCCGCCGAGGATGCGCGCATTCAGCACGACACCCGCGCGCTGGTGAACTGCCTGCAGGCGCGGGTGAGCGATGCCGCGAAGCCCTTCGTGCATCTGTCGCTGACCAGCTTCGATGTCAAGGACACCGCGACTGCGTATCGATATAAGCACTGCTGCCACGCGGCCATCGTGCCGGAGATGCTCAAGCTGGAGCGCGTGCTCATCGACCTCGCCCGGCGGGAGAAGGACACGCTGCAGATGGGCCGCACGCACGGGCAGCACGCCGTGCCGATCACCTTCGGGTTCGCGATGGCCGAGTATGTCAGCCGCTTCGGCAACCGCATCGAGGCCGTGAAAACCGCCGGTGAGAACCTGCGCGGGAAGATCAGCGGGGCAGTCGGGGCGTACAACGCCAGTTCGCTCTTCTTTGAGGACCCGCTTCAGTTCGAGCGGCAGGTGTTGGCGGAACTGGACCTGCAGCCCTCGACGCACTCGACCCAGATCGTCGAGGCGGAGTACGTGGTCGATTTCTTCCACGCCATCATCAGCGCGTTCGGGGTGCTGGCGAACCTTGCCGATGACATGCGGCACCTGCAGCGCACCGAGATCGGCGAGGTGGGCGAGGCTTTCGACGCCCAGCAAGTCGGTTCGTCAACAATGCCACATAAACGCAACCCTTGGAACTTCGAAAACGTTAAGAGTATGTGGAAGCTTTCGGTGTCGCGGATGCAGACGGTTTATGCCGACCAGATCTGCGAACACCAGCGCGATCTGACGAACTCGGCCTCGCAGCGCTTCCTGCCGGAGATCATCGTCCTATTCGTGTCCGCCGTGCGGCGGATGGCGCGGATCATGGGCAAGCTGGTCACCGACAAGGAGCGGATGGCGCGCAACTTCGGGCTGACCAGCGGCATGGTGGCGGCGGAGCCGGCGTATATCCTGCTGGCGGGATACGGGCACCCGGATGCACATGAGGCGTTGCGGGTGCTGACGCTGGAGGCGCAGAGGACGGGAAGGCCTTTGGGCGAGCTTCTGAACGAGGCCGAGGAACTGTCGCCATATCTGGCGAAGTTCGCGCCCGAGCAGCGCGCACTGCTGCAGGACCCGAGCCTGTATACGGGCATCGCCTCGCGGAAGGCGGAACTGGTGTGTGAGGAGTGGGAGGAGAAACTGGGGGCTTGAACGGCAACCTCACCCCCCGGCCCCCTCTCCACGCGTGGAGAGGGGGAGAACGGCAACGGCGGCCTATCCCCCCTGCCCCCCTTCCCTCTGCCGACCTGCGGTCGGCGTAGGGAAGGGGGGAACGGCAACGGCAACGGCAACGGCAACGGCAACGGCAACGGCGACGGCAACGGCAACGGCAACGGCAACGACAACGACAACGACAACGACGATGGGGGCGGGGGCGTCGCGTGAAGCAGACGTCTCGCCTGCAACGCCGAGACGCAGTGCCGACCGCCCATGTGGCATGGCGATGCCACTGCACGTGGCCCTGAAAGGTGCGCATGGCTGACACACTGGCGTCTTACCCTATGGGCATGGCCCTCTGGACACGATACCAGGACGAGGGGACCGGCGAGGACGTGCCGGGGCTTGCCTCGGCCCGCGTCCTGCGCTTCCGCAGGCATGTGCGTCTGGACCGACTGCTCATTCATCCGGTTCAGACGCGATGGGCCCCGGTGTTGCCGTCGTCGCCGGCGCATGTGACCCTCGGCGTATGGGACGCTGTGGCCCGCGTGTGGCAGCAGGTCGGCGAGCACGACCTCCCGCCGATGGAGTCGATGGACGCGCCGGCGCACTCGATCGACCTCGGCGGACTGCAGAGCGATCACCTCCGGGTGGTGTGCGACCTGGAGCATCCCGTGCCGCCGACACACGGTGAGCTTTGCGCGAACCCCCGCATCGTGCCGTTCAAGGCCCTGCGCAATCTCGAGTGCCAGGGCGCGATGCTCGATGACGCCGGCGATGAGCCCCCCGTGCAGGACCGCCTGCATATCCTGGGTTGCGAACCTCGGGCCGTCGACGGGCAGGAGGCGATCCTGCGAGCCGGGCACTCGGTCGTTTTCAGCAGTCCGGCGCTGACGGTCGGATTCTCGCTGGTTCGGCCGATGGTCACTCACCTGGGCTGGGACGCAGAGGGCGAGGGGCGCGGCGCGCGGAACCTGGTGTGTGCGCGCGTCGGCAACTGGATGTCCGCTGAAGCCAGCCCGGTGTCGGGGCCATTGCTGCGGGGCCTGCGCTGGGACCTCGACCCGCGCCAGTGGGGCGGCGCCGTCGAGGTCGCCGGGAACCGCATCATCTACCGGGACCTTCACGTCGATGGCAGCGTAAGTATTGACGCCACATTCGAGGCGCTCGCGGACGGTCTGCGGCTGGAGCTTCGCCAGCGGGTATCTGACCCCGTGCACGCGCTCGAGGCGGCGACGTGGGCGCTATTCTGGCGCGCCGCCGCCTCCGCGACCAGCACCTGGGCGATGCCGGTCCGCGAGCCGGGGCGAACCGGCGAGTGCGCGCTGCCGGCCCTGTTCATGTCGCCCGGCTACGGGACTTTGAACCTTGCCGCAGCAGCCGGCCAGCCTCGCCTCATCACCGAGTCGAGCGCCGAGGCCGGCGTCGGCAGCGCGACCATCCTTCTCGGGGCCGAGCGCCTCCCGACCGGCGACAATCTGCTGGCGGCCGGCGCTTCCGAGGCGGAGTTGGAACTCCGCGTCGGCGCTCTTCCCCCGGATGGCCCCGGAGATATGGCGATGCCGCGGGGCCTGCGGCGCTACTATGCCTCGGGTCTGGGCTTTCGGTCCGAGTTCGGCGGCTTCTCCAACAACGCGTACTCATGCAACTGCCACCTGTCGCAATCAATGGCCTCCGACATCGCCTGCACGACCGCGCGCCCGCAGATCGGCCCCGACCCGGCGGAGCTTGCCCGCAGCACGATCGCTCTCGCCTTCCAGGGCGGTCCGGGTTACGGCGACAACCGCGAGTTATACCAGGACAGCGATCCCGCGCTGCTCAACTCGGCGGGCCTCGTCCATAAAGTGCGGCCCGACATCGACTGGCTGCGGGCGAACTGGCCGTATATCCGCCGGGCCGTCTACCGCGTGTTGGGGAGCCTCGATGGGGCCGGACTACAGCGATGCGAGCGGCTGTCCGGCAATAGCGGCACGAAAGCCTAGAGTTCGAACGGCTGGGATGTCATCAGCTTCGGACACTACGATGCCTACTCGAATGCCCAGGCGTACCGGGCCTTGCGCTGTTCGGCGGCGATGGCGCGCGATGCGGGCGACATAGATGCCGCAGGCAATTGCCGCGACGCCGCCGACGGGCTGAAGGCGGCCTACCTGCCCTGCTTCTTCAATGCGCAGACCGGGCTGATCGCGGGGTGGCGCAGCCGCGACGGCGAATTGCACGACTACATCTTCCCGTGGATCAACGGTCTCGCAGTATGCTACGGGCTGGTCGATGGCCAGCAGGCGCGGGAGATCATCGAGCGGGTGGAAGCCGCGCGCGTCGCAAAGGGGCAGCTCACGTTCCACCTCGGGGTGGCGGCGAACCTCGAGCCGGTGCCATACAGCGACCACGCGATGGCCGGCCTGCGAGCGGACGGAAGGGACCTGTACGGGGTCTACATCAACGGCTGCCTGACGCCCTGCCTGGCAACCTGGTACCTGCGAGCGCTGGACATCGTCGGGTTGGATCATGTCGCCGACCAAGCCTGCCGGGAGCTATGCGAGGGCTTCGACGAGGACCGCTTCATGGGCGGCGTCGGCGCGGGCAACGAATTCTACACCTGGGAAGGCCTGGCGACGGGCTACGAGGGCGCGCTGGTCGGGGTGCCGCACGCGCTGCTGGCGGCGGCGCGACATCTGGGCTTCGCCGCTGTCGACGAGCCGGAGTGGTGGCCGGCCTGAGGGAGAGTTGAGCACGGAGACACTGCCAATCTCGAAATTAGCGCGGCAAAGCGGGGAGGTCTCGCGCCGGGTACGCGACGGGGAGAGCTTCGTGGTGACGCGAGGGCACCAGCTTCTGGGTGTGTTGCGGCCTATTCCGGCGGAGATGCTCGAGCGGCTCGAGGAGATGCTGCATCTCAACTCCCCGGAGTTTTCCGAGGCGGTGTCGGAACTGCGTGAGGGGCTGGCCCGAAAGAACCACGTCACCGAGGTCTTTACCCGGCAGGTGCGCGGGACGGTGCGAGCCTGCGCAGGGGTCAAGGAGCAGGTGGCGCGGGCTGTGGAGATGTTGCAGGCCAGCCGTAATGCGGGTACACTCGTTCACCCGGCGGATGCCGCGCCGACGCTCCTGCCGCAGCTTCGGGGCCTGCGCGGCAAGATCCGCAAGCTGACGCTCGCCTGCGACGCCGAGAGCGCCGACGGCCCGGCGATCATCCTGTATTACTTCGCGTCGGATCGCGACGGGGTCGTCCTCCTGACCGCTTTCCTGCGCCGGCAGGCCGCCGATATGGGCGCGGCGGGGCTGGCGAAGATCGCGGATGCAATGGCCGGACCGGTGGGCGAGGGTCGCGGGCGAGGGCACGGGAAGAGCCGTGAGTGACGCGCCCCTGCGGATCATGGACCTCGGCCGCGTGCCCTATGCCGAGGCGCACGCGCTTCAGCTTCGGCTGATCGGGGAGCGGCGCGAGGGCCTGTGCCCCGACACGTTGCTGTTGTGCGAGCACGAGCCGGTCATCACGCTGGGACGGGCGACGCAGGAGCCGTGGCTGCGCGGATCGCGGGTGCCCGAGGGCGTCGAGGTGTACCGCATCGAGCGCGGGGGCGAGGCGACATACCACGGGCCGGGGCAGCTTGTCGCGTACCCGATCATCGACCTGCGGGAGCGTGGCGGCGACATCCACGCCTATCTGCGCGACCTGGAGACGGTCGTGATCGGGGTTCTTTCGGACCTCGACATTGCAGGCCGCAGGCGGGCGGGACTGACCGGCGTGTGGGTCGGCGAGGCGAAGATTGCGGCGATCGGGGTGGCGGTAAGACGATGGGTCACATTTCACGGAGTTGCACTGAACGTTCAGTGCGCTCTGGACGTCTTTAGCCAAATCGTCCCGTGCGGCATCCCGGACGCCTGCACGACGACGGTTTCGTGCGTTCTAGGGAAACCGGTCAGCTTGGATGAAGTGCGCCCCCGCTTCGCGGACCACTTTGCAGCCGTTTTCTCCACCCTATGAGGCAATTGCAGAAGTCGCGGCGTCGTTCGCGGGAGCGGTCTCCAGACCGCGATTGCCGTTGATATGCCGCCATAATGACATACATTAGTCATTATCTGTTTCATTCTGGCGGAGAGTAACGGCTTGTTCGCGCTCTGGAGAGCGCTCCTACAGACCTTTGCAGTCGCCTCACATGACACGTTTTGCGGCACGGTTCGCGCTCTGGAGAGCGCTCCTACAGAGGCCTGCAATCGCCACAAAGTGCCCGAAACTTTCGCCTGTCTGAAACATCTAACTACTACAGGTGGTGGTAGTGGCCATGAATGACGCCGTCGATGCGGTTCGAGCAAGAGCCCTGGCCCCCTCGGTTGCCCCTACGAAGCCGACTGCCTATTTGGCTGTCGGGGTTCACCTCGGCTTCCTGCTGATCTGCGCATCGGCGGTCATTACCCGTCAGATGCCGGACTTCCCCAAGCGCGCGTGGATCGCGCCAATTCTGGTCGGACTTACGCTGCTGATCGCCTTTGCGGCCACCCGAGGGCGTTTCGCCCTGACAGAGTGGGGCAAGGGTCTGTTGGCGCTGGGCCTGGGGGTCGCGTTCGGATTGACCTATGACCCGCAACTCGCGAACCTGCCCGGCCTGTCGGGGGTCAGCGACTCGGCGCTGGGGCAGTACAATCCCAGTCTCGCGAACGTCGGGGTGTTGCTGGTGCTGGTGTTCTGGGGGCTGATCGCGGCCACCGGCGGTGAGTCACGGCTCGGGCCGAGGCCGTTCCGGCGCTCGGCAGTCATCAGCTTCGTGCTCATCGCGGCCACCGCGGTCTTCGCGTACTGGTTCCTGGGGCTGTATTACGATCTCGAAGGGCCTTTCCACACGATAGACGTGATGCAGAAGGGCTTCCAGTACCTGGTGCTGATCCTGGCGGCGGTCGGGCTGTCGGGAGGGATCGGCGTGCGAGGCTGGGCGCATCTATATGTCGGGCTGGCCTTGCTGGCCGCTTTCGTGCGCAATCTGTTGGTGCACGCATCGTGACCCTGGCCCGGAGCGGCCGAGGCCAGGAGGGATTGACCACAAAAACACAAGGGCACGAAACGGCCCAGCCACTCCCGTCGGGGCTTGTCCTGCCGTTTCGCGCTTTCGGGTCTTCGTGGCTACAGCCGCCGATCCACCCCGGTGTCCTGTGTTTGCTGAGCGCAGACCACATTGCGGGGCGCCCGATCTCGGGTAGGCGAGACGGGGCCGCAGGCACCGGACGACACAGCGCGAGACCTCGCGCCATTTCTGGGGAACGCATCTTATGAGTGTTCAGGACGAACGCGCACAGCCGCAACCGGCGCCGGGATGGCTCACCACGCTGGCCCTGATCCTGGTCGCCATTTCGCCGACCCAGTTCTCCTACGCCTACGACAAGAAGCACGGGCCGTTCATCGCGGCGTGCGATGTCTTCGCGGGGATCTTGTTCCTTGTGTGGCTGGCCGTGCGGGGGCGCTACTGGAAGAGCCTGCGCCGCCCGCCGCTGCAGGTGTGGGCGTGGCTCGCCGTCGTGGCGCTGTCGGCGACACAGGCGGGAGACCTCAAGCAGGCCGCGGTCAAGATCATCCAGGTCGGCCTGTACTTCGTGGCCGTATATGTAATGTACTGTGACCTGTTCGCCTCACGTCGCGGCGTCCGGCAAGCCGTCTCGGTCCTTGCGGGAGCGACCGCGGTCGTGGTGCTGTGGGGGCTTGTGGACTATGTCCGGCAGGGCGGTCCGGCGGGCGACCCGATGCTGGTCAGGGCATCGTTGGAGAATCGCAACATCTACAGCGCGTACCTGGCGATGGTCTTGCCCGTGATGTTGGCTTTGTCTTTCGCGGCGAAGGATGGCATTCAGAGAGCCGTGCTTCTCGCCGTGGTCGCCGTCGGCACGATCACGATGCTCAGCGGGCTTATGGTGTGGATCGTTCTGGCCGTGATGCTGGGACTTCTCATCTGGGGCGGCTTCCGCCCGCGCCCGGCGCCGGAGATCATCGGGCTTTTGGTGCTGGGGGCGCTGGTGATCGGCGTGTTGCCCCGCAATGCGAGCGAAAACACTCGCGAGTGTTTCGATCCCATCGAACGCGGACAGGTCTTCAAGACGGGTGGAATGCCGGGAGATATTCCGCCCGGCCTGGTCATCTTGAAGAAGCGCTGGATCGAGTGGCATCCGGCTCTGAGGATGCTGTCCGAGCACTTCATGCTCGGAGTAGGAACCGGGAACTACCAGCTCAACATCGGTCGGTATTACGAGACTTTGCCCGATGCCAAGAAAAGCCAGGCCGACACCGCAAATCTGTACCTGGTGACGGCCAGTTCGGAGGGCTTCGCCTCGCTGATCTGCCTGGTTGCGCTCCTGGCGCTCTTCTGGCGTCAGAGCCGGGCGATGCGCGGGTTGGTCGCGGATGCGTGGGGGCGGGCGTTGAGCGCGGGCATCTGTGGCGCGGTGATCTCGCTGGTCATAGCAAACTTCTTCACCAGCTTGTTCGTCAGAGGAGCAGGCCTCGTTTGGGTGCTTCTGTTCGCACTCACAACCCTCGTTGTACATGACCGCGTGCTTCTGACGCGAGACGATACTATCCCAGAGGGCTTCGCAAGCCCCCCCAAGCATGAATCGGAGGCATCTCAATGAGTACCGGAACTCGCAGATTGCTGGTCGCAGTCAGCATCGTCGCAACCGTCGCGCTCATCGCCGGGGTCACGGCGTGGGCGGCAAGCAACAAGGTTGTCATCAACGCCTCACACTACTACTCCATCACCCCCTCCATGGCGTATGCCCAGGACCGGCAGGCCGCGGGCGGCTACTATGTCGAGGTCCCGGTGCACCGGCCGCATGGCGAGAACGAGACAGGCCCTGCGGACAACGGCAACGTCCTGTACTGCGTCTACGCGCCGACGGATGGGCGGTACAAGCTATGGGGTCACTGCAACTGGTATGACGGGTGCGGGAACTCCTTCTTCGTGTACATGGACAAAGAGGCCACCCCGGCTGTGTTCGGCAAGGACGGCACCTATCAGGCCTGGCATTGGGTGCCTGGCAGGACGTACAGTCTTACCGAAGGCTGGCATTACATTCGCTTCCAGTACCGGCAAGATGGGGCGAAACTCGACCAGTTTATTCTGACCAGCGACAGCAGGTACGTGCCGGTGCGGCAGGAGACCGAGACGCCGACGTACCTGTACCAGCCGCCGGCGCAGTAAAAGTCGTCGCACTGTCCGCGGCGGAGAGTGGCACAAGCCGCCGACATACGCGGATCGGGCGCTCGAATCGAGTGAGCGCCCGTCCGAATTCCAAGTAGATGAGGCGCGTTTGATGAAGCGTACGCATACGATGGGCGCTTTGCTGGTGGTCGTGACCGCTCTGGGCTCCTGGGCGGCGAATGCCGCCGGCACAGGCCTGACCTGGCTGGATGAGCCGGTGCAGGGGGCCTTCGACGTTACCGGCGCGATCGCGGTGAAGGATGCCGGAGGGCTGCACGCGGCACTGGTGTTCGACAGCCAGGCGAACACGCCCGGCAGCGACCACTACACTTTATCGCTGGGACCAAGGGGCGCGCAGTTTTCCGTCCTGAGGAAGGGCAATGCCTCAGCCATCGGTCTATCGACGGCCGTCGCGCTCAAGCCGACGAAAGAGCCGGTGACCTTCACGCTGCAACGGCGTGATTGGGGGATGGCCTTCATCCTCGGCAATCAGGTCATCGCCCGGGCGTTCGACCCCGGCCTCACAGGCGGCAAAGTCGGGTACTCCGGGGTCGGCGCGGAATGGTCCGACGTGCGGGTGCAGCAGATCGGCGACATCCTCCTGCGCGACGACTTCGTCCGCGACGTCGGGGTGCAAAGCGCCTGGGAGAACGTCTCGGGAACCTGGGAGCAGCAGACGCTGCGCGAGGACCCGCAGGCGAGCCGCATGGAGGCGGACAAGAGCGCCAACGCCTTCAGCTACTTCGGCAGGGCTGCGAAAGGCCGGGGAATCGCGGTCGCCGGGTACTGGTTCTGGAGCGACTACAGTTTCAAGGTTGCCGTGCGCCCTGAAGGCGACAGCGCCGTCGGGATCGTGTTCTACTACCAGGACGACAAGAACTACCTGGCGTTGCGGTGGTTGCCCCGCGACTCCACAGCCAAGGACGGCGATCGAATTCAGCTCATCCAGGTGCTGGGCGGCCAGGAGAAGGTCCTCGTCTCCAAGCCCGGCGGCTATGTCGACAACCACTGGTGTTCTCTGCGGGTGAACGCGTGCGGCGACATCGTCCAATGCTTCGTCGACGACGAGCTTACCCTGCAGGCGCATGTCGACACCCTGGGTCAAGGTCAGATCGGTTTCCTGGTCGATGGACCGAAGGGGGCTTTCTTCGATGATGCCGAGGCCCTCGACTGGGAGGTCTTTTCAGACGACTTGAGTACTCTATGTCCCGGCAAATGGGCCGCTCTCTCGGGGGCGTGGCAGTTCGGCAAGGATGCCGTCGCCCGCGCCACCGGCGGCGGCGAGGCCGTATCCGTGACCGGCCGCGAAGCCTGGAAGAACTATGCTTATGCCGCAGACACGAAGGGGAATGCCGGGCAGGGGATCGCCTTCTGCGCCACCCCCGGGTCCTCCTACGTCTTCCGCTGGGCCCCGAAGGACGCCAGGTCCCCGTATGCCGGCAAGGCGCAATTGCTCCGAATCGCGGGAGCGGATCGCAAGGTCCTCGCCGAGGGGAACGTCGCCGCCGGCGGCGCGGACTGGCACCGGACCAAGGTCGAGGTCGAGGACGGGTTCATCGTAGGCTCGGTGGACGGCACGCCGGTCCTTCGCACCTTTGACGCCGGGGCCGGAAACGGCCGGATCGGGCTTTACGCCGACGGGGGAGCCGCTTTCCGCCGCGCCTACGTCGCGCTGATCCCGCCCAAGACGAGCGCCCATGTGGTCAAGGAGTTCACCGACACCAGCCAGCACCCCGAGATGGCCGAGTGGGCGTCGACGCGGGCGCCTTGGGTGAAGCCCGCCGAGACGGGCGAAAGCGCCGTGTGGTGGACGAAGGGTGACTACTATGGCGATCAGTCGATGCACTTCGCGATTCCCAGCCCCGGCTCGCACGCAGGCACGCTGACCGCGGTCCTCGGCGCCGACCCGACGATCAAGGATTCGGGCTACCTGCTGAGCATCACGGCCACTTCGGGAAGCAAGGCGCTGGCCGTGACGGTCGCCTCGCGCGGCAAGGAACTGGGGAAGGCGCAAGTGACCACCGTCGGAGACCCGTGTCCTGTTGTGTACGAGCGACGCAACGGCGTCACCGTCGTCGAGATTGACGGCAAGGTCGTACTGACCTGCAAGTGAGGCTGTGTGACTGTCCAACCATTCGCCGAGGGGGGCCGACGCCCTTCGCGCAATTACCGTGCCGGGAGATCAAACATGCGTAGACTTGCGACGCTTCTGTTCGCATTGCTGTGCCTCAGCGCCCTGTGCGCCGTCTCACACGCAGGCTCCGAGCCTGCCATTTCGCCCACACGGATCGCGTTCAGCCCTGGCGGTCTGGGGGTCAGGCCCGGCGATGTGGCCATTCTTTCCTCCCATGTGTATGACTACACGTTCGCGGATGCCCCGGCGGACTGGACGCCCTGCGGAGGGCTTTGGACCACCACGAATCGGTGGACCTGCAGCCCCCAGTGGTCCTGGTACGGCGGCCACAACGCCAACGGCATCGCGGCGATCTGGAACAAGCATGAGTTCGTCGGCGATGTCACGGTCGAAGCCTACCTGGCGTTCAAGATGGGCGTCGGCGTGGTCTACCAAACTCGCTCGTACAAAAACCCCGCCAACATGTGCCTGACCCTCGCCGGAGACGGGGCCGACCCGGCATCCGGTTACAGCTTCATCATCGGCGCGGACAAAGATACCGACACCCGCATTATGAAGGGCACGAAAGTCCTGGCCGAGACAACGGACACCAAGTACCTGCTCCCCATCTTCGAGGACAAATTCCCGAGTACCGATGAGTGGCACCACAAGTGGTGGGGTATCCGAGCCCGCCAGAAGGGCGACCTTCTCCAGTTCTACATCGATGACAAGCTGGCCCTGGAGGCCCATGACCCGCAGCCGCTTCCCGGCGGGCACGTCGGAATCTGGACGGTTGATAACGGCCTGCTCATGCCGCGCGTGAAGATCTACTACACGGCTGAGAAAACCGGGCGCGACCCCGTTCCCGGCGAGGACATCCAACTGCCCGAGCTTCCGGTCGAGGCCCCTCCGGCCATCACCCTGACTTCCTCGACGCATCCGTCGATTCAGAACGACTTCGAGTCTTCAGGCGGCACATTCAAGAATACTACCGGCGACAAGGGCGCATCGCTGTCGCTGGTTTCACCAGGTGCGGACGGGAAGGGCCACTGCCTCGCCCTGTGGCACAAGATCCCCGGCGGGGACGCAGGGGCGTCCATGGTGGAGGGCCGCTTCGACGTTCGTGAGATGCCTTTCCTATCGTTCGATTACAAGCTCCCCTCCGACGCCAAGATCAACCTGTATGTGACCGTAGGCGATAAGCGCTACGAGATCGTGTTCAGCGGCCTGAAGACGCCCGCGCCTTTGTGCACCATCATCGGCGAGGTGCCGGGGGTGCTCGCCGACGAGAAGTGGCATCACGCGCAGTTCAACCTGCTCGGCGCGCTGGAGGCCGTGCTCGGCCCCGAGGCGACATTGCAGGCGCGCGATTTGTTCATCGGCAACTTCAACGACGCGGGGTACCTACAGGCCGGTTTCGGCGGCAACCATGCCGGGCTGATCTACTACATCGACAACTTCTTCCTCGGCAAGCCCGCCGGCAAGAGCATCAAGATGGCAGTTCAGCCGACCGCTGCGGTGAACGGTTACGGCGTGTCGATCGACCGCGATCCCTATGGCTCCGCGCCGCAGCAGGTGACCTTCAAGGAGAACGCCTTCACCCTCAACGCGAAGGAAGACGGGACCTGGTACGTGCATGTGCGGCCGCAGACCACGGGCGGCAAGTGGGGCGACTCGCGGACTTACCTGGTCCATGCAGAATCGGCGGCCCCGAAGATCGCCTCCACGTCGCCGAAGGCGGGCGACAAGGTAATGAGTTTGCCGATCTGCCTCACGTTCGCCAACCCCGGCGTGAGCTTCATCGACGGCGCCAGCGTGCAGATGAAGGTCAACGGCGCCGCGCTGGCTTTGGACAAGCCCGGGGTCAGCTTCGACCCGCAGGAGAACACCTTCCGCATCGACCCAGGCCCCGCCGGTCTCGTCTTCAAGGACGGGCAGAGCGTCGCCGTCGATGTGACGGCGGCTACGGACACTGCGGGCAACAAGCTCGCAGCGCCGGTGCAGCTTGCCTTCAAGGCCTCCCTCGCAGGTGACAAAATCGCACCCTCGGCTCCGAAGCTGACGCTGCCCGGCTACGCGGCGAATCTTGTCAACGACGACTTCGAGACCAGCATCGGAGGGTGGAGCAGTTTCGGGCCAAGCGACTCCATCGATCTGTCGATCGATAGCGCCACTGCGCCGCCGGGCAGTAAGAGCAGCCTGCGCCTCTACAACCGCGAGGAGGGCAGCAGCTTCGGCGCCTATGTGCGCGGCCGAGACGCCTTCGACGCGGGCAGGTATCGGTACGTCTCGTTCGACTATAAGGTGCCCAGCCGACTGCGGGCCGACCTGGCGGTCTACGTGAACGGCGAGTGGAAGGCCATCAAGTTCAAGGACAACGATGACAATCTCACCATGATCGGTGAAGTGCCGAATGTGATGGACGACAACGAGTGGCACCACGCTGACCTGGACCTGTACGACATGCTCCGCAAGAACGATCCGGGCGCGGCGAGCTACATCGTGCGGCAGTTCGTGATTGCGGACTGGAACTGGAAATCCAATGCGCAGGGGCAGACCTACCATCTCGGCAACTTCCACATCGCCCCGATTGTCTCGGGCGCGCAGCCGCTGACTGTGAAGTGGAGCGCGTATGACGCAGCCGGGGTCACCGGGGTCTCATACGTGCTGGACGAATCGCCGGCCACCGTCCCGCCGCAAAAGGTGAACGCCACGGGGAGCGAATTCCAGGTCCAGGCCACCGGCGACAAGCACATGTGGCTGCACGCCCGTGCGGTGGACAGCGCCGGCAACTGGGGGACGACGACACACATCGATCTACACTTCTCAACGTCCGTACCTGTCGCTGAGTCGGTGTCGCCCGCAAATAGCGTGAAAACGGCCACCTCCCTGATCGCGATCAAACTCGCAAGCGTCGGCCTCGCCGGCCTCGACCCCGCGAGCCTGCGGCTGAGCGTTGCCGGGACCGAGTACACCGTTAGTGACTCGGCCCTGACCTATAACGCCGACACGCACACGATCTCGTGGGACGCCGAGGAGAGCACTCCGCAGCCGGTGGTCTTCAAGGACGGGCAAACCGTTGCGGTCAAGCTCGTCGCAGCGAAGGACTACGCGGGCAACAATGTGGCCCAGGCGCCTGAGTGGTCGTGGACGATGGACTACAGCAAGGACAGGACGCCGCCGGTTGTGAAAGTTGTCCGGTCCACGACCCACCGGACTGTCCTGACGAACACATTCACCGACGGCCTGGGCATGTGGCAGAACCGCGGCGGGAACCTGGGAGCGGCAGTGACGCTCGACCCGAAGGGCGGGCCGACCGGGGGCCCGTGCGTCAAGTTGGTGCAACAGCGCGACGGCGGGCACATGCAGGCCCTTATCAGCAACCAGCCCTACAGCGCTGAGATCAACCCGATCATTTCCTTCGACTACAAGTACCAGCCGAACGTGAAGCTGGACCTGCTGGCGTACTCGGAGGGCAACTGGTATGCGATCGCCCTCAGCGACGACCCCGCCGGCGCGGTGGGGCGCGTCTCCGGCTTCGCAGCGGATGGGCAGTGGCATCATGCCAACATCGACCTCGGGTCGGTCATCAAGCGCCAGAACCCGAAAGGATCGCTCGTCATCGAGTATCTGATCCTCAGTGAACGCAATAAGTTGGAGAACCCTGCCGGGGCTACCGCCTGGTTCGGCGACTTCGTGATCGGGCGAGTGGGCCGCTCCGAGCCGGTCTTCCACTGGGAGGCCACCCACGCGACGGGCATCAGCGGGTATAGCTACGTGCTCGACCAGAACCCTGCGACGGTCCCGCCGGAACAGGTTACCAGCACCGACGATACGAAGAAGTACGACACCCTGGCTCCAGGCGTATGGTACTTCCACATCCGCGCGCGCGACGGCGCCGGCAACTGGGGACCGACGCGCACTTACGGCATGCTACACATGAACGTCGAGTGATGAGCGCTGAATGATGAATGATGAGCGGACGGCCAACGGCAAACGGCTTGAGCGAACGGCCAACGGCGAGCAACGGCTGACGACTGACGGCCACGACTGACGGCCACGACTGACGGCTGACGGCTACGACTGACGACTGACGACTGACGACTACGACTGACGGCTACGGCTGACGGCTGACGGCTGACGACTGACGACTGACGACTGACGGCTGACGACTGACGGCTACGCTCTGAGGCCATCGTTTGCAGGAATCATGACGGGCGGGCAAGAATACTCATTCATGCTCGCCCGTTTTCGATTCTGGGGGATTGCGCTCGTTCTGATTGCTGCGGCGGCCCTGCGTTTGTGGGGGGTGCGGTGGGGGCTGCCTGACAGCACGCATTTGTTCTCCTATCACCCCGACGAGTTCCACTCTCTGCGCGGCGTCCTGTCGCTGGCAACCGGGGACCTCAACCCCCACTTCTTCAACTACGGCAGCCTGTACCTATATGTGGTGTCAGCGTTGTGTGCCATCGCGCATTCGAGCCTGGTTTTCGGGCTGGACATCGGCGCGCTGCCCGAGGCGATCCGGGTGTTCACGCTCGACGCCCGGATCGTCAGCGCGGCGGCAGGCGTTACGACGGTCTACGTGGTCTACCTGATCGGGCGGCGACTGGCGTCGGAGCGAACGGGGCTGGTCGCCGCGGCGGCGCTCGCGGTCATGCCGCTGCATGTGCTCAACTGCCACTACGGCACGGTGGATGTGACGCAGACGCTGTTCATCGCGCTATGCCTGTACTTCACGCTGGGGATCATCGAGGGCGAGGGGATCAGGGCATGGGCGCTTGCCGGAGCGATGGCGGGACTGGCGGCCTCCACCAAGTACAACGGCATTCTCGTGCTCATCGCGCCGGTTGCGGCGGGGGCTTTGAGGCCACGGCCCTACCCCGCCCGCTGCGCGGGCGCCCCTCCCGATACCCGCCTGCGGCGGGGGCCGGGAGGGGAGAGGCAAACGGCGAACGGCGACGAGGACGGCGGGCGCGATGGACCGCGCTTCCACCTGAGGCGGGTGATATTGGGCGCGCTCGCGTGTTTCGGGGCCGCCCTGATCGCCTTCGCGGTTACCTCGCCGTACACCCTCCTGGCGTGGGCCGAGGCGAAGAAGGACATCATCTTCGAGTTGGCGCACATGCGGAATGGAGAAGCCGACGCACTGGCGGTGTGGCCGAATGGCTGGCTGTTCCATCTGTACATCTCAGCGGCTCTGCTGCCCGTGGCCGTCGCGTTGGCAGGCCCGGTCGCGCGACGTCGACTCGCGCCGGTGCTGGCCTTCGGCCTGGTGTGGTACCCGATGATCTCAATGGCACGGGTCCGCTACGCCCGGTACGGGCTGCCCCTCGACATGCTGGGAGCGCTGGCCCTGGGCGCGCTGTGCGCGGGCGATTGGCCGGTGAAGCTGCGCCGTCTGCAACCGCTGGCCTGGACCACGGTGGGGCTGATGGTGCTCACGTGGGGGGCGATCAGCGCGCAACGGGACCTCGAGCTAGGCGGGCCGACGACGCAAGACTCGATGCTCGCGGCCATTCTGGCCTCCGTTCCGACCGATCGAAGCGTAGGGATGATCTCGGAGCCCTGGTTTGACATGCCGCCGCTGGACTACTGCAATGGCGGCGAGGCGCTTCGCAAGAACCCCATCTGGTCGCGATTCCGGCGACCGCTGCGCGAGATCGTCGTCACGGGAATGGACGCGCAGCGCGTGCGCGATTTGCACCCCTGGGCGTTCGTGCTAAGCGACGTCGGGTTCTTCTACCGCCGCGACGCAGGCGACGCCGGGGTGGAAGAGGTGTGGCGGGCGATCACCTCGGAGCAGCCTCTCGAGGACCTGCACCGCGAGAGGAGATCGTGGCTCGGGGATTCCCTGTTCCAAAGGCCGCTCGCCTCCGACTCGCGCTATGCCTGTCCCGACCTGCGTCTCTATGCGCCGTCTCTGAAGCTCGGCGACGCGACGGGAACAAGCAGATAAACCGGCGCCGATATGACCCGGTCACATCCAGGAAGGGAACACGCAAGATGCCCAAGCTCGCGATCAACGGCGGAACCCCTGTTCGCACCGCGCCTTTCCCCGGTTGGCCCCCGGACGACCCGATGTTCCTCGAAGGGCTTAGGGAGGTCATCGACAGCAAGGTCTGGGGCACCGGCGGCACGAAGGTGCCGGAGCTTTGTGAGAGGTTCGCGGCCTACCACGATGCGCAGTTCGGTGTGGCCGTCACCAGCGGCACGCTCGCCCTTCAGGTGGCCTTGCAGGCTTGCGGCATCGGAGCCAGCGCGGAGGTCATCGTTCCCCCCTACACATTCATCGCCACTGCGACCTCGGTAATCGCGGCGAATGCGATCCCCGTCTTTGCCGACATCGACCGCGACACGATGTGCCTCGACCCGAAGGCGATTGAAGCCGCGATCACGCCGAGCACCGCCGCAATCATCCCCGTGCATATCGGCGGAATGCCGGCGGACATGGACGCCATCAAGGCCGTCGCGGCCAAACACGGCCTCGTGGTCATCGAGGACTGCGCGCAAGCGCACGGGGCCGTCTACCGGGGCAAGAAGGTCGGCGCGCTCGGGGACATGGGGGCGTTCTCGCTGCAGAGCAGCAAGAATGTGACCGCCGGGGAGGGTGGTCTCGTGCTCACCAACGACCGCGCGAAGTACGGCCACGCGTGGTCCATCGCGAATGTCGGCCGCGTGCCCGAGGGCGGCTGGTACGACCACCGCCTCATGGGCTGGAACCTGCGTCTGACGGAATTCCAGGCCGCGCTGGCGCTGCGAGGCCTCGAGCTTCTGCCGGGGCACATGGAGCGCCGCGATGCCTGCGCCACGCGACTGATGAAGCGGTTCGATGAGATCGAGGGAATCGGATACCAGGCGTTTTCGGACGGAGCCGAGCGCAGCGCCTGGCACCTGTTCATCGGCACGTACGACGCCGAGGCCTTCGAGGGAGTGCCGCGGGATCGGTTCCTGGCGGCGCTCAGCGCCGAGGGCGTGCCCTGTTCCGGCGGGTATAATCCCCTGTATCGCGAGGGCCTCTTCCGCGACGGTTGGGACCCGGAAAGCTGCCCCTGGGCGTGCACCTACTACAAGGGGACGGTCGACTATAATAGCGTGTCCTGCCCGAACTGCGAGGAACTGTGCGAGGAGCGCGGCTTCTGGCTGTTTCAGAGTATGCTGCTGGGCACTGAGGAGGATATGGACGACATCGCGGATGCGGTCGTGAAGGTGAAGGAGAATGTCGGGGAACTGCGGTCCTGACGGGATGGCGTAGGGGCTCTTCCTCAATGTGTGTGGGTAGATGCCATGAACTGGTCTTGGCGACGGCGTAGCCGACTGCTGTGGGTAAGCCGTTGCCGTTGCGTCCGCAGGACGCCCGGCGCGAAGCGCCCCTCAGCCGGGCGCTTCAGCGCCCGGATAGCAAGGCCCCTACCCTCTTTGCGTCCGCAGGACGCTTGGCGGCGTAAGCCGCCCGGAGCCGTTGGGCACGCGGGCTGACCGGGCCTTCGGCCACCCGTCCTGCGGACGGGATGAGATGGGGCGCGACTGATCCCGGACGCTGAAGCGTCCGGCTGAGGGTCCCCGCCTGCGGCGGGGCCGGGCGTCCTGCGGACGCAACGGCACGGATAACGACCGTGCATCCGAGGTGGTCTGTTCAGCCACTGTCAAGCTACCCACACACATTGAGGA
>Ga0181520_10004678_pt1 | contig 22667 bp, 15 predicted proteins | sample PEATcosm2014_Bin_29_FD_132451 | JGI IMG/M metagenome (GOLD analysis project Ga0181520, IMG submission 132451) | Peatland microbial communities from MTU Mesocosm Facility, Houghton, MI, USA - PEATcosm2014_Bin02_30_metaG | ecosystem: Environmental > Terrestrial > Soil > Wetlands > Peat | place...
CTGATACTGTTGCCGGTCATCCTGCATGGTGCCGAAATACCACGGAATGGTAGTCTCTGGAACGGTGGGATCGGTGTTAGCCGAACTGACCACCGGAAGCTCCGCGCGCAAAGCCACGCGTAGCGCAATGTGCGTCGACTCGGAGCTGATGGAGCCGAAAATCGCCCAGACTTGTTCGTCGTAGGCCATCTTTACGGCCTCATTGGAGGCCGCGCCCCAGATGGAGGCGTCAGTGGGTCGGACATCGCCGTAAACCGCCTTAGCCTGCCAGTTGTTGTAGTCGTTGTGTGGTATCAGTTTGAACGGTATACCGCCGTAACCGCCGCGCGCGTTCCACTCGTCCACGGCCAGCTGCGCGCCTTCGAGCATGCGCAATCCAAGCGTGGATTCAGAATTGTTCTCAATCGGCCCAAAGAAGCCGATGCGTACCTCCGTCAAGCCCTTGGGCTCAGGAATATCCCGCGCCGCGCCCACATAGATGTTGGGACGCGTGTAGTTCGTGTCGTAGGGCGCTGCAAACTTGGCAAAGGGTCTCATGTCGGCGGGTTCGCCGGCATACGGCACAACCTCGCGATCCCGCGGAGGTCCCGGAGGATGCTTGCCGCAATCGCAGACATGCGAGGCTTGGCTCGAACCAGTCCCCGCGCTCGTGCCCGCCCTCTGCCCGGCGACATTCGAAACGCTGCATGCGGCCCAAAGGCACACCGCGGCAAACATCGATCCTCTGCGCATGGCTCTTACTCCTCAGCGGCCGTGTTCTTATCCGTGCGGAACATGGCGATGGCTTCAATTTCCACCAGTAATTCCGGCCGGCAAAGAATCGCCTGGATGCCGGTCGATGCGGGCAGTGGGTCGAGCCCCTGCTGTTTGAAAAACGCGGTGCGCTCTTCGTTGAATGCTTCGTAGTCGCGCTCGATGTCGCGCAAATAGCAAGTCGTGCGCACGATGTCGTGCCAGCTGCATCCTTCGCTGGCCAGCAGCCCGCCAATGTTCGCGAGCGTGCGCCGCAACTGCGCCCGAAAGTCGCCAACATGGACACTCGCGCCGTTCTCGTCGATCGATGCCGTGCCCGAGATCAGCAGAATCGTCAACCCGTTCAGATCGATCCTCATCCCGCGCGAAAACGAGCTCGGCTTCGCGTATGCGAATGCTTCGTTCAGCACTTCCTGGTTCGTTATGGCGCGCTTCTTCACCGGTGCCTGGGCAATGGTTTCCAAAATTTCAGCAAATGCACTCATGCGTTCGCTCCTCTTTCTTATCGTTGAAGAATCCCGTGGCTTAGTCCCTCGGCGGTGGCAACCCATATGTCGTCGCCCTGAAAGTCAATGCCAAGAATGTAGTTGTGCGCTGGCCCGCTGGTTACTGGAATTTCCGTTACGATGCCCTTCGCATCGCGCACCGTCATCACCGGCTTGTGCGTAGTGAGCGAGCGCGTGTAAACGGCCCAGTTTACCCCGTCGTAATAGGCCAGTCCTTTGTCTGTGCAGAACCACGCTCGCTTTCCGTCCACGCCCTTCACCTGGTTTGTAAAGTTCGAGGGCAGCCCGCTATCTTTGACAAGGAAGTTGTGCCAGTATCGTCCATCGTAGTGGCTGTCGCCAAAATAAGTGGCCGCCCACAACACCTTGTCTTTCTCGATATAGCTGACCGAAGTGACAATCTCGTGGATCAGCCCTTGATCCTTGAACAGCACCATCTCGGTCTCGCCGTCGGGGTCGTCGTACTTGTCCCACTGCCCGGTCTTCTGGTCGTACTCGAGTACGCCGCTGCCCCAAATGCCGTAGTAGACCTTGGTCGGTGTAGCGGAGACCGCATAGGACCAGATCTCGGCCATGGGAGTGTTGCGCTCGTTGTAGAGCGACCACTGATTAGTGTGCAGGTCGAGGCGGCAGGCGCCGGCGGCCGTTGCAATCCACACGTTTTCGCCTTCAATTGAAATTCCGTAGACTATGTTGTTGCTCAGCCCGGAACTCAACTGGGTGAAGCTGTCGATGCGCCCCCCCGAGATCCGGCTTAGACCGCCCATGGTGCCGGCCCAAACGTCGCCGGTGCGCTTGTCGAGAGCCAGTGAGAGCACAGCGCGATGTGCGAGTCCATCGGCCGTTGTGTAAATCTTCCACTTGCCATTCTCGTAGAGCCCGAGGCCATTATCAGTGCCGGCCCAGATGCGGCCTCCATCTACAAGCACGGCAAATACATGATTGTTTGGCAGGCCGTTGGCTGTCGTGAAGTTTTCAAAACGAAAGCGCGGCATTTCTGGAACCATCGACGCCAATAACGCCCCACGAAAATGATGTTTAGCCTCCTGCGCGAAACCACGCCGCTCTGCGGCCGCAAAGACCGCGCCCACCACCAAAGCCATCGCAAGCCATTTCTTGTTGATAAACCTCTTCATCGCGTCCTCAGGTATTCGATCAGATCGTTGAGTTCGTCTTTGGTCAGGTCATTGGTGCGCCCGTGCTTGTCGTCGGGGTTGTAGATTGTCCAGATCTCTTCGAGCGATCGCGCCGAGCCGTCATGCAGGTAAGGCGCGGTAAGGCCAATGTTGGTCAACTGCGGCGCCTTCAGCAGGCCCGGATTGTCTGTTGCCCTTTTTGTTCCAACATCGAATAATTTCCTATTAGTCCCCAGAGGGCCGCTGTGGCAGGTGGAGCAGCGATTGGTCTCTGGAATTGGCTTTTTGAATTTGTCCACCGCGCGCTCGAAGATCGCTTTGCCGCGCTCTTGAGCGGGCGTGAGTTCGCTACCCGGCAAATGCCAGCGGTTGGGCCTGGCGGGCAGACTGCGAATGTAAGTGACCAGATCGGTCAGCGTCCGATCGTCGTAGTTCTCCGAGCGCCAGAAGTATTTTTCCGTGCGCGGGCCGCACTCGGTGCCTATGTCTGGATTGGCGCCGTTCCACTTGTAAGGCGCGGTGTCCTTGATGCCCTCAAGCAACTTGTTGTCCACAATGTCGCGGCCAAAACCGTTCGGCTCCAGATTCCACTGCAGCCCATCGAAGGTGGAATCGATATGGCAACTGGAACAACTGATCTGGCCCTGAAACGAATAATGTGCCGAATAAAACGTCTGCTCGCCGCGGCGAAGCGCGCTCACGGCCCTTGGTCCTTCGAGAGCGATGGTCGCGGCGACCCGCAACTTGCTCGTGTCGATGACGCTGATCGTGTCGTCAAGCCGGTTGGCGACAAAAAGCCTATGGCCGTCGTTGCTGAGCGCAAGCCCGCGTGGATTGTGTCCCACCGGAATTCGAGCGACCACATAGTTGCCGCTGGCTGAGAGATCCTGCGCAAATGACCCCGACACTGGCCGCGGCCGAGAGTGAACGAAATGCAGCAGGCGCGGCACATCGATCGCCAGCACGCTCTCCGACCCGCCAAGGGAGACGTAGAGACGTGAACCATCCGGCGCGATGGTCACTCCGAACGGCTGAGAAGCGTAGCGATCCAATTCGTCGAGAGGGATCTCGACTGGCTGCCCTACATCAGCCCCAAACACCGTCAACGTGTATGCGAATGCTCCGCCGTGTTCCAGATGCGCCAACGGAATCAGATTCTTGGGATGGTACTCCGCCACCGCCCCAAGCCGTCCATCATTGGAAAAAGCCAAGTGAAACACCCCTGCAATCGAAGGCAGCGGAATGCGATCCACAACCGTCGCGCGCTGTGCATCGATCACCGTGATCTCCGACTCGGGCGGCGTGCGGTTCTCCAGGCCCGTTCGCAACGCGGGCGGATTGGGATAGATATGGGTCACGTAAATCCGCTTGCCATCGGGCGAGAGGGTAAGATAACTCGCACCGCGTCCCGCCATCAGACGCTTCTCCTCAACACCGGTCAGGGCATCCAAGACCGCAATATCGCTGGATATGCGGTTGGCGACAAACACGTAATCGCCTTTCGGACCCTCAGCCACGCCGGACGGCTCTGCGCCCACCGGCCAGGTGGCCATAACTTCCAGCGTGCGCGTATCGATCACAGATACCGTGTCGTCCCATGAGTTGGCGACATACAGCCGTGTTCCGTCTGGAGACAGCGAAAATCCGCGCGGCTGGTGGCCCACCGCGACACTCTTGATCGGCGCGTAAGTTGCTGCATCCAGCACTCGCACTTCGTCGCTTTCGTTGCAGAGAACATAGATCCGCTCGCCTTGGGGTGAAAATAAAAGCTCCAGCGGCGATGCGTATTCCGGTTCCGCTCCGTTTGCTGCAGCTGTAGCTGCATCGACTGTCCCCTCGCTCCAAAACACCACGGAGAACATCGTCGCGACCAGAGCGCAGAAACCAACAGCGAGCCGCATCTGTCCCCTGCCCGGATTGCGGATCATCGCGGCTTCCTCTCTCCCGGCTCCTGAACCGTGAGGATGCGATCGACCGGCTGCGCTTCAAGCGTCTGCACGATCCCGCTTGGCCAGCGAACGATCAATTTGTCGATCGCGCCCGCCGTCCCGAGGCCGAAGTGCAACCGGCCCTCGTTTTGCGACAGGAAGCCGGAGCTGGCCACGCGCTCTGCCGTCCACCGCTCGCTTCCAGTCATCACTTCCACGCGCGCGCCGATCCCGTCACGATTGCTCTTTGTGCCCACCAGCTTCAACTCGACCCAGTGCCCTGTCCCAGTGGAAACGTTGTGAAGCAGTTTGCCCTCCGCGCCGAGATTCACCACGTAGGCCCCAACCTTGCCATCGTTCTCGTAGTCGGCAAAGCAGGCTCCGCGCGCCACAGTGCGCTCGCTCAGCACGAAGCCGGCATCAACCGAGACATCCTGGAATCGCCTGTCGCCAAGTCCGCGAAAGAGCGTGTGCTCCTGCGGAATCATTTGAATAAGCCCGCCGTGGAAGATAAGAATGTCGAGTTGGCCGTCGTTGTCAAAGTCGTAGACACCCGTGCCCCAACTCGCGTATTGCGCATTGGCCTGAGAGACGCCATTGGACGCGCCCACATCTTCAAAACTCAGCTTTCCTGTGTTTCGAAGGAAGCGGTTGTAATGGCCGTCGGTTACCCACAGGTCGAGGAGTCCGCGGCCCTCGAAGTCGGCAAAGACAGGGCCCATCGACGAAGTCGATTCGCCATTCTGTCCATAAGCTGTGCCGGTTTCGTTGGCGATCTCTTCAAACGTCCCATCGTGCCTGTTGCGGAAGAGAAAGTTCTCAGTCCGGTCGTTGGCCACATAGATGTCGTCCCATCCGTCGTTGTCAAAGTCCGCTGCAGTTACTCCCATCGTGCGGCCCACATATGCGCCGATGCCCGACTTTTCGGTCACATCGGTAAACGTGCCGTCGCAGTTGTTGTGGAACAACATATTGGTTTCGCCCTCGTAGTCCAACGGCCCCGGATAATTGGTCGGCGCATAAAAGGCGCGGTAAGTGGGGTCGAACTTGACGTAACGTCCCACAAACAGATCGAGGCAACCGTCCTTGTCGTAATCGAGCCAGGTCGAGCTGATGGCCCAACCGTTGACCTTGATGCCGGCCTTCTCCGTCACATCGTTGAAATGGCCGTTGCCGTCGTTGTGATACAGAACAACCTTTCCGTATCCAGTTACCAGCAAGTCTTCGTTGCCGTCGTTGTCGTAGTCCGCTGCCGTCACGGCAACCGAGTACATATCCGGGTCCAGGCCCGATTTCTGGGTTACGTCGGTGAAGTGGCCGTTGCCGTCGTTGCGATACAGATGGTTGTGCGGGGGATGGTTTGGCTTGATCTTCAACGGAAACGGGTGCATGGAGTCGTCCAGTGGCCTGCCGTTCACCACGTATAGCGATGGCCGCCCCGAGTTGTCGTAATCGAACCAGACACAGCCCGCTCCCGTGCCCTCCAGCAGCGATCCCAGCTTGGCCGATCCGAAGCTGTGCGTAAAATCAATACCCGAATTGTTCGTGGCATCTTCAAAGCGAATTGCCGATTCGAGCGGTGTCGGCGCGCTGACCGGCGCCACCTGTGCGGGCACCTGGGCCGCGGCTGGCGCTGTTTGCGCGGCGGAAACGGACCCAGTCATCGCGATTGCGCCGAAAAGTCCGGCAAGAAAGGCCAGCCTCATATCAATTGCCTCCCGGCGCTGCCGCAACAGCCTTCGCGCCGGTCAAATCCACTGGCACGGTTGTTCGCATCAGCACTTCCGGCACGCGATTCTCCGATGCTCGTTCCGGCCCTGCGTGACAGCCCACGCAAATGCGCTGCTCGCCGCCGCGAACCCAGAACCATCCGTGCTCCTGCTTGAGAACCGTGCCTTTGAAATCCAGCAGCTCGAACCGGATCGGTCTGTCGGACGGCACCTTCACAAAGAACGATCCGTCCTGCTCAATTGGAGCCGTTCCCATTGCAATTGCTTTCCCCGAGGCTTCTTGCGCCTCAAGGCGCACCGACACGGGCTTTCCTTTCAAAACTCCGTCGCGGCTAACGCGCGAGTCCAACGCCAACAAGTTCGCGTAGTCCCATGGGTGCAGGCCCGATGGATGCCGATTGGGCCGTGTGCGCGGAGCGATGAGCACGGGCTCGACCAGATCCTCTCCGCTGATCGCCAAAACGGTTCGCATCTCCAATGCGCCCGGCGTCCACATCCTGATCGCATATCTCGCGTCTGTCGCCGAACGCGCACTCATCAACCAGTCTCCGGAATCGGTTTCGGCAATCGCGCCGGCATACGTGCCGCGCGGCGCCTGAACCGGCACTTCATGCGCCATCGCAGAGGTGAAACGAGCCAGCGTCGTTCCGTGCGTAAAGACCACGTCTCCCGATGCCAGTTGCGTTCCGCCCCAGCGCGCACGCCCGTGATCGCAGCGCACCGATTCTTCGCCCGAGCCGTCGGCGTAAACAAGGTACAACTCCGGCGTCGACCCATTGCCCAGCGGAAAGCCGGCTTCAAATAAAATTCGCCCGTCGCGCAGCACGTCCGCAGGGAATGTGCTGGATCGTGTGTACGTGAGCGGCAGCATTCCTGGCCCCGCCGTCGGGTTCAGGAACTTGGGAGCCGGATGCCCATCTTCGCCTGACTGCAATTGGAATCCTGCTGCCGTCCGCTGCGCCCAGACCATCCGGCCGCCTGGCAGATAGAACGGGCGCTCCGCATCCGACGCCGTGGCCATCACCTGTCGCACGGAGTGATCCTTAAGAACAAGTTCCCAAATCTGCCAGGGATCGCCTGCGGACCGTTTGCCTGCGAAGAGCACTGTCTGGCCATCGAACGATACGTTCGCGTCCGCTGAACCTGCAAAGCCGTTCACCAGCGGCTCCGCCTTGCCGGCGTGAATGAGCAGAAGATGCGCGCCCCTGGGGAATCGCTCCTGTCCACGCAACTCTGCCAGTGGTACGTAGGCGGGCGCTGAGGTCACAATAAAATCCGGAAGAACCTCCCGCTTCGCACCGGGTGTGAGCCCACAAACTGGAGGGAGCATTAACACAAACGGCACGGCAGTCGCCAGCGCCGCCAAGGTGAACTTCATGCCGCGGCCCCCGCGAGGCGGATGCCGGCATTTTCGCTGTCTTTCAGCTTCTCCTCGCGCAGCGACGATTCGCGCAGTTTGATCGATGGCGCGAGCGCAGCCATCATGGCAGCGAAGGTTTCAAAGTCCAGCGACTGTTCGCCGTCGCTCCATGCTTTGTCGGGATCGGGGTGCACTTCGACAAGAAGACCATCCGCACCTGCGGCGATTCCGATGCGCGCCAGCGCCGGAACCAATTCGCGATGCCCTGCCGCATGGCTGGGATCGGCGATCACCGGCAGGTGTGTGATCTGCTTGAGCAGCGCGATACCGGCGGCATCGAAGGTGTTGCGCATCGACGTTTCAAAGGTGCGAATGCCGCGCTCGCACAGAATCACGTTTGGATTGCCATTGCTCAGAATCACCTGCGCCGAGCGCAAAAGGTCAGCAATTGTGGCCATCATGCCGCGCTTCAGAAGAATCGGCCGTCCCGATCGCGCTGCCGCTTCCAGCAGCGTGTAATTCTCCATGCTGCGAGAACCGATCTGCAGGATATCGGCGTGTTCTGCGACCAACGGAACGTCGTGCTCCGTCATCACTTCGGTCACGATGGCCAGGCCGGTCTCCTCACGCGCTGCGGCGAGCAGTCTCAGGCCTTCGAGGCCCAGCCCCTGGAATGAGTAAGGAGAACTACGCGGCTTGAATGCGCCGCCACGCAGCACTCGCGCTCCTGCGCGGCGCACGTGATAGGCGGTGTTCATGAGCTGGCGCTCGGATTCCACTGAGCACGGTCCGGCCATGGTGACGAACTCGTCACCACCGATCGCGAAATCGCGCACCCGAACAATCGTCCGCTGGCGCCGCGCGCCTAGCAGTACATCGGGGGCTTCGGCAAACTGCTCCTGCCAGCTTTCGCGCACCCTGAGCGCTCCATCCGGCCTCCGGTTCTTGGGGAAGCCTAAGTGTACTTTGAACACTGGGGATCCGCCTCAATCGAAAGGTGGATACGCGCCGGTGCGCCGGAGGGTCCGATGCCGGATTCTGTGAAGCTGGCAATCGACTGTGCTCAATAGACTTGAATAAAGTGACTCGAATTAAGACCGCGCCATCGGGGGCGGACGATAGCCAAACGCCGCGTCTACAACTCCCGCGACGCCCAGCGCGATCTCATCCTCGAAGGGCCGCGCTACAATTTGGACGCCGATCGGCAAGCCCTCGGGTGAAGCAGCCACAGGAACCACCGCCGCCGGGCAAGCCAGTGCGTTGAACCACTGCGTGTACCGCATGGCATCGAGGTACTCGACGGATCTGCCGTCAATGGTCCACGCGCGCTCATCGGGTCGAAACGCGGGAATGCTGGCCACCGGGCAAAGCAATACCGGATACTCGCTCATCTCGGCAAGAGTCTTCGCGCGCAGCAGGTCCAATTCGGCCCAGGTGTTGAGCAACTCCGTCGCGGTGAGCGGCCCGGCAGCTTCCGCGATTCCCAAGAATTCATTGAAGATGGGACTGAGCTTCCCGCGCTTGCCGCGAATCTCGGACTCATAGAACATTGCCCCGCACTGCACAAAGAATTTCCACCAAAGTTTGCGCAAAGGCTCTAACGTTCGCGGGCGAAACGGCTCCACGCGAAAGCCCGCTTCACGCAATGCTCGTGCCGCATCATTCACCGCGGCGCGCGTCTCAGGCGTCACCGGAACAATGCCATCGTCTTCGAAGAACCCGATCGTTTTCGCACGCAATTCATCGGGGCTGGGGTGTCTCAGTGCGATCGGTGGACTCACCGGATCCAGCGGATCCTGGCCGCTTAGCACTTGAAACAGCATGGCAACGTCGCCAACTGTACGGGCCATTGGCCCAATCGCACCGAGAATCGAGAACGGACCCACGCACGGCGGCAGATGACCTCGTCCCGGAATCCGCCCGGGAGTCGGTTTCAGCGAACAAATTCCCGTAAAGTGAGCGGGAACTCGAACCGACCCCCCGCTGTCGCTGCCGAATCCTGCTGCGGACATTCCCGCCGCGATGGCTGCCGACTCGCCGCCGCTCGATCCGCCCGGCGAGCGGTCGAGATCCCAGGGATTGCGCGTGCGCCCATGGAGCAGGTTCGCGGTATCGTACGCCATCAGGAACTCCGGACAGTTGGTTGTGCCCAGAATCAACGCTCCTGCTGCGCGCAGCCGCGCAACCACAACCGCATCCTCCGCCGGAATTTCGCCCTTGTGCAGCAGGCTGCCAATCTCGCATCGGCAACCCGCAGTTGCAATCGAGGACTTGATGGTCACCGGCAAGCCATGCAAAGCGCCGCGCGGCTCTCGTGCTGCGTCGAGTTGCCAGGCCTGCGCCCGCACGCGCTCAGTGTCAAAGTCGGCGAATGCGTTCAATTCCGGATTCAGCCGTTCGATTTGCTGGATATGAGCCTCTGCGAGCTCAGTCACGGAGATCTCGCCCGTACGAACCAGCTCAAGCTGTCTCGTCGCCGCGGCGAGCACAATATCGTTCATGGCTGCGTTTCGAGCTGCGGTTGCACCGCTCCAATCGCGGGCGGCGCCGACGGCAACAGTTGATAGTTGAATCGATACGATCGCACCGGTTCCCCGGATTCAAACCGGTCGTTCCAATTCAATCGGTAGTCGAGCGATGCTGCATCGTCGGGATATTTTTCGCTCGCCGGATACGGATAGGTGCTCATGCCATGGAATGGCATTTGCGCCACTGTGAATGGCGACGCGTCCCACCAATCCATGTCTTTCACGAACCCATTGGCATAGAAAAAGTAATCGCGTTTCCAGTGTGCAGGCAAAGCGGGCAGCTTCTCCGCGTCGAATTCCGCCGCAATCTCCTCGCCACTGCCAAACACAACAAACTTGTCGCCTGTGGTCTTGAGCAGCGGGGTCACATTGCCAAAGTGCGTGTAGCTGCCACGCTCGCGCTGAAAGGGCCCGGTCAGGCTCACAAGATTGTAATCGTAGTCCAGATCGCCCGGACTCGCGCCCTCAACCTGCTTTGGATAGCCTCGAAAGTGCAACATCGCGCTGGCCAGCGGAATCTCCGTTGCACGCGTCTGCGCGCCCCCGCTCTGATCGATCAAGACCTGGTCCCAGAAGATTTGCAAATTCGTCATCAGCCGAATGCGCCGCGTTCCTGCCGGCAGCTTGCCCGTCAGGTCCACAACGATCGTCCGTTCCAGCCCGGCTGGAAATCCCGCATCGCCCGGAAGTCGCCGCCAGGAGCCATCCGGGAGTTGCGCCTCAACGTACGGCGGGATCTCCTTCAACCCCGCCTGCCATGCGGCATAGAGCGAAGTCGCACTGAAGTAATTCACGTAGCCCGTCATCAATAGCCGCAGCGGACCGTCCTGTTTGATTTGACCCAGGTCAAGCGTCAGCGCATGCAGGTTGGCAAACCCGTCATAAGGCAGCGCCGTAAATCCGCTGGCAAACACATGATCTCGGCGGCTTAGCCGGTCAAGCACATCATGTCCTTCGCCATCCCACGCGCCCACAGGTAAACGCGTCGCTTCGCTCGCCACCACGCGCCCGGAAGCAAAGGGCGGATCGTCGAGGAATCGCTCGTCGGGGTTCACTTCCACATCCTCCGGGTGATCGACCGCGACCATTCGCAATTGGTCGAGGTAGTTCACCTCCTCCATCGGCTCCATAAAGCGCACACTGATTTTGCCGGCAACGAGCGCGACATTCGTGCCGTCAATCTTCACCCACTCACCGGGATTCGGCGTATTGCGCCGCACGGGCGTGAACCAATGGCCCACCACGGCCGCGCCAATTACGTCGGTCACGAATTTATAGCGATGCCCGTCCCACGCAAACAGCACGGGACACGAGCTGCCGCGACGATCCGCCTCTTTCATCGCGATCACCTGTTGCTGAGGCAGATCAATCTCGTCCTGCAAGACGCCGGTGGGCCACAATATTCTCAGCAAGTCGATGCCCGGCGCCTGCCCAAGTCCCACAAGAATCTGCGGCGGTGCCTGCGTCTGGTAGCCCGACGCGCCCGCAAGCTCCCACTTCTGCCAAAGTCCGTCGGCAAATACCTCCACCTTCACTCCCAGCGCGGTCTTGTTGTCCGCGAGACCAGTCAAATCGAGGCGGACAAAGTGGTTCTTGTTTGCGCCCATATTCCGCAGCAGCACCGGTGGAGCATTCTCCTGAGTCACAATCAGATCGGGCGCGCCATCGCCGTCCACATCGGCGGCAATCAGTCCGCGCGGCGCTACGAGCCGGACACTGTCAAGGCCCAGCGCACGGCTCACGTCGTCAAAACTGCCATCGCCGCGATTGCGAAAGACCTTCACTTGCGTCCCGGCCTTCGTCTCCACAATCGCCGCCAGATCGATCCAGCCATCGTTATCAATATCGATGGGCGTCAGGCCCCAACCGCGCACTGCTCCAATGAGCGGCAGCGCAACGCGCTCAAAGCGGCGGCCAATGTGATCCGGCCCCTCGACATTCCGCCACAACGTAAGGCCAGGCGCACCAGCGTGCGTCACCGCAATATCCATCCAACCATCTTTGTTGTAGTCGAGCACCGCGATGCCAACTGTTGGCGGAAGCTTCACATTCGCGTACAGCGGCTGCGTAGGATACTTGCCTTCGCGCGGATTCACGTAAATCAGCGGTGAACGTCCGTCGCCTGTCACCGCAAGGTCCACGGCGCGATCGTTATTGAAATCGGTCAGGATCGCCGCTGCTGTTTTGCCGCTTCCGCCCAGCCCCGTCGGATCCGTTTGCTCAGTGAATGTCCCATCGCCGTTGTTGCGCCACAGAACATTGGGCGCGCCGCCCGGCTTCATCGGCGCACCGGTCAGAAGCAGATCCAGATCGCCATCGTGGTCATAGTCGACAAACGTAATGCCCGTTGGGCGGTTGCGCGGCAAAAGTCCCGATTGGGCCGTAACGTCCTTGAATTGCCCGTGACTGAGGTCGTGAAACAGAAGCACTCGGTCTTCAAGTGCCACAGCCAGATCGTTCAATCCATCGCCGTCGTAATCGCCAACGGCGCATGCCACTGCATGGCCACTCGTTCCCAGTCCCATTGCCGCTGCATCCAGTTCTTCGAAGGCTCCGCCGCCACGATTGTGAAGGATGCGAATGGCCTGTGCGCCCGCTTGCATCAGCACCAAATCGATCTGTCCTGTGCCCGTAGCGTCGATCATGCATGCCCCGCCGGTCGTCGTCGATGGCCGCGCACTTCCGGAGTCAATCGGGACCATTGGCTGCGCAACAAGCCGCACCGGAATCATCGCGCGCTGGATTGTTTCCGGCTCTTTGACTGCCGTCACTGTCGAATAATGCCCCTGCTCGCCATAAGACAGCCCCAGCGCCGATGAAATCTTGGTGCTCGTCAGATGCTGAAAACGAGCAAAGTGTTCCTTGGCTTCTGCAGTGTGACCGGTCCGCTGCAGCGAACGTGCCAGACCAAACTCCGCCGATGCGTGCAGAGGATTAATCTCCAGCGTTTTCTCGAAGGTTGCAATCGCCTTGCCGAACTGCCGCATCTCCTGGTAACAGGCGCCTTCGAAATACCACGAGTCTGCATCTCGTGGATCGAGCTTCACCGCCTCTTGAAAGCTGGCCAGTGCATCCGTGAGCTCATTACCTGCATGCTGCGCCAAACCCAGGTTGTACCAAGCCTGAGCGCTGGCCGGGTCAAGAGCAATGGCCTGCTTGAGCGCCTTCTTGGCTTCGTCCAGCTTTTGCTGCGCCAACAGCGCGATGCCTTCATTCACGGCTGCCTGAGCCAGGTTCGGGTCTTTCTTGAACGCGTCGGCAAAGCTCTCCGCGGCGCGCTCAGTGAACTGCTGGCCCATCAGCGCCACGCCGCGATTGTTCAGCCGGATCGCCTCTGCGTCGAAATGCTTCTGCGGCACGCCGAGTGCCGGTATGCCCGCAAGAATTGCGAATACGCAAAGCCGAGTCCCCAGCATCGTTCTTACATTCACGGATACAACTCTCCCCTCATCTCGGAACCATCCAGTGTACGCGAGCGCGAAGCCCTACGGCTGCGCGGTTCGTACGCGCCAGCAGACCGTATCGAGCGTTCAATTTATACTTCTCCTGTGCATGCGCCTCAAAATCAGGTGAATGGGCGCGGAGTTCCGGCGCAGTCTCACACATCTGCCGTGCGACGCCGCATTGGCGTCGTCACCACGTCGCGCGCTGACTACAGCCATCTCTACTGGCCATTACGCGAGCTTGCCGCTCACCCTCAAGTCGAATTGGGCGTCTTCGCTCTCGGACCCCATCTCTCGCCGCAATTTGGAAATACGTTGCAGGAGATCGAGCGCGATGGCTTTCCCATTCAGGCGCGCATCGAGTGCCTGCTCAGCTCCGACACTGACACCGGAATGGCCAAGACGATCGGCCTGGCCATTCTGGGCCTTGCCGATGCACTCACTGCGTGGCGGCCGGACCTGCTACTGCTCATTGCCGACCGGTACGAAATGCTTGCGCCGGCCGCGACGGCCCTGGCGCTGCGTATTCCGATCGCGCACATCGAAGGCGGCGAGGTAAGCCAGGGCGCTGTTGACGATGCAGTGCGCAACGCTTTGACCAAGCTCGCGCACATCCACTTCACTTCGACTGAATCAGCACGCCTGCGCGTCATCGCTATGGGCGAAGAGCCCTGGCGTGTGCGCTGCGCTGGAGCGCCCTCGCTCGATCACCTGCGCCGCTCCGCGCTGCTCGATCGCGCAGCTCTGGAAGCTCGCCTGGGCCTTTCGCTCCTGCCGCCCACGCTCGTTGCCGCGTGGCATCCCGTCACCATCCTGCGCGACACCAACGCCGAAGCGGATGCGTTCTTCGCCGCGCTCACCCATGCGCCCGGACAAATCGTCTTCGTTTACCCCAATGCCGATGCCGGTGGCCTCGCGCTTATTGACCGCGCCCGATCTCTTGCGGCGACGCGCGCTCACACTCACGTGTTCGCTAATCTTGACGCCGCCACCTACTGGAGTCTTCTCAGGTACGCCGACGCGCTTGCAGGCAACTCCTCCAGTGGCATTATGGAGGCGGCATCCTTTGCCTTGCCAGTCGTGAACGTGGGCATTCGCCAGCAAGGCCGCGAACGCGCGCGTAACGTGATTGATGTTGCCGCCGAATCTCGAGCCGTCCGCGCCGCGCTCGATCGCGCTCTCAGTTCCGCCTTCCGCGAGAGCCTTGCCGGCATGACCAATCCCTACGGCGATGGCACCGCAGCGGAGACCATCGCCCGAGTGTTAGTTTCCGTTCCGCTCGACGGGCTTCTTATCAAGCAGCCCACGCCGCTTCCGTCACCTGCCGAATCGGTGCAACTGGAACGCTCATGACTGCGCGCATTCCCCTCTCGGCGCCCGACATTACCGAGGCGGAGATCGCGGCAGTCACTGCCGTTCTGCGCACGCCACACTTGAGTCAAAGTTTGGAGCTCGCGGCTTTCGAGGCGAATCTGGCCGCCTATCACGGCGTGGATCACGCGGTGGCGGTTAGTTCCGGCACCGCAGGGCTGCATCTGGCGTTGCTAACGCTCGGAATTGGCGAGGGCGACGAGGTGATCCTTCCGTCCTTTACTTTCGTGGCTGTGGTCAACACAGTGCTCCAAGTGCGCGCCACGCCTGTCCTCGTCGAGATGGATCCCCTCACGCTCAATCTTGATCCCACTGCCGTGGAGCACGCCATCTCGCTGCGCACGCGTGCCATTCTTGCAGTTCACACCTTCGGCATTCCCGCGCAGATGGATTTACTCAGGGAACTTTCTCAGCGCCATCAACTTGCCCTCCTCGAAGACGCCTCCGAAGCCATCGGTGCGCGCTTCGACGGGCAAATCGCCGGCAGCTTCGGCGATCTTGCTGTTCTCGGTTTCTACCCCAACAAGCAAATCACCACCGGGGAGGGCGGCGCGGTTTTGGCTCGCGATCCAGCGCACGCTGTGAGCCTGCGCCTGCTCAGAAATCAGGGCCGCGATCCGAACGCGGGTTGGCTCGACCACGCCGAGCCCGGCTATAACTATCGGCTTTCGGAATTGGCTTGCGCTCTTGGCCGCGTTCAGTTGCAGCGGATCGATGAAATCCTCGCACTCCGTCGTCAGGCTGCCGAGCGCTACGATGCCCTTCTCTCGGATGTGCCCGGCCTCGAGCGTCCCCCTCTCCTGCTTCCGCGCTGCGAACTCAGTTGGTTTGTCTATGTCGTCCGCCTGCCTGATGGCGTCGACCGCGAACAAGTGCAGACTGCACTTGCCCGGCAGGGCATCGCCACGGGCCGCTACTTCGCTCCCATTCACCTGCAGCCTGCGTGGCGTGCCGTGTGCGTGACAGACGCTCGCCATCTACCCCTGACCGAATCCATCGCCCGCCGCACACTGGCGCTGCCATTCTTTAGCCGAATCACCGCCGAACAGCAGCAGGCCGTAGCACACACGCTGCACAATGCGATCACCAGCCTCAAGCGAACAGGCCAATCCGGCATTTAGTTTGAATTTGAAACCTGCACGGTCTTCGCCGGTTTCCGGCGACACGACCTTAGATAGGCAATGAGGTCGTTTAGCTCGCCCGCCTCAAGATCGTCCCCGAAGGCCGGCATCACTTTGCTGCCGTAAACGATTTGCTGGCGCAGAGCGGCCTTCGATTTCCGTCTTCCCACTCCCGACAGATCGGGTCCTTTGTGTCCGCCGACGCCGCTTATGCTGTGGCAATGCTGGCATCCGCTCTTGCTGAAGACCTCAGCGCCATGTGCTCGCTGGCTGCGGGAAGAAGCAATCGCAAAGGAAGAAAACATCAGAACCATCGCAGCGACGGACAGCAGCGATCTCATTGACCAGTCCCGCCGCCGTGCGAGCCGCCATCTGCGGTCACGTTGCTATGAATATGCCACGGCACGCTCTCCGAAGTGACCTCGGGATGCTTGCTGAGGAACTCCAGTGCATAAGTGTTGGCTGTCGGATCGTCTTTCTCATCGGCAAAAGCCGCCGCCTCGCGCGCGGCATCATCCTTCATGCCCAAGCGACGATAGACGATCGAAAGAATGTAATGCGCGGCCAAATCATCGGGATCAATCGCTTGCACGGTCTCGTACTCAGTCCGCGCCTCCTGGTACTTGTGCTGCTGATAGAACGAGAAACCAAGTTCCCTGTGCGCGTCGCGCGAGCGGGGGAACTGCGTTATCACGTCGAGCAAATCGGCAATCGCAGCGTCCGGGCGCCCCTGAATGCGGTCAACCAATGCCAGATAGTAAAGTGCACGCGCATTGTGCGGAGCAAGCTGCAACGCCTTCTCAAGGTTGGTCCGCGAACCGTCGTATCGCTGCCACGAGAAGTCGGCGATCGCTATATTGGTGTAGGCATCCGCATAATCCGGGCGCAGCTGTGCGACTTGCTCGAATGCTCGCACGCTCTCCAAGTATTGCTGCGCATCCAGCAGCCCGATGCCGTAGTTATTCCATCGCATCCACACCGGATTGTCCACGGGATCGGCCGGCGCGGCAGGATTAGAGCCAATCGCAAGCGTCCGCGTCCGCGATGTCATCTCCACTTCTGGCAACTCGTAGTGCTTGCCCATGCCAAAGTCGATGAAGTGCTGATTGAAGCGGCGATAATTGACCTTGGCGGTGATGGTGATCGGCCCGGCAGCATTCTCCGGCACCTTGAACTGATAGCGCACGATCTGCGAACGGCCCGACTGAATCGTATTGTTATAGGCAACCACCCGCGTATCCCACACTTGGTGCAGATCGTTCAGTGTTCCGCGAACGTTCACCAGCCGATTCGTAAAGCTGTGTGCGGTGGGATCGAGCGCACCGTCCGGCCCAACCGCGCCGGAGTCCATCAGCACGTTCCCTGCCGCATCTTTGGCCTCGAACTCCACCCAGCATTCGTAGAAGTCGCGCTGCTCGGGAACGAGCGTATGGCCAATTCCCTTGTTCTGAATCACGACGGAAACAGTCAGAACATCCCCATCGGCAATGTCGAAGGGCTCGGTTCCGAGGGGCGCAATCAGCTTGCCGCCATTGCGCTCGATTCCAAACAGATCGACGTTGAGCACCCCAGTCTGCAGAAAGGTGATGGTTTTTTGCAGTTGCTCGTCGTAACGGTAGTACTTCGATAGCACCGTATTCGCGCCCAGCCACCGGTGCGACATCAGCTTGCCTTGTTCCGTTCCATAATCGGGCTGCTCGGTCGTCTCCTCCGCCATGTGGCAGGTTTGGCACGTGGAAACCTGCGGCTTCACGTAGAACGGCAACGGGTTTTGCTTGCTGAAGGAAGCCTGCTGCCACTCGTCGTAGAGAAAGATCGCGCGCTGCCATTTGTAACCATTCAACATTTTGGGCAGTGCAGCTTTATGGCAGGCGCCGCAGAACTCGCTGGTCCGGTAGAAATCCCTCATCACGGCCTTGGAGTGCCGATCGAGGTGGGCCAGGATGTCCTTGTCGGAGACTTCACCATAGATTGGCTTCCCGTCGGCATCCACCAGCACCGACGGAACTCCCATCACGTAACTACCGGTCCCGCGCGTATCCACCTTCTGGATTGAATGACAGACTGAGCAAGTAATACCGTCCCCGTCGAACTTTCGATTCACAGGCGAGTTCTCGGTCATCGCTCCCGAAGTCAGCGCAATGGGATTGTGGCAGCCTTCGCAGTGCCGGGCATACTCAATCCCTTTGCCCTTCATCAGAATGTTCACATTCTTGATGTACCAGGGCGCGCGGAAGGAGTTCGCATGCGCCGTCTGGCGCCATTGCGCATACGCCGCCTGGTGACAATGCCCACAGTATTTCGCTGTGAGAAAGCTGTTCGGATCGATGAATTCTCCCGAATCCGTGGTGGCGTTGGAAGGGAGAAACGGCCTGTCCGCGCCAAAGCGATAGTTGTAATGCGCGGAGACGCTCCGTGAATATTGCGAGCGCTGGGCTTCAGGGTCGTCGACCGCATAGGCAGGGCGTGTCCGCCATGCCATCAAGCCACAGGCAATCACGCTCATGAGCAAGACACTGCTGACAAGGCGGGGAATTCGATCGGCGAAGGTTCGGGGAAGCATCGCGCCCTCATTCTACGGATCGATGATTGATGTGGCATCCACCGAAAGGTTGAGGCCCGGCGAAAGGCCTATCGTATTGAAGCACCGCTTCCGGGGCGGAAGGCGACAATCTTCGGAACCGCGGACTGAGCGCCTTTCACTCTTCAACAATTCCCGCCGGCAGCGACAAGAACGGCACCCTTGATGCAACTGTCTAGTTACCGGCGGTCCCAGCTCGTTGGTTGGAACTCGGAGGGCTACCGATTCCGGCCCCCTCGGTAATCGTCACGATGCGATCCACGCCCGGCACGGTGAAGTGTTCCACCTTGCCACTCGGCCAATGTACCTCGATGTCATCGACCTTGGTCGCCTGCCCCAAACCGAAGTGCGGCCTTGGGTCGCTGGTTGATCCGTAGCTGCCGCCGCTCAGCACATCCCCGCGCTGCTTCATTCCGTGTGCCGTCACGTACACTGTGGCGCCCACCGCATCGCGCGGGCTCTTCGGCCCGCCCACCAGTTTCAACTCCAACCAATGATTTTGATCGGGGCTCACGTTTCGCAACAGCACTGGGTGACCGTCGATCACATTAATCACCACGTCAAGCTTTCCGTCGTTGAACAGATCGCCTACGGCCATTCCGCGCCCGCCGATGACGTCGGCTAGTCCCGAACCTTCGACGGCCGGCACAGCTTCGAACTTCTTGCCGGCGATGTTGTGAAAGAGCATCGGCCGCTGGGCCCAGCTGGTGCCCCACGGGTGCTGATCCGCCTGCGGATAGACGTGCCCATCGGCCATGATCAGATCCTTCCAGCCGTCGTTGTCGTAGTCGAGGAAGGCATCGCCCCAGCCAAGAAACGGCACCGAGATCTCGGCGATTCCCATTTGGTAGCTGACATCGGTCATGTTCCCGTCTCCGTCGTTGCGGTAAAGCACCTTGTAGTCATCGGAGAAAGTTGTGTTGAAGATGTCTTCCATGCCGTTGTTTTCGAAATCCCCCGCCGCAATGCCCATCGACGCGGTTTCTCGCCCGGCCTCATTCAGTGCGTAGCCCGACGAGTAACTGTCATCCTCAAAGGTCCCGTCACCTTTGTTGATATAGAGATAGTTTGGCGTGGAGTCGTCGGCTACCAGCAGATCCACTTTGCCATCGTTATTGATGTCCACAAACAACGAGCTGAGCCCGTAATAACCCGGCGTGTCGGCCACACCGGCCTTCTCGCTCACATCGGTAAACGTTCCATCGCCATTGTTGTGGAACAGATGATCCGGCTCTCCCTTCAGCCCTCTTGGACCGCAGTTCACCGGCACGCCGCGAAAAGTGCAGAACGTATCGGGCACACCGTTCTCCCCGCCCGAAGGCAGATGGTCGCGGTCGAAATGAACGTATCCCGGCACAAACAAATCCAGGCGCCCATCGCCGTCATAGTCGCCCCATGTCGCGCCAGTCGACCAATTCCCCAACTGCACGCCCGCCTTTTCCGCAACATCGGTAAACGTCCCATCGTGATTGTTGTGATACAGGCGGTTCTTGCCCCAGTTCGTCACATAGATATCCGGCCATCCGTCATTGTCGTAGTCCGCAATGGCCACCCCAAATCCCCAGCGGTCGTTGGTTACGCCGGCCTTCGCTGCCACATCGGTAAAAGTTCCGTCGTGGTTGTTATGGAACAGCGCCGCGTGGGGCGGTGTCTCTTTGCCGTCCAGCGCATCGAAAGTCGAGCCGTTCACCACATAAATATCGAGCCACCCGTCGTTGTCATAGTCGATCAGGCCCACACCCGACCCGTTGGTCTCGATGATGTATTTTTTTTCCTTTGTGCCCATCTTGTGGGTCCAATGCGTTAGTCCAGCTTTCTCCGATACGTCCTCGAAGATCACCGGCCCGCTCGGCACAAAGCCGCCCGCAGTAATAGGCCGGTGTTGTTCGTCGAATTGGGCCGGGCGTGGCGGCCCGCTACTTGTTCCGCCCGACGACGGCGCCGGTGCAGCCTCGGGGGGTGTTTGAGTCTGTTGCCCGGTGGGAAGAGGGGTAGGATTTGTGACTTGTGCGGAAACAATCGCGGGAACCCCTCCCGCCAGCAGTCCGCAGAGAGTGGCCTTGCCTAATAACTCAAACATGGCAGCAAGTATACGGGGCCGAATCAAAGGCAGTATCGACCGAAAGGTGGAGAGCGCAGTCGGACCCAGGCCAGAAAACACCGATTGGAAACCACTTGCGAACGCATGGGCTCCGTTCGCAACTCTGCCCTTCGGAGTCCTTCAACCCGCGCCTAATGATCGCCCAACTTGTAAGGAATCCCGAATCGCCCAATCTGGATGAACGCTTTTTCGCTCGGGGGCCAGATGCGCAGGCTCTCCACCCGGCTTGAGCCCGCGATCCTGTGCGCATCCGTGGTGCCTACCAGCGCGCCGGTCGCCGCCTGGTTGAAGTGAACGCTCAGCGAATCTCCGCCGTCTTCCCGGCTCCATCCAAAAGCGTATTCGCCCGGCTCCAGCGTAACGCCCCCGATCTCTATCGGCGCTTGCACGATCAGGTAATGCGAGTATTTGCCTTCCGCGGAATAGCCCGCCGTAATCAGCACCACACCCGCAATGAAGCGCCCGCGCTCATCCACGATCCCCGACGCGGTGCGCATCTCCGTCTCGATATGCTCGCTCTCAACCGGCGCCCGCGCCGGCAGCACCTCTGCCAGCTCGGCAGCCGTGGCCTGCCGCCAAACCGTCCTTTGAGCCGGAGTTTGCATCGTCAGCGACGACAGGAAGATTCCGCAAAAAATCGCGCATCTCAAGGTTTTCATCGTCATGACTTCGGCTTCCTCAACGACTCCAGCGGAACAATTCCCCGCTGGATCGCCGCTGTAGCCGCCTGCGTCCGGTCGGTCACACACAATTTGCCAAGCAGACTGTTGATGTGCGTCTTTACCGTCGCCTCTGAGACCTCCAGCTCGGCTGCAATCTCCCGGTTGCTCTTGCCATGCACAATCTGTTCCAGCACGTCGAACTCGCGCGGGGTCAGATCCTGAGCGCCCATGCGCTCGGCGAGCCTTTCGGCAATCGCCGGAGGTATGTGTGACTTCCCTGCGTGCACCGCTCGAATTGTGCTGACGAGATCCTCGCTGGTCATTCCCTTCAACAGGTACGCCCGTGCGCCGGCCTTCAGCGCGCGATAAATGTCCTCATCGCCGTCGTACGTAGTCAGCACGATGAATCGCGCGTGGGGCGTTTCCATTCGGATACGCTCGATGACGTCGACGCCGCTCATCCTCGGCATCCGCAGATCGATCAGCGTGACGTCCGGCTGGTGCTTGCGATACTGCGTAATGGCTTCCACGCCATCTGCGGCCTCACCCACAACTTCCAGACCGCCAGCCACATTCAGCAGCGCCACCAGCCCCTGGCGAACGACGTTGTGGTCTTCGACAACCAGCACTCGGATCGATTCCGTGCTCACTTTTGTGCCTCCACCTGCTCGCGCACATCCCCACGCGCCGGTACATTCAACCGTATCGTAGTCCCCGCACCCGGCGCACTGCTCACTTCCAGAGTTGCGCCGATCGCTGCCGCGCGTTCTCTCATACCCGTCAAGCCAAAATGTCCTTGCGAGGACTCCGTCGTTGGCCCCAATGCGCCCCCGCGTCCATCGTCCCTGATCTCGAGCGCAACCGCCTCCGGTCCGTATTCCAGCTGAACTGATAGTTCATTGGCCCCGGCGTGCTTCTTTACATTTTGAATCGCTTCCTGTGCGACGCGCACTACCTCGCGCTCCGTCTCCACAGGCAGCGGGCGATAAGCTCCAAAAAGGCTGAACCGCGATGTCAACCCGTCGCCCCCTGCCGCTTCTGCCATGCGCCGCAGCTTCAAGGGCAGCGTGGTCTCATTCGCATCCTGCGTGCGCAGAGCCCAGATTGACTGTCGCGCGTCGGCCAACCCGTGGCGCACATAGTCGCGTGTCTGGTCCAGTTGTCTGCCCGCGTCCTCCATTTTTCGCTGCCGCAACAACTCCGCCAGAACCTCGAGTTGCACCGAGACACCCACATAACCCTGGGCCAGCGTATCGTGAATCTCGCGCGCAATCCGGCTGCGCTCGGCCAGCACCGCGTTGAACTCGCGCTCTGCAACATACAATCTGCGCTTCAGCACCAGCAAGACCGTCCCCGCCAGCGCCAGCACAAGCAACGCATAAAACCACAACGTCTGATAGAAATGCGGCCTCAGTTCGAAGCTAAGCGCCGCGCCTGTCGTGTTCCA
>Ga0181520_10004680_pt1 | contig 22663 bp, 28 predicted proteins | sample PEATcosm2014_Bin_29_FD_132451 | JGI IMG/M metagenome (GOLD analysis project Ga0181520, IMG submission 132451) | Peatland microbial communities from MTU Mesocosm Facility, Houghton, MI, USA - PEATcosm2014_Bin02_30_metaG | ecosystem: Environmental > Terrestrial > Soil > Wetlands > Peat | place...
CCTGCTCAGTTGCTTGATCTGCTGGACGGCACGCTTGATGCCCCACCTGCCGGGGTTGCCTAAGGTCGGACTGCCGACCAGGGATTTCGTTTCCTCGCCGGCAAGACGGGCGTTGAGGACCGCGACACCGACTTCCCCCAGGCGTCTGCGGACGAGTCGCCAGAAATCCTGGACGACCTTCATGCTGTCGTCGTCGTTGGTCCACGATTTGGCAGGCAGGTCGTCGGGGGTCACGGCGCCGGACTGAAACTCTTGTCGGATGGGGACGGTCGGCAGGAGCCGCTTGCGGTTTCGCTCCAGCTCTGCCATGTTCCTGATGGCGTTCCCTACCGAGTTCTTGAAGCGGAGATCCATCGGGCCTGAGACCCGCTCGTCGAAGCCCCTGAAGAGCGTGCCGGTGAGGAGTTTCACGACGATGTCGTGGATTCGCTCCTGCCCATCCCGGTAGTCACGGAAGCCCGCGTTTCTGACCGAGGATGCGATGTAGGCGAGCCAGTTGAAGCCCTTCATTCTTTCAAGGGCTTGGCGGTGGGCGGAATCTCTGACTCGCTGGATGACCTTCTCCAACTCGGCGTCGAAGAGGGCATTGTACTGCTTCGGGTCGAAGGTGAAGTACGTTTCTTGGAGCTGCGCCAGCCATTGCCAGAAGGTCTGCATACGGTATATATGGCTGGCGGGGGCGTTCCCGTCCCGAAAACGGGGAATTCCCGGGCAAGAAACCTCGGGATCGGTTCCATCGGGCAGAGGGGGGCCTAGCGGAATCGCGGTCGGCGTTCATATACGGACGGGACTCCTCTTTTTCCTGTTACGGCGTTGCCAATCCCAAGGGCGGCGGTTGCTGGGAGGCGCCCGCACCTGCGATAATGCCCTGTAGCCCAAGAGACGCCATCCATGATCATCAGCGCGAGCCGCAGAACCGACATCCCTGCCTTCTACGCCGAATGGATGATTCGCAGGCTCAGGGAAGGCTACTGCACCGTCGCCAACCCGTTCAACAGGAATCAAGTCGTCCGGATCTCGCTGAAGCCCGAGGACGTGGACGCCATCGTCTTCTGGACCCGCAACCCTCGACCGCTGATGCCGCACCTCGACGAGCTGGATTCGCGGGGTTACCGCTACTACTTCCAGTTCACGATCCTGGACTATCCACGGGAGATCGACCCCAAGTCGCCGCCCGCCGCGACTGCCGTCGAGACGTTTCGCAGGCTGGCAGAACGCCTCGGGCCGAAGCGGGTCATCTGGCGCTACGACCCTATCGTCTTCAGCAGGCTCACGCCCCCGGCGTTCCACGAGGAGAACTTCCGGCGGCTCGCCGAGTCTCTCAAAGGGCATACCCGCCGCGTCGTCGTCAGCATCGTGGACATGTACCGGAAGATCGAGAAACGGCTGAAGACGCTGGAGGGGACGCAGGCGGCGGTACGTTCGTGCGATGCCGGGGACTTCGGGCCGTTGATGCGCAGGCTGGCCGAACTGGCGGAGGAGAACGGGATGGAGATCGTCAGTTGTGCCGAGGAGGTGGATCTGCGACCGTTCGGCGTCCTACCCGGCAAGTGCGTGGATGACCGTATCATCTCCGAGGCGTTCGGCGTCACAGTCCCCGCGACAAAGGACCCGACCCAGCGCAAAGCGTGCGGGTGCGTGGTCAGCCGGGACATCGGCATGTACGAATCGTGCGTGTTCGGGTGCAACTACTGTTACGCCACCAAGAACTTCGAGCAGGCTCGGCTGAATTTCGAGTCCCACGACCCAGCCTCGCCATCGCTGCTCGGCTGGCACGAGGTCGCGGGGTGAGGTACGCGGCCACTTTCCGGCTACAGGCTATTGCCCGGCAAGACGATGATCGAGCAGCCGTTGAACGCGGCGGCGGCGTCTGCCGCTCATATTACCGAGCGACTCATGCGCAAGCGGCAGGGCATCACCACCGATGGCGCGGCGAATCGCGTCCCGCAGCCGTACCTGCTCGGCCCGAAACGAATCTCGGTGCGCCGCGACAAGATCATCGCCGCGCTCTTCCGAAGGTATCGCGGGGGACGGAGTCCTCAATATCCTACGCCGTCGTGGCTCTGGGGAAACATGCTTTGACCGCTTCGTGCTCGACAACCGTCTTCGTATCATTTTCTACCCTCCCACTATTTTTCTTCCGATCTGAGACCTAACACTCGATCCTCTAGCTCGGCCAAGCGGAGGTCGAGGTCGAGGGCCGCAGCGGGGCCGGCAGTGCGTTCAAAAAGGATCTTCGCCGCCACGACGTCGCCCTTCTTGGCCTTCTTGATTAGCGCCTGGACGACGGCCTGAATGTCCTCCACGCTGATCGCGCTCACGAGGGCAACGCGGATCGCTTGCACCTGTCGCCCAAGTGGATTGCCGGGGCCGCCGCAGTTGTTCTTGGCAAATTTGCCATCCGGTCGACGACCGTTTATTCCGTTAGGTGACGGCTGGCTGCCAATTCGCCTTCGTTTCATGTCGATATGATCCAAGCCCGCGTTGTTGTGATCGTCCTTTCGCATCGGCCCCGCTGGGGTGATCGTCGAGACGTCAACAACCATAAACTCAATGGAGGCAACTGGTCAAGCCTCCGCGTCGGGCGACCGCCGGCCCTCTTCGGCTTCTTCGCCGTTCCCGCCCCGGCCCCATATACGCCGCCTGGCCGCCCAGGGCGGCAACCGGGCCGAGCCGGTAAATGGCCACCCTGAACCGAAGCGCGGCCCCACGAAGCCCGCCAGGGCCGGCTTCGGTGGTCAGGGCGGCGTCAATCATGCACTTCGACGGCTCGGCTATTCGGACAACGACGGCGTGCGAAGGCATGCAGTTCCGGCCATTGCTCTGCAAACCAGCGGAACAACAATACCTTCCTCCAATAGGCGTGCGGCACCTCGGCGAGGCTGAGGCCGGCGTAGCGGCCAAAGGGCATGATATCGGCGTGCGTGGCATAGGGCGTTTCGATTCTTCGGCGGTTCATGATATTCCTCCATTATGCGGGCGGTCGAGGGCGGGGGCGGGGCGGTTCGGGTCCGGAATCATCCCTCTCTTATCGAGGCCGGTATGGGCTACTCTGTATCATCTTCCGTATCATTTTGTATCATTCGGGAAATGCCCTGTTTCCGTATGGTTCCGGCGGGGAGGAAACCCTGTGTCCCTATAGGGACAGGGTTCTCCCCGCCGAGTCTACGGAAACTGGTCGGTCAGGAAACAGGCAACTGTGTTGAAATCGGCCTCCTCCCCGCCGCCCCTGCGATGGCGTACAACATGATCGTAGCCCCTCCTCGTGCCGGCTGAGATGGCGTCGCTGTTATGATTTCCTCGCGTACCAGGGCATCGAGATGATTTCCAACGACACGCTTGCCGTTGGGCGTGATCCCATCTCGCATGTCGGTCTTCGTGCTGTTGGGATGATCACGGAGATAGGACAGGATCATTTCACGCTCGCGTTGCTGGGTAGTCTCCCTTGTGGCCACTGCTTCCTCATGCCGCCCCTGCGAAGCCGTGGTGACCAGCGGCACCCATTTTCGGCCTGCTACATCCCCGCGACGCCCCTCAATGATGTCGACGTGGTAGCTGCCGCTGTGCCCCGCACGGCCTCCGACGTCCATTTCCAGACGATGCGATCCGACCTCCGGATCGTATTCATCCAGCCGCCGCAGCTTGATCCACTGCCCGATCCACATGCTGTAGCCAGACCACTGGGCATCATCGAGGCTGATCTTCGCCCCGTCTTTGCCCGCCGCCTTCGTCGTGTGGTGAACCAGCACGAGGGTGCATTTGTTCCGCTGGCACATTTCGGTGATGCCCTTGATCATTTCCGCGAAGACCATCGCGTTGTTGGCGTCCTTGCCTCCCATCACCATGTAGGCAGGGTCGATCACCAGCAGCTTGATCCCGTACTTGCGAATGAAGCGGTCTAGCTGGGCCACGACGGACGGGCTTTTGATCTGCGGCAGCTTGTCCCACAGGTGCAGGTTCCGGTCGAGGAGATCCACCTGCCACTGGTGCAGTCCGCGATGCCGACCGCGAATGATGCGGTCGATAAGATCCATGATGATAGGCATGCCGCTTTCGCCAGAGGCGATGGCCACGGGAACTGCGGGTGCGGCGGGGAAGTAGCCCAGGAACTCCACCTCGCCGGCCAGCGACACGCAGAGGTCGAGGGCTATGGAGGTCTTAAGGCTCTTTGTGGCACCCATGATGCCCATCGGCTGGCCTTCGACGACCACGTTGTCGAGGAGGTATTTGATTCGCATATCCCGCTGCCGCCAGTCACCGTAGGTGAGGAAGAAATCATCAGCGTGCTGCTCGTCCTGCAGCACCGGCAGGAGGATGTCCCGCACGCCCCGCATATCGCCCTGATGAACGAGGGGTGCCGCCCGCTGGAATTCCGACTTGAACTTCTGGCTGACGACGAAGTTGCGAATCCTGATCTCGATGTACTCGACGAGAGTATCATCGTCCTTGCAGGCCATCATCGACACGTACAAATGACGTATCGATTCCTCCGCATCTGGATTTTCCCTGCACAGATCGTCGATCAGATCGAGAGTGTGGCTGCCCGGCGGACGATGATATTCGTTGCGAAAGGCCGTGGCCTTGGCTGCAATGGGCCTGTACGGCGGGTCGTAGAGATCGATGGGCACGTTCTCCGACACGACGTCTCCACCCTCCGTTTGGAAACACAGCAGGGTCACGAGCGTTTCCTGGATGTTTGCTGAAAATGGACTCGGCATGATATTCTCCAAAATGAAGCTCACCCCGCCTGCGTGACAGCCTTCCAGAGATGTCGCAGGCGGGGTGGGCGGGTAGTGATTCGTGTTGGAGCTGGAAGGCTGTCAACGAACACCATCACCAGACACGACTGCAATTGATCGAACGAGCGTCGGACGCGGAATGTCCTGATCATACGAACGGCAAACAGACCATTTCGTCCCTGCCGCCACCACCTCGGCGAGCAGACTTGTGGCACCAGCAATATGATCCTCGACCGGCGCAACGGGGCCTTCGTGACCAGCCCAGCAGGCGGCTGGCCGTACCGGAGATCGGCGGCGACACGGTGTGGGAACACCATCACCGTCGCGAGCCGCCCCGCAGCCATCGTCTCTCCGATAGTTTTTCTAGTTCGGCTTTGATCTCCTCGATGTACCGAGGATCGACTAAGTACCCCCATGACACCGGAAGCAGTGTTCTTTCGTCTGTCGGCTCGGCGTGGCGTGCCGCCTCGCCAATAGCCATCAGTGCGATCAGTGTTAGCCAGTCGCAAGGGTCCAAATTATTTTGCAACTCACTGCACCTGTCGAGGATGGCGCGGCGGTAACACTCTTCCAGGCGGTTGTGTGAAGCCCATGCGGACAGCAACCGACGTAGATGCTCGCCGGCCAAGCGCACCTCGGCGGTGTCCTCCATTACCCTGTCTCGAATCCGATCAAACAGCGCAAGTGCGTCTTCTCCATTGCGGATGGCTTCTTCGTCTAGGTCGGGAAAGAAGGTCTTCAATGCGAGGCTGTCGAATCCGAGGTCGCGTAGGATCCACGTCATATCCCCGTCGCCGAAATCGAAGTAGTAGTGCCCTCCTTTACCGCCAATAAACCGGGCCTTGCCAGCGAAGCCGGCATACGGCTCGAAGAAGACCATGTCGAATGTGAGGCTGGAATAGATGGCGGACATCGCCTGAATCACGGGGATCGGCGGCGTCCATGCGGTATAAAAGAAAATCGTCGTCTCGCCGTCCCGCTCTTGCACAACGACGGGATCTTCCTGCCCGCCGACGTCCCGGTCTGTACCCCAATGGCGACATTGCCACTTGTACCAGGCCTCATCCGCCAATTCGCGAGGCCGGGGCAGGATGCGATTGAATACCTCGCCACCATCGTCCGTCCACAGATCAGTCAACCGCTGACGCTCTTCTATGGGGCCTGTGACCCGCAGTTTGTTTATGGAATAGTCTGGCATCGGTCGTTCTCCTTTATTAGATGATGTGTTCCCAACTGGCAAGTAATTCGTATCGCTGGGCGAACTCAGCGACGCTGCCGCCTTTGACCAGGGCGTTGCGGGACGGGTCGATGATGGCGCACTCGCCGACCTTGCGATAGGCATGGGTGCGAGGGCGGTTCATCCGCAGAATCAGGCCGTCCCTGGCGAGGCGGCGGCGCAGGCGACTGACTATCGCCGCGCGGGTGACTTCGATTTGCTTAGGCATAGTTTTGTTCCTTTGCGTTTTTGTCGACCGAACCGTTCGGTCAACCAGTCATCCAGACACCGCGACAATTGGTCAACTGAGCGTCGGCTACAGAATTTCCTGATCATACGAACGGCACCCAGGCCGTTTCGTCCCTGACCGGGCCTGGGGCCGGTGACTGTGCTCGTCGTTGTTTTTGGTGGCACGGACGGGGCGGCGTTGCCGCCCGCGGCCGGGACGCCGGGCGGACGTCGACCACCGGCTGGTTGGCGGCACCGCCCCCGCCGCGGCCCGTGTTCGGCATTGCCTTCGAAAGCACGGAGTGCAGGATGCCGGACTGATTGCAATCCAGTACATTCAAAGTTCTCCGTCTCGTGCATTGGCATCGGCGTCGTTGATGTCCGACTCCAGGTTCCACTCATTGCAGGCGTCGCATCCTTCGTCCAGCGCATCCCAGGTATCGAGGGCCGCCTGGCGGTCGTCCTCGAAACCTTCGAAGAGAGCGATCCAGTCGGACAGGCAGGTACACCAGGCTCCGTCGTGCTTTCCGGCCGCCCACCGCGTGCCGTTGTTTGTCTCGATCTGCAGAAGGCAGGGAGGACCGAAGTCTGCGTCTTCCTCGCCGATCTGCTCCACCGCGATCAGATTGGGGGGCCAGCACGAGCACGAGTACGGCGGGGCATCTTCAAAGTTCTGTAGGGCGTCCCAAAAGTCGGCATCGTCGCGTGCCGTGCCCCTCCGCTGGACGCCTTCAGCAAAGGTGCGAAGAGCGTCTGCGATTTCCACAGCGGAACCGTAAATCTCGCCTCCCGCTTCATTGCTAAGACGAACCCACCCTCGCGGTAGATTACCGTCAATGTAGATCTCGATGCGGCGGTTCATGCCTGCCCTATGGATGGCACGTTCAATGTTTTGGACAGAGGGGGCAGCACGGTAGATAGGACGGCGTCTCATGACCATGCCTCCTCTTCGGCATCCGCCTCGCGATCCGCCTCGTCCTGTGCCACGCATTCGGGGCAGTACTCGGCGTAGTCGCGGTCCTCGTTGGCGATCATGGCCCTGTGGCAGCACTCGCACGGGACGAAAGTGGGCGTCTGCAATTCCGGATTGCCAATGATGAGGTCCACCACCTCGGCCATGTAAGCCTCGGCCTCGTCGGATTGAACCAGAGAAGGATCGATGCTGGCCCAATGACGGACACAGCGGTACGATCTCCGATTCAGGACACGGTCGCGGTAGGGTCGGCACCACACGCGGTAGTATGCCTCCATCACGCGGTCTATCTCGGCCTCGTCGTTTCTAATATTCCACCAGTCAAGTCTCGCCGCCTGGGCTTTCTGGATGACGTACCGGCGAATGGCCATTCTGACTGATCGTCGTCTGATCATGATGCACCTCCCGTCGCTGCCGCAAGTTCGGCACCGATTTCGGCGTGCCGCTGCTTTGCCCACTCGCGGCTGTCGGCAATCATCTTCTCGGCCCATTCCTCGCCGCCCAGAGTGACGTAGAGCATGCGTTGCAGTTCTACCTCGGCCTCAGCCTCCATGTGATCCTTACGGGCCTGCTCATAGGGATCGGTGGGCTGCCAGCACCGTGCCCCTTGGTCGGCCTGCATCTGCATCAGCATGACGGCGAACGCCGCCTTGAAATCAGGCTTGGGCTGCCGTTTCTTCTTGCGGCTGATCTTCTTCATGATGCGGCCTCCACCAGTTCGGGACATTCGGTCGGCATCTCGCTGATGTAGGCTAGGATGCGGCGGCGCAGAATGCCGCTTTCCCGCTTCGCGTAGTGGTTCTCCGCGAGAATGGCGTCGAGGTGCGAATTCAGCTTGTCGAGGCAGTTCTCCTCGGTGAGGGACGGGTCGCGGCGGCAGCGGTTGACGGCCTCTGCGGAGAGGCGGACCGTCTGGGCCTCCCGCCAGAGTTCGTGATGAATACGTTCGCGGTTCACGGAAAATCTCCTTGTCTAAGAGGGTTAGTCCCTGGTAGTTAGGATCGCAGCCGCGGGCCGGTGACTGCGTTCCTCGTTGTTTTTGGTGGCACGGACGGGGCGGCGTTGCCGCCTGTGGCGCGGACGCCGCGCCGACATCGACCACCGGCTGCTTGGCGGCACCGCCCCCGCCGTGGCCCGTGTTCGGGCGTGTGGCCCTTCAGACTCGACGACGGCCGTGGAAATGAGAACCATTAGCCCTGGCTTGGCGTATGCAGTCTAACCGACCACAGCCGCTTTCGGCATACGGCAGATAAACCCGTCATGATGGCCGAGGCTGCCGAGTGCCAGGGCTGCCTGTGCCTCGCCTTCAGCCTCCGTGACGAAGGCCGCGAACGCCTTGTACTTATTGAAAGTACGCAGGATGTTGCGGTTATAGTCCGCATAAACGAACCGATGGTGGTGGTTGGCATGGATGGCCGCCTCCAAAAAGGTCTGCGGGCTTCTCATGACTGTGGCCCTCCCTTCGATGCCATGCAGCATTCGCGAATGTACTGCACCTGTTCGTCGCAGTTAAGGGCTGCGAACCGTGCCTGCCGCTGCTGTTCTTCGGGGTCGACGGGCGGCTTCTGGATGGGATCGAGGATGCCCGGGTACATGTCCAGGAAGTTCTGCACCACGCCGATCACGTCGTCGAGGAATCCTTTGTAGCTGTCCCCGTCGAATGGGTTAACCAGTTTGTAATACCAGCGGTGGTTGCGGGGGTCTGGGACGCGGAAAAGCTGCCACTGGAGCTGCTTGACCACTGCGTGCAATTCTTTCAAAGTCGTCATGTCTCTCTCCTGGAAAAAGGGTAATTTGCCACGGCCTACGTTGGCCTTAGCCTTTTTGCCTTTCTTTCGGCCCTGGTTATTGGGATCGCAGCCGTGGGCCACTGGTTGCGATCCTTTGGTTTTGGATAAAGCCCCCTGCCGGCTACCGGTCCAGGGGACGGTAGTCCGTCCGTCCTGGCCACGACACTGGCACAAAATCGGGATCATCTCAACCGCCCAAGCAGCCGCTGGACCTCCTCTAGCGTTGTCAGGTGTCGGCATTGCTCAAGCCTGTTTAGCGCAACCCTGGGACTACCCTTTCCGTGGGCTGCAATGAAGTGAACGGCCTCCTCTGGCAACCGAATGCCTTCGATTGCACTGACGCTCGACAGCATCTGCATGATGTGCTCGGTTCTGACACGCCTGAATTCACAGAGCGTGCAACGGTCAATCAGCTTTTGCGGGATCAACTTGATCTCGTTCGTGCAGAAGATCCAGTATCGATTGCGAGGAGGCTCCTCCACGGCTCTCAGAAGCAACGTCATCGTTTTCTTGCTGAGGCAATCAAGTTCCTCAACATGGGCGACCTTGTTTTTGTTGCCCCAGGCGGACAAGTGCATCCACAGCACGAGGTCTTTCACGTCGCCAATACCCGTAATATAGGCGGCATTGACTTCCCAGAAGTTGAACCGGGGTGAATCAAGGTCGCAGCCAAGCTCTCTGGCCAACGCTCGCGCTGCGCTCGTCTTGCCGACCCCCGGCGGACCGTAGAACAGCAAAGATCGCTGCGTGCCGTGCTGGGGCACCTCGCGCAGCGATTGGACAATGTGGTCCTGGCCGATCAGTCCCTCCAGTACCCTGGGGCGATACTTGATCTCGAAGCGTTCGTTAGGTCGCATACGTATTCGTTTCATCTTGTCGCCTTCTATACAAAAGTGTTCTTGGGCTGTCTCAAATCTCCGAGGCACGTGCCCCGACAACAGGGGCGGGTGCCTATTACGCAGCATCTTCTGCGCCGGACGACGTCGGGTTCACGGGCTCGGACTGAGGTCGGTCGAGCCTTCTCTGGTCGCCCGTCACCGGCGCGAGGTCGCGGTCGGTTTGATGTTCGTCACCACTATCCGCCAGCGGCAACGACTCCCTGCTCAGCACGGTGAAGACGTAGCGAACGTGCGGGTTCTTGCCTCGGACCCACCTCTGCTTGCCACCGTCCAGGCGAAGCTTGTAGACCTTCGTCTCCGTGCGGCCAAGGAAGGTCGCTTCCGGGTATCGAGACAGGAGAACGCCCGTAGCTCGCGTTCTGGCAGCCTCGGTGTCGCGCTCGTTGGCGGGGAGCAGGGTCTTGACCAGCCCCTGGTCCACGATGATCTTGGCCCACTCAGCGGGCCGAAGGGCCTTGCCGGGTTTCGTTGCGCCCAGGATTCCCAACGCTTCGCGAACGGGATCGTCGGCGCTCTGGCGGGCCTTGTAGTTGGCGAGGAAATCTGTAAAACCGCTGACCTTTAAAATGCCACCGATGGTCTTGGCCCACCGCGACATGGGATGGGTGACCTCTTCATCCATTGGACACCCCGCAGCCTTCCAACGCTCGACCATTCCACGGAGCTCGGCTTCAATTCGGCCGCGGTTTGCGGGCAGGAACACCAGCTTGGGGTTGCCGATGGGAGTTTCCCGTTCGTGGACATCACCCTTTGGGGCGAGATGAATCGGCAAGCCTCGGTTCAGCAAGTCGGGGCTAAAGCGACCGTCGTTGGCGTTGATGGTGACGACGTACTGGTTCTTGGCATGCATGACCTTGCCGGCGCTAGGAGATGCCAAATTCACCTCGGCGCTGGTGACCATGCTCTCGATAAAGCCGGAACGGATAAATCCACGGCTCCCGGAACTGTCGAGGCGAACATTGTCGAAGACCACTGCGCCAATTTCGGGGTCAGCTTGCACTTGTCGCTGGAATTGCGACTGCATTGGCCAATCCTGGGCCTCGTATAGCACGTCAACCTTGGGCACGCTCCCACAGAAAAAGTCGGTGATCGTGCCCTTCCCAGCATGGGTTGTCGTGGCCGTGACCAGCACGGCCGGCTTCTGGCCCGGCCAAAGGTGATGGAAAAGGACTGTCAAGGCAGCGGCGACCGTGTTTGTCCGATCCGCCGTTGTGGCGAAGTCCATTACGTCCAAAAACTGTTCAATCGTTTCAGTCGAGTCGGCAATCGCGGGCGCGCCGCCAAGGTAGAGGATGCGTTGTCCCGGCCCGCCGTCGTTGTAACCGGGAGCTGCCAACGTAAAGTCGTCGCGGTATATCGGGTTATTAGTCACCACATTCACGGGCAGGAATTGCCCCAGGAAGATCTCCGAGCGGAGCATCGCGTTTAAATGAGCAGCGGTCGGCAGTTCGCCGACCGTTTTGCCGTTCTTGGTCACGATCAATGTCAGCCTATCGACAATCAAAGGTGCCAGCTCAGCGCCCTTGCGAATCAATTGTGTCTTGCCGCCCGGCAAAACTTCGAGCAGGGCATGGCCGTCGTGGTGACGGTAAAGATTGCCGGTCGATGCCAGACACTTACTGAGCTTGCGAAAGTTGCGAGGGGCCCCCAACTCGACCTTCCAGACCATCTTTGGCCGGATACGGCGCTGGGGAAGCCCGTTACGGCCCGTTACAGTTGCTGTGATGTCGTTCTGGCCTGCGCGGTTAGTGTGGCCCTGGGGAAACCCGTTACGACCCGCTACGGTTGCCGTGATGTCGTTCTGGTCTGGCCGCTCAGGAAGCGTAGGGGGTTGTGCCGGGTTTCCCAAGCGACATACTGTGCAGCCGTTCTGGTCCGCCCGGTCAGACTGTATCCTTCTTCTGTCGGTCATTGAAAATTCTCCTTTCGATTACTGTGTTTCTATCGCCCGTGCCGCCACGGGCTCGCGTTCCAAGGGATTTCGCCTAGAGTCATTTCACGCTTTTCGCAGCCTGGCACGCCGACGCTGGCGTTACGATTCGTCCAAATTCCGAGAAGATCCTGCGGAAGGTGGCGCGACGCCGGCCGAAGTAGAAAAATGTCTGCCCCTTCATAGCCGAGCCCTGCTTCCCTGCCGGCGCCCAGAACGAGATCCGGCCCCGATGAAAGCAAATCGACGACGCCAAGGCCGCTGCCCGCTGCCACCACAAACAGTCCGTGCTGGAATTGGTCAGCAGAATCGCCTGGCTCGCTTCCCCAGTTTCAACCGCCGCACAAAGCTTCGACACAAAGTGGCTAAGGTGTGGATGGGAGAAAGGCGGGTTCAGGAACACTCGGCCCGACCATCGCTTGGCCAGCCCATCGTCGTCTTTCGTAAAGAACCGTTTAGCCCTGACCACTTTCTGCGCCATCGAAGATGACGCAGGATCCAGGTCGATCCCACCCATGACGCGGCGGGCCGCCTCAATATGCTCCGGGGGCGTGTACCACTCCACGGACGAGTTGCGCCACTTTTCTTGAATCGTGCTGCGGTTCATTTTGGTCCTTGGAAATACTGAAAAGTCCAGCCGCCTCTTCGCTTATGGCCTGCTTGGCCGACCTAGACGAAGTTGGGTCTTCCCGTGGCGATAAGAAAATCTACTCAAAGGCCGCTGGCCTGGATAAGGCAGAATTACGGCAGAATTGCGGCAGTTTTCCACCTTGGTTTTTGTGGGAGGTGGCGTCGCCAGAGTCCCAAGGCGGGGGCTGCTATGGAGGCTGCCGGGGCGGAGGGCCGTGCGGCCAACCAACGAGAACGTCGGGGCCGACGTGGGCTAGCGCGGCGGGTGGCCGAGGCGAGCCGGTGGCAGGCCGCGGCCCTGCTGAACGTGGGCAGTTGTGGCCGGACTGCTCTTGATGCCTCGGTAACAAATCATCTCCAGATGCTCCAGGGGTCTTGTTGCGAACTAATCGCGTGTGGAAAATGACGGGATTCCCGAACTGGAGAAAGGATTGAGTATCAATGGCACGTAAGAAGCAATCTCGTCGCAAATCTGCTGCTGACCAAGATCACACATTGGAATTTCGCACCCAGAAGGAGCTGCTGCGGCAGTTGCGTGATGGTACTCGTGAACCGTGGAAACGCTTGAAAGAGGTGCTTGCTGCGGCGAGGAAGGCGACCACTGCGGTAGCAAGAATGATCACCGCCGCCAAGCTGAGGGCGTTCTGGGAAGAGCGGCTGGGTGACCTTGATAAACGCGAAACCCAGACCGAGGCGTTGAACTATTTCCGCACCACGCGGCTCATTATGGAGCTTTTGTTTCGACAAACAGCCTCGATTGCACCGCCAGAACTGCGTAGTATCGTCTCGCCGGTGCGCGATGAATCAGGAGCACCACGCCCGCACGCAGATGTTATGGGCTATCGTTGGTGCCTAGCAGCCTATACAGACCCGACCGGCAGAGACATCCCCATCGAGGAAGCGGCCCTGGAAAACACGGCCAACATAATCATCGACTGGTGCCGGAAGGTGGAAGTAGCGGCTCCAGCAAGATCGCCGGAAGTTCAAGGCATGGCTGACCCAGACGCCAGGCTTATCCGACTCATGAAGGGCAATAGCCGCGCTCTGCTAATCTACATGTGGAAGCGACGGGATGTCACCTTTGAAGAGTTGCGCTCGGCCCTGCATGACGTTCGGCGAAGCAAGAAGCCCAACGCACCGCCGCTGAAGGACAAGGCTGTACGCGATGCCGTTGGGTACTTTGAACGCACCCTCAATAGACCTGAGATTCGTAATATCTCGATCATCACGCTCCGGCATAACGGTGGCATGTACTGGCTGTCACATTCGTAAAAGCCCGAGCGGAAATCTGCCGTAATTCTGCCGTAATTCTGGCTTAGTCAGTCAGGCAGCTTCTCAATACGATTGGTTATAGGTCACTAACCATTCGTGCGAGAGGCATCTATGCCGACACCGAGCAAACCACGCGGACGACCACCCAAGCCGCTACAAGGCCGAGGTGAAATCCGCGCCGATGCCCTGTACCCGATAAGTACCCTCATGCGGAAGCTCGGCATCGCCCGGAACACCTTGACGAGCCTGCGGAGGCAGGGACTCAAGGTCCACTTTCTCGGTCGTCGCTGCGGCCTGATCGATGGTTCGGAGTTGATCCATTTCCTTAGAACCCAATGGCAGCAGCAAGAGGGGAGTACAGGCGACAACCAAGCTGATTTGCCCGTCCAATCAAGAGAAAACACCTGAAAACAGCGTCATAAGGCGGAATTCGCAGAGCAGGTCTGAATACTGGCTGTCCGGACTTGACTTGATTACGCCACATCGACCAATCGTGTGAATGTCTAATTTAAGCCAGGAGTAGCTTTTATGAACCGAATTCGCGTTGGTGTGGTCAAACGCAAGGACTGTAGGAATCTGGTCATGCGATACAAGGACCCGGTCACCGGCCTGTGGTCCACTGCCACGCGGTACACCGACCCGCAGACCGGCGAGGTGTTCGAGACCGGCGACAATCGGAAGGAGGCGAAGAAGCTGGCCGCCTTGTGGGAGGCCGACCTGAATGCGGGCCGTGCCCAAGGCCGCTACGCCACGACTTGGGCCACGTTCCGCGAACGTTACGAGGACGAGGTGGTGCCCGGCTTGGCACCGAGGACAGCCGACAAGATCACCACGACCTTCAACGCCGTCGAGAGAATCCTCCCCCGCGTAGCGAATGGAAAGCTGTCTGACCTGACGCCCGAGGCCCTCAGCCGATTCCAGGCCACCCTGCGTGACGGCAAGCGGTCGGAGGACACCATCAAGGGATACCTCAACCATCTGCGAGCCGCCTTGGGATGGGCGGTTGGCCAGGAAATGATCTTCAAGGTACCCACGATCAAGAAGGTCCAGCGAGCGAAAAAAGGCGGGGGAGGCCACAAGGGCAAGGGCAGAGCTATTGCCGAGGAAGAGTTTCAGCGGCTGTTGGACAAGGTACCCGCAGCCCTTGGGGGGTGGCGAAAGCTCAAGCGCGAGGCCGCTCGGAAGACAGCCCGCAGGCAGGGGAAGGCGGAACGCAAGACCAATGCGGACATGATCCCCGTGGAGGTTTCCCCCGCTGCCGTTGCATCGTGGGAGCATTACCTGCGCGGCCTATGGTTGAGCGGCCTGCGGCTGACGGAAAGCATGGAGGTGTATTGGGACCGCCACGACCGGCTGTGTATCGATCTGACCGGCAAGCGGCCAATGCTGCGGATACCGGCTGAGCTGGAAAAAGGCCACCGGGACCGCCTCCTGCCGATCACACCGGACTTCGCGGAATTTCTGCTGGCAACGCCAGAAGACCGTCGTCACGGGCCGATATTCCAGCCCCTCATGCCGAGCGGGAACCGCGCCAACGCAGAAAGAGCAGGCCACATGGTCGCCTTGATTGGCAAGCTGGCCCGCGTGGTGGTGCATACCGATGCCAAGACGGGGGAGGTCAAGTTTGCCTCGGCCCACGATCTGCGCCGATCTTTCGGCACCCGTTGGGCAAAGCGGGTCAGAACTCCCGTCTTGATGCGGCTGATGCGGCACGAGAATATCCAGACCACAATGGCCTACTACGTCGACCTCGACGCCACCGAGTTGGCTGAAGACCTTTATAGGTTACAAGATCGCTGCGGTACCGTTTCTGGTGACGTTCGGCCTTCTGAGCCATTATCCGAGGGCTCGCAAAACGACACAACCCTATACGAAGTATAGGGTTGCGAAGGTAGCAGCGCAGGGATTCGAACCCCGGACACGCGGATTATGATTCCGCTGCTCTAACCAACTGAGCTACGCTGCCAAGTGCTTATTCTGTAAGGCTTTGTTGACTTTCTGTTGACGGGCTCTAAAATCGCTGTGACACCCGATCTGACACCTCACAACCTATCTTACCAGCGATTTTCCTGCTCCAACGAAAGTTACCTATGTCCAAGCCTACCAAAAAATCATCGGCTGACAAGCCCCAGAAGCCATATCCAGATTTCCCGCTTTTCCCGCATGCCACAGGACGCTGGGCCAAAAAGATCCGGAGCAAGCTGCACTACTTTGGCAAGTGGGACAACTGGCAGGATGCGCTATCGCTCTACCAGAAGCAGGCAGCGGACCTGCACGCTGGGCGCAAGCCTCGCGAGAACACCGGTGGTGCGACCATTAAGGACTTGGTGAACCACTTTCTCATTGCGAAGAAACACCTGGTTGACACCCGTGAGATCGTCCAGAGGACGTGGGACGACTACGATGCTACCTGTCGGCAGGTCATGGAGGTTCTCGGCAAGGATCGTCTGATTGCCGATCTACAGCCTGACGATTTCGACACGCTCCGTCGCCAACTGGCCAAGTCTCGCGGCATTGTTGCGCTGGGCAATGAGGTATCCAGGGCACGGATTCTCTTCAAGTACGCGTACGACGCCGGGTTAATTGAGCATCCACTTCGGTATGGGCAGTCGTTCAAGCGGCCAAGCCGCAAGGCCCTACGGAAGGCTCGCCAAGAGAAAGGACCACGCCTGTTCCAGGCCGATGAGATCCGGGCACTGATGGACAAAGCCGGCAATCACTTGCGGGCCATGATCCTGTTGGGCATCAACTGTGGCTTTGGGCCGGCTGACTGTGGTAATCTGCCGATCAAGGCCCTGGATTTGAAGGCGGGTTGGGTTGATTACCCCAGGCCGAAGACCGGTGTGTCGCGGCGTTGTCCGCTCTGGCCGGAAACGGTCGAGGCCCTGAAGGAGTCGATAGCGAAGCGCCCCAAGCCGCACGACGAGGCCGACAATGGCATGGTCTTTCTGACGAAGTACGGGCAGCGGTGGGCCAAGGAATCGTCTGACAATCCAATAAGCAAGGAGGTTGCCAAGATCCTTCGGCCGCTAAAGGTTAAGCGGGGGCGCAAGCAAGAGGCGGTCTACCGCAAAGGGCTGGGGCTCTACACGCTTCGCCACACCTTCCAGACAATCGGCGATGCCGCGCGCGATCCGATAGCAACGCGCGCGATTATGGGGCATGCCGAGGCCGGCGATGATATGTCGGCCGTTTACCGCGAGGGCGTCGATGACGATCGCCTGAAAGCGGTCACCGACCACGTGCGGCAGTGGCTCTTCCCAGCGGACGAGCCAAAGGCAAAGGTGGAACCGACGAAGAGTGAGACAACGAAAAATGAACCGGAAAAGCCCCCGGTAGCCGAATCCCAATCGCAGCCGTAAAATGATCAGCCACGAACTGCTGTGCGGCGTGGTGAAGATCCCCGAGGAATCCTGCAATGGGCAAAGCTGAAGTCGATAATGGTCCGAATCTCCGGGCGCATCGCGTCCTTCATCGGTTTACGGAGCAACTTGACGCCGAAGTGCAGGGAGCCGTGGACGCGGCAAGATCCCGGCAACTGGCCCCTTTCGAGTCGGTACAGCGACGCTGCGAATACCTCTTGGCCCGCTATGTTGAACCCGTGCAGGGGCGAGCTTTGCCGAAACATCTTTTGCGTAAACCCGCTGGTCTTACCGTTGGTGCCGATCTCGTCGCCGGGTTGGATGCCGTTGAACCCCACCTGCTGGATGCATGCCTGCGACAGATCCAAGCTGCCATCGAAACCCTCCGACCGTTCGATGGCAAGCCCTTCGGTCGGAAGCCCGTCGGCCGCGGAAGCGATAGAATCGACGCACGAAACACCCGCGCGGACGAAGAGAAAGCGCTGGAGCGGCTGGAGCAGGCCGGGGCCGAGATCGTCCAGCTATTCCGCGACTCGGTCAAGAGCCTCGCCGCGCAGTCGGCCGTGATCGGGAAGCCATCGGCGAAACCAGCTGACACGAACCCTTCCGTCCTCACGCCGCCGCAACTTGCAAAGGAGATGGGCGTGGATGTGGACAAGATCTACGCCTTCATCCGCAGCAACGAGCTTCGGGCCACGAACACGGCGATCAAGCCCGGCGGCCGGGCGAGATACCGGATAAAGCGCCAGGACGCCGAAGATTTCCAACGGCGGCGGCAGAATCTACCACCGCCACCACCATCGCCCAGGCGGAAAAAGACGGATCTGGGCGGCAAGGGGTATTATTAGCTGGCGCGTGCTGTCGCCGAGGCGACCAGGGACGGGCCGCCTGATCGAGTATTTCAAGTAAAAGGTGGCCGGCGAGCTTCGTAAAGCCTATCCAAAGTCTGCGAGGATAGGCAAACAGCCGCCGGAACAAGGCGGTCAGCGACTACCTGCCCCTCTTGTGGGTGAGTGCGGCCACTCGCGATCCCATCTCGGGGCCGGTCTCCAGGGCAATTCTCCCGCGAGCTAGTTACGAATTCGCAAAAAACTCCCGTTGATTTCAGTAAAATCGTCGGCGACAATATGGGCACAACAAACAAGACGCCCGCGTGTTCCGGCAAAGAATCCCGCGGGCGTCGTTTAGTCCACAGGGAAACCCCCGTGTTTGTCACACTATTGCACAATTCGCAAAACGCGTCAAGACGGGCCTCCCCTGTTTCACCGCCGACACCTCGGATCGATGTGTCGGCCTTCTATTCACAAAGGAGGCTGCTCATGATTAGTAGTCAACGTAACACCGAGGCGCATTCCCGAGTTGATGACGAAGGCGTCGGAACTCAACAAGGAAAGTTGGGCATTCACCCGATCAGCTTTCGGCGGCAGGTCCATCACTTCCGATTACGCTCTGACTTAGTCTAGTCGCCGAACGCCCGTCGTCCGCGCCAATCGTGGACGTGGCCGGTCCCAAAGATAATTCGCAGCCCTAGCATGCGAGTGGGATCGCGGTACGCGCTCACCCAATCTGGTGACAACGGGTCGGCACCGACATGGACCAGAGAGTTCGAACCAAATCGACCCAAATGCCCGAGCCCGCTCGTTGTACGCAATTATCTGAGCACACATGGAGGTTTTTTGATGTCTATTGGCCCCACCTGTAATCCCAGCGCGCCACCGTCGGCACCGACGCCTGACCGCGCACCTCGTGGTATCCGTATCCGCAGCCAAGAGCGTGGGCCTGATGCCAATGACGCACCCGCCGGTCAACCGGACAACCGCGGCGAAGATCCGTCACCACACGACCGTGAACGAGCCACTCCCAGCGACGAAAGTTTTCTGGCTCTCGGCGAAGGTAGTCAACCGCCCGATGACGGGCGACAGGAGGTCGACGACCTTGTCGATGACCTACCCGACGAAAATGACCTGCCCGACGAACCTGTGATTGAAGAACCAGTGCGCGTTCTGGACGTACTGCCGACAGCGCCGGTCGCTACGGCGAGCGTCGTGCCAAACGGTTGGACGCTTTCGCCCGGCGGCGTTGCCCGTGGCGTGACGCTCGTCCTTTATTCCGCCTTGGCAATCGTTCATCGCCTCGTTGACGGCGATGGCACGGAAATGCTGGAGCTGGCGTTCTACCGCGACAGCGTTTGGTACCACCGAGAAGTTACTCGTGAACAGATTGCTACCAACCAAAGGATCATCGGACTGTCTCGCATCGGCTTGCCAATCACCGCCATGAACGCCCGGGCCGTCATGGCATACCTTGCCGATTACGAGGGGGCCAACCTTGGTTCCATTCCAGCTGTCAGGTTGACGCGACGCACGGGCTGGCACACCATCAACGGCCAGGACATCTTCGTGCTTGGCGATCGCGTCTTCATGGAGGGGGCCGATCCAGACAATGAGCACGAGCAGCCCGAAGTGATTCGATTGCGAGCAAGCGGCGATGGCCCAGTACAAATTGCGGCCGGACTCGGCACCGCCGGAACTTTGGCCGGTTGGTTGGAAATCATAGCGCTCATCGGGCCATATCCGCGAGCGCGGTTCGCGTTCTACGTCGCGCTCGTGCCGGCGCTGCTGAAGACATTGGACTCGCCCAACTTCGTTGTGGATTTCTGCGGGCCAACGTCTCGCGGGAAAACAACCATTCTGCACATCGTAGCGGCCGTCTGGGGCAATCCCGATGAAACGGCGAACCATTCGCTGGTGCTCACATGGGACACCACGCTCGCGTACCGCCAGAGCGTCGCAGCCGCCTTGGCCGACCTGCCGCTGATCATTGACGAAACACGGCTCGCCGACTCGCCGGATGATGTTATCCAGACGGTTTACTCAGTCGCCAACGGCAGGACACGTGGCCGACAAAACGACACAACGGCTGGGCTGTCAACGGTGCTGATCACGACCGGCGAAGTCCCGATCGTATCGTTGACGAGAAAAGGTGGGGCCCGCGCCCGCTGTTTCTCGTTGTGGGGCAGCCCGTTCGGCGGCACCACGACTGAGACCGCTGCCGTTGTGCGGCGGCTGAACCAGGGGCTCATGGAGAATTATGGCCACGCGGGCGCGGTATTCGTTCAGTTCCTGGCGGACCGCCGTGGTTTCTGGAACATGTGGCGGCAACAGTACCGGGAGCGCATCGAGGCGTTTGAACGACGAGCCAACGGTAACCCGGTAGTTTCGCGGATGGCGGCGGCGCTGGCGGCGATTTCGATGGCCGCGTGGATGGCGCATGAGTCGCTAGAGTTGCCGTGGGCGCATGAGGATGTCGTCGAGGTACTCTGGGACGAGTTGATTGAGCAGGCCCCCGATGCCGATAGCGCGACGGCGGCGCTCGAACACGCCGTCGATTGGGCTCGCGGGCGCCGAAATCAGTTTTATCGCGAGGGGCAATCGCGTAGTCGTACTTGGGCGGGTCGGTGGGACGACGGTGTCGAGTGGATCGGCTTCCGCCCCGAGACCTTGCGACGAGTGCTGACGGAGGGCGGCTTTGAGTTCGACGCGGTGCTGCGAAGCTGGTGCGATCGGGGATGGTTGCTTGTCGATCCTGGCAGCAACAAGGCAAGGCACCGGGCCCGCATCGGCAAGGAAGACTGCTGGCTGATTGCCATCCGCAGGGAGGCGATCCGCCAGGTGGAAGGAGCGGAAACGAGTGAAAACGGCTAGGTCGGGGTTGATTTGGGGCATGGAAACCGGGACGCCTTCTGGGTCGCGGGGACCGAGCATCATGCCTGTTCCTCCCGAGGGGGGACAACGCAAGTGCCGTATTTCCATGCGTTTATGCTCGTTTGTTCCCGCTGCGGCGGTCAAGGGCCTGGAGCGACGAGACATTTCTTGCCATCGTGGTCTGGCTTCCGAGCCAACCCACCAAGGTATACGGTCGGCGCCCGCGGGAATAAATCCCCGCAGGCTTGCCGACTCATCGGGCGGAGCCATAAAAGGTTCCCATTCTCGCAGGGCCGCTTCGCCCAGCGACAGGCCGGCTACTGAAGTCGGCCATCATGGCAATGAGGCAAGTCCCGTTGCCGTAATTTTAGCCGCCGCTGCTTTGGCAGTCGTTGCGGCTGTAACCAACGTGGTCGTTACTGACGGCCGCGTTGGGTATCACTTTTTCAGCAAGGAGGAACCAAATGATGTTAGGGTTCACATGACGTTTGAAGCAGCCGGTCGTCTGATCGGCACCGGCGTGAATCACGCCGCGGGAGCTGTGGGCTCCCACGCCCACCAGGCAGTGGGCAAAAAGCGGGCTACGTTCGCCGATGGCACACAGTCCTATTTGGATGGCGTTTATGAGCGGACCATTCGGAATCACGGCGAAACCAGTCGCCCCGACGGGCGTATGTTGCCGGTCGGACCGGACGTGTTCGTGTTCTCTCTGCAAGGGCATCAGAGGCGGGTTAGCAGGGATAACCTGCGAGCACAACTCGAATTGTACGTGCAGGAGAAACGCAGCCACTTTGGCGAGCGGAATGTATATCTCGGAACATGGCGCAAGGATGAGGATTATATCCTCGATCTGTCGCTGTCGTGCGAGGGATTGCTTCACGCTTTGCTGGCGGGGGCAGTAAACGGCCAAGAGGCTGTTTACCATCCGGCCAGCGACTGCAGCATTGCAGTGCTGTCTGCGCAGGATATCAGCTACGTGGCGGGGGCAACATGCTGCCAACCGCGAGTTGTTCTTGCGGATACTCTTGCATGCTTGGACGCTTCGTTACTGGCCTCGCAGCGGGATGTTTACTCGTACGCCGCCACCCTGATCGATAAGATCAAGGCCGCGGATGCGTGCGATCTTACCGACGAGTTCATCACGCGAGTTCAGGCAGTACGCAACCGGGCCGACCCGCTTAACGAAAGTTATTCTGGTTTGCTGGGCGTTTGCATCGCCCACACCAAACAGCGGCGAACGGAGGCCAAGATGGCCGCGGATCGCCGAGAAACGGTCGCCGCAGCGTAGCCCTGCAGGGCGCAATAAGCACCGCCCGGGATAGCAACTCGGGCGGTGCGTTATTTGAATTCGAATGGGCGACACAAAACACGGTCCAGACTTGTGCGACATAAAGAAAAAACAACAAACGCCTATTGCGCTGAACCGGCAATCGCGCTACCTTGAATGTCGTCATCGAAAAGATGACTTACGAGAACTTCCCAGTCCAAACCAAGAAGGAATTCGCAATGTCCAAAACCATGAGCATGCAAGACTGTGCCCGTCTATTGAAGATCCAAAGTTATCGAATCCAGTACGCATACGCCCACAACCGCCTGCCGGAACCGCGGCTGCGCATGGGCGGCAGAAGGGTCTTCACGTCGGAGGATCTCCAGCGGCTGGCTAAGCATTTCGGCGTGACGTTGCCGTCAGCAGAAGCTGCGGCAGAGTCCGTGGCAGAAGCCGCGGTCGTATAAAACAGCGAGGCCGGTCAGCGTTGACCGGCCTCACCAGTGAATCATTCTTAGCCATCGAGCGGAAATCGACGGCCAGCAACACAACAGCATCATGGAGGTGCTCTTCTATGTCCACTATACCTACACTTCCCACACAAATCAATCCCGAGCTAATCGGCGAGCCGCATATCCGCGGCGCACAAGGCA
>Ga0181520_10004681_pt1 | contig 22660 bp, 16 predicted proteins | sample PEATcosm2014_Bin_29_FD_132451 | JGI IMG/M metagenome (GOLD analysis project Ga0181520, IMG submission 132451) | Peatland microbial communities from MTU Mesocosm Facility, Houghton, MI, USA - PEATcosm2014_Bin02_30_metaG | ecosystem: Environmental > Terrestrial > Soil > Wetlands > Peat | place...
GACCGCGCCGGCATGACCGCCGAGATCATCTCCTACCGCGGCCGATCCGCCGTCCGCGATGTCGGCAAGGCCCTGGGCCTCGATCTGGACACCGTCGATCAGATGGCCAAGCGCCTGGACGGGTGGGATCGCGGCACCATCGACGATCGCCACATCAAGGAAGCCGGACTCGATCCCGACGACCCCATCATCCGCCACGTCATCCATCTCACCGGCCAGCTTTTGGGCTTCCCGCGCCATCTCAGCCAGCACGTCGGCGGCATGGTCATGACCCGCGGCCTGCTGTGCGATCTGGTTCCCATCGAAAACGCCGCCATGCCCGGCCGAACCGTCATCGAATGGGACAAATACGACATCGACGACCTGGGCATCCTCAAAGTCGATGTTTTGGCCCTCGGCATGCTCACCTGCATCGCCAAGGCGATGAAGCTCGTTCAGCCTTCTTCCCCCTCCCCATGTACTCAGGCTCTTTCCCCCTCTCCCTGTACTCAGGGGGAGGTTTGGGGTGGGGGTTCTTCCGTCGAGCCACCTGCCCTGAGCGAGCGGGAGCGAGTCGAAGGGCCCGACCTCGCCTCCATCCCCGCCGAAGACCCGGCCGTTTACGACATGGTCTGCCAGGCCGACACCGTCGGCGTCTTTCAAATCGAAAGCCGCGCCCAGATGTCCATGCTGCCGCGCCTGCGCCCGCGCACGTTCTACGACCTGGTCATCGAAGTCGCCATCGTCCGCCCCGGCCCCATCCAGGGCGACATGGTTCATCCCTATCTGCGCCGCCGCTCCGGACTTGAACCCGTCCATTATCCCAGCGACGCACTCCGCGATGTGCTGGGCAAAACGCTGGGCGTTCCGCTCTTCCAGGAGCAGGCCATGCGCATCGCCATGGTCGCCGCGGGATTCTCCGCACAGGAAGCCGATCAGTTCCGCCGGGCTATGGCCGCATGGAAACGTTCCGGCGGCATCGATGTCTTCCAGCGCAAGATCATCGACGGCATGCTCGCCAACGGCTATTCCGCCGAGTATGCCGACCAGTGCTTCAACCAACTCCGCGGCTTCGGCGAATATGGCTTCCCCGAAAGCCACGCCGCCAGCTTTGCCCTGCTGGTCTATGCCTCGGCCTGGCTGAAGCGCTACCACCCCGCCGCTTTCTGCTGCGCCCTGCTCAACAGCCAGCCCATGGGCTTTTATGCGCCCGCGCAAATCGTCCGCGACGCACTGGCCCATTGCGTGCCGGTCCTCCCCGTCGATGTCCAATCCAGCGATGTCGATTGCACGCTCTGCCCGCGCCCCCGCACAGGCGGTTCTCCGACACTCGCCATCGCCGATGTCAAACCCCGATGGAATTTCGGCCAGGGCGGCCCGGCCGTGCGGCTGGGCTTTCGCATGGTGCGCGGATTGCATCAATCCCACGCCGAAAAACTCGTGGCCGCCCGCGCGCGTCTCGGCCGTGTGCCGCCCTTTGATTCCATCGATCACTTCTGCCGATCGGTCGATCTTCCCGCGCACGCGATGCGACTGCTGGCGGCGGCCGACGCCTTTTCGTCCATGGGAATCGGCCGCCGCGCCGCCTTGTGGGAACTGCTCCGCCAGCGCGACGATCCCATGCCCCTGTTCCACGACGCCCCCGATGTCCCGCAGCCGGCCGTCCCGCTGCCGGCGATGCCGCTGCAACGTCAGGTTGCAGCCGATTACCAACTCGTCGGCCTCTCACTCAAACGCCATCCCCTGGCCCTGATTCGCCCGGCGCTTTCAGAAATGAAAATCCTCACCGCCGCCGATCTGGCCAATACGCAAAACGGAAAATGGGTCCGCGTGGCCGGGATTGTTCTGGTCCGCCAGCGCCCCGGCACGGCGGCGGGAATCGTCTTTGCCACGCTCGAAGATGAAACCGGGGTCGTCAATCTCATCATCCGCCCCGCCATCTACGAGCGCTTCCGCGCGATCGCGAGGCACAGTCGTCTCCTCCGCGCCGACGGCCCCCTGCAGCGCGAAGGCCAGGTCCAGCACATTCTGGCTGCCCAACTTAGTGACCTATCAGAGCTGCTCGACTGCCAGACCGCGTCGCGCGACTTCCATTAAATGACAAGGTGACTTGGTGACAAGGTGACAAGGTGAAAGAACAGCCAGATGTCCTGGTCCGCCGCGCCGGCTTCCCCGGTCACCTTGTCACCCTGTCACCCTGTCACCTTGTCATCTGGCTCATCCCACCACCGCGTCCGCCTCGATCTCGATCTGCGCCTCTTTATCGATCAGCTTCGCCACCTGCACGATCGTCGTGGCCGGGCGGATTTCGGCGAAGATTTCGCCATGCACACGGGCGACTTCCTCCCACTTGCTCACGTCGGTCACGAACATGCGCGTGCGGATCACCTGTTTCATCGAACCGCCCAGCGCCTCGATCGCCGCCGCGATGATCGTCAGCGACCGCCGGGTCTGCTCGGACAGAGATGGCGAATACGTCCCGTCCGCATTGGCCCCCACCGTCCCTGTCACCGCGATCAGATTCCCCGCACGCACCGCGCGGGAATAGCCCAGAATCGGTTCCCATTTCGACCCGCTGCTGGCGGTCTTGCGGCCGAATCGCTCGCTCACCGTGATCTTCACATCGCTCGCCATCACATCACTCCTGAAAAATAGTCCCACCCTGCAGTCCCCGTCTCATCCGTCCAAAATTCACCAACACGCAAGAACATTTCTTATGGATTGATTTCCAATCCCGTTCCCGGCTTCACCGGCTGCGTGGCCGGCACGCTGGCCAGGGTTCCCTTGGCGAAATCCGCCATCACCCTGGCGACGGTCAATTTCTCATTCACGGGCATCTTGGTTGCCGCGACCGCACCCAGTTCGCGGCTCAGGTTGTCGCGGCCGGAACGGTCTTCGTCGCTCATCATCGCCACGTCCAGCGAATCCCAATCGGACAGGAATTGACCCAGCGACACCACGTCGACCGACACCACCAAACCCGACTCGTCCTTGGCAACCTTCGTGGACTGCGCCAGCGCGATCGCCGCAGGTTTCGGATCGACAACCGACGAATCGCCGGCCGACGCCGCAAGGGCCTTCTGCGCCTTTGAACTGATCTTCGCCAGGGCCGCGTCGCGCACGGCCGGCCAGTTGGCCACGATGCCGGCCGCGTCCTCGGCCGTCATGGGCATCTTCACCGTCAGCGTCGAACCCGACCGCGACAGGTCAAGTTTCCCCGAGGCGCCAAGCGACTGCTTCATCATGCGCAGCGAATCGAGTGAAAATCCGTGCGGCATAGCGGCCGGCTCAGGTGCGTTGGGCGCCGCCTGCGCCGACGGATCGTCGGGAACGGCGCTGATCCGCTCGATCAAACCGTCGGCGATCTGCTTCCATGTTCCGGTCGCGACGCCCGCCCCTCGCGACGCGATCTCATCGTCCACGGCCGCGACGATTTCCTTCGACTCGGCCTTTGCGGCCATGTCCAGAGCCTTGTCGACCAGGGCGCCGGGCACAACAATCTGATGGTAATAGCTCAGGTTCGAACCGCCTTCATTGAACAGTTCACCCGGCTTGATCTGGATCGTGTCCAGCGGCAGGCTCGTGTCCTGCGGCTGCGTTGCGGCCGCACCGCCAAGACTGATCTGTGCAAATCGCGACGCGGACAATCGCAGGAATCCCAGGCCGTCGTTGGTGAACATCGCCAGCGGCTCATCCGAATCATCCACCGGCTGCATGAGGCTCGGGAGCAGGATCAGGTGATCGCGGTTGCTCCAGAGCGTCTTGAGATAGGCCGAGTCGCCGTCCGGATCGCCGCCGTCGGCCACCAGCTTGTCGGAGGAGATGTGATTGAACACCACCAGAAACGTGAACCGATCGGTGGCGCGGTCGTATTGGATGCCAATGCGCTTCTCGGCCTGCAAACACCCGCCGACGATCGTTGCAATCAGCACAACCGCCGCCGCCCCCAGCCGTGTTCGTGCATGTGTTTTCGATGTCATGATTATTCGCCTCTCGCCTAGTCCCCGTATTGCTCCATCCCTTGTTCTCCTTCTCCCTGTACCCAGGGGGAGGGCCGGGATTGCCCCGCCGCCATCATACTGTCCCGCCGCATTCGCCACGACAGGAATTCCTCGATCACGCGCTCGAAATCCGCCGCCGAGTTGATCGCGGTCATTCCCTGCTTCAATGATTGGCATGGTTGCATTTCCTTGGCGTACCAACTGACCCGGCGGCGAAACTCGATGACCGCCGACCGCCCGGAGCGATGTTCCGACATCAACGAAAAATGCCGGCGCATCAGGTCGCATTTCTGCTGGAATGTTGGCGGCGGCGGAACCATTCCGGCCTTGAGATAGCTCCAAATGTCCCGGAAAATCCAGGGCCGGGAGAGCACCGCACGCCCGATCATCACACCGCGGCATCCGGTCTTACGCAGCATGGCGGCGGCGTCGGCCGGCGTGCGCACGTCGCCGTTGCCGATCACGGGAATCGATTTCACCGCCGCCACAACCTGGGCGATCCCGTCCAGTCGGACCTGGCCGCTGAATCGCATCTGCGCGGTGCGGCCGTGTACCGTCACCATCGCCACGCCGGCCGCCTCCAGCCGCGACGCCAAATACGGCGCGACCAGGCACGAATCATCCCAACCCAGGCGCAACTTGGCCGTCAGCGGCGTGTGCCGCAGCACGCCGGCGATCTTCTCGACGATTCCCAGCGTGCGATCGGGATCGCACAGAAGTTTGCTCCCGCCGTCACGCTTGGTGATCTTGTCAACCGGGCAACCCATGTTGATATCGACGACGGCGGCCCCGTGGTCCTCGGCCCAGCGAGCCGCCTCGCACATGGGCTGGGCATTGCCGCCATAGATCTGCATACAGACGGGCGAATCCTCTGCACATGTCGCCGCCAGCACCATGGAGCGGCGATTTTCGCGCACCAGGCCCTCGGGACACAGCAGATCGGTGCACGCCAGACCCACGCCGCCGCACGATCGAGCGACCATGCGAAATGCCAGATCGCAATACCCGGCGATCGGCGCCAAAAGCAGATTCGTGGCCAGAGTCAGTCGCCCGATGGTCAACGGAGATAGCGCGGCCATCGGCGCACAGCGCGGCACCGTCGAAACCTGGACGGGATGTTCGACATCCAACATCGTCACATCAGCCGATTCCTTTCGGGCGCCCTGTACCCCGGTCAGGGCCACCCTTCTTCCCCCTCTCCATGTACTCAGGGAGAGGGTCGGGGTGAGGGTTCTTCGCCGCGTCAGCCGGAATGCGATTCCATCGCCCCAGCCGCATCGGAACCCCCACCCTGCCCTCCCCCTGCGTACAGGGAGAGGGGAAAGAAGCACACCGGCCGCCAAAAACATGGATGCCACGCGATTGCTCGCGTGACATCCACATAGATTCCATCAAATGCCCTGCCGAAGGCTATTTCTTCTTGCCCTTGGCGGCTTTCTTGACGGCCGGCTTGGCCGCCGCCGCTTTGGCCTTGGCGGCCTTCAGTGCCGCGTGGGCCGCCGCCAACCGGGCGATCGGCACGCGGAACGGCGAGCAACTCACGTAGTTCAGACCCACATCATGGCAGAAGTGGATGCTGCGCGGATCGCCGCCGTGTTCGCCGCAGATGCCGCACTTGAGAGTGGGCCGGGTCGAGCGGCCGCGCTCGACGGCCATCCGAATCAACTGGCCAACACCGGCGGTATCCAGGCTCTGGAACGGATCGCGTTCCAGCAGTTCCTTCTTGAGATAATCGGGCAGGAAGCTGTTGGCATCATCGCGGCTGAATCCGAATGTCATCTGAGTCAGGTCGTTGGTGCCGAAGCTGAAGAAGCTGGCGCACTTGGCCATGTCATCGGCCACCAGCGCCGCTCGCGGCACTTCGATCATTGTGCCATAGAGATATTCAACCTCCACGCCGGCTTTCTCCATGACATCGCAGGCCGTCTTCTCGGTGATACCCTTGAGGTATTCCAGTTCCTTGGCCGTGCCGGCCAGCGGAATCATGATCTCGGGCAACACGACGATGCGGCGCTTCTTGCATTCGCAGGCGGCCTCGATGATCGCCCGCACCTGCATTTCGAGAATCTCAGGGAAGGTGACGGCCAGTCGATCGCCGCGGTGGCCGAGCATGGGATTAGCCTCGTGCAATTGCGTGACGCGATCCTGCACCTGCTTGAGCGAGATGCCCAGTTCGGTGGCCAGGCGAGCCTGGTCGACCTCATGATGTGGCAGGAATTCATGGAGCGGCGGATCCAGCAGCCGGATCGTCACCGGCAGACCCTTCATCTCCTCGAAGATGCCGATGAAGTCCGCCTTCTGATACGGCAGCAACTTTTCGAGGGCGATCTTGCGGGCCTCGGTGGTGCTGGCCAGGATCATTTCGCGCATGTGATGGATGCGCTCGGGATCAAAGAACATGTGCTCGGTGCGACACAGGCCGATGCCTTCTGCGCCGAATGCGCGAGCGGTGCGAGCGTCGACAGGCGTGTCGCCATTGGTGCGGATCTTGAGCGTGCGGTATTCGTCCGCCCACTGCATGATTGTCTTGAACGGCCCGGTAAGCTGGGCCTCGACGGTGGAGACCTGGCCCTCCATCACTTCGCCGGTCGAGCCGTCGATGCTGAGCCAGTCGCCAGGGCCGAACGATTTGCCATCGACAGTCAGGACGCGATTGCCCGCGTCGATCATCAATGCCCCGACGCCGGCGACGCAGGGCGTTCCCATGCCGCGTGCCACGACGGCCGCGTGGGAGGTCATGCCGCCGGTGCTGGTGAGGATTCCCTCGGCCACGTGCATGCCGCCGATGTCGGCCGGCTCAGTCTCGCGACGAACCAGCAGTACGACTTCGCCGGCCGCGACGCGATCCTCGGCTTCCTTGGCGGTAAACGCGAGCTTGCCGACGGCGGCGCCGGGACTGGCCGGCAGGCCGCGGGCGAGCGTGGTGCGGGGTGCCTTGGGGTCAAAGCCAGGGTGCAGAAGCTGATCGAGACTGATCGGATCGACGCGCAGAATCGCGGTGGGCTTGTCGATCAATTTCTCCTTGACCATGTCCACGGCGATCTTGACCGCCGCCGCCGCCGTGCGCTTGCCGGTGCGGGTCTGGAGCATGTAGAGCTTGCCGCGCTCGATGGTGAACTCGAAATCCTGCACGTCCTTGTAGCGAGCTTCCAGAATGTCCTTGATATTGAGCAATTCCCGCCAACTCTTGCGGCTCCATTGGGACATCTGATCGCAGGGGATGGGCGTGCGAATGCCCGCCACCACGTCCTCGCCCTGGGCATTGACAAGAAACTCGCCGTAGAACTTGTTCTCGCCGGTGCTGGGGTTGCGCGTGAACGCCACGCCGGTGGCGCTGTCGTCACCCATGTTGCCGTACACCATGCTCTGCACGTTGACGGCCGTCCCCTTCAGCCCGCGGATGTCGTTCAGTTCGCGATACTTGATCGCCCGATCGCCCATCCAGCTCTTGAAGACGGCTTCAATCGCGTGCTCGAGTTGCACGAACGGATCCTGCGGAAATTCGCTGCCGACGTGTTCGCGGTAGACTTTCTTGTATCGCTCGACGACCTCTTTCAGGCCGTTGACGTCCAGTTCGGTATCGAGCTTGACGCCGTGGGCGTTCTTCACCGCGCTGAGTTCGTGCTCGAAATGGTGGTGCTCGACGCCCATGACGGTGTCGCCGAACATGTTGATCAGTCGGCGATAGCTGTCCTGAGCGAAACGATCGTTGCCCGTCAGCTTCGCCAGGCCTTCGACCACCGCATCGTTGAGGCCGATGTTCAATACCGTATCCATCATGCCCGGCATCGAGATCGCGGCGCCGGATCGGACGGAGACCAGCAGGGGATTGGCGGCATCGCCGAACATTTTGCCGGCCGCCTTTTCAACTCGGGCCAGGTGCGATCGCACTTCGGCCATCAGCGCTTTGGGCAGAACCTGACCGGCGTTGTTGTATTCGGCGCAGGTCTCGGTGGTGATGGTGAACCCCGGCGGGACCGGCAGCGGAACCAGCGTCATGTCGTGCAGGTTCGCACCCTTGCCGCCGAGCAGCGGTTTCATGTCCGCCCGCCCTTCGGCCGTGCCGTTGCCAAAGAAATAAACTCGCTTGGGTTCCTTCGACGACTTCGATGGAGTGCCAAGAGCCTTACCATGTACAGATTTCTTAGCCATTTGGATCCTTCTCCTGAATGAAGCCAACCGCGAAATCGGGTTGGATTATGGAAGGGCGGAGTATAAGGCCGTCGGCAAGGGGTGTCAAAGTCACCGCTCAGGCCGGCGATTTTTGGTTGCCCGATGGCAATGATCGCAGGATGTACCAAGGCATCCACAACACGCATCGAGCCACCACTGCGACGATGGTGCCAAAGACAATTCCACGCAACCCCATGTGCGCGTAAACCACGAATACATAAGCGGTTACGACGTTGATGACCCCGGCCGCCAGGACCGAAACCGTAAACGCCCGGACCTTGCCGATCGCCAGCAGCACCGAGCGTCCCACCGCCCCGCTGCCACCGATCACCGTGTTGATCAGCATCAGCGGCAATATCGCCACCGTCGCCGGCATCGGATCGCCCAGCCAGATTCGAAAGGCCATCGGCGCGAATGCAATCGCCGAGCCCGCAGCCACCATGAGCAGCCCGGCCGTCGCCAGCGTGCCGCGAACGTAATACCGCCGCGCCGCTGCCGCATTGCCGCGCGCGTGGACCAGCGCCGTCCGCGGCAACAGCACGCTGGCCACCGCCGCCACCAAGAGCAGCAGCGCACTATCCACTTGCACGCCCGGTGCGTAATCGGCCACCGACCCCCGGCCAATCAACCGGTCGATCAATATCAAATCCGTCGGCGCATAGAGATAATCCGCGAGTTGCGCCGCGACGACCAGAAGCCCGAACCTAAGCAACTGGCAGGCGAATCTCCAATCAATCGCGGTTCGCCCGCCCGGGCCGGCCGGAACTGCTCGTCGCGCCAGAATCAATCTCGCCGCCAGCAGTAGTGCGCTGGCCAGCACGAAGGCTCCCCCCACCGACCGATCCCAGTGACAGCCAATCAACATCGCGGTGATCGACCCAACCGCCCAGACAATCTCCGCACCGCCCTGGAGAAGGTTGTCGGCAGCGATTCGACCCGTCGTCTGCAGAATCGCTCCGGGCGCTTCGGCCAGCAGACGCAGAACCGTCCCCGCACCGATCCCGCCGACCAGCACTCGCGCCGCGGCCCCGCAGAAAATCGAGTGCGAGCCCATCAACCATTCGAGGACCGCCAGCCCGACGGCGGCCAGAATCGCGCTGAACACGCCCAGGCGAAACCCATGCGCGTATACTCGCGCCACGCCGGGCGACGAATCCGCCGCGAGCGACTCGTATTGCAGAATGCTGGAATCGACCGGCAGAAGGTCCACCGACGAATCGAGTGCATCTGGCCGTCCGGCCCTCGCCTTCGCCGCAAAATGAATCATCGCCGGGGACAAACCCAGCGACGCATATTCTAGAATGCCGATCGTTGTCAGAACCAGGAACAGCAGCCCGAACTGGTCCTTCCCCGCCTGCCGGTAGACCACGGCCGTAATAGCCAACAACCCCACGATGCGCGCCCCCGTCATCGCGTACGCCGCCGCGATATCCCGCCGCATGGATGAATCTGCAGTCACCGTCACCGGCCGTGGAGCTACTCCATCAATTTGATCGGATCGAACTTTACAGACTTGTTAATCAGGGGCCCGACGCCATTCTCGATGGGCTTGAGAAGGTCTTCCACGAGGTCCGAAATCGTCAGGTATTGCTTTGGAAGCCACTTATCCGGATCAGCGTCGTACCGGGTCACTCTGGAGATGCGGTAAAGGTTCAAGTATTGATTCCGAACCTGCGCGAATGAGATATTTGTCTTGATCTGCTCATTGCGCTCTCCGTGTTCGGCAACATTGATGCCCTTGCTGCACAAGGCGGCATCGATGATGTGCAGCGCCGTATAGAAAATGGCGTTGACCTGCCAATCCCGATATTTGCCATCGATTGTCTTGGCGAACTGCCGATTGTGCTTCCATTGAGCGATGTGCTGATCGATTTTGCTCATCGGTTTGCCGTCAGGCTTCGGCGTGAATTGCGTCACGGGTCCAGACCAAGAGCGACCGCTTGCCGGCAAATCGTTCCAGCGAACGATCGGGAACCTGGAGGGTCTCGACGTACCCGATTCCGGCGCTTCCGCCAAGCTCGACTTCCAGGGCAGTCATGTGATCGCCAAGAAGCAGATCGTATTGCTCGGAGTCCGGCACAAAATAAAAGATGACTTTGTTGGATCGAATGTCAACCAGCGCCATCCGGACCATGCCCCTGTACTCTTTGCACCACCGTCGTACGCGGGCAATGGTCTCGGCGAAATTTGCGATCCACAAATCGCTGTTGCTCAGCAGCTTGCTCCCCTCGATAAGTTCTTTGGCGGTGCGCTCAATGGCGCTATTATCCAAGTCGATCAGCTTGTATTTCCGGTACGATTCGTGGGCGTGAATCTCCGGAATTCCCTTTTGGTCGGGACTAATCGCCTCGGCGACCTTTCTTTCCTCGGCCATGTTTCCCATTGTACGCACGTGCATCGCCTTTTACAAAATGGCTGTAGCTCATTTCCGACTGAAGGGTGGAGTGCATTGCGGGCGTTCAGCCTCGTCAGCCTGGCGGGTTTGCCGATCCCGACGGAATCGTCCCGCACTCCGGGCAGCGATCTGGCGTGGCGCGGAGGTCGTAGCCGCACTGAAGGCACTGGCCGTGCGTGCGCCGATAGGCTCGCAGCCGACGCGATCTATGGACTGCCAAGCCTCGGACGGCCGGCAGCCACGCCGTCAGCGCGAACAAGAGCCAATATGGCACGTTGAACCGGCTGAATCGCGAGTCCAGAAATCCGCGTAAATCGGTTGCCAGAACATACGTACCATTAGGGCCAGGGTCGTCGCCCAAGATAATGTCGCGGGAATTCCACCAAGCGATCAGCGTTGCCACAGAAAGCAACAACAACACCCAAACGACTCCATCGAGCAGCCATCGTCTGGCGCGTGTCATTGATGCCTATTGTACCGGCGGAAACGCGGCACAGCACTCAATCCTCGACGGCAGGCTCGCGTTCCTTCACCTGCAAATCCAACACGGCCGAGTTCATGCAGTAGCGCAGGCCCGTTGGCTCCGGCCCGTCGTCAAAGACGTGGCCCAGGTGGGATTGGCAGCGGGAGCAGAGGACTTCGGTGCGAACCATGCCGTGCGCCTTGTCAGCGCGTTCGGCCACGGCGCCGTCGCGGATGGGGGCATAGAAACTCGGCCAGCCGGTGCCGGAATCGAATTTCGTCTTGCTGTCGAAGAGTTCCTGCCCGCAGACGGCGCAGCGGTAGATACCCGGCCGGTGATCGTTCCAGTATTTGCCGGTGAACGCGCGCTCGGTGCCGGCGTGGCGGGCGATTGCGTATTGCTCGGGCGTAAGTTTCGCCCGCATCTCGACATCGCTCATGGCCTTCCAATGATCCACGCCGCAGCCTCCGCCGCCCACGGCACAGCTTTCGGCCGCCGGTTTCGCCGCTGCGCCTTGCAGCGCCGCCGCAGCATCGGCGGCAAGTTTCGTATGCACCGCGCCGACGCCGACGTGGCACGTTTCGTCCATCCCCTGTTTCTGGAAATACTTCTGGTGATACTCCTCGGCCGGAAAAAATTTCCCGGCCGGGCCGATCTGCGTGACGATCGTCCTGCGGAAAATTCCGGATTCCCCGGCCTGCTTCATCGATTCGTGAGCCAGGCGGTCCTGCCCGGCATCGTGAACGAAAATGGCCGAGCGGTATTGCGAGCCCACATCCGGGCCCTGACGATTGGGCGTGGTCGGATCGTGGCAACTCCAGAACGCATCGAGCAATTCGGCATAACTGACGCGGGCCGGATCGAACGTCACCTGCACCGCTTCGGCATGTCCGGTGCGATCGGTACAGACCTGTTTATAGGTCGGATTGTCCAGTTGGCCACCGGTATATCCAACGGCGGTTTCGAGCACGCCGTCCAGATGCGCAAAGGCCGCTTCGACTCCCCAAAAACATCCCGCCGCGAACGTGGCCGTTTCGGTTGGCATCTGCGTCTCCTATTCATGTGCGCCGAGGAACCAGTCCAGTCTCGGCCTGATAATAGGCCACGCCGCGGGATCTTTCATTTTCCCCTTCGGTATAGCGCCGCCCGTTCGAGCATCACCGAAACGTTGCGGCAACTGGCGATCGCCGTCTGCTCGCTGATCCGGCCGCTGGTCCACAAACGCGCGATGTCCTGCTCCATGGTCTGCATGCCGACGCTGCGGCCGGTTTCCATGGTGGCGTAAATCTGCCCGCTGCGGGCCGTGGCAATCAGGTTGGCGATGGCGGACGTGTTCATGAGCACCTCCGCCGCGGCAACGCGGGTCTTTTTGCCGCCCACCGAAAACGTCGTCAGCAGTTGCTGATTGACGATCGATCGCAGCACGAGGCTCAGTTGGCGGCGAACGCCATCCTGCTCGTCGGCCGGAAACACACCCACCAGTCGCTCGATCGTTCCCACGCAGTCGCCGGCGTGGACGGTGGTATAAACGAGATGCCCGGTTTCGGCAGCGGTGATGGCGGTGCGGATTGTTTTGAGATCGCGGATTTCGCCGACAAGAATGACATCGGGATCCTGCCGCAGGCTGGCCACCAGGGCTTCGTTGAAATCGGGGACATCCGTGTACAGTTCGCGCTGATTGACCTGCGCGAGCCTGGGAATATGCACATACTCGATCGGATCTTCAATGGTGATGATGTGGCAATGGCGCTCGCGATTGATCTTGTCCACAAGAGTCGCCAGCGTTGTGCTCTTGCCGGAACCGGTCGTACCGGAGACTATGACCAGCCCGTCGCGCAGATCGGCCAGATCGTAAAGTTCCTCCGGCAATCCCAATTCGGCCAGCGTGCGAAAGCGATCCTCCAGCCGGCGCAGCACGATCGCCAGCCGGCCCTGCCGCCGAAAGATATTGAAGCGGAACCTCGCGCCCGACGGGGATGAACAGGCGCCATCGGCCGAACCGCGATCCGCCAGCGACCGCTTGTGGCCGGCGTTCATCAGCGTGGCGGCGATCGCCTCGATGTCGTCGGCCGAGAGTACAACCAGTTGCGGTTCGGACGATTCCACAATCTGCAGGACCGGCTGCAACTCGCCATGCACGCGCAATTGGGGCGCTCGGTCCGGCGCCAGGTGCAGATCGCTGGCGTTGGTGCGTTCGGTCTCGGCAAGAAGTGCGGCCAGGGTCTGCGCTGGTTTGCCCTGTACGGCAGCGGCGGCCGATGGAGGTCCGGGACGTGGATTCATGGCCTGCTTTCCGCCACCACCGGCCTGGGCTCCGATTCCGGCGCCAACTGGTGCTGCGCCATCGCATTGTACACGCCATGCGCGGCCAGAAGCTCGTCATGCGTCCCCTGCTCGACGATCCGGCCCTGGTCCATGACGTAGATGCGGTCGCAATGGGCAACCGTGCTGAGGCGATGGCTGACGATGATGATGGTGCGGGCGCCTTTGAGGTTGTGCAGGGTCTGCACGATCATCGCCTCGTGGCGGGCGTCCAGAGCACTGGTCGGTTCGTCCAGAACCAGGATCGGCGATTGCGTCAATAGCGCCCGTGCAATGCCAATGCGCTGCCGCTGCCCGCCGGAGAGATTCGACCCGCTTTCCGATACCACCGTGTCATACCCGCTGGGCATTTTATCAATGAATTCCGCGGCGCCGGCCAGCGTGGCGGCCTGCCGGATCTCGGCCGGTGACGCATCCGGTCGGCCGTAGGCGATGTTCTCGGCCACCGACGTGGGCAGGATGATGTTGTCCTGAAGGACCAGGGCGATGTGGCGGCGCAGGTCGCGGATTCGCACGGAGCGGATGTCGATGCCGTCGAGTTTGAGTGCGCCCGCGGTGGGATCGTAAAATCGCGGCAGGAGATTGAGCAGCGTGGTTTTGCCGACGCCGCTGGAGCCGACGAACGCGACGCTTTGGCCCGGCTCAATGCGCGCGGTGGCGTCGATGAGAACCGGCTCGCCGGGACGGTATTCAAAACTGACGCGATCCAGTTCCAGCGTGCGCGGCTGAAGGGGAAGCGTTTTGGCATCCGGGCTGTCGCGGATGACCGGTTCCTGGTCTAGAACCTCAAAGACACGCGACACGCCGGCGATTCCGGTTTGCAGCGTTCCCGCGATCCCGGTCAGGCTCTGGATCGGCGTGTACAACTGGTGCACATAGCGAAGGAAGATGTAGAGTTGGCCGATGGTCAACCCGGCCGCGCCAAGGCTGTTGACGAATTGATCGCGCCAGACGAGATATCCGCCGTAGCCGAAGAGCAGGCCGCTGCCCACCGCAAATACGACTCCGACCAGAAACCAGTAGGTCATTTCGTTGCGCTGCATCCGCACCGAGGCGCGGTAGCTGTTGTCGGCGGTGGTGGCAAACCGCGCGAACTCATCGGATTCCCGGCCGAACGCCTGCACCAGGCCCACGGATGCCATCGAGCGCTGGATGGCGGTGGTCAGATCGCTGTCGGTCTGTTTGGCGGCGATGGCCACGCGGCGCAGCCGGCCGGCGAATTGTTTGGTGGTGATGACCATCAGCGGCGCCACCGCCAGCGTCATGAGCGTCAGCCGCCAGTTGATGGAGAACATGATGATCGCCATGGCCACCAGCGTGGCGAGGCTGAGCAGAATGGTGTTGACCAGGATGCTGAGCACGGACTGAAAGCCGGTGGTGTCGTAGCTGAGGCGATAAATGGCATCGCCCTGTGGCTGGGCGCGGTGATAGCCGAGTGTCATTTCCTGCAATTTGCGGAACAGATCGCAGCGCACGCGCAGCAGCCCTCGATATCCGATCGACGCGAATCCGATCCGCTGAATCAGCGACAGCACCTCTTGCACCGCCCGCAGCGCGAAAGTGATGACCGCCAGCAGTTCGATCCGTCCAAGTGTTCCGGCCGGTGCGAAATGAATGAATAGCCGGGTCGCCCAACCGGCGGCCGCTTCGCCGCCGGAGCGGGTTTGGAAGACGGTATCGAAGAGGATGGCGATGGGAAACGGCTCAAGCAGCGACGCGAGCATCGAGACGAACAGCAGCGCACACGAAAAGACGATGGCCGCCAGATCGCGACGAAAGTAAGCCAGCGTGCGGAGGTAGAGTCGCATAGGTTCCGGGAAGAAGGGAATTCTTCACCGCACAGACGCCGCGTTCGCAGATAATCGACTTCCACCGCTAGGCGATGGCCGCTCCTTCATCCAAATCGGCGTCGGCGGACGATGGCGATGAATCGGCCGTCTTCGTATCAGCCGCGGCGGTCTTGCCCGGTATGGCGTCGATCGGCCAGAAGCCTGCTTTTTCGGCGGCGGCGTCGATCAGGCCCATCACCGGCGCCGCCATCCGCCAGCGATTCACCAGATACATCGCCCACCAGATCAGCGGTATAAGGACCGCCGGCCGGCTCAGCGGCCACATGTCGATGAGCAGCACGCCCGACAGCACACTGGTACCGACGGCCAGAACCTGGCAGAACTTGCTCATCTGAAGATGCACGCGGACGCGGGTGGTCATGTTCCCGCCGCCGTATTTTTCCGTGGCCGTCGTCAGTCTCGCCTTGGCGTAGCGCGAGCCGTAAATCTCCATGTCCCATTTGTTCCAGCCGCTGTCCACCCGATAGCGCCAGCCGGCGGCGTGAACCTCCTGGCCGATGCGATGGAGCAACTCGATGCGATCGAACTGCCCGCTCCAATACATCAGCGTCTGGCGATCCAGTGGATCGAAGGGCAGATTGCGGTCGCGCCGATATCCGCTGGCTTCGCGGCGGAGAGTCTTGGCGCGAAGCCGCACTGAATAACGGGCCCAGCCTCGCGTGATCGGCTGGCGAAAGTGAAGATACGCAATCAGCAGGCGTGACATCGGATGCCGATGCCTCGGCGGCGGCGCCTGCGCGGCCGCGACAATGGCCAGCACAATCGGCGTGGCGCCCATCAGCGCTCCCACGAACAGCAGCGGCGTCCAGGCCAAACCAAGCACCACCGCGAACATCCAGAGCAGATGCCATTCGATGCTCATCATCATCATCGCCGCCAGCGACGCCGGGCGGCGATAGATCGTCTGAAAGAGCCCGCTGCCGAACACGCCGTGGTAGATGGCATCGCCGCCAATGCGCACGCCGATGCGCTCGCCGCCGTAGATTCGGCCGCGCCAATGGCTGGCGCCCAGCGTATTGAAGTGTTCGGGATGTTTGTATTTGAGCAGTGCCTCGGCCTCGCCGTAGCCGCGCTGCTGGCGGAGATATGCGGCGACGGTGTTGCGGCGGTAATGCCAGACCTGTGCGGCCGGGGCGAATCCGATCGTGCAGCCGAGATTCTGGATTCGCCAGATGACATCGACATCGTCGCCGGCCTTGCGGAATTGCGGATCGAAGCCGTTCACCTGGCGCAGCACGCTGGCGGTGAAGGCCATGTTGCAGCCGGGCACGTGTTCGGCGGTGCGGTCGTCGATCATGACGTGCGTCGGCCCGCCGGGCGAATTGCCCACGCAATCGGCGATCCAGGAGCCTTCGTCGGGGATGAGATTGGGGCCTCCCATGCCGGCGTGGCCGCTGCGCGCCATCGCCAAGCCCAGGTAATACAACCAGTCCTCATCGGCTTCGCAGTCGCTGTCGGTATAGACGACAACCTCGCCGCTGGCGGCGGCCAAGCCCACATTGCGGGCATGTGAAAGGCCCATGTTCCGCTGGCGGATATTCCGCACCTTCGGGAACTGCAAGAGAATTTCCTGCGTGCGGTCGGTCGATCCATCATCGATGAAGATGATCTCGTAATTGGGATATTTCAGTTTCTCCATCGAACGCAAACACGATTCCACGGTGCTGGCGCCGTTGTAGGAACAGATCACGACGCTCATGCTGGGCAGTTTGACGTCGGCCGTTCGCGGGACTTTGCGAAACACATCGCGCACGGCCGTGAACGCGGGCTTGGGCGTGCGGTCGCGATGGACCAGCCCGAACGCCCAGTCGTCGATCCGGCAGCCGTTGGTGAACCAGTCGTCGGTGAAGCTGAACACCAACGCGCCGGCCACCCCCTCGTCAAAGGCGGCACTGAGTTGCCGGGGGAGAATTTCCGCCTGCTGAGCTTCGGTCCGCTCGACATGAGTATCGATGCCGTATTCGCCAAGGACCAGCGGCTTGGAGCCGGCGATGTTTTGCAGCCGGCCCAGATAATTCCGCAGCGAACTTTCCTGATGCAAGTAGACATTGAAGCTGACAAAGTCGATGTCGCGCGGTTGGAGATATTCGGTGGTGGGAAAATTAGCGAACGTGAGCAAGCAATCCGGCGCGTTCTGCCGGGCCGTCTCCGCCAGTTCATCCACGAAGGCCGCCACTTTGCGATGATCGGCCAGTCGCACGATGTCGGCCGGGATCTCGTTCACCAGGCTCAGTGCGAAGATCGCGGGATGATTGCCGCACAATCTGGCAGCGCGGCGGACGGCGTCGTGGGCCTCGTTCATGACGCGGCGATTGCCGATGAACAGCAGGTTCTTGGGCCAGTCGATGTCCAGAAAGACCTTCAGCCCCGATTCCTGCGCCAGATCGAGAAACCAGACCGGCGGCACGTGGTAGACCCGCAGCGTGTTGGCGGACAGTTCGACCAGTTGCCGGAAATCGCGGCGGACCTGGTCCGGCTCAGGCAGTCGCACGCCGGAAGCGGCCGGCTCGAAGGGGCCATACGTCACGCCTTTGACGAAGAACTTCTCATCCCCCAGGCGGAAGAACTTTCCATCAACGCGGACGCGATTGGAGGCAGGCTCGACGCAGCGTTGACGCCCGGCGGAGACGGCGGTGCGGGGTTGATCGACACGCGCCAGCGCACGCACGCCGGCAAGGTCAGGAACCGACTTGGTCAATACCGACGACACGACGCCTTCTCCACAAACGCGCCATCGCGCACCGTCAACACGCACATCCGCACCGCAACTTAGCGCGCACTACCGGCCAAAAGTTCGATCGTGGGGCGGGCGGCGGAGGATGTTCAGCCTCAACATCATATCCCGTATCCGTCGTGGAGCGCAAGATATTCACTTTTGCCCACACGCCACCGCAAATTCCGCGCCAATCCCGCTACCCAGGTCCGATAATCTGCCCACGGGCGTCTGGCGGCCCAGAAACATTCTTCTCCTCCTTCAAACGCAAATCCTGCTCTCCTGTTCTCCCGCTCAACTGTTCTTCCGGCTCTACTTTCCCGCACAGCGCTGGCAGATTGCCCTTCGGCATGCCAAAATGCCCCCCATGCCGGCCGATGTCGATCAGGTTCTGGAAGTCTTCGCCACCGCGACCGAGGAGAACGCGCTCAGTCCACTTCGCAAGTTCCAAGTCGTCACCCTCCCCGAATCCGGGCAGGTCTGGATGACCGGTGACATCCACGATCATCGATCGAATTTCAACAAGCTGGTCACGGCCGCCGATCTGGCGAACAACCCCCAGCGCCATCTGGTTCTGCACGAACTGATCCACGGCGATCACATCGACCAAAACGGCGCCGAGGACAGTTGGACCACCCTTTTCAAGGCGGCCGAATTAAAGTGCGATTTCCCCGGCCAGGTGCATTTCCTTCTGGCCAACCACGACCTTGCCCAGATTCACGGCGAGGGAATCCTCAAGGCCGGCATGAGCGTCTGCGAAGCGTTCACGGCCGGGATCACCCGCGATTTCGGCGACCGCGCCGCCGCCGTGAACGTGGCGATCACGGAACTGCTCCTGTCATTCCCGCTGGCCATTCGCTGTCCCAAGGGCCTGTTCTTCTGTCACAGCCTGCCGACCGACGCGCAGGTGGATGAGTTCGACTACACGGTTTTCGACCGCGCATTGACCGGCCCGGACTATGCCCGTCGCCACGGTCCGGTCTATCAACTCATCTGGGGCCGCCACATGACCCCCGCTGCCGTCGATATCTTCGCCGACAAAATGAACGCCAGAATCCTCATCACCGGCCACCAACCCCAGGAATTCGGTTTCGCGATCAACGGCCAGCGCCACCTCATACTCGCCTCCGACCACAGCCAGGGAGTCTTCCTGCCGCTGGACCTGGATGTCGAATACGACATGGAAGGATTGCTGGATCGGGTGACGAAATTGGTGGCGTTGGAGGTGTAAGACCGGAACGGCGGTCAACTACGTCGATCGCCGGGATTGCTTGACCCGCTTTCTCTTCGATTTGGCAACTGGCGATACCACGGCATCCGCCACAGGCAGCGCAGCCCGCGCTTGCGCCAATTCATAAAACTCGTGGAGCTTGGCTTGTAGAAGCTTCTTGTCCGGCAATCGAGTCTGGTAATCGGCCACCAACGCCGGCGAAGCCGCTCGGCTGAGCGCATATTCGACTACCTCATAATCTTTCGTCGCACACAAGAGCACCCCGATTGAAGGACGCTCGTGCGGTTTCTTCACGTCGCGGTCGAGCGCCTCGAGATAGAACTCCAATTTGCCAAGATGCTCCGGCTGGAATTCCGTCGTCTTGAGCTCGACATCCACCAGACAGTTCAGGCCGCGGTGAAAGAGCAGAAGGTCGATTTCAAAATCCCGCCCGCCGACCTGGATGGGGTAATGGCTGCCGACAAAGCAAAAGTCCCGGCCGAATTCGATGAGGAAATTCTTGAGCTGCTCGACGAGCCCGCGGTGCAGATCGGCCTCGCCATAATCCTTGGACAGATTCAGAAATTCGACGAGATAACTGTCCTTAAAGACGGATGCCGCGTCGGGGTGCAATTCTCTCAGCGGTGGTGAGAGTTTTACGGGAGACAGGGCAACCCGCTCGAAGAGCGATCCGGCAAGCTGGCGTAGAAGAGCGCGGAACGACCATCGCTCGCGGCAGGCCAGGCACAGATAGAATTCACGCTCTTCGTCCCGCTTCGACCGGCTCATGATGGCCAGGTTGTGGCTCCACGACAATTCTCGCAACAGTGTTGCGAGTTTTGGTTTGTCGCGATAAGTCTCGTAAAATTGCATCATCCGCCACAGGTTGCTCGCGGAAAACCGCGCATATTGGGCTGGCGCCTGCGAATGTATTCAGCCAGAGCCGCCACGGTTCCCTGACCCCAACCGTCATTCGATATTTTGCGGCTGATGTGCCCGCCAATCGACCAATACAGATCGATCATCGCCGTGTTCACAGCAGCGACCGCGCGGGTCCGGGCCGCCTCGATCAATGCCAGCACGTGATCGAACTCCCGCGGCGATGGCGCCTTCGCCGATACTCGCTTCACGATAACGCGCTTCGGGACTTTCCTGCTCATGCCCTCGATCTCCTTGGCCGCTTATTCCGCCAGCCAGCACGCCGCGACGTGGCCGGGCTCGCCGGTTTTTTGTTCCAGCGGCGGAGTTTCCGTGCAGCATTGGCGCATCACGCGAAGGCTCACGCCGGCGGAATAGGTCTGGACGGTGTCGCCAGCGCCGGCTTCGGCGGCCTTCTGTCGCGTCAGTGAGCAGCGCGGATGGAACGGGCAGCCCGGCGGCGGGTTGGCGGGACTGGGGACTTCACCGGCCAGGACGATGCGCCTGGGACGCGGCTTGGCGCTGGGCAGCGGAATCGCGCTGAGAAGGGCGCTGGTGTAGGGATGTTTGGGATTGGAATACAACTCGCGGCTGCTGGCCTTCTCGACGATCCGGCCGAGATACATCACCGCCACATCGTCCGACACGTGCTCGACGACCGCCAGGTTGTGGGCAATGAAGAGATATGCGATCCCGCGTTCCTGGCGCAGGTCGGCCAGGAGATTGAGGATCTGGCTCTGGATCGAGACGTCCAGGGCGCTGACCGGTTCGTCGCAGACGATGAAATCGGGTGAAAGGGCCAGGGCGCGGGCGATACCGATGCGTTGCCGCTGGCCGCCGGAAAATTCGTGCGGATAGCGCGAGGCGTACGAGGGATCGAGCCCGACGCGCGACAGCAGCGAGGCGACCATGTCGTCCTTTTCGCGGCCGGTGGCGATGCCGTGAACCAACAGCGGCTCGGCGAGCATGTTGCCGATCGTCATGCGCGGATTGAGGCTGCCGACCGGATCCTGGAAGACGATCTGCATGTGACGGCGGAGGCGTCGCAGTTCACTGCCGCTGAAGGCGAAGAAATCCAGTCCCTTGTATTCGACGCTGCCGCTGGTGGCCGGGACAAGCCGCAGCATCGTCCGACCCACGGTCGTCTTGCCGCAGCCGGATTCGCCGACCAGGCCGAGCGTCTTGCCGGCCGCGATCTCAAAGCTCACGCCGTTAACGGCCTTGACGTATCCGACGGTTCGCGACAGCAGCCCGCGTCGGATGGGAAAGAATGTGTGCAGATCCCTGACGCGGATCAGCGGCGCATCCTTGGCCGGCGGCGGCGGGAACCCAGCCTGCTGACGATATTCGATCGGGGCGACGGGGGTCGTCATGGCGCACCTCCCTCGCCCATGGCCATCGGAATAACCGGCAACGGGACTTCGGTCGCGCGCTGCGATGCCGAGCGGGGAACCGTCGCCGTGGCCTTCGCGTATCCGGCGACGTAATGGCACGCCGCCCAATGCTCGCGCGAGGTTTCGCGCAGATCGGGTTCGGTCGCATGGCATTGTTTGGGAACGCAAACCGTGCCCGTATCGGTGGCGACCTCGACGCCCTGCACCGCCCCGGCCGCCGATGCCTGCGATGCCGCCAAGGCGCAACGGGGGTGGAACTTGCACCCCGGCGGGAACCGGCCGGGATTCGGCACCGTGCCGGGAATCGCCACCAGCCGCGAGGCCTTCACGCCCAGCCTGGGCACGGCCCGGAAAAGCCCTTGCGTATACGGATGCTGCGGATTCTCGAACAGCTCACCAACGTTGGCGTGCTCGACGATACGGCTGGCGTACATGACCGCCGCCACGTCCGCGTTCTCCGCGACCACGCCCAGATCGTGCGTAATCAGCAGGATCGACATGCCCCGCTCCTGTTGCAGCGAGCGAAGCAATTCAAGAATCTGCGCCTGGATCGTCACGTCCAGCGCCGTCGTCGGCTCATCGGCGATCAGCAGCTTGGGCTGGCACGACAGCGCCATGGCGATCATCACGCGCTGCCGCATGCCGCCGGACAGTTGGTGCGGATAATCCAGCAGCCTACGATGCGGATCGGCGATGCCGACATCGCGCATGCTCTTCTCGGCGATGGCGTAGGCCTCGTTGCGGCCGACGTGCTGGTGCAGCGTGACGGCCTCGACAATCTGCTCGCCGATGGTAAACACGGGATTGAGCGAAGTCATCGGCTCCTGGAAGATCATGGCGATGTCCTTGCCGCGCACCTGCTGCATCTCACGCTCGCTGAGAGCGAGCAGATCGCGCCCTTCAAAGAGCACCCGCCCTCCCAGCACATGGCCCGGCGGCGACGGAATCAGCCGCAGGATCGACAGCGCCGTCACCGATTTCCCGCAGCCGCTCTCGCCCACCAGCGCCACCGTCTGCCCCGGATAAATCGAGAGGCACACATCATGCACCGGCCGGATCGAGCGATGGCCGGTCGTGAAACCGATGCTCAGTTCGGACAATTCCAATAGCGGCTTGGGCATGGGAATCTCAGGTGCGAAGTTTGGGGTCGAGGGCATCGCGCATGGCCTCGCCGACGAGGTTGTACCCGAAAACGGTCAGGAAGATCGCCAGGCCGGGGAAGAGCGCGATCCACCACACGAA
>Ga0181520_10004682_pt1 | contig 22659 bp, 15 predicted proteins | sample PEATcosm2014_Bin_29_FD_132451 | JGI IMG/M metagenome (GOLD analysis project Ga0181520, IMG submission 132451) | Peatland microbial communities from MTU Mesocosm Facility, Houghton, MI, USA - PEATcosm2014_Bin02_30_metaG | ecosystem: Environmental > Terrestrial > Soil > Wetlands > Peat | place...
TTTGCCCGCTGGCGAGGCGCGAACGAGGCGCATATCCGCATGGATCTGTAACGAGTGAGCAACGAAGCCAGCGGGCAAAAGGACCAGCCAGACCCGGTACAGTTATTTCTTCCAAACGCCTTAGATCGGGGCGGCCTGGAGAGGGCCGCGGAGGCGTTCAAATCCGGTTTTCGGAGTATGAGGATTGAGGCTCTTGAAGGGAATTGGATTGCTGGCCCCGGGCGGGCTCCTTAAAGGAGATCCTGGGCACCAGCGGCCAATAGGCTTGAATTCGGACCAGGCAGAAGAAGAAACGGAGGCGCCAGTTCAGCGTCCAGCCTCCTTCCAGTTCGCCCGCCAGCAGAGCCACCAGCGCGTCGGGCAGCTTGAGCCGGGAGCGCGGCTCCAGGAAAAGCTCCATGAACGGGGTGGTGTAGAATCGCCGGACCATGTTCCAGTATATCTTCAGGCCCCGGAAGACTTTCCTTTCGTAAGCGCGGAGGCGCCGCGCGCCATCGTCGCCGACGGCCAGAGAATCCAGGATGGTTTGGGCGGCGAGCTTGCCCGAGTACATCGCCAGGTAGACGCCGGCCGAGAAGATCGGGTCCATGAACCCGGCGGCATCCCCCACCCGCAGCAGGCGCGGGCCGACCAGGCGGCGGTTGTAGTAGGAGAAATCGCTGGTCGTCTGGATCGGCCGGAGCAGCCGGGCGCGGCTCATCCGGGCGCGCATGGCGGCGCTGGATTGCCACGCCTGCGCAAATAGATCGGCTGGCGCCTGTTTGGCCTGGGCGAATTCCTCCTGGTCCATCACGCAGCCGACGCTGATTTTCTTTGGGGAGAGCGGAATAATCCAAAACCACTTGTTCTCGAGGCGGACGACCTGCGTGTCCCCGGCTCTCAAACCGTCGTCGAGGAGGACCCCTTCGAATTGCCCGAAGAGGGCCACCTTTTTGAGGCGCGGGTGGACCACCCGCAAGCCTTCCTGATTGCCGGTGAGATTGGCGCGTCCGCTGGCGTCAATCAGGAACGCGGCCGCAAACGTCTCGTCCGCGCCGTTCTCGCCATGGGCCCGGACGGTCACCGAACCGGGGGAGCCCTTGGAGGCTTCGTTGGAGAATGCCGTCACCGTCCAACCTTCACGCACCTCCGCGCCGCATTTGCGGGCGTGTTGAAGCAACAGATGATCGAAGGTGGCCCGTTCGACTTGGAACGTGGTCGGTACGCGAGTGAATCGGCCGTTGCGGAAGAGCAGCTTAAGCGATTTGGACCCATTGCCGACGTGGAATTGGGCGCCGTGCTTCACCGGAAAGCCCGCCGCCTCGATCGCGGGCAAAACTCCCATCTCGTCGAACAGGCGCTGGTTGTAGGGGAGCAGCGATTCGCCGATATGGAACCGGGGAAAATGTTCCCTTTCCAGCAGGAGCACCCGCTTTCCCGCCCGGGCCAGGAATGTGGCCGCGGCGCTGCCCCCGGGCCCGCCGCCGATAATCAGAGCGTCATAGGCCGGTACGTCCATACTTTTACGCGGCAATGTTTTTCTCCTGCGCCGCTGCCTCCAGCGCGCCGGCGATGGTATTGACGGTGTGCAGGACCTCCTTCGCCACGCCAGGATCGGGTAGCTTGAGTCCGAACGTCTTGTCCAGCGCCACCACGAGCTGTAAGGCATCGACGGAGTCTAATCCAAGCCCGCCTGGACCGAACAGCGGCTGATCGTCCCCGATCTCCCCCGGGCTTGCCTGCAGCATTAAATGCTCAACCAGGAGGTTCTTGATTTGTTCTTTGAGGGAATTAGGACTTTCCATGACACAGTAATGGCCGCGTCCGGCGGCCGCCGGGTTGATAAGAATCTCCAAATATCACAATAAGCTTCGAATCTTCCCCAAAAACTTAGACGCTCCCGCCCGCCTGTCAACGGGGGGTATGTTCCCCGTGGCGCGGGGATGCGGGTTTCGGACCAGGGCGGACTTTTTGAATCCGGTGTATATTTAAATATGAAGATTAAATTGGCTTTGGGAAGACGCCGATTCTGGGCCGGCCTGCTTGCCTCGTTGGCGGTGGGCATGGCGGCGCGCGGCGCCGAACCTACGGCGCTTCAATTGGCGAAAGAGGGCGACCGCTACGTCGGCGACCAGGCGAAGGGCCGGATTGTTCAGATCCGCTCTGAAAGATCCGCCGGCAGCCTCGTTCCGGTGATTTGGTATGTGGTGTATTACGATCCGACGGCGACGCTGAAGGCCGCGGAGGTGAAGTTCGTCGCGGGCAAAATGGAGGACGTGAAACGGCCCTTGCGGCTGCTCGAGCCGGTGACCGGCGGGGACGTTCCGCTGGACCGCGACAAGATCAAGGTCGATTCGGACCAGGCCATCCAGACCGCGCTCAAGGAGCCGGTGCTCCAGAACATCAAAGTGACCTCAACGGAGCTCAAGCTGGAGCGGGGAGAGGGCGAAGGCGTGCTGGGGAAGGGGGGCGCGGCCCAGCCGGTCTGGAAGGTCCGGCTTTGGGCGACTAAGCTAAATCAGGTTGGCAGTCAGGCTGACCTTGGCGAAGTCTGGGTCTCCGCCACCGACGGCAAAGTCCTCAAGGACGATTTGCATGTGGACCGCTTGCAGTAAGACGTTAGAACGTTAAAACGTTAGAACGTTAGAACGTGAAAGCCGGCCGTTTCCCGTCCGGGAACGCCCGCCCCGCCATTTTGCCGTTCCAACGTTCTAACGTTTTAACATCCGTAATCCCCTCACGGCGTCCAGAGTGACATGACATGCCGGAAGGCAGACGGGTTTTGTCCAACATCTCCATCGGCCGGATCGTATGGATCCTCCCAAAGGGAGACGTTGAAAGCCTGCGGGTTGCTGCGCGCATTCTGAAAAACTACTCGGCCATCGGGAAAAAGGGCATTCAGCCCGGCCACTGTCCCGGACGCTTGATGGGACAGAAGGCCAAGGTTGTCAACCAGGTCAGTTGCAATGCTCTTCTTCGGGTCGAGATCGGTCCATTTGGCCGGGGTGACCGCCAGTTTTGGCCCAAGGTAACCATTGCCAATGACCTCAACGGCGCGCAACTGCGGGCAATAGTTATAGCCAACGCGAATCTCGTAGTCTCCGGTTCCGACTGGAGTGGACGGCCAGCTATTAGAGATGGTAGTGTAGTATTCGTAAGAGAATTGGTTCGCGATACCCGCGGTGGCAGGGCAATAGAACACTTTTGGGCTTGAAATCAGCTTCGTGGCGAATAGCACCCCCAGGTTCCATGGCCCTGACGGAGTCCCGGGAGCCTCCGTCCCGTCGCCGATCTCGAGCTGTCCGGTGCCGGGAACGACACGGTAAGCCTCATAGGTCCTCCATGGAGAGGCTTCACTTTCGGAACCAACGCCAACAGTGAACCCCGGCCAATGACACGGCATCACCTGGTTATAGTTCTCCTGGTAGATGTTCCAGCCCAGGCCTATCTGTCGGAGATTGCTGACGCATTCGGCGCGCAACACGCGCTCTTTGGTGGTGAAACCCAGCGACAGTGACACGGCGGCCAACAGCGCTGCCACCGCTAGAACCGCGATCAGGTCAATCAAGGTGAATGCCCGGGGGCAGCCGGTTCGCGCGCGGGGGCACATCGTCAGGTTGTTCGAGGAATATAGGTTCATGGCAATCCTTAGTTGCTGCAGCGCACGCGGAAGTAACGCTGCGAATTCGTGGTGGGAACGCTGAAATACTGCTGGCTGCCGACGGTCTGGATAGCTCCGGGAAGTACCGCCCAGACTGGGTCGTTTATATTAGTCGTGGAGACGACCTGGTAAGCCCGGCCCGCGACGGCGTCCCAGTTCAATAACAGGCTGGCCCCCGGGGCGCCCGGCGCCACGCGAAGGGCCAGGAAGGAAGTCGCATCCACCGGGCTCGTGCCGGCCAGGAATTCCTGAAGGTTGTTCATGCCGTCGCCGTCGGCGTCATCCTGCGCCAGGGACAGGTCTGCCGCTTGCCCGGTTGCGTGTCCAAAATACTCGATCACCCACCAATCCGGGATGCCGTCTCCGTCACTGTCCAAAGCGGGCAACGAATTCAAGCCGGCGGCAAAGACGTCGCCTGCGCCATTGAGATCCCCGCTCACCAGCCCGGCATCCCAGCTTTGGAAGGCGAGCTTCGATTGATCGACGCTGAGGACCGGCTGGCCTACCCAGGTAATCCAGCCCACGCCCATGCTCCCGGTGGCGATCAGGCTGTTCGAGCCCTTAATGCGATCATACATAACCAGCGACGGGGGACTGACGATGCCGGGGGCTGCGTCGGTGGCAAAACTGCGGAAGACGACGAATCGGCCATCCGTGCTTACAGCCGGCGAATCTGACGGCCCGGAGGCGCTGCCCGTGCCGCTTTGATTCGCGCTGACGAGGGTGAGGGAGCCGGTTTGCAAATCCTGGAGATAAACGTCGTTGGTGCCATTGGTATCGCCCGCCACAAGGTTGGTGGCGGAGACGAAGGCCACGTAGCGTCCGTCGCCGCTCCACTGTGAAGAGCCCCGGATCGGGACGGTGCTGGCACAGAGCGTCAGATTCGAGCTGCCGCTGAGCGAGTATGCGGACAACTGGGTTGCGGTTTGATAGAGCACCCAATTTCCCGCCGGTGATATGGTGGCGGCGGTCAAGCCCGAAGCTCCATTGACGTAGATGTTGGCCAACTGGCCGGCGTCCCACACATTGAGGTTGGTCTGGGTGTCGAAACAGGCCACGCGCTGGCCGCTGGCGGTGATGGAGATGGGCAGGCTGGGATGAGCGTTGGTCGACACCAAACGCGTGATCCCGGAGTTCATGTCTCGCCAGTAGAGGTTTGTCTGCGCGCCCCCGGAGTTGGTGCGGCTCAGGAAGGCGATGTAGCGGCCATCCCAACTGCAGACGGGCGAAAGGGCGTCATAATGGCCCAGGCTGACGCCGCTGGAATCGACGCTCACCAAGGTGGTTGTGCCCGCCTGCAAGTCGCGGCGGAAGATGTCGGTTGCCCCATTGGTATCACCCGCCACCAGGTTGGTCGCTCCGCTCGCGAAAACAACGTACCGGCCATCGGCGCTGAGGCTCGGGCTGTAGGACCCTCCGCCGAGACCGGAGTTTCCGTCCATCCCCACGCTCACCAGCAGGTTGGTCCCGGCGATCAGATCTCGAACAAACACGTCCACGTCGCCGTTGAAGTCGTTGGTCACCAGGTCGCTCCCAAAACTGGCAAACGCCGCCAGCAGGCCATCGCTGCTCAGTGAGATTTGGCCCAGCGTGCTCACCGCGTTGGCCGTTTGTGAGGTGGCCAGCGGATTGCGCGTGGACACCAGTTGGTTTGTCCCGGCGGCCGCGTCCCACAGCAGCACATCCGGGGCCTGGTTGAAGTCCGAGGAAATCAGTCCGCTGTCGAGGGCCGAATACGCCGCGGTTTGGCCGTCGTCGCTCAGGGCTGGAATGGCGCCCAATTGATCCGCCGAACCAACGCCGTTGGTATCCGCGTCCACCAGCACCGTCGTCGAGGTTTGCAGGTCTCGGCGGTAGATATGCAGGCCGTTGGACACGGTATTGCCGACCAGGTTGGTGGCGTCGCTCAAGAACATGACATAGCGTCCGTCCTGGCTCAGCGCCGGGGTGTGGGAGTTGCTGTTGGTCGGCCACAAGCCGGCCGCATTGGCGCTCACCAGCGTCGTGGCGCCCGTCTCACGGTCCCACAGGCGAACGCTCGAGCAATTCGTGCCCCCGGACGGTTCGCGCTGCACGAAGGCGACAAACCGCCCGTCCGAGGTCATTTCCGGCCCATAGACATCATCGCAATTATCCCAGGGCGGACACCCGTTGGTATTTACCAGGGTGGTGGTGCCCGCCACGGAGTCATAGAGAAAGAGGACCGTCGCCGGCACGCCGGGAGAACTGGTGCCATTCGTCCAGCCCGCTTTGAACGCCAGGTATCGGCCATCGTCGCTCAGCTTCGGGTGAACCGAGGGCATGCCAGGCATCTTCAGCAGGCTGGAAACGGTCCCCGCCACATTGCTGCTGGCCCAGAAGGTCGTAGCCGCAAACCGGTCACGCACGTACACTTCCCCTGCCGTCGGCTTCGGCACCCCCGTGGCCAACCCTTGCGCATCGCTGAAATACGCCACATACCGCCCATCCGGCGTAATCGACGGCGTGGCCATGGTTGCCGCCGGCGGCGAGCCGTTTCCAGTCGCATTCACGCTGATCAGCCAGGTCGTCTGCGTTATCAAATCTCGCACGAAGACATCCGGTATGCCGTTGGTATCCCCGGCCACCAGGTTCGACGCGGCGCTGATAAAGACCACGCAAGTGCCGTCCGGGGTCATGACCGGGTCGGTGGAGGGCCCGTTGGCAAAACCGCCGTCCGCCGCCACGCTGATGAGCTCGGTTATGCCCGTGAGAGTATCGCGCAGGAAGATGTCCGTGACGCCGTTGGTGTCCCCGGGCACCAAATCGCTGGCGTCACTTTGGAAAACCACATAGCGCCCGTCGGTCGAGGACTGTCCCGCCGTGGAATGGCCGTTGCCGCCGCCAGTGCCGCTCGCGTTCGCGCTAACCAGCTCCGTGGTGTTCAGATCGCGATCCCACAAATACACGTTCAGGACCGTCTGGCTGTTGCCGCCCGGCGCCAGGTTGTTGGCCAGGCTGCTGAAGACCACAAAACCCCCGTCGCTGCTGATCCAGGGCGCAACCGAGTCGCCGTTCCCGCCGGAGGGCAGGGGGACGGCTGGGTCCCGTGCGGAAAGCAACTGCGCGGGGCTGGCGCCCACGCAGGAAGCGGCAAGCAGGGCGATGCCGGCGAGAAGGGCCTGTCCGGAAATAAGTTTAGCAAGATGCCGCCGGGGATTTGCCGTGCAGCGAGGCGCGCGTGAGGAGCATATCCGAGGGATACGTGACGAGCGAGCAACGAAGCTGCGCGGCAAAAGACCAAGGCAAGTTGCCAAAGTTATTTCCGGACAGGCCCTGAGCTCAAAAAAATGCCGCCCGGCACTGGTTGAAACCGATCGGATCTGCCTCTTCATAAGCACACCTCTTGCTGCGCGCAGCCCCGGATCAAGAAGCAGCACCGGACGCTGCGCGGCTAGGGTTTGGTCACTATGGTCAGATAATGCTAAATCTGGCGAGAAAGTCAAGAAGTATACTAGCGTAGCGCGCATGCATGAAGCCGTTTCGGTAAGGGGTGGGGACGGCTCGTCCCCAGTTCATTAGCAAACTGACGGAAGAACCTGGGGACGAGCCGTCCCCACCCCTTCATGCATGCGCGCTGATACTAGCGGCCTGAAAGCCTGCGGATTGGCTATCGCCATTCACTCTGGCGTTCAAAAACTGAGCTGCGCCCCAAGCCGCGGTGTCAATAGCGAAGGCCGACACTTGTTGGCTCTGCTTCCTGTTCGGCCGAACCGGCATCCCCCCGGGCTGCGTCCGGCTCCTGCTCCGGGCGCCAATCCACCAGAAATGCCCGGGTGGTCTCCCGCGCACCATCCCAATAGGCCCCGGTGCCAACGATCTGCTCACAATCGTTAATCCCGCGCGCAACCGTCAGCACCAGAAAACCCGCCGGGCCGTTGGTGTGTGTCAGCGCCACCAGATCATTCAAATCGGTCATTGTTCCGTCGCTGTAAACAAATGCGTGCGAACCGTTGGCGGCCGTAGAGGCACCGACAATCTGTCCCCAATTGTTTATCGCGTAAGCCCAACTTCCTATTGGAGGCAAAGGGCCCAAGAGGTTCGTGCCTGGAGAAGACGGCGCGCCCTCTAAAGTGCCCAAGTCCCTCATTCGCCCCTGACGGTACAGAAAGGCGTGGATCTCCGCGTTTGAGGTGATCGTGCTCCAGCCAACGATTTCATCCAAATCGTTGATGGCGGTGGCTCCGGCGGCGGTGCCGCCCAGTGTTCCCAAATCACGCATCAGGCCGTGACGGTAGAGAAAGGGCTCGTTTTCAGCGACGCCCGCGATATCACCGGAATTATTGACGCATGTGGCCTCCGTGGGAACGGTATCGCTGCTCAGTGCGGGCAAATCCGTCGTCAAACCGTTTTTATAAGCAAAGGCATACTGTGTGAGATCATCCTTAACCACAGCGCCGACAATCTCGCCTCGATTATTGATGCCCGAGGCAAAACCGGAATTGGTGCCTTCGAACAAGTCCGCCGACAGACCCCGGCGGAATAAAACGGGCTGTGAGGAAATCACTACGTTGGTCATAATCTCCCCGTTCGTGAGCGGAATGGGAACCCCAGGCTGGCCGGGACCCGCCATTGTTATCCCGTCTACTGCGGCCATGCTGGCAGCCGGATTGACAGCCGTGTTTGTAAGCGGTGGCAAATCGTCGGGCGACGGGTTTGCAACAATAATAATGTTGGTGGGCAGAATCAGAGGGTTAGTCAGCGGAATCAGGATGTTGGTGGGCAGAAACACGATGTTGGTGGGCAGAAACACAGGGTTGGTAAGCACAAACACGGGGTTGGTAAGCACCACCACAGGATTGGTGAACGGAACCACGGGGGTGATGGGCTCAATCACAGGGTTGGTGAGCACAATCACGGGGTTGGTGGGCAGAATCACGATGTTGGTGAACGGCCTAGGTCTGTTGGTGGGCGCAATAGGCGTAGACGGAGGGGAAAAAACCTCAATATTAGTGGAAAAGGTCAAAATGCTGCCCACAATCTGGCCCGCATTGTTGATGGCCGCGGCCGTCGAGGGATTGGTGCTCAAGTCGCTTATTCTCCCATTTTGATAAGAAAAAGCATGCGGTATGCGGTTTGAATCCACGGATTCCCCCACAATTTCACCGAAGTCATTTATGGCCGCAGCCGAGCTCGTGGCATCGCCCTTTAACGTGCCGAGATCGATTACCCTAAACTCGGCCTTCACCGGGATGGTGAGAAGCATCGTTATTGCAAGCGCTAAGATTAAACTGGGGCTGCCGGTCATGATTTTCATAACTAAAACTCTGCCTTCGCGTCGTAGTCTACCTTTATCTCCGCATCTGTTCAATCCACCGTTGTTGCGATGCGGACAGCAAGGAATGTTGAACAATCGGAGACAGCAACCCGGAGGGCTGCCAGAAGGTAAGCCGGGCGGTCGCAGCAACTCGCCGCACGTGCTCGATTAACTGTTCTTTGGAGAGTGTGGTCATGATGGCGTGCGATGCTGGCTGTTGATTATAAAAACGGTTCGTTGATCAAACGGCAATAACACACCCCAAACTCCTGGCTTTATCGCTAACCTGCCTGTTTTCTGGCAGAACTCCATACCCATGCGCCCAGCGTAGGGCCTGGCCTCAACACGTCAAGCACGACCTTTCATCTGATCCCGGTCCTGCCGGAGCAACTCGTCGGCAGGCCGAGCATCAGCCGCAACGTAGCGCCCGAGGCGCGTAACTCCAGACCAAAAGTTGGAAAGTTGAGAGATGCGTATTCGCCGGCGGCCAGATCCGAACGCCGGCTTGCCATACGAAACCAGCCCCAGCGCCAGAAAAATGTGCGCCAATTCCTCGCCTAACGAACAGTGGCTTGAAGAAGAAGCGCATAGTTGTCGGGACCTCAAAATCCGTGCCAGCGTAGAAAATGGATAAAACCGCGGAATACTCGGAATACGCGGAAAGATTCAGTTTTTCCGCGTATTCCGAGTATTCGGCGGTTCATAAACATTACTTAGGCCAGGATTTGGGTGCCCGTATGCCCCTTGGCGCGAATCTCATAGAGGTATATATGATGAGTAGCAATAGGGATGACAGTTCCAAATGGGCCGGAACGCGGGACAAAACACGCGAGCCAATTCGCGGGCGTGAAGCAACCCGGCGTTGGATCGCCGCGCACAGCCTTTCCCTCCGGCCACCCTCTTGGTTCGGTACAGGCCAAGAGGGGCCAACTGGGCATCGCCGCCCTGCCGCGCTGAGCACTTTTCAAGCCATTCCTGTCAGGGTTCAAAAAGGTTCATAAGGGTTCATAAGGGTTCAAAAAGGTGCAAAATGCGGAAGTTGCAATCCGCCCGCGAGGTGAGGCATAAGAGGGGGGATGACAGTTGTGAGTGACATGATTGCCATGAATGACATGAAGTCGCAGCGTGCCGAACGCCGCAAGGCACTCCGCTTGCCAATGTCACCGCAGAATTGCGCATTTTCCCTACAATTTCCACTCAACATTTTGAAAACACACTCCAGCAACCGTTGCCGCCCAACCACTTGCGCAAAGTGTCCGAGAAAACTGCGCAATTCCGGGTTGACTTTCCTTTCAAAGTGGCAGCGGCGTCTCGCCGGTGGCCCGCGCCGGCGGCTCCCGTGCATCACGTCTTCCGTTTCACGCGTGCTCGGCAACGTCAACGCAGAATTGCACCGTTCCTGCACCGTTTCTGCCTCGTTTTTGAAAATGCATTTTACTACCCATTACTCCCCAACGACTTACAAAACCCACCCCGCAAATCGGTGCAATTCCGGGTTGACTTTGCCATCCCTCGTGGCGTCTCGCGCATCACGCATCAGGCATCACACCATTGTCACCGCAGAATTAGACCGTTCCTGGACCGTTTCTGGACCGTTTTCGAATTCACTTTTTATTACCCACTGCTCACCAACCACTTGCAAAATCGATCTTCAAAAACGGTCTGATTCCTTGTTGACATTGCTCCGCAGCGCCGCCGCCATACAGCCTCATGAACTGGAGACCCGCCAAGACCGCAACCGAGGTTCTTCATCTAAATTGCCTTTATTATCAATTGGTTGTGTCGATTCGCGGGAATAGTTGTTGCACAATCTGGTTACATTGTATATTGTCTCCATACAAAATACAAAAAGCCACCTAACAGCCTGTTCAAAAAGCGCCCGGTGGGGCACCGGGCCTACAGGAAGGGTAGTCGGTGAAGAAACCCTGTAGGCCGCGTGCCCCTACGCGGCGTCCCGGGATTCTTCAACAGACTGCTAACTGAGGTGGTGGCTGAAACAAGAGCGAAACGATATTATGAAAAAGTTCCTGTTTTCTTTGACCATGGTTTCGATGGTGGTTGCTATCGCGGCACCGTTGACCGTCCAATCGGCGGCGGTCGAGGTCACTAGCGCGGGCGAAGCATTTGTCGAATTGCTCGTAAAAGGGGATTTCGCCGGAGCGGTTGGGCAGTTCGACGACAGGATGAGAACTGCGCTGCCCGAACCGAAGCTCCGGGAAACCTGGCAAACTATCCAGACGCAATCCGGCCCGTTCCAGAAGCAGCTTGGGGTCAGGGCGACCAAGGCATCCGGGTATGATATCGTGCTGGTGACCTGTCAGTTCAAGCAGAAGGCTCTGGATGCGAAAGTGGTGTTCGACGCCAAAGGGCGGGTCGCCGGCCTGTTCTTTGTCCCAAGCCATCCGGCAGCCAATCCCAACGAGCCGCCTCCCTATGCCCGGACCAATGCTTTTCGGGAAAAGGACTTCACCGTCGGTCGCGGCGAGTGGCGAATGCCCGGCACGCTAACACTGCCGGCTACTGGCGCCGGTCCTTGGCCGGCGGTGGTCCTCGTCCACGGCTCGGGGCCGGGTGATCGAGACGAGACCGTCGGCGCCAACAAACCGTTTCGCGACCTGGCCTGGGGATTGGCCACCAAGGGCGTCGCCGTTCTGCGCTATGAAAAACGGACCAAGGAATACGCCGACAAGCTTGTGGCAGACGGCCTTGGCCATTTCACCGTGCGGGAAGAAACCATCGATGACGCCCTGAGCGCGGCTGCTCAATTGCGCGCCGTGGACGGTCTCGATCCGAAGCGGATTTTCGTCTTGGGTCTTAGCTTGGGTGCGACCGTGGCTCCCCGAATCGGCCAGGCCGATCCGAATCTTGCCGGACTCATCATCATGGCAGGCGCTACCCGGCCTTTGGAAGACCTCGTGATCGAGCAAACGGACTATCTGCTTTCGCTCGGTGGCAACCGATCCGAGCAGAGCTCGGCGACGCTCAACGAACTTCGTGCGGGAGCGGCGAAAGTGAAAAAGCTTACCGCCGCCGACGCTTCTTCCACGGCGCTGGTGATGGGCGCTCCGCCGGCCTACTGGCTGGACCTGCGCGAGCACGACAATGTGGCCATCGCCAAAGGACTGCGGCAGCCATTGCTGATCCTGCAAGGCGGGCGGGATTACCAGGTCACCGAGGTGGATTTCAACGCCTGGAAAGAAGCGCTCGGCGCTCAGCCCAACGCCACACTCAAACTCTATCCCAATCTCAATCACCTTTTCATGGTCGGTGAGGGAAAGAGCACGCCGGACGAGTATGAAGAGCCGGGACACATCGCCGGGCCGGTGGTTACGGATATCGCGGAGTGGATTGGCGCGCGGTAGGGCGTGAAACGTGAAACGTGAAACGTAAAAGCGGACCCCTCCGCCATGTTATCGCTCCAACGCTCCAACGCTCCAACGTTTTAACGTTCTAACGTGGGCGCAGATCAGTTTTTAAACATCAGGTTTTGAACACCAGCGTGTGTGGAAGAAATCCCCCTCACCCCACCCTCTCCCAAAGGAGAGGGAGAATTCTCGTCTGTCGGCTGGCGAATCGAACGCGGCTGGAATGATCGAGGGCCAGCCCCTGCTACGCCCTCTCCTTTGGGAGAGGGTAGGGTGAGGGGGATTCGAAAGCCGCTGAGGGTCCAAAAAGTGATCTGCGCCCGCTCCACGTCCCCCTGGCACTCCCGGCTTGCCAAGAGGCTGCCGAGAAACTAACTTTCGCGACCTAATGGAAAAAGTTGTCATCATCGGTTCGGGTTGCGCGGGGCTGACGGCGGCCCTCTACACGGCGCGGGCCAATCTGCGGCCGCTTGTCTTCACGGGCACCCACCCGGGCGGGTTACTGACCACCACCTGTACGGTCGAGAATTTCCCCGGGTTTCCCGAGGGCATCGACGGTTACGAGCTGATGGTGCGGATGCAGAAGCAGGCGGAGCGATTTGGCGCCCGGGTGCAGTTCGGCGTGGTTGAAGCGGTAGATCTATCCCAGCAGCCCTTTGTCCTGACGGTGGATGGAGAGCGGGTCGAGGCGGAGACCGTCATCATCGCCAGCGGCGCCGGCCATCGGCACCTCGGGCTGGAAAGCGAACTCAAGCTCGAGAAGAAAGGGGTGACCTTCTGCGCGACCTGCGACGGGGCGCTGCCGATGTTCCGCAATCAGCCACTGGTGGTGGTGGGCGGCGGGGATTCCGCCTGCGAGGAGGCCCTTTACCTGACCCGATTCGGCTCGATCGTCTATCTGGTCCATCGCCGCGATCAGCTCCGCGCCTCCAAAATCATGACCGAGCGCGTGCTCTCCAACCCGAAGATCAAACCGGTCTGGGATTCGGTGGTTACCGAGGTGCTGGATGTGAAGCAGAACAAGGTGACCGGCGTGCGCGTCAAGCACCTCAAGACCAACGCCGAAAGCGTCATTGATTGCGCCGGGGTCTTTGTTGCCATCGGCCACCTTCCCAACACCCAGCTATTCAAGGGCGTCATCAACACGGACGAAAACGGCTACATCGTCGCCAAACACGGCGCGGCGACCAATGTGCCGGGGGTGTTCGTGGCGGGCGACTGCGCCGACCATGTCTATCGGCAGGCCATCACCGCTGCCGGCATGGGCTGCGCCGCCGCCATCGAGGTGGAACGGTACCTGGCTTCGAGGAATGAGTGACGGACGATCGGCGTTTCCAGGTTAAGGACTTTCCTTTGGCTGTCGTGAGTCGCTGGAGCTTTCCCGTCTCAGTTTCCCCCGCCCAGGGCGGCGAGCACGGCCTCAGCCGAGAGCCCGTGCAGCTTGACGACCTTGTGCCGCGAGGTGTGCCCGCGCACCAGCTCGACGCAGCCCCGCGGGCAATCCAGAGTTTCCGCCAGCAGCCGGACCAGCGCCTCGTTGGCCGCGGCGTCCACCGGCGGCGCCGTGACCTTGATCCGCAGCTCCGCTCCCAGGGGTTCGCCGATTTCATTTGCCGAGGCCCGGGGCTGGAGTTTCACTGAAAGCAGCACGCCGTCGGTTTGGGCTCGAAGATAAGAGGGTTCCATTACAGTCCTTTTGTCTCGATGACCTGCCGGTTGGTGATCGCCGGCTCGGTGGTGCGCTGCAGCAGCCAATCCAGGTCCTCCGCATGGCTCGGCTCAACGGCGACATGCCGCTTCAAGGCATTAGGCACCACCGGTTGCTTTGTGGATGCCTCCTGCCAGATGTGGATCTCGAAGTGGCCGTCCGCGAAGGAGATCCCGTCCCCGCCATTGTGCCGTGCTGCGGGAAGGTCGAGCCATTGATTCGTCCCGGCTGGGTTATTGAAAAAATAGCCGTCGTCGATGCTGTTTGCGTGTTCATCAATGATGACGAATCTCTGGGAGGGCTGTGCCACGTCTGCGGTTTTCAGAAACTGCCTCCAGCCGGGCATGGACTGCCCCTGACCCGGATCCCCCAGAAAACCATTCATGGAGTAACTCCTCACTCTTGGCCCGGCGGCCGAGGCGGATTGGTCCGCGGGACAGTGATAAGGCTGCCAGGATTTGACGTAGGCGGCGAGGATGCCTCCTTTGCCTTCCATAAGCAGAGCGACGTTCGTGTTTTGGGGATTCGCCGACCAATCCATCACGCCGCGCACCCAATTGTTTGTCGGGGCTTCCGGGAGCCCGGAATAGGGTTGGTTGGCGATCAGTCGATCGTTGTTGTCCGACGCGTAGATCAACCAGCCTAGTGTCAGTTGCTTGGTATTATTGCGACAAGTCGTCGTTAGGGAAGGGCTGCAGGGACCATTGGTGATCGTGGGCAAAAGTATCGCCAGCAGAATGGAAATGATCGCAAGAACTACTAGTGCCTCGATCAGTGTGAGCCCGGACAGGGTTGCCGCGGTGCGCGGTTGCCCGGGACGAAAAGAATGAGAGCAGGGGCGTCCGGACCTTTTCATGCCGCCAAGACTATCTCGTGGCCCGTGGATGTCAAACCCGCTCCTGCGGACCCAAATCCTCGCCTAAGCGATGTGTCTTAAACCGCGGAATACTCGGAATACGCGGAAAGATTCGGTTTTAGAACAAAAAGGGCGGCGCCTTCGCGCCGCCCCAGAAAAGCATCGCCAAAGGCGTCCGATCAAACCGTATAGGTTCCGGAAGCCGTGTCTCCACCGTGCCCGGTCCAGTTGGTGTGGAAAAACTGGCCGCGGGGCTGGTCGAGGCGCTCGTAGGTGTGGGCGCCGAAATAGTCGCGCTGGGCCTGGAGGAGGTTGGCGGGGAGGCGCTCGCTGCGGTAGGAATCGTAAAAGGCCAGGGCGGTGCTGAAGGCCGGCACGGGGATGCCTTTCTTGGTGGCCATCGCCACGACGTTGCGCCAGGAGCGCTGCGCGTTTTTGATGGCCTGCTTGAAGAACGGGTCCAGCAGCAGGTTCATCAGCTTGGGATTCTTGTCGTAGGCTTCCTTGATCTTGCCCAGGAACGCGCTGCGGATGATGCAGCCGCCGCGCCACATCAGGGCGATGCCGCCCCGGTTGAGGTTCCACTTGTATTCGTTGGCCGCCCCGCCCATGAGCATGTAGCCCTGGGCGTAGGAAATAATCTTGGAGGCATAGAGGGCCAGGCGGATATCTTCGACAAATTTCTTTTGGTCGGTCTTGATGAGCGGCCGTGGGCCCTTGAGCTTCTTGGCCGCGGCCACGCGTTCGTCCTTCAGCGCCGAGATGCATCGCGAATAGACCGCCTCGGCGATGAGCGTGATGGGGATGCCAAGGTCCTGCGACGAGATGACCGTCCATTTGCCGGTGCCTTTCTGGCCCGCAGTATCCAGGATTTTGTCCACCAGCGGCTGGCCGTCGGTGTCCTTGAAAGCGAGGATATCGCGGGTGATCTCGATGAGGTAGGAATTCAGCTCGCTCTTATTCCAGTCGGCGAAGACCTCGTGCATCTGGTCGGGGCTCATTCCCAGGCCGGTCTTCATGAGGTTGTAGGCCTCGCAGATCAGCTCCATGTCGCCGTACTCGATGCCGTTGTGGACCATCTTGACGTAATGGCCCGCGCCGTTTTCACCCACCCAATCGCAGCAGGGGGAGCCGTCTTCGACCTTGGCGGCGATTTTTTGGAAGATGTCTTTGACGTGCGGCCAGGCGGCCGGGGAGCCGCCCGGCATGATGCTGGGGCCGCGCCGCGCTCCTTCCTCGCCGCCGGACACGCCGGTGCCGATGTAGAGCAGGCCCTTGGATTCCACATACTGCGTGCGGCGGATGGTGTCCTGGAAAAGCGAGTTGCCGCCGTCGATGATGATGTCGCCCGGCTCGAGGTGGGGCAGGAGGTGCTCGATGAACTCGTCCACGGGCTTGCCGGCTTTGACCATGAGCATGACCCGGCGCGGCCGTTGGAGCAGCCCGGCCATCTCCTCGAAGGAATGCGCCCCGATGACCTTGGTTCCTTTGGCTTCCTTGCTGAGGAACTCGTCCACCTTGGAGACGGTGCGGTTGAAGGCCACCACGGTAAACCCGTGGTCATTCATGTTTAAAATCAGATTTTGGCCCATGACGGCCAACCCAATAACGGCGATATCAGCTTTTGCTTCCATAAATAACTAGTTTTCGAATTCGTCATCAGTCCCCGATCACTGCGACGCCCCAAAATACAGAACTCATCCCTCGACGCGAGAAATATTCGTTTGGGAGTTGAATTTGAGTTAACGGGGTAATAGAATCCCCTCGTGTCGCGTCCCTCGGGAGGCGGCGCAAATGGTTCGGGGCGTAGCGTAGCTTGGTAGCGCGTCTGAATGGGGTTCAGAAGGTCGTGAGTTCAAATCTCACCGCCCCGACCATTATCTTCCTTCAAAAACAGTCCCTGTTCCCGGAGCTTGCCAACCAGCTTGGACGGCAAGTCTGGTTCCGGCCATTCCAGCAGCGTCGCGGAAAGCTGACCGAAGTTCGAGCCCAGCAACTGCTTGACCTTCAGCGCAGTCTCCGGGTCGCCGGCTTGGAGGAGAGTCGAATGGCGCACGGTCAGAGACCGGCAAGCGCCAAACCAGGACTTCACTTCCTCCGCGACGTTCTCGGGCAGGGGTCGGGAGGAGTATTTGACCAGCGTCGACAGGACGCCTTCCGCCGTGGCGCCGCGAGAAGCCGCCAGGATCATTTTTGACCGGGTCAGCCGGAACAACGTCCCGACGTTGCGGCCACAGCGTTCGGCAAAGGAAGCCAGGGCGACTTCCGCGCCCAGGTCAGGCCCGAGAAAGACAATCTCGAAGTTGGGTTGAATCACCACCGGGGCATCGGCGTGCTCTGGTCCGTATTGGACAGTCCGTTTGAGGCCGACGAGGTATTGGCCGGCGGAAGAGAGCCGAAACCGAAGGTCCCGAGGGTCGCGCCCGGTCGCCTCCACGCATCCGAACGGAAGCAGCGCCCGGCTAAAGAAATTCTCCAGCCGTTCCCGACGCAGTTCTTCCTTTGCCAGTTCGTCGTCTTGATTCCTCCTGGGGCGGGCGCCACCACCGGCTCCTGGGGCGGGTGCGCTGACGCGGGCGTGGTAATCGAGAAAGGCATCGAGCGATACACAACTTTCGGTCGGCGCCTGGCGCCAGACGGATTTCTGCCATTGGAGCAAATCGGTCTTTCCCGCCGAGACGCGGCTGGTGGCGGCGGAGTCAGTTTCGTCGGCGTCCGTCGAATCCTCCAGAACGTCCTCGTCGTCGAGATGGGCGAAGTAGCTCTCTGGGGAATCGTCCTCGTCTTCCCAATCTTCGTTTTTCCAGAGGCGCTGACATTCAAATAGAATCTCCTTCAGGCGGTCTGCAGGCGATTGGACCAGCCATTTGCGACCGGCGGCGGTGGCTTTCAGCCGGCGCTTGGCCTCCTTGTGGCAAGTGTCGGTAACAAAACCCAACCGCAGCAGGCGATCTGTGGCGGCGCGCAGACGCGTGAAGAAGTCCATCCATCCGGCCAGCCACTCCGGCAACGGCACAAACTCCTCCTGAAGGCGAGTTTCCACTGACTTGAAAAACTGGCGTCCATAGTCGGTTCGATTCAGGAGACATTCGTCCGACGCGGCCAGCGCCAGCACCTGCGTCATGTCTTCCATGTGAAAAGGCACTCCCTGGGCGTCGGCGCACGGTTCAGCAGCGGGCGGAGCGGGTGCCGGGCGGTTGGCCATATAGAGAATGAAGGGGCAAACTCCCACCACTAACTCGAAGGACTGCTTATCGAGGGCGGCGAACAGCAGGGCATGGCGCAGGCAGGCTTTGAGCGCGGGGTCCAACGCCGGGCGCAAGCGCTCCGGAAGCTCTTGCGCCATCGCTTTGAGCGGCCAGACGCGTTTGCTCTCCAGGGCTCGGCGCATCAAATGCCGCGCGGCTTCCACCGTTTCGGGGGGCGTGAACCAGGCCTTCTTGGGGGGTGTTTTCTCCGCCACAGCCCAGCTGTAGCCATACCGGTCACCGACGGTTTCATAATAGCTGAGCAAGGGTTCTTCCCAAGCCGCAATGCTCTTGGCTTCCAGGAAACTCTCAGGCCGCTGGGGCGAGTCCCAAGTGGGGTGATTCCAACTGGCGAGGGTTTGTTGTTCGTCGGAAGTGTAGTGCTTATGCAAGTACTCGTTCAGTTGTTCGCGGTCCGGCTTTCCCTCGAACAAAGGCCATTTTGCCAACTGGACCATGAGCGAGCGGAATGGGACGCTGGCTTTGGCTGGCTTGACGGTGCCCTTGGATGTCTGTTCGACCAAGCCCAGGCTCATCGCCTCGCCCAACTCGGCGCCGTAACCCTCGGGCTTCACGGACTGCGCGTGAGACTTGGCTTCGAGAAAGGCTTGCCGGGTGGCTGGCGATAGCTTCTCCCACACCTCCAGCCATTTGAGGATCAAATTCCAGTCCGTATCGAAAAATCTCATAGGGAGACGCGGGATTGAAGCATGGCGGTTTCGGATGGAGCGGCGGCACCGTCCACGGGCAGCAACTCATCCGGCCGATCCAGGGTGACGATGCGATATTCATAGCCCTGCTCGCAGAGGAACAACTGGCGTTTCAGGGCGAAGTCCTGCTCCACGGTGTCGCGGGAGACAACCGAGTAGAAATGGGCTTGGTTTTCGCCGGGCTTGGGCCGGAGGATGCGTCCGAGGCGTTGGGCCTCTTCCTGCCGGGAGCCGAACATGCCCGAGACCTGGATGGCCACCGCGGCATCGGGTAAATCGACCGAGAAGTTGGCGATTTTGGAGACGACGAGCGCGCGGATTTCTCCTTTTCGAAAGCGCGCATAGACTTCGTCTCTTTTGCGCTGGCTGGTGGCGCCGGTCAGCAGCGTCAGGCCCAATTCCCGCGCGAAGCCGTCCACCTGCTCGATATACATGCCGATGATCAACACAGGCACGTCGCGATGCCGCTCGAGCAACTGCCGCACAATGCGCAGCTTGCCGGGATTCTCCGAGGCGATACGGAACTTGTGGCGCGCTTCCGCAACGGCATAATCCATCCGGCGCTCCTCTTCGAGCGGCAGCCGAATCTCCGTGCAGGTGGCGGTGGCGATCCAGCCCTGCTTCTCCATCTCCTTCCAGGGAACGTCGTATTTCTTGGGGCCGATCAGCGCGAAGACTTCGTCCTCGCGTCCGTCTTCGCGGACGAGAGTGGCGGTCAGACCGAGGCGGCGGCGTGCCTGCAGTGAGGCGGTGATCTGAAATACCGGGGCGGGCAACAGGTGGACCTCATCGTAAATGATTAATCCCCAATCGCGCCGGTCGAACAGTTCGAAATGGGTGAAGGGCGCGTCTCTGCCCTGGCGGTGCGTGAGAATCTGATACGTCGCGATAGTCACGGGGCAAATCGCTTTGCTGTTTCCGCTGTATTCGCCCACCTGCTCCTCCGCCAAATTGGTTTTGTCCAGCAACTCGGCGCGCCATTGCCGCGCGGCTGTCCCGCTCGTCACCAGGATTAGCGTGGAGGCGCGCACCAGGGCCATGCAGGCCATCCCGACGATGGTCTTGCCAGCGCCACACGGAAGCACGATTACGCCCGAACCGCCGCGGACCGAACCGCCGGCGTAAAACAGGGTCGCGGCCTCCCTTTGGTAATCGCGGGGGGCGAAGGCCGGTCCGCTCAGCGCCTGAGCGCGCAGTTCGAGCGGAAATTCCTCTCCGGGGCGATACCCGGCCAAATCTTCGGTCGGGAACCCAAGTTTAATCAGCGCCTGTTTGAGGCGACCGCGCTCCCCCGCCAGGATCTCGAACTCCAGCGGGTCGAGACGCGTGGTCAGGAAGGGGGCCAGCGTCTTTTGATGAGCCAATTCCTCAGCCAGCGGCAAGTCTCGCGCGCGAAGCAAAAGGGCCGCTTCACTGCGACGTTCGAGTTTCAGACAGCCATAGCGGGCGGCGGAATCCCGGATGCTGGCCCCGACATGCCCCGGGAGCGGGAATTTCGACAGGCGTTGCAGGGTGGCGACAATGCTCGCCGCTGTCTCCCCTACCGCACAGGCGTTCCAGATCGACAGCGGCGTGAGCCGGTAAGTGTGCACGTGCTCAGGCGACTTGACCAACTCCGCAAACCGCGCCAATGCGTCCCGGGCCTCGACGTACAGAGGGTTGTCCACTTCGAGCAGGACGGTGTGGTCACCCTGCACGATCAGCGGGTTTTGCGGTTGGAACTCGGCAATACCTGACATTGGCCAGGCAACTTACGACAGCTGGATGTGTTCGGAAAACAAAAATAATGAGCGATGGATCCTCCGTTGGCAGGTAACTGTCGCTCTCGGCGCGCGACATGCGGCGCAGTGCCCGACCCGCTCCCGCTTCGGGTTCCGGACTTGCCTCAACTCGATTTCGTGCTCAAATGGAGGGGTGATTTCATTACACGATCACTTGATGAGCCTGAATGGGGACCTGCTCAAAGGCTGGGTGCGGCGGATGGGGCTTTCGGCCAAAGGCCTCACACGGAAAGAGCAGTTTTCGGAACTCATCGCGAATGAACTTAAAGAGCGTCTGGCGGCGGTGCTGGCACGGCTGAGTGCGGCGGAACGGCAGTTCCTGGCCGAATGCGTCCATCAAGACCAGGTGATTTCGGGGGCGAGTTTCCAGGCCAAGTATGGCGTCGCCTGTCCCCAACCCAGCCGGTTTTACAGCTACCGTGACGAGGTCGGGCTGCTTACCCCATTTATCGCCCGTGAGAGCCCTTATGGCGGCGCGGAGGAAACCAGCATTGTGAAAGATCTGGTTGAGCCTTTGCGGGCGTTGCTTCCCGCGCCCGCTGGTGTGGAAGCGCACGTGGCCGGGCCGATTCCCAAAACCTGGAAGAATGACCGCGCGTATTTTAGCGGCGGCGCCGATCGCGTGGTTCACACCTTCGAAGGGGGGCGGATCGGCCCCGCCGAACTGGATCGCGTGCTGCGGCTGATTCAGTCGGGCAAGGTAAAGGTGGCGGATTCGACGTGCCGGCCCACGGATGCAACCGTCCGCCTTGTCGGCGGGCTGCTGCTGGAGCCGGATTTCGACCTGGAATGTCCCGAGGCGGACCGGAGCGACTTTGAGAAGAATTACCGGTACACCGCGTCCGGGCCGGTGCGGGCCCATGCCTGGCCGGTGGTGGTTCAGCAGTGCGGGTGGGCCAAAGCCAAAGGCGGCATGCTGAACCTCACCGAGGAAGGGAAGGAGATGCTGCGGCAGTTTGACGGGCAGAAGTTTCGCGCCGGCGTGGCCAGACTCCTGGATGACTCGGAGTTCGACGGGTTGCACCGCATCAACCATATCCGGGGCCAGAGCGGGAAGGCAAAACGCTGGATCACGGCGCCGTCGGAGCGCAAGCGGGCGATTCGGCGCGCCATGACGACCTTTCCCATCGGCCAATGGCTCACGTTTGAAGAAGCGCGCCGGCTCGTGGAAGCTTCCGGAGAGAGGTGGAATATCACCGAAGGCGAGGCCGGCTTTCTCTACTTTTTCGAGCCGCAATACGGGCTGATTTATAACGGCCCGGGTCTGCGCAGCCAGTATCTGCGAGCGTTTATTATGGAGACGCTGGCCACCCTGGGGCTGGCCGATATCGCCTATGTGTACCCGCATCGCCGCTGGCCGGATCTCTACGACTCGTTGAACGGAGATCTGCCTTTCTGCGGACGCTACGACGGCCTGCTGTATGTCCGACTCAATCCGCTGGGCGCTTATGCGCTGGGCCTGACCGAGGCTTATCAAATGCGTCCAGTGGAGCGGCCGAAGCTCTTCCAGGTGCTGCCCAATCTGGATCTGGTCCTGCACGGTGGTCCTCTGAACCCGGCTGACCGTGCCGGGTTGGAGCTGTTGGCGGCTCCCCAAAGCGACGCCGTGTGGCGGTTGGAACCTGAGCGAATCCTCACTCATATCGAAACCGGCGGTTCTCTCGCCTCCCTGCGGACCTTTCTGGATGAAAACGCCGCTTCGGGCGTTCCTGAGAATGTGCGCATCTTTCTTGACGGTTTGGAGGCGAAGCTCGGGGCTTGCCAATCACGGCGCAAGGCCGTGTTGCTGGAATGGGCGGACCCAGCCTTGGCGCAGTTAATTGCCACCAGTTCGGGCCTCAAGAGACTTTGCTATTATGCGGGCGAGAACCGCCTGGTTGTCCCGGCGGAGAATCTCACCGCCTTCACCCGCGCGCTCAAACGCCTGGGTTACGTTCTGCCGGGAGAGTCACACTAAGGGCCTGTCCGGAAATAACCTTGATAATTTGCCTTGGTCTTTTGCCGCGCCGCTTCGTTGCTCGCTCGTCACAGATCCACAGGATATGCTCCTCACTCGCGCCTCGCTGCGCGGCAAAA
>Ga0181520_10004685_pt1 | contig 22650 bp, 15 predicted proteins | sample PEATcosm2014_Bin_29_FD_132451 | JGI IMG/M metagenome (GOLD analysis project Ga0181520, IMG submission 132451) | Peatland microbial communities from MTU Mesocosm Facility, Houghton, MI, USA - PEATcosm2014_Bin02_30_metaG | ecosystem: Environmental > Terrestrial > Soil > Wetlands > Peat | place...
GCCGACCCGCAGCACGGTCTTAGCCTTTTTGTCCTTGCCGTTTCCATCCAGGGCGTAAGCGAGGGCGGCGCGCGGGGCCCAATCATCGTGATCGGCGATGTGATTCTGCGCCTCCCAGCGCAGGCCGCCGCTGAGAGTGAGCCGGGGGTTGAACTTCCAGTCATCCTGCACGTAGAGCGCGATGTCAAAGACATTGGCGACGGATGAATAGCAGTTGGAGCCGCTGATGCAAGCGGTGTAGCCGGCCGAGGAGGGACCATTTCCATCGGTTACCTGGTCATTGAATGTTGTTTTGACTTTGCTGGTATACAACGCATTGGCCATCGCCAAGTACTTCTGATATGCGTTGATTGTTGAGTTGCCGTTCAACGTATCGGCGAATGTGTAGGAGCCTTTGAAGCCGCTGTCGGTGTAGGATGCATCCTCTGAATCACGCATTCGCGTGCCGAATTTGATGGCGTGCGCGCCGTGGCTCATCGTCGTCATGTTCTGGAATTCAAGGCGCGTGTAGTGGTCGCGGCTCTCTTGCCCGCTGTAGCCGCCGCCGCTGAAATAGCCTTGAACATTGATCGTCGTCGCGTCCGAATCGGGATAATGATTTTCATTCTGCCGCTCAAACTGGAAGCGGCTCTCGTTGACGATGTGATCGTTGATCACGTAAGCGTCGCTCAACTGTACGGTGTGATCGGTGTTGGACTCATGCGTCGAGGCGCTGGAGAGCGAACCGAAGTTCAGATCTCCGTGCTCGGATTCTGCCCAGAAACCATAGCGCGCGGTGAAGGTGTTCTTGGGACCGAGTTGCAGATCGATGCGCGCCGAGGCGTTGTCGCGGATGCGGCGATTGAGAAGATTGACGCCGAAGGTCGGGCATAAGTAGTACGGGCCGGTTCCTGTGGCGCAACTTGAGTTCGCACCCTCGTCGTTATCCAGGATCGCATCATAGATCAACCAGGCGTCGGGGATTTCCGTGTTGCGCTGTTCGGCGCTGAGGAAAAAGGAAGCGGTCTTGGAGAGCGAACCGCTGAGTGTGCCGTTGAACTGATAGCTGTAATAGGGAGGAATCACCTCCCCGTTTTGAGTTGAATATGGATTGCCGGTATTGAAAGCTTTGTCATTACCCTGCAAAAAGAACTGGCCGCGCAGCTTGTCGGTTCCGGGCTTGGTGAGAATCTCGATGCGGCCAAAGCCGATGCGGTCAAACTCCGCCGAGAATGGGTTCTGATTGATGCGAATCTCGCGGATCGCTGACTTGGGTGGAAGCTGCCCGCCGCTGAAGCCGTCAATATAAATCTGGCCGCCGTTGGGGCCTGCCGAGGGGCCGGCCAGCGCGGTCAGTTCGTTGGAAAGCTCGTCGGGATCATCAGAGAGCGCGTCCAGATCCTTGTCCTTGAGGACCATGGAACTGGCGTTTCCGCCGGCCTCGACGTTGACCGTGGGCGTCTCGTCGGTGACCGTCACACTCTGCTGTTCCACGGCCATGGCCATGGTGATCTTGATGTGCATCGCCTGGCCTGCGGCCAACTGAATGGGCTGCGAGGCAAAGGGAGCAAAGCCCTCAAAGGAGGCCAGCACAATATATTTGCCAGGAGCAAGTCCGGTCACCTGATAAGCGCCCTGGTCATCTGATTTGGTGGTGGCCACTGTGACGCCTGCCTCGTTGGTGACGCTGACAGCCGCGCCGGGAATCAATGCGCCGGTGGGATCGGCAACATGACCGCGCAAGGTAGCCTTGGTTGCAGGAGTTGCCACGGAAGGAGCCGCAGCAGGGGGCTGCGCGGCGGCAGGTTGATCCTGCGCGGCGGCTCCGGCGACACCGAATGACATGGCAATCAAAAGTAGAGTGAGGCAATGCAATTTTGAGTACACGAGTCCCTCGCTTGTTTTTACTGATGGGTTGATTTCGCTTACTGAGCTGCTGATTCCGCCGCGCTGGCTCCGCCGTTCATGCTCCAGTTGGAAAGCAGGTTCTGGCTGGCTGCGGGTGCCTCTAGAAGCGGTTCCACACCGGCCAGCAGCGTAACAGCCGTAACCTGAGCGGTGCCGCCAGTGGCCACCAGCATGACGGCCTCGCCCTTTTGCAGATCGGCGAACTGAATGGCCGGTGCGCGGCTGAGCATCTGCTGTGGATCGGGAGGCTGACCGCCTGCCCCGCCCCACGGACCTCCGCCTTGTCCGCCGCCGCTGTGCTGCCCGCCGGCCCAAGCGCCACCCGCCGGACTGGTGCCGCCGCTCGGTATGCCTTGTCCGCCGCTCGCGCTTCCCTTCAGGCGCATGGCCAGAAAAGTTGCCATGCGATCCGGTAATCGGCGCATCTGCGCCTCGGCGGTGACGTGAATGGTGACCTGCTTCTTGGTGGCCAGATCCTTGACCACCAATGTGGAAGCTGCCGCATCAAGTGAAGTAATGGTTCCGGCAATGTTGAGAAAGCTGCCGGAGTATACTTCTTCAGCGGTTATCTCTGTTCGGTCCGCATTCTTTTCGCCGCGCGCGCTCAACTGATCGCCCACGTGGACGGCATCAATCGGTGCCGCAAGCGCCTCATCAGGATTCACCGAAGCCGGAGCATAGCGCTTCAGAATTGTCGCCTTGCTGGTGTGCACGGTGATGGTCTTGGCCGTTGCGCCAGCGCCGCTGCTCACCACAATGTCGCCGGAGGCGGGGTCAATGCTCTTCACCAGTCCGCCTACGCCGCGTCGCTGCCAATCCTCGCGGTCCTTCTGATGCTTCGCCACGATATCGGACTGTTTGATGGCGATAATACGCATCGCTTGCACCGTGGGGCCGCTGCCATTCGGGTCGGGCTTGACCAACGCGCGGTCGCCCACACCCAGATCGCTGAACTGAATCTTTTCCGCCGCGCTCAGATTCTTGGCATCCGGCGCAACGCGCAGGATTGTAGCGGTTGAAGGAACTTCAACTTGTTGTACTCCATCCCCGTCCGTCTTGACCGAAAGCGTTGTGCCATTGATGGCTGTGATGGTGCCTTGAACGGGCTTGGGCGTCTGCGCCTGCATCAGCGCCGCGGCTGCCACCAAAGCCGCCAACACGGCCCACTGCGCAATTGTGTGTCGAACCTTCATGGTGTTCCTCATCAACTCATCTCCCTGTCAGGCTTTTGTTTTCCTCGCCCGAGGGGCATAGGATCATCACTACTTCACTAGACGAAGCAAACCGCCAAAAGGTTGAGGGAAGTCTTTCATTTTTAGAAAGCGCTGACAAAAATAATGGAATTCAATCTATTTATTACAAAATTTCCGAGAAGTTTTCCTGTGATTAGTTCGCACGCAACTCCGCCGTCTCCAGAAATGCAAAGCTGCCCGAAGGCGTGGGAACCACGTGCATGAGCCGCCTGTTATGCACAACAATGGTGTCCAAGTACCAAAGGTTAATGGCGGGCAGATCGCGGGCTAAAATTTGTTGCGCGTGGCTGTAATCCTCGCGGCGCTTATTATCGTCTACGCTTTGAGAAGCGTCGTCGAGCAGCGCATCCAATTGCGGATTCGAGTAATGACTGCGATTGGTTCCGCGCGGAGAAAAATTCTTCGTCGCATAGACATTGAAGATATCCGGTTGCTCGCCGCCGACCCACTTCAGCGAGTACATTTGAAAGACGCCGTGTGTCACATCGGAATAAAATGTGGCGTACTCGTAACTGCGCAGGTCGAGCGCGATGCCCACCGCAGCCAGTTGCTGCTGCAAGACCGCGGCCAATGCGCGCGTGCCGAGGTCGGTTGAGGTCTTCATCGCCAGGTGAAAACGAACGCCGTTTGCGCCAGGACGCAGGCCGGCCTCATCGAGCAGTTGCGCGGCGCGCGCCGGGTCAAAATCATAGTGCGCACCATCGCCATTCCATGCCCAGTGGTTTGTCGGAAGAAGGCTCTCGGCCGGTTGCGCATGGCCCCGCAGCAGAGTTTGAATGATGAGCTTGCGATTGATGGAGCAGGCTATCGCTTGACGCACGCGCGCGTCCTTTAACAGTGGATCGCGGAGGTTGAAGCCCATGTACTGAACCTGCGTTCCAGCCACGTCTTCGATTGCCAGATTAGGCCGCGAGGCAAGTACCTCCAGCGAATCCATCGGAAGAGCATTGACAGCCACGTCGCCCGATCCTTTTTCCAATTCGAGTGACTCTGTGATTGCATCGGGAACCACGCGAAAGCGCACGCGTTCAATCTTCGGAATCACGGACCAGCTTTGCGGATTGCGCTCGACAACTACATCCTGATCGATCTGTTGACTAAGGAAGCGAAAAGGCCCGGTGCCGACCGGATGCCGCCAGAACTCGCGCCCGCTGCCCTCAGGAACCACACCGAATGCGCCAGTGGAAAGATTGGCCAGCAGAAAATTATCCGCATGCTTCAGATGAAAGACAACAGTGCTCGTATCGGAAGTTGCAACGGAATCAATGGATGCATAGGATGCAGCTTTGGGTGTGAGCACCACACCGGAGAGAATGGAGTTGACGGTCCACGTTACATCGCGCGCAGTGAGCGGATGGCCATCGTGGAAGCGGACGCCGTTGCGCAGATGAAAGATGAGCGTAAGAGGATCGGGCTGCTCCCATCGCTCGGCCAGCGCGGGAGTGAAATGAAAACTTGCGTCGCGTGCAACAAGGCCATCAAAAAGCAGTTCGTCAATGTGCTCGGATTGCGCATCGGTTCCCACCCGCGGATCAAGGCTCGCCGGGCTGCTCTCGATGAGAAAAACGACCGTGCGCGGATCGCGCGGCGTAGAGCGGCAACCGAAGAGAATTGCAAATACTAACAACAAAATCAGGGTGCCCCCGGTCTCGATTTTGAGACCGGGGAGACAATGAACTTTTGGCAGCTTACGCATTGGTCACCTGCCCCAGAATCGCTGGGCGCAATGCGCCGGTGGCGCGCGGCAAATTACCCGGCAGATGATGCCACGTTTGCCAAGCAAGCAGTGCAAAGGCCGCGGCTTCCTTGGCCTCGGCGGGCAAGCCGAACTCTTCACTTGCAGCCAATTCGCAGCCCAGCGGAGCGAGCCTTTGCGCCAGCATGGCCATCAGCGTGGCGTTGCGCGCGCCGCCGCCTGAAACAATGTAATCGACGCTGGGCCCTCGCATGGATCTCTTGATGTAAGCTTTGTAACTCTGCGCGATTGTCTCGGCGGTGAGGGCAGTTGCAGTAGCCAACGCGTCTTCCGCTTTGCTGCTGTGCTCGCGGCAGGCAGCCAGAAAATGCGCTGCGTACTCGTGCCCAAACTGCTCGCGCCCCGCCGTGCGCGGCGGTTTCTGTTTGAAGTATGGATTGCGCAACGCTTGAGTGAGTACCGGCAAGAGCACAGTGCCCCGCGCGGCAAAATTACCATTGCGGTCGAATTTTTTATGGAAGAGTTCTTGCGCCAGCCAATCAATCACCATGTTGCCGGGGCCAGTGTCAAAGGCGATTACCGTATCCTGCGCGGCTGCGGCGGGAATCGCTGTCAGGTTGGCAATGCCGCCAATGTTTTGCAACACGCGACCGCTCTTGGCATCAGCAAACAGAACGTAGTCGAGCAGCGGAACCAACGGCGCGCCCTGACCACCAGCGAGCATATCGGCGGGACGAAAGTTGGAGACTACTGGAACCTTGATTGCTGATGCTAGTACGGCTGCTTCGCCCAACTGCCATGTGCAAGCGAATCGCCGGCCAGCGTAGCTCTCTGCGCGCGGCTGATGATAGAGCGTTTGTCCGTGGCAGCCGATCAGATCAAGTTTGATTTTGTGTAGCGCGAGTGTTGCTGTCACTGCTTCAGCGTAGGCCAAACCGAGACGCCAGTTGAGTCGCGCCAACTCAGCAGTTGATGTTGCGCTAGCATTCATCGCCGCAAGAATTGCGCGCCGCAGCGCAGCGGGAAACGCGAAGCCTTCATGCGCGAGGAGCTTGACACTGGGCCGCAACTTGCCCGGCGCAATGCGCACGATGGCAACATCAATGCCGTCGGCGGAGGTTCCGCTCATGATGCCAGCGACTGTCATAGCCTTAGCGTTCATGCGGTCTGTGCCTCCTTGATGGTCTCGGCAAAGCGAAGGATTTGCGTGCGTAGAGATTCGAATTGTTTGGTTGTAAGCGCTGTTGGAACGCCGCTTGCGAAGAGCATTGCACGCTGATGAGAAGTTTGTTTTGCGCGTGCAAATATCAGCTTTGAAAACGCAGCCGAGCGTTCTGCTTCGGCTAATAATGCTTCATAAGCGCGCAGAATCAGTTCCGGACTGTGACAAATTTCGATGAGACTCATCCCGGCGCATATCGCGGTGATGGCGGCTTCTTCGATGGACATGAATTTGAGAATGCCACCCATCTCCAAGTCGTCGGAGAAGATGATGCCGTTGTATCCGATGCGCTTGCGCAGCACGGTCGAGATCCAATAGGGCGATGCGCTGGCGGGTGTGTTTTTACTGGGCGTTTCAGGATAAGCAGCGTGATTCACCATCACCATTGGCAGCTCGTTGCGCAATTCGCGATAAGGCGCAAGGTCTTCGCGATTCAGATCGCGCAGTCGGCGTTGAATGGCAGGCGTTTCCACGTGCGAATCCAACGTGCCGCCACCGAGTCCGGGAAAATGCTTGCCGCAGCCGGCGACGTTTTGCGTGGCGAGACCGGCGAGAAAATTGCGTGCATAATCGATCACTTCTTCTGCTGTTGCGCCTGCAGCGCGTGAACCCATCACAGCGGCAGATTCCGGCAGTGCAAGGTCGAGGACCGGCGCCAATGTTGTATTAAAGCCGAAGGCTTTCACGGCGCGTGCGACGAGTTCGCCGTGTTCGCGCGCCAATCCTGCCGGGTGCCCCAGGTCTCGCTTTTGAGACCTGGGAACGATAGCCCGCGCGGCGATGGCAACGGCCTGCGCAGAAGGCATGGGCGCTAACGCATCGCGCAAACGGTCCACGGTTCCGCCTTCCAGATCGACGCAGCGAAATGCGTACGGCGCGCAGAGGGCGGTTGCTTCATCGAGCAGTTTGTGAGTTTGCGTTGCGTCGGCGATGTTGCGGCGGAAGAGAATCACGCCTGCGGGACGCAGGAGCTTGAGCCACGCACGCTCCAGCGCGGTCAGCTCCGTTCCGCTGAGGCCGACGACCAGCAGGCTTCCCGCCGCATGACGCAAGTTGGTTTTCATTGCCGCTCCTTCAACTCTTGCTGCAATTCTTCCAGCAGATTCAGTGCCTGCAATGGGGTGAGCTGATTCACGTCGGTGGCTTCAATGCGGTCCACGATGCGTTGCGAGAGCGGCGTGAAGATGGTCATCTGCAATGGCTCCGGCTGCGTTTCCACTTGCACACTTTGGCGCTCCTGCTTTTCATGCTGGCGCAGCACGTGGCGCGCGCGTTCGATGACGGCGGCGGGCAGGCCGGCGAGACGCGCCACTTCAATGCCGTAACTTTTGCTGGCTGCGCCGGGTTCGATGTTGTGCAGAAAGACGATTCCGCTGGGCGATTCCTTGACGCCGACGCGCAGATTGCGCACGCGCGGCAGTTTTTCGGCGAGCATGGTCAACTCATGATAGTGCGTGGCAAAGAGCGTGCGCGCGCCGGTCTCGGCGTGGAGATATTCGACCGTGGCCCAGGCCAGCGAGAGGCCGTCGAAGGTGGCCGTGCCGCGGCCCATCTCGTCGAGCAGAATCAGCGAGCGATTGGTTGCTGTGTTCAGAATCGTCGCCGTCTCGGTCATTTCAACCATGAAGGTGGAGCGGCCGCGCGCGACGTTATCGCTGGCGCCGATGCGCGTATAGATGCGGTCGACGAGTCCGAAGCGCAGACTCTCGGCAGGAACGAAGCTGCCCATCTGGGCAAGCAGAACCAGCATCGCGGCCTGACGTAGGTAGGTGCTTTTTCCACCCATATTCGGGCCGGTGATGAGCAGCAGGCTGGGGCCGTCGCTCGCGGCATTGAGAAAAATATCGTTGGGAATAAAGCGGCCTTCGCGCGTCTCTTCCATCCATTGCTCGATGACCGGATGTCGCGCGGCAACAGCTTCAATCATCGGCTCTTCTGTGAGCTGCGGACGCACGTAGCGGCGGCTGGCAGCCAGATGCGCAAAGCACGCGAGCAGGTCCGATTCAGCGACGATGGCCGAGCTGCGCTTGATGCGGCCGGCGGCTTCAAGCACTGCTCGGCGCAACTCGGCGAAGATGCGCTTTTCAATTTCGATGGAGCGCTCGTGCGCGGTGAGAATCTTGCGCTCGTACTCTTTCAGCTCAGGCGTGGTGAAGCGCTCCGCGTTCACCAGTGTTTGTTTGCGCTCATAATCATCAGGCGCAAGAGCCATGTTGGCCTTGGTGATTTCAATGTAATAACCAAAGACCGAGTTGTAGCGCACCTTAAGGGAATTGATGCCAGTGCGCGCCCGCTCACGCTCTTCGATTGCTGCAATTTGCTGGCGTCCGGTGGTGGAGATGGTCTTCAGCTCGTCCAGCTCCGCGTCCACGCCCAAGGCAATTGCGCCGCCATCAACCAGCGTGAGCGGAGGCTCTTCGACGAGCGTAGCTTGAATGCGCGCGGTCACGTCGTCCAGCGTGTCGAGGAGCTGGGTTAACTCACTCCAGCGCACGGATTGCATTGCTGCGAGCGCTGTCTTCAAACCTGGCAGCCTGTTCAAACTTGCGGCCAGCGCGCGCAAATCGCGCGGTCCTGCGGAGTCCAATGAAAGCCGCGCAAGCAATCTCTCCAAATCCAAAAGCCCGGAGAACGCACGCCGAATCTCCTCGCGCTTGACGAGGTCGCCGAGCGCTTCGCCGACGGCTTCATAGCGCGCTTCAAGCGCTGCCGCGTTCACCAGCGGGCGCAGAATTGTCGCGCGCAGCAGACGCTTGCCCATCGGCGTCTGGCAGGCATCAAGCGAATGAAAAAGCGTGGCTCGGCTGTCTTGCCCTGCAAAGAGCGGCTCCACCAATTCAAGGTTGCGCACTGTAACTTGATCGAGTTCAAGCGCCGTTGAGTGCTCCTCGAATTTCAATCCATCAACGTGCAGCGCTTCGTTCTTCTGCGTGGTGCGCACGTAGTGGAGCAGCGCGCCGGCGGCGATGGCGGCGGCTGGATGCTGGTCGAGGCCAAAGCCTTCCAGCGTGCGCACATTCAATTGGCGCTCGATAAGCGGCACGGCGAAGTCGCGGGTCCAGACCCAGTCCTCAACGCGCGTGCGGGCTTGCACGCGTTCAAGCTGAGGCGGAAGTTGGGCGCTCGTAGGCGTTAGCACTTCGTTGGAGCCGGCCTTGAGAATTTCATCCACGGCTTGCTGACGGGCCGTGGGGCCGGTGAACTCGGCGGTGCGGAATTCGCCGGTGGAAACGTCGAGTAGCGCTACAGCGCAAATGTTGAGCGCTGATGTTTTCTCGCTTTTTCTCCCGGCTTGTTTTGCGTTAGAGTGTTTCGACTCTTCGATCTCACTCCCCACCTCAAAATACGCAGCCAGAAAGTTATTCTCCTCCTGTCCCAGGCTGGCGTCGAGAGCGGTTCCCGGCGAAAGCACGCGCGTCACCTCGCGGCGCACGATCTTTTTGGTGAGCTTGGGGTCTTCCATTTGGTCGCAGATGGCGATGCGGTATCCCTTGCGCAGCAGGCGATTCAGGTAGCTCTCGACGGCGTGGTAAGGCACGCCGCACATGGGCTGCGAGCGCTCACGGTCGCGGGCGGTCAGCGTCAGTTGCAACTCGCGGCTGACGGTGACCGCGTCGTCGTAGAAGAGCTCGTAGAAGTCACCCATGCGGAAGAAGAGCAGCGCGTCGGGGTTCTCGCGCTTGGCCGCCGTCCACTGGCGCATGAACGGGGTCAGTTCGGCCGAAGTCTTCTCCGGGGTCAAAGTGGCGGGTTGTTCGTCTTCTTGCATCACGCTGGCTTTTAGAGTATCGCGGTGGGACGGCTGCGTGGTAGTCCGCATCTTTCCATCGTAAAAATACGTCTCACAATCAGCACGGTTGGGGCTTGCTTCGGCGCTTCGTGGAATTCGGGGTGACCGATTACACTCAAAAGAGACGATCTAACCGAGTCATTCTGGCCGAGCTCCGGTCAGGTGTTGGCAAAATATTGATTTTACAAGAGAAGGAACAGATGGAGCCGAATTCCCCCGACTTCCCGCAACCCGAAGAACAGCTTGTGCCTGAGGCTGAGCAGAGCGCGGTGGCCCCTACCCCACCCCCCAAGTCCAGCAGTTTGGGCCTATGGGTGCGAGATCTGCTGGTCTCTGCGGCAGCTTCGGTGTTGATTATTACCTTTCTTTACCAGCCGGTGCGCGTGGAAGGCACCAGTATGCTGCCGCGACTGGAGGATCAGGATCGGCTCTTTATCAACAAGTTTGTCTACCATTTCACTTCCATCGAACGCGGTGACGTGGTGGTCTTTCGTTACCCGCGAGACCCGGAGAAGAGCTACATCAAGCGCGTGATTGCTCTGCCTGGTGACCGGTTGCGCATTCTGCAAGGAACGGTCTTGCTGAACGGTGTGGCGCTCAAAGAGAATTATGTTCCAGACGAGTTCCGGGACAGCCGCTCGTATGCGGAGATCGTGGTCCCGGAAGGCACGTTTTTCATGATGGGCGACCACCGGTCGATCTCCTCCGACAGTCGGGAGTTCGGTCCCGTTGAGCGTTCGCTGATCTATGGCAAGGCGGTTTTTGTCTACTGGCCGGCGCGGGATTTGGGCGTAGTGCGGTAATAGTCCGGTAGCGCGCCGAGTTAAGGCCCTGATATCCACCGGCACAAAGCAGCCAAAACTGCTAAAATCAATAGAATCCACTCCTCGGAGAGGCAATGCAATCGATTCTAGCGCTCGAAGACGGGCGTATCTTCCCCGGCCTTGGCTACGGCCACCCAGGCGAATGTCTGGGCGAAGTTGTTTTCAACACTTCCCTTACCGGTTACCAGGAGATCGCCACCGATCCCTCCTACGCCGGTCAAATCGTCGTTCTCACCAACCCGCAGATCGGCAACTACGGAACCAACCAGGCGGATAACGAGTCGGCCAAGCCCTATATTGAGGGTTTGATCGTCCGCGAGTTCTCGCCCATCAGTTCGAATTGGCGCTCGGAGCAGGTCACCGACGAGTACATGGAGCGCTATTCGGTTCCGGTGCTGGCGGAGATCGACACCCGCGCGCTGGTGCGCCACCTGCGGACCCACGGCGTCATGCGCGGCGTGATTTCAACGGTCGAGACGGACACTGACAAGCTGGTGGCCAAGGCGCGCTCCATCCGCAAGATGGATGGGACGGACTTGGCGCGCGTGGTCTCGACCAAGTCGGTGTACACCTTCGACGCGAGCGACAGCCGCAACCAGACGGGCGATCCGCTGCTGGCCATTGGTTTCGGACAGCAAGACAAAGCTGGGTGCCCCATCCATGACGCGGCTTCATCGCGGCATGGGTGGGAGACCACGAACCTCCACGTTGTTGCCTACGACTTCGGCATCAAGCAGAATATTCTGCGCATGCTGGTGCGCGAGGGCTGCCGCGTGACGGTGGTTCCCGCCGAGACCAGCGCCGAAGATGTCTTTGCTCTGAAGCCCGACGGCGTCTTTCTCTCGAACGGACCGGGCGATCCGGAGCCGGTCGATTACGCGGTACGCGCGATTCGCAAATTCCTGGGCCGCGTGCCCGTCTTTGGAATTTGCCTCGGCCATCAGCTCACCGGCATTGCTCTGGGCGGCAAGACCTACAAGCTCAAATTCGGCCACCACGGCGGCAATCATCCGGTGCAGAACAAGCTCACCGGCAAGGTGGAGATCACGGCGCACAACCACAACTTCGCTGTCGATCCCGACTCGATCAACTTGAACGAAGTCGAACTGACCCACGTGGACCTGAACGACCAGACGCTGGAAGGCCTGCGCCACCGCACGCTGCCGCTCTTCAGCGTGCAATACCACCCCGAAGCCGCGCCCGGTCCGCACGACTCGAACTACCTTTTCCGCGACTTCCGGCGGATGATGGAGGAGTGGAAATCATGAGCGGACTCGCAGCCAGAAAGGAAGATCCAGGGCCGGAGACAATTATTATTCCGGAGTTGGACCTTTATTCCTTTCTGAGAGAGCCGCGTTTGCTCGACTCTCTGGAGCAAACCGAGATTCCCCGCTTGGCGCGCAATCCTGAAGCAATGAGCCTCTTGGAACAGGCGCTTTTGCGCATCCCTACCAGCCACTATCTTGTGCATGGGGATGCTCGCGAAATGCAGTCCCTCGCGGCAGAAAGTGCGCATCTTATTCTGACTTCTCCGCCCTATTGGACACTGAAGAAGTATGACGATGCTGACGGGCAGCTCGGCCATGTGGATGATTACGATAAATTTCTGTCGGAATTAGGCCGCGTCTGGCGGCGCTGTTATGACCTGCTGGTTCCGGGTGGGCGCTTGATTTGTGTAGTGGGTGACGTATGTTTGTCAAGAAAACAGAATGACGGTCGCCATACCGTGGTTCCACTGCACGCTTCTATTCAGGAGCTATGCCGCAAGATCGGCTTCGACAACCTTGCGCCGATCATTTGGCATAAGATCGCTAACGCAGTGTATGAGGTTTCCGGTGGCGGAGGCTTCCTAGGCAAGCCCTATGAACCTAATTCTGTCATCAAGAACGATGTCGAGTATATTCTGATGCTTCGCAAGCCGGGTGGCTATCGCAAGCCAACTTCAGCCAAGCGGTTGCTCTCCGTCATCAGTGCCGAGAATTATCAAAGCTGGTTTCAGCAGATATGGACCGGACTTACTGGAGCATCGACAAAAGACCATCCAGCGCCTTACCCGGTCGAACTGGCTGAGCGGTTGATTCGGATGTTCAGTTTTGTTGGAGATATTGTGGTCGATCCGTTTTCCGGGTCAGGCACCAACGCGATTGCCGCCGCAAGAACGGGCCGGCACAGCGTAGGCTTTGAGATCAGCGCCAAATATCATAAAAAATCGGTGGAGCGATTCTACAGGGAAACCAGTGGACTTTTCTGGCAACCTCTAGTTATGGAGGTTGAAGAGTTATGAGTCCGTATTGGGAGAAACGAATCAATGCGGCCGTCAAGCAGTTTTGGGCGACTCGCGGAAATCAATCCGAGAAGCAAGGCGTCAAGACCGGCGCTAAAGATGCCGGGAATCGGACGGCGGTTACTGGCGGCAAACAGTTGGATGGTTTTGTCGAGTTAGTTCGGGATTTCCTTGTCGAATGCAGAATCGATAACTCATGTATCTTTTGTAACCAAGCCGTCGAGCTTCCAGGCTGGTTCCGCGCAGAGAAGAAATGGGATTTGCTGGTTGTTGTGAAAAGGCAGTTGATCGCGGCAATGGAATTCAAGTCACAAGTTGGCTCCTTCGGAAATAACTTCAACAATCGCACGGAAGAAGTCTTGGGAAGCGCAACCGATATTTGGACGGCATACCGGGAAGGGGCATTTACTCTTTCGCAGCGCCCGTGGTTGGGGTATGTGATGGTGCTTGAAGAGGTTGACAGATCATTAAGACCGATCGGCGTGAAAGAACCTCATTTTGCAGTTTTTCCGGAGTTTCGTGATGCATCTTATTCCAAGCGGTACGAGATTTTGATGACGAAGCTGGTTAGAGAGCGCCTGTATGATAGCGCAGCTCTTTTACTCTCAAATCAAGCCTCTGCAAAAGATGGAAGCTATCGCCTGCCATCGACAGAACTAAGTTTTGAAAACTTCTTAACCTCGCTCAAGGCGCGAGCCATGGCAATCACAGGAGACTCAAACTAGACCATGCCACGCAGAAATGACATTCAGAAGATACTGGTGATCGGCTCGGGGCCGATTGTGATTGGCCAATCAGCGGAGTTTGATTACTCCGGCACGCAGGCCTGCAAAGCTCTCAAGCAAGAGGGCTACGAGGTGGTGCTGGTGAACTCCAACCCGGCCACCATCATGACCGATCCTGACCTGGCCGACCGCACGTACGTCGAGCCGCTGACCCGCGAATATGTCGAAGAGATTATTCGCATTGAATCCGAAATGCTTGGCGCGGGCTCAGGCAAGTTCGCTTTGCTGCCCACGGTTGGCGGACAAACGGCGCTGAACCTCGCCGTCGATCTGGCCGACGCGGGGATTCTCGATAAGTTTAACGTCGAGATGATCGGCGCGCGGCTGGAAGCGATCAAGAAGGCTGAGGACCGCTTGCTTTTCAAGGATGCTATGCTGCGCATTGGCCTGGATGTTTCCAAATCCGCGCTGGTGAATAATCTGCGTGACGGCCTTGAGTTTGCCTCCAAGTTAGGCTTCCCGGTGCTGATTCGTCCCAGCTTTACGCTGGGCGGCACGGGCGGCGGCATTGCCTATAACCGCGAAGAGTTGATGGAGATTCTGGCGCGCGGACTCGACCTTTCCCCGGTGCATGAGTGTCTGATTGAAGAGAGTGTACTCGGTTGGAAAGAATACGAGCTGGAAGTTATGCGCGACCTGGCGGATAACGTCATTATTATTTGCTCGATTGAAAACTTCGATCCGATGGGCGTGCATACCGGTGATTCGATTACTGTGGCTCCGGCGCAGACGCTCACCGACCGCGAATATCAAAAGATGCGCGACGCTGCGATTGCCGTGATGCGCGAGATTGGCGTGGAGACGGGCGGATCGAATGTGCAGTTCGCGGTGAATCCCATCGATGGCCGCATGACAGTGATCGAGATGAATCCGCGCGTCTCGCGCTCTTCGGCGCTGGCCTCCAAAGCTACCGGATTCCCCATCGCCAAGATAGCCGCCAAGTTAGCCGTGGGTTATACGCTGGACGAGATTCCCAATGACATTACGCGCAAGACGCCGGCCTGCTTTGAGCCGACGATTGATTATGTAGTTACCAAGATTCCCAAGTGGCAGTTTGAAAAGTTTCCCGGTTCGGATGAGACGCTGGGCCCGCAGATGAAGTCGGTAGGCGAAGTGATGTGCATCGGGCGCACCTTCAAAGAATCGCTGATGAAGGCTTGGCGCGCGCTTGAAACCGGCAAGAAGACCGGCGCGGAGATACTGGAGCCTCGGCGGCTGACGCAGATGTTGGTTACTCCTCGGCCGGAGCGGCTGGGTTATATTCGCTACGCCTTTGAGCGCGGCATGAGCGTGCGCGAAGTGGCGCGGCTCACCGGCATGGACCCCTGGTTCCTGCATCAGTTGCGCGAAGTAGTGCTGGCGCAGAGCGCCATCTCCGAGACCACGCCGGAGACAATTGGCACGGAGCAGTTACGGCAGCTCAAGCGCTTCGGGCTGAGTGACGAGCGCATTGCGAACGAGTGGAATCTGGAAGGCCACGCGGGCACGCAGCAGGTGCGCGAACTGCGCGAGAGCAAGGGCATCAAACCGGTCTTCAAGTTAGTAGATACCTGCGCCGCCGAGTTTGAGTCGATGACTCCCTACTTATATTCGACTTATGACGAAGAGGATGAGGCGCCACCAACAGATAAGAAGAAAGTTATTATTCTTGGCAGCGGTCCGAATCGCATCGGGCAAGGCATCGAGTTTGATTACTGCTGCTGCCACGCGGCCTTTGCGTTGCGTGAAGACGGCTTTGAGACGAGCATGGTGAATTGCAATCCAGAGACTGTTTCAACGGATTACGACACCAGCGACCGGCTTTATTTTGAGCCGCTTGTTTTGGAAGATGTGCTGGCAATTTATAACCATGAAGCGCAAACAGGCGCGCAGATCGGCATGATTGTGCAATTCGGCGGGCAGACGCCGTTGAATCTATCCAAGCGATTGCTGGCTGCCGGGGTGCCTATCATTGGTACTTCGCCTGAGTCGATTGACCTTGCCGAGGACCGCAAGCGCTTCGGCAAGTTACTGGACGAGTTACAAATTCCGCAGCCGGCCGGCGGCACGGCCACTAGCGTGGAAGAGGCTCTGGCCGTGGGTGAGCGCATTGGTTACCCGGTGCTGGTGCGGCCCAGTTATGTGCTGGGCGGGCGCGCCATGGTGATCTGCTACGACGGCGACGAAGTGGCTCGCTATATGCGCGAGGCTGTTGAGTATTCGCAAGAGCGGCCGGTGCTGGTCGATCACTTTCTGGAGAACGCCGTTGAGGTGGACGTGGACGCGCTCTGCGACTCCAAGGATGTAATTATTGCCGGCATCATGCAGCACATTGAAGAGGCCGGCATTCACTCTGGCGATTCGTCGTGCGTGCTGCCCGCAGTGAGCATCCGCGAGAGCACGCTCGAAGTGATCCGCACCTATACACGCAAACTGGCCCTGGCGCTTAAAGTGGTTGGGCTCGTCAATCTGCAACTTGCCATCCAGCGTGATGCCGACGGCCAAGACCATGTCTTCATCATTGAAGTCAATCCGCGTGCCTCGCGCACCGTGCCTTATGTTTCAAAGGCGACGGGCATTCCGCTGGCTAAAATTGCCGCGCGGCTGATGACTGGACAAAAGTTGAGCGAGTTATTGCCCACGCAGTTAGCCAGTGGAAAAGATCTTGAAACCGGAACGCATTCTTATGTAAAGTCGCCGGTCTTTCCTTGGAATAAATTCGCCGGTGTCGATACGGTACTGGGGCCGGAGATGCGCTCGACGGGCGAGGTGATGGGCGTGGCCGAGACCTTTGGCGAAGCCTTTGCCAAGGCGCAGCTTTCCGCGGGACAGATATTGCCGACGGGCGGAACGGTCTTTTTCAGCGTCAACGATCCGGATAAGCCAGCAGCGGCGGATCTGGCGCGCCGCTACATGGACCTGGGCTTCAAGATCGTGGCCACCGAGGGCACGGCGAATGTTCTGGAAAAGTCTGGTCTCAGCGTTGAGCGGGTCTTCAAAGTGAAGGAAGGCCGACCGAATATTGTGGACTTAATCAAGGGCGATCGCATTCAATTGATCGTCAATACGCCGCGCGGTCAGGACACTTTCTTTGACGAGAAGGCGATTCGACGAGCGGCGGTGCTGGCGCGGATTCCGACGATCACCACACTGGCCGCTGCGCAGGCCGCGGTCGAGGGCATCAGCGCAATGCAACGGCACAGGACGACAGTTTACGCGCTGCAACATCTTCATGCAGTAACCCGCAGATGAGAGAAGCGTGGAGTAGTCGATGACTGAGCAGGACAAGCAGGTGATTCTCGCTTCTTTGGAGAAGGGATCGGCGGAACTGTACGCCGCACTGGAGGGCGTGACGGAGGAGCTGGCCGAGCGGGTTCCAGGCGTAGGCGGGTGGTCAGTTTTGCAGTGCGTGGAGCACGTGGCCACCGTGGAGGCGGTTCTTTTCTCCCTGATCCAGGGGGCGCAACCGGCGGATGGGGCGACGGTTCACGCGCAGCGGGAAGCGATGATTCTGGCGCGCGGGGCGGACCGTACGAACAAGCGTGAATCTCCTGAGGCGGCGCTTCCGCAAGGGCGATTCGCAACCTTGCAGGAGGCGCTCAAAAGCTTCCAGGCCAGCCGCGCGCGGACAGTTGAGTTCATTCGCGCCAATGAAGAGGATCTTCGGGCGCGGGTTGCCGTGCATCCGTTGATGGGTCCGTTGAATTGCCATGAGTTTCTATTGTTGATGGCGGTGCATCCGGCGCGGCACGCGCGGCAGATTGAAGAGATCCAACAGAGCTTGTGCTCAGTCCATTCAGGATGAGATTTCTGCACGTCTTCTGGCTGCAAAACAAAGATGCGGCGAGGGGTGGGCACCTGCGCGGAAATCACGAGTTGGCAAGTTGGCGGCGGTTGATTCTGTCCGCTCGATGCAAACGGCAGAGTGGGAGAGCAGACCCCAGTGATTACAATAAAAATATGTTGATAGAAGGCATTTTTGCCGCGGTTCCTACGCCGTTTTATCCCGACGAGCGTGTGTATTATCGGAAGCTTGAAGCGAACATCTCGCACCACTCGCGCACGCTGCTGAGCGGGTTGCTGCTGCTTGGTTCAACCGGCGAGGCGATGATGCTGGATGACGCGGAGAGCCGCGAGGTGCTGCGCGTGGCGGCCGCGGCGGCCGCGGCGGAGAAGGTGCTGATTGCCGGTGTGGCGCGCGAGAGCGTGAAGGGCACAGTTGCGCTGGCCGAGGCGGCGGCGGGCTTTGGATACGACGCAGTGCTGGTGCGCACGCCGACTTATTATGCCAATCAGTTGAGTGCGGCTGCCGTGCTGAATTATTTTCGTTCGGTGGCCGATCGCTCGCCCTTGCCGGTGATTCTGTATAACATTCCGCAGTTTGTGCCGTATAACATTCCGGTGGAAGTTGCGGCTGAGCTGGCGCAGCATCCGAATATCATTGCGATCAAGGATTCAACCGGGAGCGTGGAGCGGATTCGCGCGCTGGTGGAGGGCGTGAAGAATGCGCCGCGGCGGACCGTTACAGTGACGCCGATCTTTGAGGCGGTGACGGGGCGGATGCTGGCGGCTCAGGCGGGGAGTGAAGAAACGCTGGTTTCGATTGGCGGAGTGGAATCCCACCCTAGCGACAAAAACAAAGTCGTCGCGAGAGTGGAGCACCCAGACTCCTCTATTAAAGCGGGGCACCCGGCGTTGAAGACGCGGACGAAAGAGGTTGGCTTTGCGGTGCTGAGCGGCTCGACGGCGACATTGTTGGAGTCATTGGAGACAGGCGCGTCGGGGGCGATTCTGGGCTTTGCGGCGTGTGCGCCGCAGGCCTGCCAGGAGGTTTATCTGGCGTGGAAGGATCGGGATCGCGCGCTGGCCGTGGAGAAGCAGCAGCGGATTGCAGCGGCCAGCAGGCGGATTGTAGGCGAGCTGGGGATCAATGGAGTGAAGTACGCCTGCGACTTCAATGGGTATTATGGCGGACGAGGGCGCGCGCCGCTGGTGGGACTGACGGGCGCGGAGAAAGCCGAGATTGAGAGGCTGTTGGCGGGGATTCGGAATTAGGGAGTTTTTCTTGTTGAGGTATGGGTATCCCACCCTGGCCGCAAGAACAAGAGCGCGGCGAGGGTGGAGCATCCGAACTAGTTGTCTTCGATAGGACAGAGTTTGGTTCGTGAACGGCGTGGACCGGGAGGTCCACGCTACAGCCGGCCGGGAGGCCGGCGCTACAATTTTTAGCTGGCGCTACGGTTCATAGTTGGCGCTACGATTCATATTTGGCGCTACGGTTGGGCGACAATGTCTGTTATTGGTTACAGCGTGCGCTTGAAGAGCGGCGTGGCGATCAGCAGCGTGCCGATACCGAAGACAAAGAGAAAGAGCAAATCGAATTGAATGGAGACGAAGCCGCCGTCCTTGAGCAGGATGGATTTGAATCCGTCGACGCAATAAGTGAATGGGTCGATGACCGATAGAGCGCGGAGCCATGCGGGGAAGGCGGCAATGGGATACATGGCGCCGGAGGGATAAAAGAGGAGCAGGTTGAGCACGCCGAACATGGCGCGCGGGGTGAGCGGATCTTCGACGCGGACCATGAGCAGGAACATCATGCCGTTGAAGGCGATGGCGGTGACGATGATAAGGGCGAGCAGCTCCAGATCAGCCATGGGGTGGAAGATGACGCCCAGTCCGGCCAGCAGCGAGCCGATGACGGTAAGGCTGATGCCGGCAAGGACGGCCTTGATGGCCGCGGCCGTGTTCAGGCCAAAGACCAGCTCCAGTTTGGTGATGGGCGTGACCAGGTAACCTTCGTGGACGCCGCGGGCCTTGTCGTCGATATATAACATTCCGCCGCCGATCATGACCGAGATATACATGGCCATGGCGACGCAGGCCGGAAGCAGGAACTTCAAGTAGTTGACGTAGGGATAAAGTTCAACGGTTTCGAGGGCGATTTGAGTAGCCATCCGGGGCTGGATGGCGGGCGCGTTGAGCGCGGCGATGACGGACTGCATCTCGCCTTCGATGGAGCCGGAGCTGAACTGATCGGTGTCGTCAACGACCAGGCCGATGACCGGCCTGTTTTGGGCGTAGACGCGCTGCGAATACTGCTTGGGGATGATGACAGCGGCGTTGATTTTGCCGGTGCGCACGTCTTCGCGGGCCTCGACCTCGTTGGAATACTCGACGGTGGAGAAGGTCTTGATGTTGACGGCGATCGAGTCAAAGGCCTCGCGCAGCTTGACGGCTTGCGGACCGTGATCGTAATCGACCACGGCCACGCGCTCGCCGGTGATCTTGCCGCCGAAGGCGTTGCCCATAATGAGCAGTTGCATGATGGGCATCATCAGCGACATGACCATCAGCATGGGCGAACGGAAGAATTTGCGCATCTCGCGCTCGACAATGGCAAACATTCTATTCATGGCTGCATTCCTGGCCGCGGCGGCAGAGTGAAGGCGGGGGGCTTGACCTGCTCATCGCGGAGCTGGCGGCCGGTGTAGTGGACAAAGACGTCGTCAAGAGTGGTGTTTTGCACGCTGAGAGAGGTGATGGTTTCACCCAGGGAAGCAGCCAGCTCAACCAACTGCATGGTGGTGCGCGAGCCGGAGGAGGTCAGTACTCGATAGTAGCCGGCCGATTCAGCCTGCACGCTGGTGACGTCCTCCATGGCTTCAAGGCGGGCCTGCCATTCGGGAGTTTCGCGGTCAAAGTGAACCTCGACGACGTTGGCGCCGGGGACGTTGTGCTTGAGTTCGAGCGGCGTTCCCAATGCAACAAGCGTCCCATGATCGACAATGGCCAATCGGTCGCAGAGCTTGTCGGCCTCATCCATGTAATGAGTGGTGATGAGAATGGTGAGGTTGCGCGATGCGCGCAGGTTGCTGAGCATCTCCCAGACGGCGATGCGGCTGACGGGATCAAGGCCGGTGGTCGGCTCATCCAGAAAGAAGATGCGCGGATTGTGGACCAGGCCGCGGGCGATCTCGACCCGGCGGCGCATACCGCCGGAGAGGGTCTTCACCTGCGCGCCGCGCCACTTGAGCAGATCGACGGCCTTGAGGACTTCGGTGATGTTGTGGATGCGCTCGGCCTTGGGAACCGAGTAAAGCTTGGCGTAGATGCTCAGGTTTTCTTCGACGGTGAGGTCGGGGTCGCTGGTGAGGGCCTGCGGAATGACGCCGATCATGCGGCGCACCGCGTTGGGTTCCTTGGCAACATTATGGCCGGCGATGATGGCACTTCCGCCGGTGAGCGGAATGAGCGTGGTCATCATGCGGATCAGCGTGCTTTTGCCCGCGCCGTTGGGGCCGAGCAGGCCAAAGATTTCGCCGTCAGCCACTGAGAAGCTGACGTCCTTGACGGCTTCAAAGTCGCCATAGCGCTTGACGATATGGGAGACTTCAATGGCCGGGGGCGTGTTTTGGACGAGTGTGCTCATTCTTTCACCAATTTGTTTTTGGGAATATCCACTTCGGCAATCATGCCTGGGACGTATCTCTCGTCTTTGTTCTCAATGAGCAGCTTGAGCTGCACGGTTTCGATGTCGCGCTTGCGCGAGCCCACGTCGCGCTGTGTGGCAAAGTCGGCTTGCGTGGCCTTGTTGATGAGCTTGCCCTGGAGGGTTGCGCCGGAGGGCATGATGACTTTGAGCATGTCGCCGAGCTGAACGGAGTCTGCCTGCGTCTCCGGCAGAGGCGCGTAGACCCAGGTCTGGGTCAGGTCCATGATGGTGACGATGGCCGCTCCGGCGGCCACCACCTCTCCCTGGCGTGCGGCGCGAACATTAACGCGGCCGCTGACCGGGGCATAAATCTTGGCGTAGCCCGCTTGCACTTTGGCCTGGTCGGCGAGGGCGCGGGCGTTTTCGACGGCGTCGCGGGTGGAATCAACGGTGCGCGTTGCAACTTGGGTGAGCAGCTCATGCGCGCGGGCCTGACGCAGCGTGGCTTCGGCGGCGGAGACGTTCTCGCGGGCGGCCTCGACGGCGGCTTTGCTGGCGGCCAGGCTGGTCACTGCGTCATCTTTGGCCTGCTGACTCATGATTCCCTGCTGGGCCAGGGCGACGGTGCGGCTGGTGTCGGCCTGCTGATGGTCGTAGTTGGCCTGAGCTTGGGCGAGCGCGGCCTTGGCCGACTTGAGCATGGCCTCGGCATTGACCGTGGCGCTGCCGGTTTCGCCCTGGTCCTGGTGCACGGTTTCCACGCTCTCAGCGAGCTTGCCCTGCTGGCTGGCGGTGTTGGCCTCGGCGGCTTTGCGCGCGGCTTCCAGGTCGTCGCTCTCAATAATGGCGATCAGTTGACCGGCCTGCACCTGCGAGCCTTCATCGACGGTGAGGGTCTGGATGCGGCCGGGGATCTTGCTGCTGACAATCACTTCATTGGCATCGACGGTGCCGATCAACTGCAGATCGCTCTTGGGGCGCACCGTGTAAAGGTAGTAGATCAGCGCGCCTACGGTGAGTAGAGACAAAATCAGAAATACTCGATTGCGTGGATTCACGTGTACCTCACTTCTACAAAGACGGTTCAGTCGGTTGGATATTGCAATTGGGAAAGGTATTTCCGCCCGTTGTGGCTTTGGGCATGGGGGTTCTGGCCAGCACGCGAGCGGCCACGCGGGCGCCATGCTGGCGATCGGTGAAGATGGTCTGGCCCAGATACTCGACGGCGGCCTTGCGGCGCGCTTCCAGCTCGCGCGGATCAAGCGGGTCTGTATCCATCGCCAGTTTGATGAGCGGCGCGGAGAGAAAGTAAAGAAGATTGGCGCCCAGCGCGGCGTAGCGCATCTGCGCGGGATCAACACAAATCAGCTCGCCTGAACTGATTCCGTCTTCAAGCAGGCGATCAACCATCTGCCACAGCGGGCGAAAGAATCTGTCGGCCATTGGCCCAATGCGATTCTCTTCGCCCTGGTGCAGGCGAACCATCTCCTGCTGA
>Ga0181520_10004686_pt1 | contig 22649 bp, 13 predicted proteins | sample PEATcosm2014_Bin_29_FD_132451 | JGI IMG/M metagenome (GOLD analysis project Ga0181520, IMG submission 132451) | Peatland microbial communities from MTU Mesocosm Facility, Houghton, MI, USA - PEATcosm2014_Bin02_30_metaG | ecosystem: Environmental > Terrestrial > Soil > Wetlands > Peat | place...
GCAGGTCACCTCGACCAAGGTGTAGGGTTTCGGCAGGAATCGAAGTCGTCGCGCCATAATTTCTCTTAAGCGCAAGTTCTGTGCCAACAGCCCGTTCACGTAATATCAAGCACTTACATTTCGTGAAAAAACGCTCGTGTTCGATTTCCGAACACGTGTGTTCGATTTTCGAACACCATCGAACACTTATCGGTGCGCGCGAGGGGTCGACGTTTTGTGGCGAACGGTCCAAATATGTCAGTTTCGGGGCATGCTCCGAGTGCCGTTACCGCCTTGCGCCGCTTGGGGGGACCCGAGTCCGTTCACGCTGACGCCCCGGTTTCCGAAGTGACTGGCACCTGTTTCCGGCAGTTTCCGAAGTGGCTGGCACCTGTTTCCGGCAGCACCTGTTTCCGGCAGCACCTGTTTCCGGCAGCACCTGTTTCCGGCAGCACGGTCAAGGAATGACGGCCGCCGCCGCCGAGGCGGCGTCGAGTTACGAATGACGAGTGACGAGTTGAACGCGCAACTCGTAACGCGCAACTCGTAACGCGCAACTCGTCGCGCAGCCTCCCCCTTCCCCCCGGTTGCAGATCGACGCACGGGCGTCACATACTGGGCAAGCAAACAACAACCAACCCGCGCCGATGGGGAGAACACAGATGAATATCCGCTTCTTGTCGTGGGCGCTTTTGGCGGTGTTGGCCGGCGCAAGTTTCGCCGTTTCCGCGTCGTGCGGCGCCGCCGCCAGCCGGGCGGGCGGCAACCCGGCCGATGACGATGCGGCAGCCGACGACGACGACAACGACGACAACGACGCGTCGCCGTATTACGCGCCCGACGAACCGGGCCCGTTTGCGGTGGGCGTGACGACGATCTACCTGACCGACAAAACCCGCTGGGAAGATTACGGCCGGCGTTTTCGCCAGATGCCCGTCGAGATTTGGTACCCGTCGAGCGGGCAAGGCGGCGCGCCGAACACGATCTCGGCGATCGTCGGCGAGATGCCCGCTTGGGCGATGGACATTTTGCACCTGTTGTTCGGCGACGGCTTCGACGCGTTCTGGAACCTGACCACGTCGGCCAGCCGTGGGGCCGCGATTCTGGCGGACGGCGCGCCCTACCCGCTCGTGCTGTTCAGCCACGGCGACGGCGGCCTGCGCGTCCAAAATTTCACGCTGTGCGAACGGCTGGCGAGCCACGGCTTCGTCGTCGCCGCGCCCGACCATTACGCCAACGCGGCCGTCACCAACGTGCCCGGAACGGAGCCGATTATTTTCGACCCCACCACCATGGACACGAGCTACTACCCGCAGCGCCGGTTGGACATTCAGTTTCTGGCCGCGCAATTATCGCTGATCAACGTGGCCGACGGCCCGTTGCACGGGTTGTTCGACTTCTCGCGCCTGGGCATGGCCGGCCACAGTTCCGGCGGCTGGACGACGCTCGACGCCGGCGTGACCGACGATTTCCTCGACGGCATCGCGCCGCTGAACGGGTTGTGGCTCGCGCCCACGTATCCGGCGTACGCGAAGCCGATGTTCATGATCCAGGGCGAACGCGACACGGTGATCGGCGCGGCCGAGAACGCGAGCCTGATCGAAATCTTCAACGACCTCGCCTCGCCGAAGAAAATCCGCCTCGATTTCCGGGAGGGCGGACACACGAGCGCCACCAACGCCTGCAGTTTCTACCCGTCATGGGCGAAACAAATGTCGGCCGACTGCAACGGCGCGAACCTCGATCCCGCGATCGGCGTCGCCATTTCCTCGGCGTATCTCACGGCCTATTTTCATTCGATTCTCATGGGCGATTCGCGCTACGACGCCTACCTGGCCGAAAATCACTATCCGGACGAGATCGATTTCACCGCGGTGTGGCCGTAACGGCGGACGCCGCGGCGGCGGGAAGCGAATTACGAGTTACGAATTACGAATGACGAGTGATGGGAAAGTCGTAACTCGTAACTCGTAACTCGTAACTCGTCACGGGCGCCGCGGCAGCTTCGCGCTGTGCCGGCGCAGGGCGTCGGCCGTCAGGCCGGCGAGCGCGCGGCAACCGTCCGGCGTCGGGTGGATGTGATCGAACAACAGATCGGGGCGGCCGGAGAGCGGCGTGGCGTCGATCACGCGCGCGGCCGGGAACGTGCGGTCGATCATCTCGTAGATCGCCGCCCAGGCGCGCAGGTGAGCCGCGTAATTGAAGGCGTGATACCAGGTGAAGCAGCGCTCGTCGCGCACCGCCTGCGGCAAGTCGGGCGCGATCAGCGTGGCCTGCTTCATCACATAAAATTCCGCGCCCAGCAGGTCGCACACGCCTTTCATCAGCAGCAGGTTCTGGCGAAAAACGTCGACGCCGCGCAGGTCGAAATCGGCCGCCAGTTCGGCGTCCGTTTTTCGCGGGCCGCCGGACTCGCCGCCGCCGATCGGCAGCCGGCCCCGCCGCGCGTGCGCCACACGAGTCGCGCAGTAAAGCTGCGACCAGCCCAACCAGCGGTCGAGGAAAGCGGCGGCCAGCGCGGGTTGGCCGACGACGGCCGGGAAGCCCCAATCGCGCTCGCCGGTGTAGAGCCGCCGCACGAGCCGTTCCGGACTCGCGTCGTCGAAATAGTACATCTCGTTCCAACCGTGGTAGACGACGACAATGTCCGGCGAAAAAAACCGGATCTGCGACCAGAGCCGGCCGTAGGACTCGAACGACGTGTAGCCGTCGGCCGCGGCGTTGATCATTTCCAGGTCCAGACCCGGGTACGCTTCCTTCAAACGCCGCCACGTTTGGAACGGCCAGGTGTCCTGGTCTTCGAGCAACGTCCCCGTGCCGGCGGTCGAACTGCCGCCGAAGAAGGCAATGCGCAGGCGCCCGGCGGGTTTGGCGACGGTTTGCATGGCGGGCGTCGAAACGAAGCCGAAGTTGTTCACCGACTTGTGCGCGGACGCGTCGTTGCCGGGCCGCGGCACGAACGCCGCATACGGATGCACGTGCGCCCAATGCTGCTTCGGATTCGGCTGCTGCACCGGCGAGGTCAGTTCGCGAATGTCGAGCGGCCGGCGCGCGCGCATCATTTTCTCGCCGATGCCGAGGAGCGCCAACGCCGCCGTCGCCGTCATCGCCGCAACGAACAGCAGGCGTTTTCGCCAGGAAATTTCGCGACCTTCTTGCATCATCCCTTTCCGCGGCGATTCCCGCGGCCGACGGTCGACGCCGTCGGCGCGATTGTGCCATTGACCGGCCCGCGCTGGCAAACAAGCCGCAAGCGCCCACGAACGGCGGCGGTTTTGGCGTCTTCTTGACGCCTCGAGGCGGCCGGCGCAACAATGCCCTGCCCCATTCGGCGGCGCGCGGCGCGATCGGCGCGCGGAGGCGAAATGCGCGAACAACGAGCCGTTTCTTGACGCGGCAGGACGCGCTGGACCGGGCCGCGGCCGGCCGCCTGGCCGGCGCCGACCTCGCCGGCGTCCCTCTCGCCAAGGCCGATTTATCGGGCGCGAATCTCCAAAAAATCGCCGCCGCCGGGGTCCGGCTGCGCGGGGCGGCGTTGCGCGGCGCCGACCTCGCCGGCGCTAACCTGGCCGGCGCCGACTTGCGCGAAGCCGATCTGACCGGCGCCAACCTGGCCGGCGCCGATTTGCGCGGCGCGCGCCTGCGGGAATGCCGTCTCGCGCGCGTGCAAGCGGCGGACGCCACGGCGGCAGGGGCCGATTTTTCCGTGGCGTTGTTGCAGGACGCCGATTTCTCGCGGGCCGATCTGCGCGGGGCAAAATTCTACGGCGCCGCGCTCGACCGCGTGAATTTCGCCGGCGCCGATTTGTCGCGCGCGGAGTTCGACGGCGCGGAATTCCGCGAGGTCAATTTCGCCGGCGCCAATTTGGAACGGGCGACGCTGCATCGCGTTTACGGCCAGCCGCTGGCGGCGCTGGAGGCGTTGCAGGCGCGCGGCGCGCTCATCGACTGGTTTTTGTTCCGCCGTTTGCTGCGCGTGCTGCGGCGCAGCCTGGCGGCGAAGATCGTCGCGGCGGCGGCGATCGCGGCGCTCGGCGCCGCCGGCTGGCAGTGGTTCGGCGAGCCGGACCATTGGTCGTACGAAACGCTGCAACGACGCGCCGAGGAACGATTCCACCGCGGCGAAATCGAGCGGGCCGTCGCGCTGGAACAGATGATCGTCCGCCGCTTCGGCGCCGACCGCAATCGCGCCGCCGACGCGCGGCTGGCGATCGCCGGCGGCTGGCGCGCGCGCGGGCGAATCGACCAGGCGCTGGCGGCCTACGAGGAAATCGCGGCGGCGTATGCGGGCGCTCCACAGGCGAGGGAGGCGCTGGAAGCAATGGGGCGGATCGACGAGGAGCGCGGCGACCAGGAGCGGACCCGCGTTGTCTTCGAGCGGCTTGCTCAAACCGCGGCCGGAGACGCGGACGCCGCACGGCAGGCGGATTTCGCCCTCGCCGGCGTGCTGGCGAAGGAAGGCAAGAAGGTCGAGGCGCTCGCGCAATACGACGCGCTTTTCGTCAAGTATCGCGCCGAAAAAGACGCCGGCGACCGCGCGTTGCTCGCGTCGATCTCGTTGCTGTGCGAACTGGCGCGATTCGACGAGGCGGACGCCGCGCTGGCGCGCCTGCAGCAATACGACGTCACGCCGCACGGCTTCGAGGCGCGGCTGGACGGCGAACGGAAGATCGTCGAGGCCCTGCGCCGGCGCGGCGACCTTGCGGCGGCCGCGCAACGCAGCCGGGCCGTTTACGAAACCTATCGCCGCGGCGGGCCGGACGGCGGCGACGAGGCGCCCGAATTGTTTCCACCCCAGGGCGAGGCGCGCTACCGGCAATTTTATCAAGCCGGGCATGGCGCCGAGCGCGTCCGTGAGTTCGGCTTCCTGCTCGTCGAGATTGATCAGCAGCAGGCGAAGATTTCCGAGGCCGAGACGCGACTCGCCGAATTGGGCCGCCGCGCCGCGTCCGACGACCCCGGCCGCTTCTACGGCTTGCAGATGGCGCAGGCGCGGCTGTGCCTCGACCATGGCCGCGTCGCCGCCGGCGAGGCGATTTATCGCGCGATCATGACCCAGCGTCCCTCGGCCGAACTTGCCGCGCAGGCGGCGCTCGATCTGGCCGGCGCGTGGCGCCGCCGCGGCGAACGCGCGGCGGCGGCCCGGCTGCTGCGCGAAACGATGGCCGACGACCGCGCCGGCGGGCGGCGGGTCAGCGCGGCGATGGAACTGGCCGATCTGTTGGTGGAGGAAAAACGCTTCGCCGACGCCGACGCGGCGCTGGCCGGTCTGGCGCGAAAATTTGCCGCGGGCGCCGACGAGCGGGCGGACCTCGTCTTGCGGCGGGCGCAGTTGCTGGCGCAGCAGGATCGCGTCGCCGCGGCGATCGCGCTGGTCGACGCCGAACGGTCCCGCTTTGCGAGCCGGGCGAAGCGGCTCGAAGCGCAACGCGTCGTGCTGGGCCTGCAGGCGGGCCGCGGCGACATGGCCGCGGCGGAAGCGACGTACCGCGCGCTCGCCAAAGAATTCGCCGGCGACCCGGCGCTGGCGGGCGTGCAGGTTGATCTCGGGCAGCGTTACGTCGGCCGGCAAATGACCGCGCCGGCGCTGGCGCTGTTCGCCGCGGCCGCCCAAGACCCGCACACGGACGCCGGCCGCTCGGCGCGGTGGGAAACGGCCGCCCTGCTGGCGGCGACGGGCGAGCCGGCGAAGGCGGCCTCGATTTTCGACGAGTTGATCGCCGAGCCGGGCGGCCCGCCGCAAGCGCTGCAGGCCGGCCTGGCGTACGCGGCGCTGCTCGAGCAGCAGCAGCGCTGGGACGACCTCGACCGGCTGTTCGCCCGTCTGCGCGCCATTTGGCCGCAGCAAAGCGGCGAACGCGATGCGCTCACGCTGCGGCAGGCCGCCGTCTTGCGCCGCCGCGAACGGCCCGCCGACGCCGCGGCGCTATTGGAAAAAGCGCTGGATGGCTTCGCCGACCGGGAGGGTCTCTATCAGGCGTGCGAGATGCTGCTGACGATCGCTCGCGCGGCCGGCGACGAAAAGAGAGCGGCCGCGACGCTCGCCCGGATCGCCGCCGCGTTTCCGGACGACCCCGGCCGGCTCGCGCGGGCGCGGGACAATCAGCGGTGAACTGTCGTCAGCGATCAGCGGCCCGCGGTCGGAAAATCGCGGTTCGCTACAATGCCGGCGTCGCCGGCGCAACCGGCGAGGGCGTCGCGACGCGGACCCGGCCGGCCGCGTGTTCGCGGGCGAATTGCTCCATCGCTTCCGCCGGGCCGGGCTTGCAAAACTGATATCCCTGCCCGCCGTCGCACTGCACGGAGACTCGCCCCTGGCGCCGCAGCGAACGCAGGGCCGCGAATTGTTCGGGCGTCTCGACGCCTTTGGCGACGACTTTCAACCCGAGGCTGTGCGCCATCGCCATGATCGTCTTGACGATGGCCAGATTGTCGGCGTCGTCGACGACGTGGCGGACGAAATAGCGGTCGATCTTAAGGGTGTCCACCGGCAGCCGCTTGAGCCACGCCAGCGACGAGCAACCGGAGCCGAAGTCGTCCAGAATCACCCGTACGCCGAGGTTGCGCAGTCCCTGGAGAATGCGCACGACCGATTCCGAGTTGTGCATCGCCGCCGTTTCCGTAATTTCGACCGCGAGGTTCGAGGGCAGCAAACCGCTGGCCGACAGGCACGCCGCCACGTCGGCGACGATATCGCCATTTTCCAACTGCCGATCGGACAAGTTGACCGCGATCGGCGCCGCCAGCACGCCGGCGCGCTGCCACGCCGCGTTTTGGCGGCAGGCCTCGGCCAGCACCCATTTGCCGATGGGCACGATCAACCCGCTGGCTTCGGCGGCGTGGATAAACGCGAGCGGAAAAATCAGCCCTTCGCGCGGATGCCGCCAGCGCAGCAGCGCCTCGACGCCGACGATTTTGTCGGTGTCCAAGTCGATCACGGGCTGATAGTGGAGCACGAATTGCTCGTCGGCGATCGCCTGGCGCAGCGCCGACACGGCCGAATCCGCTTCCTCGGCCGTGCCGCCCATCGCCGGCGAGAAGAAGCTGAAGCTGTCGCCGCCCTTTTCCTTTGCGGCGTACATCGCCATATCCGATTCCTTCAGCAGAGTCTCGATGTCGCCGCCGTGGTCCGGGACAACGGTGATTCCGGCGCTGCAGTGCACGCAGACCTCGGTTCCCGCGACGACGATCGGCTGGCGCGCGGCGGCGACGATGCGGGAGGCGATCGCCGCGCAGTCCCGCGGGTTCGGCAGACCGCCGACAATGACCACGAATTCGTCGCCCCCCAGCCGGGCCAGCGTGTCGTACGGGCGGATGCACGCCGCGAACCGGCGCGCGATCTGCCGCAGCACTTCGTCGCCGGCGCCATGTCCGAGACGATCGTTGACCTCCTTGAAGCGGTCGAGATCCGCGAGAATAAAGGCGCTGAAATCGCGGTGGCGGCGCGCCCGCGCCAGGTTCTGCTGCAGATGCTCATGCAGCAAGACGCGATTCGGCAGGCCCGTCAGACTGTCATGGGTCGCCGTATGCCGGAGCTGCTCCTCGGCGCGCTTCCACCCCGTGATGTCCTCCGAGACGGCCAGAACGCCCGTGACGACGCCGGCCTTGCCGACCAGTGGAATCTTGCTGGTGCGCAACCAATTTCTGCCGCCGCTGGCGGTGGTTTCCGCCTCTTCGTAATCCCGTTTCGCCTGCCCGGTTTCGAGCACTTGCCGGTCGTCCGCGCGATAGATTTCCGCCCGGTCCGCCCAGGGCATCTCAAAATCGCTCTTGCCGACGATCTCCGCCGTCGACGCCAGACCCGCGTCGGCCGCGAGGAGGCCGTTGCAGCCCAGAAAATTCAGGTCGCCGTCTTTCCACCAGACCCGCACGGGAATTGCGTCCAGCACCGTACGGAGGATCTGCCGCGATTCGTGCACGGCTTCCTCCGCCTCCACCTGCGCCGTGATGTCGATCGCGGCGCCGATCCATTTCGCGGGCCGGCCGTGCTCGTCAAAAATCAACGTCGCGCGATCGCGCCACACCGAATACGCGCCGTCTTTGCGCCGAAGCCGAAGCTGCACCGCGTACGGCGCGCCCGTCTCGAAGTTCGACTTGGCGGCCTCCAGCACTTTGATCGAGTCGTCGGGGTGGATCAAATCGGACCAGGCTTCCAGCGTACGCGGCGACTCGCCGGCCGGATAACCCAGGGGCGTGTCCGGATCGCCGTGGAACTCGGCGACGCCGGTGTTGAAGTCGCGCACGTAAATCACCGCGCTGGCGGCCTGCATCGCGGTCAACAATACGTCGCGGCTTTCGCGCGCGACGCGCAATTCTTCGCACGCGGCGTCGAGCCGCTGCAACAGGTCGCCGGCTAACTGGTGCGCTTCGCCAGACCCGCCGTGGCGTTCGCCAAGCGCCTCGACGCGCGCGCGAAGCTCTTCGACATCGGCATCGAACAAGTTGGGGGCTTTCATGCGGCGCAAACTACCATATTTAGCGGCGCGCCGTCACGGTGTCTTTTCCAGCCCGGCGCCGCCTTCGAGGTCGTGCGGCCGGCGGCGGCTCCGGATTCTGGAAGACCCAAGAACGGCCGCATTTTCCGCTTGCAAACCCTCGCATTTTCAGGTATGCAGATTCCCAGTGGGAAAAAGCGTCTTCCGGATTCGACAACTGAGAAAATAACGACCTGGAAAGGAAGACACGTATGGCAGCTTTGCCTGCGCCGCGGCGATTCACTGTGTCCAAAGAAGGTGTAATCGCCGATTCGAAAACGGGGCTGGAGTGGCTCGTCGGGCCGGACGCCGACACCAACTTCGCCAAAGCGGAGACGTGGGTGAAAAACTGCACGGTCGCCGGCGGCAATTGGCGAATGCCCACCAAGGCGGAACTCGCGACCGTGCACGAGAAGGGTTCGGGGCCGCGCAACATGCCCCCGGTCTTTCGCACCCAAGGCTGGTGGGCGTGGTCAGCGGACAAGATGGGGTCGTCCGCCTCGTGGTACTTCGACTTCCAGACCGGCGCCGACCGTTGGTACTACCGCATTTTGTCGCGCGGCGGTCGGGCTTTTGCCGTCCGTTCCGGGAAATAACCGCCCAGGGCCCGCTGCTCGCTGCTTGCTGTTCGCTGTTCGCTGTTCACTGATCGAGCACTTCGCGAACTTTGCTCGCCAGCGCCGCGATCGTGAACGGTTTCGAAATGAACTGCGTTTCTTGGTCCAGCACGCCGTGATGCACGATGGCGTTGTCGGTATAACCGGACATATAGAGCACCTTCGTTTCGGGGCGGAGCCCCGCCAGCCGTTCGGCGAGCTGCCGGCCGCTCATCTGCGGCATGACCACATCGGTGAGCATCAGGTGGATCGGCCCCGGGTGCTGTTCGCAGGTCAACAGCGCCTCGCCGGCGTTCGCGCAGGCCAATACCGTATATCCGGCCGACTTGAGGACCTGCTCGACGAGGCCGCGGACCATCGCCTCGTCTTCGACAATGAGGATCGTCTCCGTTCCCGCAGCCGTGGCGACCGGCGCCTTCCGGAGCGGCATGGCCTCCGCGACCGAGGCGTCGACCGGCAAGTAAATTTTGAATGACGTGCCGTGTCCGAGTTCGCTATAGACCCAGATGTTGCCGCCGCTTTGTTTGACGATGCCGTACACCGTCGCGAGGCCCAGTCCGGTGCCCTTGCCTTTTTCCTTCGTCGTGAAGAACGGCTCGAAAATCCGCGCCTTCGTCTGCTCGTTCATGCCGCAGCCCGTGTCGGTCACCGCCAGCAGGACATAACGGCCTGGCGCAACCGCGACGTGCTCGGCCGCGTATTGTTCGTCCAACTCGACGTTGGCGGTCTCGATCGTCAGTCGGCCCCCTTTCGGCATCGCGTCGCGCCCGTTTACCGCGAGGTTCATCAGGATCTGCTCGATCTGCCCCGGATCGGCCTTGACCTTGCCGAGATCCGCGGCGCACGCCGTCACGATGTCGATGTCTTCGCCGATCAGCCGGCGCAGCATTTTTTCCATGTCGGCAATCGTCTTGTTGATGTCGAGCACGACCGGTTGCAGCACCTGTTTGCGGCTGAAGGCGAGAAGCTGGCGCGTCAGGCCCGCGGCCCGTTGGCCCGTTTCCAGGATTTGTTTCAGGTTCTTATAAAGCGGATCCTCGCTGCGGAGTTTGTCGAGAGAAAGCTCGGCGTAGTTGTTCATGACCTGCAGCAGGTTGTTGAAATCGTGCGCGACGCCGCCGGCCAACCGGCCGATCGTCTCCATTTTTTGCGCCTGGACGAGTTGCGCCTCGAGCTTTTTCTTTTCGTTTTCCCGCTCGATTTCCCCCGTGATGTCTTTGACGACGTGAACGAGGCCCTCCAAGCGATTGTCTTTCCCAAAGATGGGCCAGGCGTCCAGCTCCAGGCGCCGGCCGCCGCTCGAGAACGCGCCTTTCTGCGGCAGCTTGGTTTTCATGGCGTGAATGCACGGACACTCCGGGATGGGCGCGTTTGTTCCATGCACCAATTCGAAACACCTTCGGCCGATGATCGCCTCGCGCGGCAAGCCGAGCGCGGTCGCGCCGGTCTTGTTGATTTCAACGAATTCGTGGTCGACGGAAAGAATGCAGACGATGTCCGAGATGGCGTCGAACGTGCCTTGCCACCTGGCGGCGGAAAGACGGACCGCTTCCTCGGCCCGCTTGCGCTCGGTGATGTCCTGATTCACCCCGAAGGTCCTGACCGTTCTGCCTTGGCCGTCCTTGACGATGAAAAATCGAACGACAATATCGCCCACCGTTCCGTCGCCAAAGATGACCCGGTGCTCGATTTGTCGGCTGAAGTGGGGGTCGGTCGTCGCGATGGACTTCCGAACTTCTTCGCCGACGACAAACGCGTCGTCGGGATGAACGAAGCGCCGGGCGTACTCGGCCGACGACATCGTATATCCGCCGGCATGCTCCGCCGTGGTGCGGAAAAGTTTGTAAAAATGGTCGTTGAACGTGAATACGTCGTTGGCCACGTCGTACTCCCAATGACCGAGATGCGCAATTTCCAAGGCATTGGAAAGCTGTTGTTCGTTCTTTCGCAGCGCTTCGTCAACGCGTTTTCGCTCGGTGATGTCGCGCGCGACCGCGGCGGTGGCGACCACTTCGCCATCGATAAAAATGGGGGAACTGCTCAATTCGCCGAAAACTTCGGCGCCGTCCTTCGCCAGGAACACGTATTCGACGGCGGAAATTGTCTCGCCGGAAATAACCCTGGTTGCGTTGGCGACGGCGCGGGCCAAACATTCCGGCGCCAGCAGATTCATCTCCCGAAACGACCGGCCGAGCAACTCCTCCGGTCGGTAGCCCAACATTTTCTCGACCGACGGCGAGACGCTGAGAAAGAACCCGTTTCGATCCAAGGAAAAGATCACGTCATGGATGCTGGCAAAATGAAGGCGGTACGTGGCCTCGCTCTTTCGCAGCGCTTCCTCGGCCCGCTTGCGCTCCGTAATGTCGCGCTCGACGGAAATGGAGAAATTTTTGCCGTCGACCATCCACTCCATCAGCGAACATTCGAATTCCCGGACGGCGCCGTCCTTGCAGCGATGTCGCACCTCAAAGGCGGCGACGCCGCCGACGGCGGCGCTCCGCGCTTGCGCGGTCGTCTTCCGCACCGCCTCGGGATCGACCTCCAACAGGGAAACCGGCCGGTCGATCACTTCCTCCGGCTGATATCCCAGCACCCGCGCGATGGCGCGATTGACGTCGCGAATGATGGGCGCGCCGTCCGGTTGGAGTTCGAGGAGAAGAATGACGTCCGCCGCTTGTTCGAACAACGTCCGGAAGCGCCCCTCGCTCTCCCGCAAGGCCAGTTCCGCCCGCCCGCGCTCGATGATGCCGGCCAAGGCGCCGGCGATGACCTGCAAGAACCGGTCGTCGCGCTTGCGATACGCGCTGCCTTCACGGATATAAATGGTGACCACGCCCAGGGTTTTGCCGGCCGAGACGATCGGCACGCAGTAATTGCCGTGGGGTCGCGGGCCGCCGAAGCCGATTTCGTAGCGATCGTCGAGCCGATCGGCGAATTGGGTCAGTTGCGTCACGGCAGCGCGACCGCAGAGGCACCGGCCGAAGGGGATGTGGGCGCAGCTTTTCGCCACTGCCTCCGTCAGATTCGCGTGCGCTTTCATGACCAGGGTGTCGGGCTCTTCCGCCAGGAAAATGGCGCCGCGCGCTTCGAAGGCGAGCCAGCGGATCGAGAGGATTTGCTCCAAGGCGAACGTGAGAATTTTTTCGAGCGATGCCGTCTTCAGGGAGTATTGCAGGAGCGAAAAGATCGCCTTTTGGGTTTCGTAAACCTGGCGTCGCTCTTCGTCGTTCCACTGCATTTCCGATTCGCGCACAAGCGTTTCGGCATCCGGCTCGTCCGGCAACGAGACTGGAATTTTCGGTTCTTGCTGGAACTTCTTTTCGGCTTTGCCGTGCGGACGGACGGATTGCGCTGGGAGGCGCTTGCCCTTTGTCATGTCGCGCGACTCCTGGCCGACCGTAACTTGCAACGATCGCCGTAGACCGCTCAAAAGAAGCGGTTGTTGGACTCATAGATACGCGGCGCGGTCGTGGTTGTCAAACGGCGGTTGCCTTCGACGAGCGTTTGACCGCCGGCGCAAATGTGCGTTATGCTGCGTCCCGGGAGTGACATTACCATTAAAAAATAAGAGATTTTCGCTTCGTCTGCGGTCTTGGGCGCGTTGCGGCGGCCCCCGACGAAGCGAAACCGGCGCCCGTTTTTTGTAGAAAAACAACGTGGGGGGCCGGCCGCATCCGGGGTTCCCAGGCCCGGCGGCGGCGCGGCGCGCAACGCGGGGATAACATCATGTTCGGGCGGCGAAAGTATCTTCGGGGGCTCGTTATTTTTCTGTGGGCGATGTGCGGTTGGCTCGCGGCGACGCCAGCGGTCGCCGATCCGACGACGCCGGCGGCCCTCTCCACGACATCCCAAGAGCCGAAAACACCAACTTCGGCGACCGCTTTCAAATTGCCGGGGCCGCAAGGCGCCGTCGCTGCCGAGACGTCGCCGGCCGTTGAGCCCTCCCCGGATGATGCGACGCCCGCCGTCTCGCGGGCGTGGAACGCCGATGCGTCCCGTCGCGCGGCGCCGGTCAGCGCGAAGTCGCCCGCGTCCGCCGGCGAATACGTGCAGGACGTCGAATTGGGGATGATCGTGCCGCTGTGGAGCGCGATCCCCTTTCTCGGCCTGGTGCTCTCGCTGGCGCTGGTCCCGGCGCTTTCGCGTGAATTCTGGCGGCGCCAGCACCGGAAATTCGTCGCCTTCTGGGCCCTCGCCTTTGTCGTGCCGTTCACGATCGCGTTCGGCGAATTGGCGTGGCGCGAGATTGCCAACATCCTGCTGTTCACGTATTTGCCGTTCATCGTTTTCCTTGGGAGCCTGTACGCCGTCGCCGGCGGGTTGATCGTTCGCGGCGCGTGGCGCGGCAGACCGTGGTCGAACGCGCTGCTGCTGCTGCTCGGCGCGGCCCTGGCCCCCGTCATCGGGGCCGCCGGCGCGGCGATGCTGCTGATCCGGCCCTTCTTGCGGGCGAACGCGCACCGTCAACGCAAAACGCACCTGATCGTGTTTTTCATCTTTTTGGTCGGGAACATCGGCGCGTCGCCCCTGGGCAGCGGGCCGTTGCTGATCGGGTATCTGGCCGGCGTGCCGTTCTGGTGGTCGTTGGCGTTGTTGCCGCAGTGTTTGGCGACGACGGCGATTCTCTTGGCGCTCTTTCTGGCGATCGATATGCGGTTGGCCGCCCGCGAAAAAGCCGACCCGCCGGCCGCCGAACCGCTCCGCATTCACGGCTGGTTCCATCTGTTGTTTTTCGCGGGGATCGTCGCGGCGCTGATTGTGCCCGGCAAGTTGGCGTGGGGTTCGGCGACGATTTTCGGCCTGCGGCTCGCCTGGAGTTCGCTGCTGCGCGACGTACTGATTCTTTTGATGGGCGCCCTCTCGGCGGCGACGACCCCGGCCGCGCAACGCGCCGAGAGCCGTTTCTCGTGGGAGCCGTTGACGCGGACGGCGATTCTCTTCGCCGGCATTTTCGTGACGATCATCCCCGGCCTCGCCATCCTGCGCGCGGGCGAGGACGGCGCGCTCGGCGATCTGATGGTCCGCGTTTGCGAACCGTGGCATTATTTCGTGCTCGCCGGCGGACTGGCGGCTTTCCTCAACAACGTGCCCGCCTATCTGGCGCTGTTGACCTCGCAGCTCAGCGTCTTTTATCCGACGCTCCAGCAAAACGAGGCCGTGGCGCGGCTGCTCACCGACCACCGGATCTATCTCGTGGCGGTGGCTGCCGGCTCGACGATCCTGGGGGCGCTGACGTATGTCGGCAACGCGCCGACGTATCTCATTCACGCCATCGCCGAAGAGAACGGCGTTAAGATGCCCAGTTTCCTCGGCTACCTCTTTCTTTGGTCCGCGCCGATTCTGCTGCCGATTTTCGCATTTTTGACGTGGGCGTTTTATCTGCGATAGTGTGTCGCCGCGGCCGCGGCCCCGCGCCGCACATCGGAAAGCATCCCGCGGCGGCGCAAAAAAGGCGGCCGACAAAACGCCAAAAATATGCTAATGATGCGCCCCGAAAAATCGTGAGGGAACGCATCATGATCGTCGCCATCACCGGCGCCAGCGGCCACGTCGGCGCCAATCTAGTCCGGCGGTTGCTTGCCGACGGCCACACGTGCCGCGTGCTGGTCCGGCGCGACGAGCGGGCGTTGGCCGGGTTGAATATCGAAAGATTCGCCGGCGATGTGCTCGACCCGTCGTCGCTGGCCGCGGCATTTTCCGGCGCGGAGCGCGTTTTTCATCTCGCGGCGTTGATTTCCGTGGTCGGCGATCCGGACGGCGCGGTCGCGCGGACCAACGTCGTCGGGCCGCGCAATGTCGTCGCCGCCTGCCGGCAGGCCGGCGTGCGCCGCTTGGTGCACTTCAGTTCGATCCACGCGTACTCGCAGTCGCCGCTGGACCAGATTCTCGACGAGACCCGGCCGCACGTCGACGCCGCCCGCGCCTACGCCTACGACGGCAGCAAGGCGGCCGGCGAACGCGAAGTGCTGGCCGGCGTCGCGCAAGGGCTCGACGCGGTGATCGTCAATCCGACGGCCGTGCTTGGACCGCAAGACTTCAAGCCGTCGCGAATGGGGCAAATCCTGCTCGATCTATACCATCGGCGGCTGCCGGCCCTGGTCCACGGCGGCTTCGATTGGGTCGACGCGCGCGACGTGGCCGACGGCGCCTGGCGAGCGGCGGAACGGGGCCGGACGGGCGAGAAATATCTGCTCGGCGGCCATTGGGCTTCGGTCCGCGAATTGGCGACGCTGGCGCAAGACGTCACGGGCGTGCCGGCCCCGCGGTTCGATACGCCGATGCCGCTGGCGCGGCTGGCCGCCCCGTTCGCGTTCGCCTTTTCGCGCTGGACCGGCCGCACGGCGCTGTTCACGCCGGAATCGCTCGGGGCGCTGCGGGCCAACCGCCGCATCAGCCACGACAAAGCGACGCGCGAACTCGGCTATGCGCCGCGTCCGCTGGCCGAGACGGTGCGCGACGCCTATGCCTGGTTTCGCGCGGCCGGCCTGCTGGAAGCCAAATGACCGAACCGCGCTTTTATCACATGCTCGTCGCCGTTTGGTATGTCCTCTCGGCTATCGTGTTTCTCTATTTGATGTTCGTCCCTGCGCCGTACGGCCGCCACGGTCGCGCCGGCTGGGGGCCGACGCTCGGCGCGCGCCGCGGCTGGGTCTTGATGGAGTTTCCCGCGGTCGCCGCGTTTGCGCTTTTTTTTCTATTGGGTTGGCGCACGGTTGGGCTGGCGACGTTCGTCTTCTTCGCGATGTGGATGACGCATTACGTGTACCGCACGTTCGTTTTTCCGTTTCGGCTTAGTCCGGGCGGGCGGCCCGTGCCGCTGGCCGTTGTCGCGATGGGATTTTTTTTCAATATCGTCAATTGCTATCTCAACGGCCGTTGGCTGTTTTCCCTGGCGCCGCACTACGCCCTGACCTGGCTCGTCGGCCCGCGTTTCTTGCTCGGCGCCGCGTTGTTTTTCGCCGGCTTCGCGATTCACCGCCGCGCCGACGCGATGCTGATCGCCCTGCGTGCGAACGGCCAAACCGGCTACCAGATTCCGCGCGGCTTTTTGTACGAGCGCATTTCCTGCCCCAATTATTTCGGCGAAATGCTCGAATGGCTCGGCTGGGCGGTCGCGACCTGGTCGCCGGGCGCACTCGCGTTTTTTGTCTGGACCGTCGCGAATCTGCTGCCCCGCGCCTTGACCCACCACCGCTGGTATAGACAAACCTTCGCCGAATACCCGCCCGAACGAAAAGCGGTCGTGCCCTATCTTTTGTAGTGCGGAATTACCCGGCCCTGAGCGCCGCCAACAACTGCCCATGTATCGCCGGGTTCGCCGCGACGATCAGCGGATGCTCGAGATCGACCGGGCCGCCGGCGAGGTCGGTGACGAGGCCTCCCGCTTCGCGGCAGATGGCGATGCCGGCGGCGACGTCCCACGGCGAGAGGTGCATTTCCCAGTAGCCGTCCCAGCGGCCGGCCGCCGTCCAGCACAAATCGAGCGAGGCGACGCCGACGCGGCGCACGCCCTGCACGGCCATCAGCACGCGGTTGTGTTCGGCGAGGTTGTTGTTCGCCAGCGTGCGGCGGGCGTAGGGAAAGCCGGTGGCGACCAGCGCGTCGGCCAGACGCGCGGTGCGGCTGACCGCGATGGGCGCGCCGTTGAGCGTGGCGCCGCCGCCTTTGGCCGCGACGAAGGTTTGCTTCAACGCCGGCGCGTGCACCACGCCGAGAACGGGCTCGCCGTCGACTGCCAGGCCGATGCTGACGGCGAAGGCCCAGAAGTTGTGTGCGTAGTTGTTGGTGCCGTCGAGCGGATCGACGTACCAACGGCGCGCGCCGCCCGCGACGAAAGCGCCTTCTTCCGCAACCACCGCGTCGCCCGGCCGCGCGGCGCTCAGGCGCTTGACGATCAGATCTTCGGATGCGCGATCGGCGTCGGTGACGAGATTGAATTCGCCTTTGCTCGAAATTTCCGCCTTGCCGTAATACGACATGAGCAACTCGCCGGCTTCGCGGGCCACATCGAGCGCCAACGCCAGATCCGAATCGGCCATTTTGCGGCTCCTCGTTTGGTGCGGCGGAAACATAGCCCATGCCGACGGTGATGGCCAGAGACGGAGAATATTGGGACCGCGAATGAACGGCAGTTTCACGCGAAGAAAATTTCGGAAACTCACGCGGAGTCGCGGAGAGCGCAGAGAAGACAAGGCTTCTAGAGTCTTGAACTCCGCGACCTCCGCACCTCCGCGTGAGATCTTATCCTCGACCATTACGCGCTTGCGATGGCGGAGGCGATGCACAAGAATAATTTTTTGCGCCATCAAAGGAGATCGCCCGGTGCCCGATCCCGAATCCCGAATCCCGAACCCCGAATCCCGGAACCCGGAACCCGGAACCCGGAACCCGGAACCCGAGCCCCGAGTCCCGAATCCCGAATCCCGCTTCCCGGTCCGCGCCTTCCTGCTCGCTTTCGCCTTGCTGCTCGCCGCCGGCTGGTTCTTCACGTCAGCGCACCCGGTGGACGACGCCTACATCACCTTCCGTTACGCAGAGAACCTGATGCACGGCCGCGGCCTGGTTTTCAATGCAGGCGAACGGATCGAGGGCTGCACCAGTTTCGGCTGGCTGCTCGTCGCCGCGCCGCTGACCCTGTTCGGCAAAGTCTTGACGCCGCGGCTGGCGACGCTGCTCGATCTGCTGGCCTGGGCGGGCGTGATCGCGTTGATCTGGCGGCGAATTCGCGACGAGATCGGCGACGCCCGGCCCGGGGCGCTCGAATGGTTCGTCATTCTCAACCTCACGCTCTGCCTGCCGGCGGTCATGTGGTCGTGGTCGGGCATGGAAACCGCGCCGTTTGCGCTGGCGTGGGTCGCGGCCTGGTCGGCGCACCTGACCGAGCACAAGAAATCATGCTTGCCGTGGCGCTCGGGCCTGCTGACGTTTGCGGCCGGTCTGCTGCATCCGGAGGGCGCGCTGATCGGCGTCGCGCTCGGGCTCGGCTGGCTCTTGCCGTGGCGCGAGCGGCGCCTGCGGCAGGGCGCGGCGTACCTCGCGATCGGCTGGGGGCTTTTCGGCGTTTATTGGCTCTGGCGCTGGCGTTATTTTGGCGAGTTCATGCCGAACACCTTCCACGTGAAGGTCGGCGGCGGCGGCGCGTCGCTGCTCCGCGAGGGGCTGCGGTACGTCGGCCTCGGCGCGCTGTCGAGCGTGACGCCGCTGGCGATGGTGGTCGCCGCAATCGTACGGCGCAAAACCTGGCGCGAGCAGCCGCGGTGGCTCTGGACCGCGCTCGGCCTCATTGCCGTGTTGGCAATCTATCTCGTGCGCGTCGGCGGCGACTATTTCCCGTTCCAGCGTTTTCTGCTGCCCGCGCTGCCATTTTGCGCGCTGGCCCTGTGGCGTTTCTGGCGCAACGGCCAGCCGCCGGCGGCGCGTCCATTCGGTTGGCTTATTGGCGCCGCGGCGACGGTCGCGCTCATGCTCTGGTCGTGTTTCGTGCCGAGCATGCAAATCGTCTGGCAGCGGATTTTCCAGGCCGTGGTGCCGCAGTTTGCCGAGGCGGGCCAGGCGATCGGCCAGCCCGGCGCGACGCCAGCGAACGCGACAATCGCCACGGTGCCGATCGGCGCCTTCGGCTTCCGGTCCGACCGGCCGATTCTCGACTTGCTGGGCCTGGTCGACGCGCACATCGGCCATTTGCCGATGCCGACCGGCGAGCGCGTCATCGGCCACGAAAAATACGATTATGATTACGTCTTCCGGCGCCGACCGGAGATCATCGTGCAGTTGCCGGCGTTGTTCGCCGACGACCTGAACGGCCTGGAATCGTGGCTGCGCAAGACGACGATCAACCCCTACGAATACGACATCTACAATCATCCGGAATTGCGCGCGAATTACCGGCTCACATATTTCCCGGTGCGCGAGCCGGGGCGCACCGGCGTTTACGCGTTTTTGCGCCAGGATCTGGTTGGCGACCCGGCGTACGAACGCTGGCGCGCCCTGCCGCCGGAAATGGCGGAGTTCCCGTTCGAGAAACACGCGGAATATGTCGCGGACAACCGCCGGCGCTTCGGCAATCGCCGCCTCGGCAACTGGAAATTCGCCGGCCCCGAGAAATGAGATAGCGGCGATCGACCGAGTCACATCTTACTTATTTATCAGGATAGGCGGAATAGGCCGCTCATCTTAAGAGAGGGCTGCGTTGAGGGCATTCCGCATTCCGCATTCCGCACTTTTTCTCAGTGTCTCACGCGGTCGACATCGATGACGCCCTTGGCCTTGCGCATCTCGGCCATCAGCCGATTGAGCTGCGCGATGTCGCGGATTTGCAGCACGAAATTCAGATCGACGGTTTCGTCGTGGCGATGCACCGAATGGATTTCGTCGATGTTGACTTCCATGGCGTTCATGAAGCTGGTAATTTCGGCGAGCAGCCCCTTGCGGTCGTTGACGTGCACGACAATTTCGGTCGACACGACTTTGCCGTCGTTGCCGAGGTCCCATTCGACATCGACGCGGCGCTCCTCGGGCTGGTCGTGGGCGATGGCGCAGTCGGCGGAATGGACCGTAATGCCGCGGCCGCGGGTGACGAAGCCGACGACGGATTCGCCCGGCACCGGGTTGCAGCATTTCGCCATGCGGAAGAGCACGTCGTCGATCCCCTGAATCTTGATGCCGCCGGTTTTTTTGCGCTTCAACGGCCGCAGCAGGCGGTCGATCGCGGTCTCCTGCGGGCCTTCCTCGAGTTTGTCGGGTTCGACCAATTCCGCCAAAATGTATTTGACCGACAGTTTGCCGTACCCGAGGCCGGCCAGCATCGACGGCCCGTCTTTGTAATTGAGCTTGACCCCGACCTTGTCGAGTTCGCCGGATTTCTCGAGTTTGCTCAGGGTCAGCTTGTACTTCGCCAACTCCTTCTCGAGCATCGTGCGGCCGGCGTCGAGGCTGTGCTCGTGCTCTTCGTCCTTGAGGAACGCGCGGATTTTGGCGCGGGCGGTGGCCGTTTTGACGATCTGCAGCCAGTCGCGGCTGGGGCGCTGGTCCTTTTTGGTGGTCACTTCCACGCGGTCGCCGCTCTGCAGTTCGTATTTCAGCGGCACCATCCGGCCGTTGACGCGCGCGCCGGAGCAGGTGTCGCCGATGTGCGTGTGGATGCGATAGGCGAAATCGAGCGGCGTTGCGCCCTTCGGCAGATTGATGACGTCGCCTTTGGGCGTGAACACGTACACCTCTTCCGAGAAGAGATCCATTTTCAGCCCGGAGAGAAACGCCCGCGGGTCGTCGGCCTCTTTGTGCCACTCCATGATCTGCCGCAACCAGTCGAACTGCCGCCCGTCGCGTTCGTTGGACTCGCCCGATTTGTACCGCCAGTGCGCCGCGATGCCGAGCTCGGCGATGCGGTGCATATCCTGCGTGCGCAGTTGCACCTCCATGCGCTCGTTTTTCGGTCCGATGACCGTCGTGTGCAGGCTCTGGTACATGTTCGCCTTGGGCAACGCGATGTAATCCTTGAACCGCCCCGGCACCGGCCGCCACATCGAATGAATCAGGCCGAGCACTTCGTAACATTCGGCCACCGACGAGAGGATGATCCGGAAGGCGATGACATCCATCACCTCTTCGAAGCTGAGGTTCTGCGCCTGCATCTTCTTGTAGATCGAATGCAGGCCCTTCATCCGGCCGGCAATCTCCGACTGAATATTGTGCTCGGTCAGCAGGTTGCGCAGGACGGCGATCACCTCTTCGACGTACGATTCGCGCGCCCGGCGACCCTTCGTCAATTTCATGATCAGGTTGTAGTACGCCTCGGGATTCAAAAAGCGGAACGACAGGTCTTCCAGCGCCGCTTTGATCCACTGGACGCCGAGCCGGTGCGCGAGCGGAACGTAGATGTCCATCGTCTCCATGGCGATGCGCCCGCGTTTTTCGCGCGGCACGAACTCCAGCGTGTACATGTTGTGCAAGCGGTCGGCCAGCTTGACCAGCAGCACGCGGATGTCCTTCGCGGTGGCCAGCAGGATCTTCTTGAAGTTCTCCGCCTGGCGGTGCTCCTGGCTGTGGAACTTCATTTGCGAGATTTTCGATACGCCGTCGACGAGGTTGGCGATGTCTTCGCCGAAAAGGTTGGAGATCAGATTGAGATCGACGCTCGGGCAGTCTTCGAGGGTGTCATGCAGCAGGCCCGTGGCGATCGTGCCTTCGTCCATCCGCATCTGCGCCAAAATATAGGCGACATTGATCGGGTGGTCGATGTACGGGTGGCCGCTGTAGCGCGCCTGCCCCTCGTGGTGGTGCATGGCGAAGACATACGCCCGCCGAATCAGCTCCACGTCGGGTTCGCCGAGATATTTCCGCACCTCGCGGATGATGTCGTCCGGCCTAACTTTTCTCGGCAGGAGCGAATCGAGCGATTGCATCGTGCATTTTCTCTCGCCGCTGGCGCGCGGCGCGAACAATGGACTCCAGCGAGCAGGCGGCGTCCTCTAACTCGTCGTTGACGATAATATAATCATATCGACGCGCGAACTCCGCCTCGCGGCGGGCGTTGGCCAGCCGGCGGGCGATGGCCTCCGGCGCATCGACGCCGCGGCCACGCAGGCGGCGTTCCTGTTCCTCGCGGCTCGGCGGCAACACGAAAACGAGCACGGCGTCGGGGTGCTGCTCCTTGACCTGCATGCCGCCCTGCCCCTCGATGTCGAGAAACAGATCGGCCCCTTCGGCCGCCGCCGCGGCGATTTGCGCATTGCTCGTGCCGTAGCGCCGGCCCTGGTATTCCGCCCACTCGGCCAGTTCGCCCGCGGCGATCATCCGGTCGAACTCCGCGTCGTCGACGAAGTGGTAGTCGACGCCGTTTTGCTCGGCGCCGCGCGGCGGCCGGGTCGTGTGACTGACGGAAAAACGCGCGGCCGGCAGGCGCTTCAGCACCAGCCGGGTCAGGGTGGTCTTGCCGGTTCCGCTCGGCGCGGAGACGACGATCAGGCTGCCGCCGCCGCGTGCGTCATTCGACATTCTGCACTTGCTCCCGAATCTTTTCGATTTCGACTTTCAAGTCCAGCGCCGCCCCGGAAAACGGCAGACCTTGCAGCTTGTTGCCCAGGGTCGTGATCTCGCGGTGCATTTCCTGCGCGAGGAAATCGAGCCGGCGGCCGACCGATTCCCCCGCGTCCAGCAGCGTTGCGAATTGATCGAAATGGCTGACCAGCCGCACCAGTTCCTCGTTGACGTCCAGCCGCGTCAGCCACAGCGCGGTCTCTTGGTGCAGCCGCGTCGCGTCGAGTTTGACTTCGGCCGCCAGTTGCACGGCGCGCTCGCGCAAGCGGTTCATGATTTCCCCTTGCGCCTGCGGCGCCGTCGCGGCCAACTGGTCGCGCAACACGCGCATCCGCGCCAGACCGTCGGCGAGGTCGCGACGCAACGAGGCGCCTTCGCGGGTTTTCATCTGCAAGGCGTTGTCCGTCGCGCGGGCGAAGGCGTCGCGCAGCGCCGGCCGCGCGATCTCGAAATCGTCGACATCCTCGCGCAACTCGAAGACGCCCGGCAGGCGGGAAATCGTATCCAGCGACGGCTTCTGCTCGAGCTTCAGCCGCGCCGC
>Ga0181520_10004688_pt1 | contig 22643 bp, 23 predicted proteins | sample PEATcosm2014_Bin_29_FD_132451 | JGI IMG/M metagenome (GOLD analysis project Ga0181520, IMG submission 132451) | Peatland microbial communities from MTU Mesocosm Facility, Houghton, MI, USA - PEATcosm2014_Bin02_30_metaG | ecosystem: Environmental > Terrestrial > Soil > Wetlands > Peat | place...
CTTATAGCCGATGTTATCATATGCTCCGTTTCCATCCGCCTGCCAGAAATCCAGAAGGGCTCCTGGTTCGGGATTGTCGCTCATGGTTAAGACGTGACCTGTTAGGTTGAGCCTGTTGCCTGGGATGCCCGGCTCTAAGAGCGATTTTCTTTCTGGGGAGCCGGGTTTGAAGTAAGGACCTTCGATGACCGCGGTGGTGGGTTCAGGATCGCTGTCCTCATTCACACCGACCTCATCTGGAAGGTTTACGCCGACTTCGGAGTCCGAAATCAAAGGGTATGACAGGGATTCCTGATTCGATGTTGTTATAGCTGGGCTGGACCTGATACTTATAGTTGAGATATCTGTGGCTGTGGTATCTGTTGTAGAGAGTCCTATAGTTGAGATTGCTAGGAGTAGAATGGATACTGATAATACAATTTTGGTGAGTTTCATTACCCTTCAGGATAAACCTTATACTACTAATAATATATTCTGCCTAGGATATACAAAATTGCCTATAGGTGGTTTAAAAGCTTAAGCTTATTAACATAGCGCCATCCCTCTCCTGATGCTGAAGATTCACTCTAATCCCAAAGGGACGTCGATAGAGGCCTTCGATCAAATTCGCGCCTCAGTTCTCGCCGACCGCTCTCAGTTCTGGAAGGATCTGAGTATGCCGTTCTACGGTTATAGCCGGTCTGGAGCGAAGATCTCCGAAGGCGTACGTGATTCTTTCTGGCGTCAAGGGATGATGGCCGGGTTGCCTGCACCCTACTTCTGCATCAAGGTCTTCTCAGAGACGGGTTTTACCGATGACCTCAAGAAGATCGATGTCCCGGCCATCATCCTCCACGGCGATGACGATCAGATAGTAGCCGATAGGAGCATCGGCTCTGAAATCGTCCAAGATCGTCAAGGATGCTACGCTGAAGGTCTATAAGGGAGCGCGCCGCACGGCATGGCCACGACCCATAAGGATCAGGTAAATGCAGATCTGATCGCTTTCATCAAAGCTGGATGGTGGTAAACAGGTGAACGAACTTCTAGGTGGTGAGGGATATGAGCGGTAGAAGACCAGATACCCGGCAATCGGGCAATGTAATCTCTCCTGAGCTGATAGTTTCGCAGACCTCAGAGGTTGATGGCAGCAAGCTTCAATACCTGGCGGCGGGCCACGTCCCGCTGTAATTCTCCCTCACGGATACACGCAAACGTCGCATATGGGGAGGCCGACCATCCCCATTCCGGCTGATGGATTGGGCATGAAGACGGCTGCTATCTGGGTCCATGCTCTTGCAAGATCGCTGGGCATTCAGAAGGCGCGTATCGTAGGTCACGACATCGGACTTATGGTGGCATATGCCTATGCGGCACAGTTTCCTGAGGAAACGGAGAAGCTGGCGGTAGATGGGTGCCTTCCTCCCGGGCATCTGGCACTTTCGTTTCAACGGCAAAACGCCGGAGGCGCTCGTTCTTGGACGGGAGAGGGCTTATTTTGAGCACCCATGGAACGGTTCTGCCACTGACCAGACGCGCTCCATCCCAGATGTTGATCGCGAAACTTACACAGCAGCCTATGCCCGCCCGGAACGTATGCATGCAGACTGGGGGTAATACGTTTCATTCCCACAGGCGGCCAAAAATTTCGCACAGCTCTCAAAGACCAAACTATCCATGCCGACGCTTGCCATCGGCAGTGATAAGGCAAATGGAAATTTGCTGGGGAACGGCAAATGAAGCTTGTTGCTTAAAATGTAACCACCGTGGTCCTAAAAAACACAGAATATTGGCTGATGGAGGAAAATCCAAAAGAGACGATTGATGCCCGGATGAACATTCTCTGAGATACTGAGTGTTCTTAGATATGGCTGGATGTGCCGTAACCATCTAAGCACAATTACATGACTTGCTATTGACTTAAATGACGCCTTTAGTGCTAGGCACACCAGATCCATCTCTGGATACAGCCTCCCTCACCGCTAGCCCCAGGGCCTTAAACACGCTCTCAACCATGTGATGATCATTCTCGCCGTAGAACTTAACATGGAGTGTAAGCTTACCGCCGACCGAGAGCGATTCAAGGAAAACCTTTACCCTCTGAGCCTCTAGGTCGCCGATGAGATCGCCAAACAATTCTCCTTTGAAGACCAGATAAGACCTGCCGCTGAAGTCCAGGGAGACCTGGGCCAAAGCCTCATCCATGGGCACCGAGGCAAAGCCGTACCTTCGAATACCGCTACGATCCCCCAGGGCGCCACCCATGGCCATTCCAAGGGCCTTCCCCAAAGCTATAGTTCCCCAGTAAGATCCGGGAGCCTCAGCTTCGAGATCCAGCTGTCCTGTCCTGGAAAAGGCATGGAGCATGTGATCCAGGAAGCCCGACCCTGAGGATAGATCGATATTCCCAGTTCCATCCAGATCCACACCTGCTACAGCCTTCGCACTTTCAACATCTGCATCAGCCCTGCCTTTTCTCATTTATAGCTCCTTCAGGACTTTTAGAGCTTCCTTGAAGTTCAGCTTTCCGGTGTATATGGCAGTCCCCACCACGGCTCCTCCAGCGCCTATGTCTCTCAAGCCTAGGATATCCTTGATGGTAGTGACGCCGCCTGCCACGATCACCGGTATTCCCACGGAATCTATGAGATGCTTGGCAGGCGATAGGTCAACCCCACGCTGCTGTCCCTCAATATCGATGTTGGTGAAGAGAATCGCCCCTGCCCTCAGGCGTTCGAAGAGCTGACCAAGTTCCACGGCTTTCTTGTCCAAGGTCCTTTGCCAGCCCTCGGTGGTGACGGCTCCGCGCTTCACATCCAGGGCAACCATGATTCTTTCAGGGCCGTACTGCTTGGACAGATCTTTGATCATCTCAGGGTCCTTCAGGGCTGCGGTGCCTATCATCACCCTGTTCACGCCCAGGCCCAGGATCTCTTCAACGTCGGATCGGGTCCTGATGCCTCCACCCACCTGGGTGAAGAGCTTTAGCTCCCTGACTATATCTCTCATTACGGGCGCATTGATTCGATTTCCCTGGATGGCACCGTCCAGATCTATTATGTGAAGAACGTCGGTTCCCTCGTCGATCCAGTGCCTTGCCTGAGTCAGGGGATCATCCAGGGATACAACCTCGGTGCCCGGGACGCCGCCGACGAGCTGAACGCACTTGCCGCCGCGAAGGTCCACGGCAGGGAAGAGATAGAAGGTCATGGCCTCGATTCTATCAGGCGATCTACTTTAAAGATGTCGGGCAAGGGCCGTATCTCTTCGGGAGATTTGATAGATCTTGATGGTTATCCTCGATATAACATAAGGGTGACTACTGTAGGTGAGATGCTCCTGGGTCACCATTCTCCAAAAGTCCGCCAGGCTGGACGGCCTCAGGCTTCATAGAGCTCTTCCCATAGGGGGTGCGTCTAACATACTAAGGTCAATTTAGTATTAATTTAAAAAGAATCAAGGAATAATTTATATTTTGGATGTTAAAGCGCTGGGATACTAGAGTTTACGATATCGATCGCCTTTTAAAAGTATATGATTCACTATCGCTAAATCTAGATCCGATGGATATACCTAGGCCCAAATTTTACGATCTAGATGTGATAATAAAAGTGCTTATTATAAAAACGTTTGAAGGTCTTTCTTTAAGATCGGCTGAACTAAGAACCCAGGAGGTATTATGTGTAACGCTAGATCATGCGGTTTTACATTTTTGGGAAAAAGAATTATCTAACCATATCGAAGAGATTCTAAATAGAGTTCTCGGACCATCAAGAGCACCCCTTTTGGCTCACTGCTAGGACAACTAAGGCTCGATATTTCTACCTTGCTATCTTTCGGTTCTCGAAACATATTATTTTGGTCGTCCCACCTCTTAATCAAATGCGAAAGACCATCAGCTGCATGCGAAATAGATAAAGGTATAGAGATTAAATAGGTATGGAGATTAAACAGGCGGCATGAGAGGCGGTCTAAAAACCCCTTTCTCGGTGATCAAAGCCGAGACCAGTTCCAAGGGCATCACATCAAAGGCCGGGTTGCAAATCTCCACACCCTCAGGCGCAAGCCTGCACCCTCCCAGGGATTGAAGCTCCCTGGGGCTCCTCTCTTCAACCTCGATATCCTCGGATGAGTGCCGGAGGTCAAAGGTGGATAGAGGCGCAGCCACGTAGAAGGGCACCTTGTGGTATTTGGCTACAATGGCGTGATTGTAAGTTCCCACCTTGTTGAAGACCGCATCCCTGGTGATCCTATCAGCCCCGACGATGGCCTTGTCTATCATACCCTTCCTCATGAGGCTTCCTGAGGCGCTCTCGCAGATCAAAGTCACCGGTATTCCATCCTGGGAGAGCTCCCAAGCAGTGAGCCTGGACCCCTGATTCAAAGGCCTGGTCTCGCAGGCATAGACGTGGATCTCCTTGCCTGCCTCCACCGCCGACCGAACGATGCCTAATGCTGTTCCCCATCCCACACACGCTAACCTTCCGGCATTGCAATGGGTCAGGACACGGTCCCCGTTCTCCAGGAGCTTGGCTCCGCTCCTTCCCAGGGCCTTATTTATGGCTATATCCTCTTCGGCGATCCTCTCCGCCTCGGCCAGAGACAACACCCTTATATCCTCGATGTTGTCCTGGGACTCGGCGACCCTCATGACCCTGTCTGTGCCCCAGGAGATGTTGACGGCTGCTGGCCTGGATGCCTTTATCATCTCAGTGGCCATGCCAACTTCAAAAAGTAAGTCCTCGGCATTAGACGCCCTGGAAAGCTGGGCTGCCAGGGCAACGCCGTAAGCTCCAGCAGCGCCCAGGGCAGGAGCACCCCTGATCTTCAGGAATTTTATGGCCTCAATCAGGGATTTGATGTTCTCTATCTTTATGGGCTTATACTCGGAGGGAAGCTTGGTCTGGTCTATCAGCCACAAGCCCTCTTTCCACCAGATGGTCCTGGAGTTCCCGGGGTCGGAAATCACGGTCTTATCACCTTGCTCTGGGAAGGGACTACAGTTTTTCCTATAGTTTTAGTTTCTGCCCTGCTGCCTTTGTCATCTTATTATCGCCTTATTATCTCGACCCGTCCGCCCCTGGCCACGTGAGTCTCATCTACGTTGCAGAAGATGCCGTGCTCCATAACTCCTGGGATGGAGCTTAAAGCAGCGGAAAGACCCTGGGGATTTTCTATAGGACCGAAGTGAGCATCCACCACGAAGTTTCCATTGTCCGTGATCACAGGCCCGTCCTTCATCTTCCCAAGCCTAAGGATCGGCTGTCCACCCATCTCAGCCACCCTCCTGACCACCAGGTTGAAGGCAAAGGACAGGACCTCCAGGGGTACAGGCACCGAGAGCTTCTGGACATACTTGGAGCCATCGGTGACTATCACGAACCTCCTGGCCGAGTGGGAGACCACCTTCTCCCTGGTGTGAGCTGCACCTCCTCCCTTGATGGCCTGGAGGGAAATATCAATCTGATCAGCCCCATCTATGGCCAGGTCAAGGACCGGATGCTGAGATAAGGTTGTGAGCTTGATTCCAGCCTGGATGGCCAGAGCCTCGGACTGATAGGAGGTTGGGACGGCCAGGATATCCAAACCCTCCTTAATCCTCTCCCCAAGCTTCAGTACCGTCCAGGCCACCGTGGAGCCAGTGCCCAGGCCTAGGACCATACCGTCCCTGACCAGGGCTGAGGCTGACTCACCAGCAGCTTTCTTATCCTCTTGATTGGAGCCAGGAGTTCTCATATAGGTTTGCTCCTGACGGTCAGGAAGACGGGGCCTCTCAAGTCCATCTTGTGCTTGTGGCTGGTGATGTACCGCTCCAGGACAGGATCTATCTTGACGTTGATGTCGCCAGGGGCCCTGACGATCCTCACCCTGGCCTCAGACTCCTTTCCTTCTTGGACGGCGGCCTCGACGTCACTGGCAGCGAGGTTGGCGAATGCATCCACGTACCTGATGCCGGTGGATGCGCCGTTCTGGAAGGCATCGTCCCAGCGAGGAGTTTTTGGAATTCCCATGACGTTTTGCTTGTAAACCACGATCTCGTTGAAGGTGGCAGGGCCTGATAGCTTGGTATTCTCCTCGGGCTCGACCACCGATACCGAAACCTTTCTGCCGAAGATCTGGCCCTCCCAGGCCGGAAACTCGCAGGGGGAGGGGGTTTCTCCGTACTTCTCGCATACGTTGACCACAGCTTCAGCGATGTCCCTGCCCTCGGGGGTCCTGGGCACCTTATCTACGTAGATCATCCTGGCCATCTCCTTCTGGTTAAGCTCCCAATTCTCCTGGAACTGGGGGTAGGATAGGGCCCTGAGGTCATTGGAGTTGTGGAGAATCATGGCTATCCTCTCCACGCCCAGGCCTAAGTTCATCACCGGGCAGGGTATATCGTATTGGGCCAGAGCCGTTGGGGAGTAGATGCCAAAGGTTGCCACCTCAACCCATCCGCTGGAGTACTTGGTACCGGATCCCACCATGCCCGGGTGGAAGGCGTAGACCTCGGTCTGGGTGCCCGGAGTGTAGTACTTAGACCTCTTATCGTCGGGGATGAACCTGAAGTTCTGGAAGCCGAATTGGCTTAAGAGGCCCTCTGCCACGACCATGCCATCGTCTACGGAGAGGTTATCATCGGCTATGACACAGGATGCAGAATGGTAGGACATGAGCCTGTCAGCACCTTCGGACTGCTCACGCCTGAAGCACCTATCAACCGAAAATAGCTTTATGGGAAGTTTCTGCTTTTTGCATAGGCTGGATACGGTCAGGAACCAGCCCGAGGTCATGTGGGATCGGAGAGTCCTGGTGGTGGCCTCGGCCTTGAGATTCTTAAACTCGGGAAAAACTCTTTTCAAGAGGGAAGAAACCAGGGCATCGCCTGCACTCAGGGCTTTGGAGATCTCCTGGACCAGGTCGTCTCCCTCAACCGTTCCTTTCTTGTAGCCGTGGAGAATACCGCGCAGGGCCTCGGCCTCCTCTGAAGTTATATTCCTTCCCAAGAGGGAGTTTACCTGGGCGATCCTCTCATCGGACAGGCCTATGTCTGGCCTGGGAAGGCCCGCCAGGTAGAAGCATCTGTCCAGGACCGCCAGGGCCTCGGAGCCAAACTGCTTGTAAACGTCCTGGGCATCGACCATGACCGGGTTCATGGCCTCGGAGAAGCCCAGCCTAATATAAGCTTCCCTAAGCTTCTGTATAGTATCAAAGATGGGGTGAGGCACCCCATAGGAGAGCATACTTCTAGGATAGCGCTCATTTAGAGGCGGCTCTTTGAGGTACTCCCTTCCCTCCTGCCAGGTCTTGTCAAAATCTGCCTTGGCAGCCTCGAGGATCTGGGACGGATTGAATCGCATGGCCTAGACTTTAGAACCTGGTTCTTTAAGCTTATCCTCAAGCGTTCTTAGGGAATCTCCGACCTGAGCCATCTCTATGGCATTGGTGAGATCGCCCCGGGTCCTCTCCAGCATGGACCTAGCCAGGTCGCTCTTCCTGCGCAGGCCATGGGTCAGGGCATCGGGGTAATCGAAGAGCATGAGAAGGTGAAAGATCTCCTCCATGGTGTCCAGGTAGTACTCGCCCTCCTTGGGTTTGCCTTCTCGTATGAGATCCAGGATGTGCCGTCGCAGCTCCCCGGTCACATCCCCCAGGCCCGATAGATAGTTCGCAAGGTCCACGCCTATCTCCTCGGGGGATAAAACCTCGTGCCTGGTGGTTATGGAAAAGACGTTGGTGGCCTCAGCGTACTCCTGCTCGGCGTCATCCACGAAGCCTGCGTACCTGATATCAGGATATTCCTTCAGAATCCCACGGGCCTTGTCCATGTTGATCCTAGCTTCGGCCATGGAATTCTTGGCCTCCTCCAGGTTGCCCTTGTGTACAGCCCTGATAGAAAGGGAGCAGTGGCGGATGGCGGTCCTGGAGAGCGCCAGGGCTTTCTCTCTGGCCCTGTCCTTGGCGTCCATTTTCTCCAGCATTCCACGGGTCCAATCATTCAAAGATTGCATAAAGGTAGATGGCACTCAGAGGTTCATCAACTTTTTGAACCTTTTTAGGGATCTCTCTCCCTCAGCCAGGGACCTGGCCTCGGTGACGAACCTTCCCTGGTAGCCCTGGAAGGCCTTGGCCACTTTGTCCCAGGGCACGGTGCCGTTGCCCACGGGCAGGTGCTCGTCCCTCTCACCGTGGTTGTCGTGGATATGGGCATGCGATACCTTGCCCGCGATCTTGAGGAAATCCTCCACATTCCCATTGGTGTTGGCGTGGCCCACGTCTAAGATGAAGCCCACGTTCTCACGATCCACGGTGTCTATGATGCCCAGCATCTCCTCAGGCCTCCTACCGATCATGGAAGGTATGGATAGCATGTTCTCCACGCAAACCTTTATCCCAAGATCCTCAGCGTGGTCGCAGAGCTCCTGTATGCCCAGAACGTTTTGGGACCAGGCCGCATCAGGCATGAGGGCACCCAGAGGGGATATGTGGCCAGGGTGGACCACGGCCAGGTCGCAGAAATCACCGGCTAGGGTGAGGCAGGTATTCATCTGCCTCACGGTCTCATCCCATATGGGCTGGTTGAGGCTGGCCAGATTCAGGTCCGAGTAGGGCAGGTGGATGGTTATGACCAGGTTGGTGGTCTCGACGATATCCTTAATTTTGGACACGGTCTCTTCGGTGAGCTTCTGCTTTCCCTCATTGACTACTTCCCAGCCGGTGTAGCCCAGTTCTTCGAGCTGATAGGCCCAGTCAAATGGATTGTTTACCATGGCGCTGGAAGAAAAGCTAAACATCTTCATCCCCACTGATCTCGATCTCCCTTATGGGAACACCATTCTCTGTCTCCGGAGCCAACCAATCAATGACCTGATCTCCGCCCGTGATCTGGACGTGGATGGAACCCAGGGGCTCTTCTTCAAAGGGAAAGTTAACCTTTCCGACGTAAGCTGCCTGCTTGTTGAGGCTGAATTGTATGATCGTTCCAACCCTGCCCTCGACCATCACTGCCCTCGCAGTATCCAGTATCATCTGATCCCGCAAAATCTTGTGGAGGTTTCTCAAAGATTCCAGGCCATCGTAGGCCTCTATCCTGTCCCCCCGCATATCCATGGTGAGACCCGGAAAGATCTTCTCTATGGCAGAGACCACCTTGTCAACCTTCTCGGTAGGCCTGACAGGTACGTTAACTGAGACTTCTACCTTAGCCATCGCTTATTACCTCGGCTGGAAATGAGGAGCATATATTTGTTTCATTCGAGAGAGGTTATAAGCTCTTCTCAGCCTCTCTAGGCGAGGCCCAGCTTGAGCCCCGAAACCTTAAAAGATGGATTTAAAGATGGCTAGTCTTATACCGAAGAATTGCCGCAATGCCACCGAAGGCCTGGTAAAGCTGGGCACCCTCCTCGAACTCGGAAGATATTATTTTAACCGTGGCGCCGCTCTCGTCGGCCAGCTTGGAGAGATCACTGACCAGATCGATCTCCTCTGCCACCTGGAGGGGGCTTCCGCACTTGAGGCAGTTGCCCTGAGGCGGAGAATTAGGTGCCAAGGTTTTGTTTTCGCGGAAATCGCATGACCTGTTGCTGCAGGTGATCTCGGCCCTGGTCTTCCTCAGGTCCTCGGAGAGCAGGAGGGTGTCCACCGATCCCAGATCCAGATTATGCCTGACCTCCTTCTCGCCGTAGGCAGCCAGGCCCTTGTCGCTTACAAGCTCCTCCATGAACCGTCTCATGACCAGCTTGTCCTGGGTGATCTCCAAGTCCAAAAGCCTGTCCTGGGCCGCGTCCACCAGCTCAAATAAGCCCGACTCGTCGGTGTAGGAGACGTCCACGGCATCTAAAAGCTTCTTTTGCAGCTCGTGGTGGATGAAGTCCCCATCCATGAACTCTTCCTTAGTGGGAGAGGGACCGCCTATTAAAATTCCCTGGAGATCCTTGGGATCTACTGAAAGGAAGGCTTCGCTGGCTGCCTCTCCGATCCTCTTGTAGAAGTCATGGATGGCAATGAGCCTGAGCTGCTGGAACCTGTGGCTTGATTGGCCGCCCTTCCTCTGCTTTCCAGGAACCGTGGAGGTCAGGTGCTTCATGGGCTCTACTTGCTTGCCCTTCAGGAGGCCCACCGTCGCCTCGCGCCTGTCCAGGACTATGAGGCCATAAGTCTTCTTGTCCGCCAGCATGTCCTCCAGGGGCGTTAGGAGGAAGGAGGAGTCGCAATGGTACCTGTAAGTGACTATGGGATCGGGAGGCTCCAAGGCTACGCTGTACATATCGGTCTTATTACCGCCGATATCAATGGCTCCGATGAAGATCACTACACCGTTTTCAGGTGCTTTGGGTATGAGGCGAAGCCTGGCCATGGCTGACTCTAATGCAGATTGAACGTTGGTCTTGGTGACCTTGGACTTTATGTTGGATGCCTGGCCATGCTCCTCGCGAAGCTGGGCTGCCACATCAGAGATCTGCTTGTCGTGGGGGATGTACAGGGATATCAGTTCCGTACCCCTGCCGGTCTTTGACCTTAGGTCGTCTAGCAACCTTTTAAACTCGTACTTTTCCTGGGCTGTGAACTCCATCGGGATCTCCTTAGGTCGGTCGCGGCCATCGTATAAAAGGCTTCGCAAGAGGATGGATTTAAAGGTTTGAGGAAAAGTTCCTGACATGAAAGCCGAGATGGCCATCATCAGCGGCGCGGGCTTCAATCTGGGAGGAATCGTGGATGAGGCAGTCACTCCCTATGGAAATTTGAAGGTCCGGTTCACCAGACTCAAGGGAAGGATGGTTGTCTTCATACCTAGGCACGGCCAGGAACAGCGTCCTCCCCACAAGGTCAACTACAGAGCCATGATCTTGGTGGCCAGGGAGACCGGGGCTAATAGAATCTTTTCCACCAACTCCTTGGGATCCATGTCCTATCACCCAGTAGGATGCTTCTTCTTGTCCTTCGATTTCGTGGAGTTCACCAAGGCCAGGGTGAGCACCTTCTACGAGGATAAGGCGGTGCATGTGGACATGAGCAACCCCCCTCCCTGCCCGGATCTTCGATCTCGCATCAAAGAGGCCTTGAAGTCCCTGGAGATACACGAGGGCGCCTACGTCTGTACGAAAGGTCCTCATTTGGAACCCACGGCCCAGATCAGAATGCTGAGGCAGTTTGGCGACGTAGTGGGCATGACCGGCTACCCCGAGGTGGTCCGGACCCCAGGGTAGCTTTCCTTATGTTACGCCTCCCTCTGCGTGGTCACCAACGGGGCCTGCGGCATGAAGGAGGGAGCTTTGAGCCTAACAGATCTCGTGAACCAGATGAAGGTCTCATCAGATGTGTTGAAGGAGGTGAGGGGGGGGCCATAGCCAGGACCTTAGAAAAGCTGCCTGAGGAGAGGCCCTGTAGTTGTAAGGACTCACTCAGGAGCATCTAAATAGAAGTAAAAAATAATTCTTTAAAATACTATAAATCTAACTGGCGATGTCACTCAATATGACGCTCGCCTGAGCAGTCTGCCCCGAAGCATCCATCACCAGTAGGACAATAGTATGCTGGCCTTGCTGAAGATCAGATGGCTTAAGCGAGAAGGTCTCGTTATGGGAGAGAACGCCATTGATGTTGGAGGTCCAGGTGTATCTATAGGGCGCCTTGCCACCGGCAACCGATGCACTGAAGTTGACACCATTGTTGCCGGTCAGGAGATCCCCCGGCCTGGGGATGTTGATGGTGGCAACAAACAAAGATGATTTAGCTGATGCTTCAGCGACGTTAGAAGGCATTGTCTCTGCTTTTTCCTCGGCACTGCCGGGAGCCATGAGAGGCGCGCTTTCTACAGGAACACTTTCTTTTACAGACGAGCTCTCATTTACCTTAACGGTAGTCTCGTTAACCTTAGCTATGGTCTCATTGACTTTGGTCGTGGTCTCGTTGACTTTAGCTGTAGTCTCATTGATCTTGGCTGTTTGGTTAGCACCGGCACTTTTTCCGGTGTCATTGTTCCCCTTCTGAACACAACCTGCGCAGAGGAGGAGGGCTACGCAGATGAACAGAATCAGCATCCCTTTCACAAACTTCACCCCATTCTGAAAGTGATCTGATAAGATATAGATTCTTCGTTTAGCGCTAACCCGGAGGGATACAGGATAGAAATATGGAGGTTTAAGTTTTAAGAAATATAGAAGCTTTAAAGCAATTTGTTAAAATTCGCTTTCAGCGCCCTTCCCTAGGAAGAGCGCTGAGATCTATAGCTAATCGCTATTTCTATTTAAGCAGCTGGTACAGTCGGAGATGAAGTTGCAGCTGGAGCTGAGGCCGGCTCAGTGACGATCTCCGTCTTTCTGACCTCTACCCGTCTTAAGGGATAGACTGCCTTAGCCTCCTTGTATATGTCCAGGGACAGCTTTCCCAGGACAACCTCCTGAATAAGCTGGTTCAGATCCAGGCCTGCGGCCTTGGTAAGAACTACCTGCTTGGACAGCTCTCTTATGCTCTTTACCTGATTGGCCCTAGCTCTCTTAACAGTAAAGCAGCTTGGCTTGACTCTGACCTGGAAGCCATCGGTGGTGGTGACATCCACTATGGCATCTATGCGGGATGTGCGCCTCTTGACCAGGGACCTTATGTAGTCGGTGGTCATCTCGTGGCCCACAAATCTGGTGTAAGCCGAATCTCCGGCGACCTTGTCTACTCTGAATCTGAGCTTGGTGTTCTGCTTTGAGAAGTTGTTGGTGAGATCGCCAAGAGTGGTCTCAATTACTCTTCCCACGACCTTATCTGGATCGTAGGATGTGGTCTCTCCTACCGGAGCCCTCCCGAACATCTCTGGGGCCAGCACCTTGTACCATTGCTTGGCCTTTCTTGCATCGGACTTTCTCTGAGTTCTTCTAGCCAATAAACATCCTCCAGGAAGATACTAATAATCTCCATCACCATCGAACTAGCTGTATATAAAGAGTTCGCCTTAAAGGGTTCGTTTAAAAAAGAGGTACGCCAAAAGTCGGCTCAGGAAGTCGGCCAGACGTAGATGTAGACGTAGTTGGACCAGTCGCTAGAGCAGTAGCATAGGATGTGCCATCCCGGCTTGTTGCCGCAGAACCAGGTCTGGTACCATCCTGCAAGCTTGTCGCCGAAGTTCTTGACCTCGGGCTGGCAGTAGTAGCCTGACGGGAATTCTTGGCACTGATACCATTCAAAGGACCAGTAGTTGCCAGGCCTCGCTATATTGGACCATATGGGGAGCCACTGACCACACTTCACACCGGCCACCGTGTCCAGCTTCCCAGGCCAGGCCTGGACATAGCACTCATTGGCCTTGTAGGAGGTGCACTTGGGATAGACCGCTGCCTGGGACGGTATTACCACCTGAGAGGGCATCTGAAACTGATACTGAGAGGTCATCTGATACTGGCTCTCATATCCGCTCTGGGATAGAAGGTTGTAGTCGGGCATGATCAGCTTCTCAGAGTTGATGTCAGGAGGCATGGGTGCTCCTGCCGGCAGGGACGAGTCCTGGCTCCAGGTCGAGGCGTAGCCGCTCTGCTGGTACTGTTGTCCCGGATACGGTCCCGGCCCTGTGTATGGACCCTGGTACGAACCCTGATATTGCTGTCCATGATATGACGATCCCTGGTAATACGGATCGGGCCAGACGTAGATGTAGATGTAGTTGGACCAATCCCTGCAATTGTAGCAGAGGACATGCCAGCCTGGAACGTCGCCGTTGAACCAGCCCTTCTTGAAGCCGGGCCAGGTCCATCCCCACCACCTGACCGAAGGCGTCATCTGTCGGGGGTACCATTCGTAGACGTAGAAGTTGCCTGATACCGCGATATCGGACCATATGGGCAAATGTCCACCCAGGCTGCAGCCGGCGGTGGTTCTGAGTCCCGAAGAGGTCTGGACGTAGAACTTATTTCCCGAGTATAATGCACGGGGATAATACCAGGAGCTTGCGACAATGCCGGTTCCCTGGTATCCTGAGACCTGGGAACCCGATACCTGAGTGCTATAAGGCTGCACTGAGATGTCACTGGGAAGAGCTGCCGAGACGAAGTTCAGATTGGTATCGGGCTGGAAGCTCTCTGCCATCGGCTTTTGCAGGTTGATGGAATCAGGGGAATATCCTTCCTGGTAAGGCCCGCTTATCTGAGGCGCGCCCGAGGCAAAGGAGGTCTGGGCAGTTGTCAGGGTCATGGAACTTGCCTGAGGGATCTGGGCCTGAGCTATCTGGGAAAATCCCTGGGGCGTTACCTTAGTAGATCCCTGGTAAGATGCCTGCTGATATCCCTGGGAGGGACCCTGGGTACCCAATCCGCTGTAATCAGGTACGTTAAAAGCTCTTGATGCCTGATGATCCTGGGAACCAGCCTGATAGCCGCCGATGCCCGAAGAGCCCGAATAGCTGTCTGCAGCGCCGTAGCCTGATACGACCGGCTTTCCCGATCCATAATCCGGCCCGGAATCGACACTCTGGGCCTGGAAACCCGTAGACATGCTGCTTGCGTTGACCGACGAGGCCTGGTAGGATGGAGTAGTGGTAGAGCCGTCGGATACTCCTACTTCTCCCACACCCCCCAAAGCGACATCTGCCAGTATCAAAAATGCTGTCAGAACAGGAACATATAGTCTCATACACCCCTCCCCTACTCTTTTACCTTTTGGCGATCTACTTAGAGGCCCTTCTATTTAATCCTTGCTTAAGAATCGACTATATTCAGATAATAATAAGAATTGAGTCATAACTACACTTTAATATGAGATTGCGAAGATGATTTTAAAAAAAAAGATTACTTGAGCCATATCAAGAGAAGATTGGAAAAAAGCAAATTTTAATACATTTAAGATATATTTTGATATACGCGAGCCCTTGAACCCCCCACCACCTACCCATGGGCTGGAAGTTACTTTGAGAAATTCCACCTTAGAGACCTTTTAAAGGATGTACCCAGTCATGAAGAACGTCCGAGATTGACTTGTAGTTCAATCTGTGATAAGCACCCAGGATTTAGGAAGTGCGTCGAAATGAGCTGGGAAGGTAATCTTGGTTATATAAGCGAACTGATAAAAAAGCTGGCCGAGATAGGGAGGACCATAGAAGCCTCGGTACCAGATCAGGCGGACGTGCTAGCATATAGCCTGTAACCTTCCAGCTTCCTTTATAATCAAGATAGTAGACCCGGATACGCGAGTGAATAAGATCCCGGCGTTCCAGCGTTGTGACCGGTAATCAAGTAGATAATTCCCCAAAAAATGGGGCGCAACCTTGAGGGCCGTAACTTGGCATCCGTTACAAACCTTTTATCCATCCATTGCCATTATCGCAACACTCAAAATTATATGAAGCTATCTATGTAGTTTTCCAATTAGTCCTGACCATCTCAGCCAGGCGCGGATTGCCGAACTGCCCATAGATATCCATGTCAGTAGTGTAGCCGACGAAGGGATCTACGGTGCCCTTCTCCAGGTTGACCACCCATATCTGAATCCCTGCCTCCTCGGCCACCGCTCCATTTTTCCGGTAAAACTTCATGAAGGGCTCCACATTCTCGGCGCTCGGTATCAGCATCACGCAGTTCTCGCCCTGGAAAGCCTTGCAATCATCAATGTTGACGGTATTGATACTTGAGTATACCAGGGATTCTATCTTCCTATCTCCGGCCTCGAAGGTCAGTCGGTTGCCTGTATGACCTGAGAGCTTATAGCCTGCCCCTTCCATGAAGCAGGTCAGAATCCAAGCGAGGTTATCTATGAGGAGGCTTCTTAAGGCAGGCCTCTCCTGTGCTAGCCTTCGGTTAGCGTTATCAAAGTCCTGGCGACCGTACTTGACGGTGTGCAGGAAGTGAAAGAGCCTTCCGCTCATCACCGTGTAGGTATCGAGCTTTGGAAGATCGAAGAAAATGGGAACTCCGCTGACGGCGTTTTGGAATACCCCCGCTACTAAGTGCTTGTTTCCCACGAGCTCCTTTATCTCCTCTTGTTCTTCAGGGCTGAGATCCGCCGCCCTGGTGAACTGATAAACCCTGTTCAAAAGCTCGCACCGAGCGATAATGCCCCTATCCCTCAAGAAATCCCTGAGGGGACCCCCAATCCTGTCTACTGCCTTCATCGAGATACTATCCTTGCCTTGAGGTTACTGCCCTTGCCTTATATTGCCTTTACCTTTCTTGTAATTTATTGCAAGATACTTTTGCTCCTAAGAAGATACATTTCATCCCTTGAAGATTTACACTGCCTTGGAAAGCTCAGCCCTGAGCTCTCCCATGGTCGCCGTCCTCTCAGCCAGGGCGTTGTGTTGATGAATGCTCTCCTCATTGATCTGCTTCAATGTCACCGCTGCGTCGTCAGGCAGGTCGGGGAAGGCCTCCACCACCTTCTGGGCCATGGTCCTGACGCAGTCCTCTACGAACTTGGGATTGCTGTGGGCTTTTGCCACCACCTGGGCCTCATCGGGCCTCTTGAGGAGGCCGTAGACCTTGGCGCTCATGGATTCCTCTATGATCCTTATTAACCGATCTATGGAGACGCACCTGCGATCTTTGACCTCTATGGAGATACTTCCGCGGCCCCTCTGGTTGTGGGTGGCCACGGGCAGACGCTCGACAAAAGCCCTGGCATCATCACCCTTCAAGCCTAGGGTCTCCAACTCCTCCATCACCTTGCCCTTCATGATCTCCTGGGCACAGGGGCAGGCAGTGGTGCCGAGAACCTCAGCTCCCACGGATTTCCTGAGATAGGAAGAGGTGGCCATGGCCTCGGCAAAGATGTCCACCACCTCCTGACAGTTGGTCTTGGTAAAGGGTGTCTGACGGCGGACTATATACTCGCTCTTCATGTGCACCTCAGCCCTGGTGGCGTACTCATGCCTGGCCAAAAGCCTCCTAGCGATTTTTCCGCAGAGCTCTTCTATCTCGTAGACTGGGCGGTTTATCTCCTCCTCCACCACCTCGTCTATGACCTCGAAGTTCCTGGAGAGGTTAGCGCCTTTCCTGTCCGAAGGCAGATCCACGAAGACCTCGAAGCTGGAGATGAGGATCACTGGGCGTTCGTCCCCTCCACGCTCCACCTTGACCAGCTTCTTTACACCGGTAACGCCGACCCTGGTGAGGTTGATGGGGTAATCCGGAAGGCAAGCCTGGACGTCGGGCAGGCAGGCCTGGACGTCGAGCAGAGGATACAAGGAGCTCACTCTTCGCAGTAGTATTCCTCTTCCATCCGATCCATTTGAAGGATCAAATCGTCCACTTCTTTGAGGAGGACGCCCAGGGTATCGCTTACGGCCCTGTCGCGCTGATCCAGGTCCCTTAAAGTCGTCTCCATCTCAGACAAAAGCTCCTCGTTGTCAGGGTCGAGAAGCAGCCGCTTCATGCGCTCTTCCATGGTCCCACAGGAGTCGGGCATATGAGTTCTCTTGCTGGCCCAAACGTATTTGAGTCTTTGCTTAGCGGGCCGCGCCGGTTTTCAGTCAGCTATATCTATCCGTAGATCCACTCCAGGGTTCAGGAGTTATGATGATCAGGCGCTGTCCTCAACACGGGTTCTTCAGAGGAGAGATCTGCGAATGCGGCCAGAAGGGTCATCTCGTGCTGGAGGAATCCAAGACCGATCAGCTGGGCAGACTCGTGGCCGGGGCCTTGAGGCACTTTCCCGGAGATTTAGGCCTTACCATGGATTCCAGGGGCTGGGTCGACCTGGAAGCCCTGGGAAAAACCATTCACAACAGGCACCGCTGGGCCAATCAGGAGCTGGTAAGAGCCCTGATCCAATCTGATCCCAAGGCCAGGTATGAGATATCGGGGATCAATGTCAGAGCCCGTTATGGTCACTCGGTGAAGGTCGACCTGGATCACCCCAAGAACCAGCTTCCCATGCTCTACTACGGTGCGAGCGAGGAGGAGGCAGATAGAATCCTAGAAGTAGGTCTCAAATCGGCATCCCAGCGCTACGTTCACCTCTCGACAACGCCCGAGAAGGCCTGGCACGTCGCCACCTTCAGAACTGGAAATCCTAGGGTGATAGAGGTGGATGCATTGGCTGCTCAGACCTCAGGGGTGAAGATGATGAAGGTCAATGAGGACATAGTCATATCCGATCCCATACCCCATAAGTGTCTGTCTATAGTGCTATCCAAGGATATACAGAGGGATCTGATCTAAAGAATCAAACCAAGGCTAGAATCAGAAATTAGAATCACTTAGTTAAAAAACCAAGCTTCAGGGCATCAAGCCCCAAAGCGCCTTTGTCTCTTTTGGTAATCCCTGATAGCCCTTAGGAAATCAACCTTCCTGACCGATCTCCAGTTGACCTCGGTGAAGTAGAGCTCGGAATAAGCCGCCTGCCATATCATGAAATCGGAAAGCCTGTTTCCCCCTGCCCTTACGACCAGATCGGGCTTCTGGCTAAAGCGCAGGTTCGATTCCAGGATGCTCTCATCGATCTCCTCAGGCTGCAAAGACCCATCCTCCACCCTCTCCAGGACCTTTCTCATGGCCTCGGTCACCTCCTTCCTGCCGCCAAAGCCCAGTGAGATGGTCATCTTGACCTTCCCCCCCCCGCCCAGACCCACCACTCCGTCGCTGGTGTGAAGGCTCACCTCTGCCGGAGCATTGGAGAGGCTGGAGGTGATCCTCTGATAGAGCTCTACGTCCTCCTCTCCTATGTAGAGGGCCAACGAATGGATGCCCACAGCCTCGCTCCAGCCAAGGAGACGCCCCAATGTCTCCAAGCCCTCTCCATCCAGGTCCCCCTGGTTGAGCACCACCGCCACGCACCGGGGCACCTGGCCCATGGAGATCCTGGCCTCCAAGACCATCTCGTAGAAGTAACGAAGCATCCGGGAACGGGGACGCACTCCAAGGCAAAGTATTTTTGCGATGGGCGATGGACTCTTTGTCCTATGAGACAAGAGGAAGTTGCCAGGCTTATCCTGGGGCTGGTCGTCATCCTCCTTCCATGGGCCGGGCCCTATACCGTAATTCCCCTGGCTACCCTCGCTGTAGTTTTCCTCTTGGATAAAGATTCCAGAATTCTTTCGGGGTCTTTGGGGATGCTGCTTCTGATGAGGCTGGCCCTAGGATTGGCTCACATAAATCTGCCTCTGTACATAATCGCCATATCCTTCGCGACCTCCACCTTTGCCCCTCTGGCCGCTAAAAGGTTCGATACCCTGACAGGAAGCATCATCTACCTCACGACCGCCGTGGCCCTGGGCTATCCTGCCGCCTATGAGACCTCGTTCAGCGCCATCTCTCCAGAGAGGATCCTCTTTCTCTGCCTCCTGGGAGGGCTGTGCGGCGCCTTTCTATTCCACGCTTCCAGGAAGAGGGACTTTGCCGTGCCCTTCGGCTCAGCAATGGCTATGTGGCTCTTCAGCTTCGACTATCCTCTGCCGGAGCTTAGAAGGATTCTCCTGATATGCATCATAGCCCTGGGCCTCGGACTGGCAGCGTACTGGGCCAAGGCCGCGGACTCCGATGCCGTCCTCAGCGAGACACTCATCTGCCTCTTGGTCGTATTATTCAGCGGCCCGGCCTGGTTCCTCCTCCTCCTGTCCTTTTACCTCATGGGAGGCGGCTTTACCAAGTATGGCTATACCTATAAGCAGAAGCTAGGCATCGCCCAGTCCAAGGGCGGCGTGCGCGGATACAAGAACGTCTACAGCAACAGCCTGGTGCCCCTGATCTTCGCTGTGGCTCATGGCGTTTATGGGAGTGATATGCTGGTCTTCGCCTTCATCGGGGCGGTGGCCACGGCCAACGGCGACACCCTGGCCAGCGAGATAGGGGAGACAAGCAGGACCAGGCCCATCATGATCACCACTCTCAAGCCCACTGACGTGGGTGTGGACGGAGGAGTGACCTCCCTAGGAGAGGCTGCATCCCTGATAGGCGCAGCGATCGTGGGTCTCCTTGCGGCAGCCACTGGCATGACAGACCTTCATGGCGTCCTGGCGGGGGCTGTTGGAGGATTTCTTGGAACCAACTTCGATAGCTTCCTTGGAGCCACCTTGCAGAGGAAAGGGACCCTCTCCAATAACGGCGTCAACTTGCTGGCCACTCTCTTCGGCGCCTTGGTGGGAGCAGGAATTTGGTGGACGCTGAAGTCTTTTTAATCAGGGAGTCTCACCCCCTCATATGAAGATCTTCGCTGTCCTGGGAGATCCCATAAGTCACAGCCTCTCGCCAGTCATGCAAAATGCAGCCTTGAAGGCCCTGGGCCTCGATGCCCAGTACCTGTCTTTCAGGGTGGCCAAGGAGAACCTGAAAAATGCCCTCCTGGGCGCCCAGGCCATGGGCTTCTCTGGCATCAACCTAACCATACCCTTGAAGGAAACAACCTTGGAAATAGTCATCCCCGACGACCTGGCCAGAGCCATAGGGGCCGTGAATACCATCTCATTCGGCGATGATGCTAAAAATGAGATCAAAGGCTACAACACCGATGGCTTTGGAGCTCTCATGGCCCTGGAAATAGCGGGGGCGCAGATCAGGGATAGCAGAGCCCTGATCGTCGGCGCAGGTGGTGCATCAAAGGCCATCGCTTACACCTTATCCCGTCAAGGCGCCCAGGTCTCCATAGCTAACAGAAGCCGAGCCAGGGCTATGGAGTTAGCAGATAGGGTCGGAGGCAAGGGGTTCGGCCTCGATGACCTGGAGAGACTAGTGCCCAGGGCAGATATTTTAATCAACGCCACCTCGGTTGGCATGAAAGAAGGAGATCCTCGCTTCATCGATGAAAACTGGCTCCACCCGGGCCAGATAGTCTTCGACACAATCTACAACAGGAGGACGGAGCTTTTGGTGGATGCCTCCAGGGCTAAAGCCACGGCAATAGACGGAGTGGCCATGCTCGTTTATCAGGGGGCCAAAGCTCTGGAGATTTGGACAGGCCTCAAGGCTCCGTCTGATGTGATGGACAGAGCTGTCAGGAACGCCCTGAGAGAAAGAGAAAAAGTGAAGACTAGCTAAATGAAGATCAGGAAAGAAAAGGTGGGGATAAAGATGACCAGGATGCTCATCGTCGGCGGGACCGGTGGAACCGGCTCCCAGTTCGCCAGGTTCTTCAAGAGCAAGGGCTTTGACCTGGCGGTCTGGGGCCCGAGCAAGAAAGTTGATGTGGCAGAGAGGCTGGGGGTCAAGTTTGCCCACGATGTCAAGGAAGAGGCAAATCTAAGTGATATCGTCCTCCTGAGCGTCCCCATTGAGAGAACCGTGGAGGTCATTGAGGATTTATGCCCAGAAATGAAGCTAGGAAGCCTCCTCATGGATGTCACATCCCTAAAAACCAAACCCCTGGAGGCCATGGTAAGATGCGCCCCTCCCGGAGTCGAAGTCCTCGGAACCCATCCCATGTTCGGCCCCACCATGACCACTTTTATGGGCCAGACAATCATCCTTACCCCGGCCGAGGGAAGATGCAAGAGGTGGCTTCCTATCATTAGGTCGATGCTGGAGGAAGACGGCGCCAGTGTGGAGATCTTAAGCCCCGAAGAGCACGATGAGATGATGGCTGTGGTCCAAGCTCTCACTCATTTCGCCTATATAGGCATTGGGTCCACCCTGAAGACCCTGGACTTCGACGTATCCAGATCCAGGAGGTTCGTAAGCCCCGTCTATGATATAATGCTGGACTTTGTGGGGAGGATATTGGATCAGAGCCCCGAGCTTTATGCATCCATCCAGAAGAACCCCAGGGCAGCCAGGGTGAGGAGGGCCTTCATAGATGGGTGTAGAAGGCTGTGCCAGGAGGCAGAATCTGAAGGTCTGGAGGGATTCGAGGGGATGATGAAGGAGGCGGCCGAGCACTTCGGTGAGACTCATAAGGCCCTGGAGAGGTCCGACGGTCTGATAAAGGGAAGGATTGTGGATCAGAGCAAAGGATTGAACAAAGGGTAAAAAAGATCGCGGGAAATAGAAACTGCTGGAGGCCGAAGGCAAGATTGCTGGAGAAATCAGCAGTTGATCCTTCATTAACCTAGTACAGCCTGAGGGAAGTCAACCGCGGAATCACTGACTGCACTCATAGAGCTATTAGAAGATTTTGTTTATACCACCTTTGATAAAGATACAAAAATTGTGCAATATGATTATGAAGGATTATATCGCAAAAAGTGTATTGTTTTTTATAAAGATCCTCACCACCTGCTCCTCCCTGAGACAACCGGCCATTCCCCTGATCTTTCTAAGGCATCGATCTTTTTCGTAGGCACAGCCAACATCATAATGAAGATCGCAGGTTTTTAAACCCTCACAGACCCAAACTTTCTCCACGCAGGAGAGCACGCTCACCTTGGATATGGCATGAAATCAAAGCGCCTGATGAACCCGGCTTTGGATATCAAGGATCTGCCACCACTGGACCTCTGCCTCCCCACCCACATGCACGGCGATCACTTCGGCCGGGTGGCCAAGAAGCACCTGAATAGAGATCTACCCATGATCACCAACCTCCAGGCTGCATCGGATCTCAGGCGCTGGGGTTTTAAACGCCCTCATGACCTCAAGACCTGGGAGCACATCAGGGCCAACAAAGGAAAACAAGCCTCAACGTCAATTCCATATCGTTAAAGGATGCCACCTGGTCAATTTACCACGCTATGCCTCAGGTTATGGGAAGCCTTCTGGACTTCGAGGCCGAGGGGGAGGGATTCCCTAAGGATGTATATCACCGTTGATACCCTTTTTGTAAACGATCTAAAGGAGATA
>Ga0181520_10004689_pt1 | contig 22638 bp, 24 predicted proteins | sample PEATcosm2014_Bin_29_FD_132451 | JGI IMG/M metagenome (GOLD analysis project Ga0181520, IMG submission 132451) | Peatland microbial communities from MTU Mesocosm Facility, Houghton, MI, USA - PEATcosm2014_Bin02_30_metaG | ecosystem: Environmental > Terrestrial > Soil > Wetlands > Peat | place...
CCAACCAGCTCATCTCGCCCTTTTAAAGATCGTCCCTAAGAGGTCTATTCCGCCGATACCTGCGGCTTCCATGGCCTTTACTTCCTTTACAAAGACATAAGCGGCGTTTATTGAATAATAAACCAGCCCCGCGAGCCCGTCCAGGAAACCGAACTTCCATATGTAATGTTTCATGAAGTACAGGAATGGTTTTATTATGACAGAATATCCGGTCGGCCTGTATCCCAGTTTCACCGCCCTTTTTGCCTCGAGTTCCGTGTATGAATTGACGGTGTTTATATGGGCCCCGATATCCGCCTTCGAATAATGAAGAAGCGGATTTTTCAGGCGGCCGGCTTCCCCGTCAATTATAAGCCTTTCATGTATCTCGGTTTTTTCAAAAGATCCGCGCCCTTTTTTGAAAAGCCTCATCTGATGGTCGGGATATACCTTTCCGAAACGCATAAGACATCCGTAAAAATATGTGCGCCGCGGTATTAAAAATCCCGCCTCCCGGACGGCCGTTGCCGGGGAGCCTGTTATTTTAAGTATCTCGTCCTTGAGCCCGGGCGTCATTATTTCGTCCGCGTCAAGGGAAAGTATCCAGACGCTTTTTGCCTTTGATATCGCAAAATTCTTCTGGGCGGAGTACCCGGCCCATTTTTTCATATATACCCTGGCCTCGTAAGCTTTTGCTATCTCAACCGTCCTGTCCGTGCTGCATGAATCCACTATCACTATCTCATCCGCCCAGCTTACAGCGTCCAGGCACCGCGACAATATTTTTTCCTCATTCTTTGTTATCAGAACAATCGATAAATTTATCTTATGCATGCTTCTATCACCCCCCTTACGGATCCGACCTGCTTTTCGAGGCTGAATTTTTCCCTCACGGTCGAAGCGGCGTTTTTGGACATCGTCTTTAATTTCCTTGCGTTGCCGCAGGCGTATAATATCTTCTCCGCAAGCGCCTCCGGCGTTGTCTGTGCCGCAAGCAAACCGTCCTTTCCGTCGGTTATTATTTCCGCCGTGCCTCCCCTGTTGAATCCCACAGCGGCGATGCCTATTCCCATGGCCTCGATGGTCACAAGGCCGAAAGGTTCGTTAGGCGACGGCATGACATAAAGGTCGAAACCGGGCATGAACTCGTATTTATCCCCGTAGCCCGTGAAGACAAAATTCCCTAATTTTTTCTCCCTGACGGTTCTCCTGAGTTTTTCCTCGAACCATTCTTCACCGGGGTCGGCCCGGCCTGCCAGGAAGAACTTTATCTTCTTGTTGGACCTGTTTACTATCCCGGCAGCCTCTATGAGCAGTTCAAGCCCTTTGTTGCGCCTGAATATGCATACGGTGCCGCATGCAAAACTTTTTCCCACCCTGAATTTTTTCCTGAAATCAAAACGGGCTTTTTTCAGACCCGTGCGTGGAACATCCACGCCGTTATGTATGGTGAGCATTTTATCCGGGGCTACGCCCGCTTTTTCCATGGAGCGCCTTGAGGCGTCGGATACGCAGATTATCTTCGAGGCAAAACCGGAGACGAGCCTCACCTGGGAGGCGTTGTATGAAAAATATGGCTTCTCGATTATCAGCTGTTTATGCCATATAAGGGGTATCTTTTTTATAAGGCAGGCAGGCCCGGCAAGTTTTGACGCGAACAACGAGCCTGAATATACGAGGTCGAATTTATTCTCCCCAAGGAATTTTGTAAATTTCAGAAGGAACGGGATATATCCCGCAAAATACCTGTACTTTGCTTTTGCCGGGGCCTGCAAAAAATGAATCTTTATCCCCTGTTTTTCCAGCTCGGACGATATCATGCCGTTGTTCATCACAAGCGCTTCGACGTCATAATATTTTTTAAGCCCCCGTATCAGGTCGAGCAGGACCCTCTGTCCCCCGCCCATGAAGGAAAAATATTCCAGGAAAAGGAGCTTCTTTTTACCAGTCATTGCCGGTTACCGGGGTAAGCGGATTTTTATCCTGGACGCCCCAGGCCGGCATAACGTAAATTATCGAGGCCCCTATCCTCTGCGAATTGGAGTCCGGGTCTATGGAATCCGCGTAATAGGCGTAATCAAGGTTCATTGTAAGGTGCTCCGACGGTTTCAACTTAAGGCCCGCGCCGGCCGTAAACCCGTTGTTGTAGCCGGTCCTGAGATAAAAAACGCGGTTTATATCAAGTTCCGCTCCGCACCTTAACTCAAACCCGGCGAATGAATCAAATACGAAATCCGCGGCCGGAAGTATCGATACCCCTTTTATCCCGAACATATCCCGGTATTCATAGGATATGGCGGCCGTAATTGTCTGCGGCGGGGTGTCTATGTGCGACGACAGGTTCCAGGTTACGTTTGAGCTTATGTTGGATATATCGAATGCGGCGTTGAGCCCTTCTATTATCTTATATATGGCCCCGAGGTCGAAACCCACGCCTGTGCCGCTGTATTTGTCGAGGCTGTCGGAAAAAAACTTGAAGTTCCCCCCTATTGAGAGCCTTTCCGAAAGCGTTGTGGAAACGTTGAAAAGAAAAAGGTTTGAGGACTGCCCTATCAGGCTGTCCGGGGTGTCGGAATTTGTGAGCCTGGCCTGCACGTCCGAGCCCGACGAATAATTTATCCACGAAAATCCGAGGGCGTAAAGTGTTTTTCCCATATAGAACGGGTCGGCCGTTGCCACGTAATTAAGCGACCTTCCGAAACTAAGCATATACGTCTCTGCCATGAGCTCAATGCCTGAAAGCTTTACCGTCCCGGCAGGGTTGTAAAAAGCCGCTGAAGCGTCGTCCGCGACGGAAGTAAAGGCGCCGCCCATTCCGGTGGCGCGCGTCCCCATGCCCAGCTTCAGGAAAGCAAAAGATTCGCCGCCGTCCCCGTAAGCGCATGAAAATAAAAGCAGCAAAAACGCCGGTATGAGGATGACCCGGCGCATTTAGTAAAGCACCGCTATCTTGTTTTTCGCGTAAGGCCCGGCCGAACTCTTCACAATATAAAAATAGACGCCGTTGGCAACGCCCGTGCCCGAAGTGTTCTTGCCGTTCCATTTCACGGTATTATAAGCCGCCGTCGAAACATCGGCCTTATCCACGGAAGTTTTCCATACAAGCTGGTTGCCGCCGTCATATATCCTTATAGTGATATCCGCCTGCTGTGTCACCCTGAACACGATGCTGGTAAAAGTGTCGTTTGTGGGTGAAAAAGGGTTCGGCCAGTTATATGTCCTTATCGCCGGCTCGTTCTCCGGGACGTTGTAATCCTCTTTTAAGGCGCGGAACACATTTACCCTTCCCCATCCGAAATATTTGTCATACCCGGGGTTGCCTCCCGCGCACGGCTGGTAATCGTCGTCGGCGGTCTGCTCCAGAACAAGCCTGAGCTTGTCCGGGGTGTAAGACGGATTTTTAAGCTTCACAAGCGCCGCGGCGGCCGCGACTATCGGCGATGAAAAAGAGGTGCCGTCCATGGAGGAGTACCCCGCGGGATTTTTATCCAGGTCGTTTGCCGTCGACCAGATGTTCACGCCCGGCGCGGCTATGTCGATCTTCCCGTAATTTGAGAATGAGGCAAGCACGTCGGCCGTGGCGCCGCAGGAATCCACGGATATGTCGGTGGCCGATACTGCCATGACGTTCGGATAAACCGCGGGATAGTATGTCTGGGCGCTGTCGTTGCCGGCCGCGGCCACGCAAAGCACTCCCTTGCCGTAAGCGTAGTTGACAGCCTGCTCCAGCACCATGTCCTGGTCCGGGCCTCCGAAAGACATATTAATGATATCGGCCCCGTTGTCCGCCGCCCATTCGATGCCGTTAAAAATGTCGTAGTCATTGCCGTTGCCGTTCATATCAAGGACTTTTACGGGAAGTATCTTTACTTTTGAAGTCCCGGCCAGGTCCTGGCTCATTGAGACGGATGCTATTCCGATGGAATTGTTGGAATTGGCCGCAATGATACCGGCCACATGGGTCCCGTGCCCGGCGTCTCCGCACTCATCTGCAATGTCGTCGTCATAAGGGAGCGCCGTCGGGGTTATCTCGTTATATCCGGGCAGGACCACGTTTGCAAGGTCGGGATTCCCGCCCGCAATTGAATAGTTCACGCCGGTATCGACCACCGCCACTATGATATCCCGTCCCGGAGGAGCTGTCGTGAGCCCGGCTGCAAACGCCCTGTCGGCCTGGACCTGGCTTATATACCACTGCCCCTCATAGGCATTTTCATAACAATAAGGCGGGGGAAATGGGGGATAATTGTAAGCCGGCCCGTGGTTATTGTCGTAATTGTATGCAGCGTCGTTCGGCCCGCCCGAAACCACCGGATAAACGTATGAATACGCATCGAGCGCGCTTAATATATGGTTCGGCTGCGCGCTTTCAACTATGCTTTCGGCGTTGAGCGAATTCACAAGGGAGTCGATTGCCGCGGGATTGGCGGCCTTATAGCAGATAATTGCCGTGTTCGTTTTGTTCATCCTTGTGCGCACCAGCGAATAATTTGATTCGACGGCCGATATCATGTCCGTAAGAAGGTTAAGGGACGTGCTGTGCCTGGAATTAAATCCGGATATGTCCTGCTGTGAAATGTTCTTTTTGAATATTACCAGAACCTCCCCGGTGTCGCGCGGCTTGTTTTTTATCGAGCGCACGGCGCGCGGCGGGGCGCAAAACACCTGGCATGATATCACCAATAAAATAACCGTCATTGCGATCTTTTTCATTTTTTTGCCCCGTTCCCTATAAGGTCGATTATGACCGCGGCAAGTTCTTTTTTTTGCCCTTTGCCCGCGTAAAGCGTTTTGCCCGAACTCGATATGACGGTTATCTCGTTGTTGTCGGAATTGAACCCGGCGTCCTTTTTTGAGATGTCATTAAAAACTATAAGGTCGAGGTTCTTCGATCTCAGCTTGCGCCGGGCCTCTTTTTTAAGGTCGCCGGATTCCGCCGCGAATCCCACCACCGTTTTATTCCCCTTATGAGCGCCCGCCCATCCTATTATATCCGCCGTGGGCTTCAGGTCCAATTTCAGTCCGCCGCCTGCCACCCTTTTTATCTTTCCGGCGGACCTTTCCGCCGTGAAATCCCCGACAGCGGCAGCCCCTATTATGACGTCGGCTTTTTTAAAATGTTCCTTCACCTTCTCCATCATGTCGCCGGCCGATACGGTCTTCTCGACAAGCGCCCCTTCGGGTATGTAAGAACTTTCCCCGGTCACAAAAATGACGTCATGGCCCCTTTTCAGGGCCTCAAGGGCAAGAAAATATCCGGTCTTTCCGGAGGAAGGGTTTGAAATGAACCTGACGTCGTCGATAAATTCACGGGTCGCGCCGGACGTTATCAGGAATGTTTTTTTATTTTTTGTTTTTTTTTTAATAACGATACCGCCAGGCTGAATACTTCGCCGATATCCTCGATGTGCCCGTTCCCGGTGTCGCCGCACGCAAGCTCGCCTATTTTCGGGCCGCAAAAAACATATCCCAGCTTTTTCAGCTTTTCAACATTTCCGGAGACTATCGGGTTTTCCCACATTTTGGTGTTCATGGCCGGGACGATGACGACTTTACTTTCCGTGGCCATGACGACCGTGGTCAGCAGGTCGTCTGCTATCCCGCACGCGATCTTGCCTATTATGTTGGCCGTGGCCGGGGCTATCACAATCAGGTCGCAATTCTGCGCGAGCCCTATGTGTGTTATCTTTTCGGATGGATTTTTTGACTCAAAAAAAAGGTCGCTGTAAACGGGGTTGTTGGAGATGGTGCGCAGGGTAAGGGGCGTCACGAATTCCTGCGCTTCCCGGGTAAGCACGCATGATACGTCGATGCCGGCCTTGGCAAAAAGCCTGACCAGCTCCGGCGCCTTATATGCGGCTATGCCCCCTGTTATCCCCAGGACCACGCGTGACATTGTATTAATCGCCGACGTTTATTTTTTCCAGGTCAAATTCGGGATATTTGATCTTGTCCTCAAGGAATTCCTTTACCGCGGTCACGGTCGCTTTTTTCTTCCTGTCACCCTCATCAACGTCCGCGGGGTTTTCCCTGATGGCCTTGGCCCTGTTGGATATGACAATAACCGCCGCGTACTTGTTTGGAAGCTTTTGTTTCAATTCGTCATGCGTGAAATCGAATTTTTTCATGAATTCTCCTTTTGCTGTTGGACGCTAAAGCCTTCTGAGGGTTTCCATGGCGTATATGCTGTCCAGATAACCTGTTGCCTCCGCAAGGAAGCTGTTAACTATTATATAATCATACTTTGACCTTTCTTTCAATTCTTTTTTTGCCAGCGCAAGCCTCTTTTTAACCGCTTCCTTTGATTCGGTCCTGCGGTTCGAGAGCCTCCTGGATAGTTCCTTGAAGGATGGGGGGACTATGAATATGGTGATGCAGTCGACTTTTTTCCTTATTTTGCCGGCCCCCTGCACGTCTATGTCCATTATGACGTTCCTGCCGGAATTGACGCTCTTCAGCACTGTTTCGGCCAATGTTCCGTAGTAATTCTCCAGCACCGTGGCATATTCCAGGAAGCGCCCCTGTTTTATGTAGTTTTTGAACTTTTCCCTGGTGAAAAAATAGTAATCCCTGCCGTTTATCTCGCCCTTTCTTGGCTGCCTTGTGGTGACAGATACCGATACGGAAAAATCGTCCCTGTGGCCCTTTAAAAACTCATTGATAACCGTGGTTTTCCCCGTGCCCGAAGGCGCGGAAATCACGAAGATCATCCCTTTTTTTTTCATTTCTTTTCCGGTTCCTTAGATTTTTTTTCCACCTGTTTGTCCCTTGAGCCGAACCTTGAAATAAGCGTTTCCGCCTGCAGGGCCGATATTACGCAGTGGTTGGAATCCGTGATAACAACCGACCTTATTTTCTTGCCGTGGGTTGCGTCTATCAAAAGCCCGGATTTTTTCGAATCTTCCACCATGCGTTTTACGGGCGTGGAATTAATATCCACTATCGCGATTATCCTGTCTATTACCACGGCATTGTCAAAACCAACGTTTAAAAGCATGGCGCCCCTTTCAACCCCTTATGATTAAGCCGGATTTTTTGCTTATTGACGGCCATTTGGGACTTTTTGAAGGCCCTGCGTCCATCTTTTAAATTTAGACGCAGCTACCTGAAAAAAGGCTCAAATGGCCGTCATAAATTTTAAGGAAAATTTACTCCAGGTTCATCGCCTGTTCGCGTATTTTTTCTGTATTTTCCTTGAGCACAATGACCGTATGCGCCACATCGGCGTTGTTTATCTTGGACCCTATCGTATTTGCTTCCCTGTAAAATTCCTGCGCCAGAAAATCAAGCTTTCTTCCGGCCGCGTCGGTTTTTACTATCGTCCTGGCCTGTTTTATGTGGGAAGTTATCCTAACCAGCTCTTCCGTGATGTTGTATTTGTCCAGGACCTCGACGGCCTCCGTGTTCAGGAAACCCTGCCTGTTCTCCTTGGCGATAATGGCATCCAGGCGCTCCCTTGTCTTGTTCTTGTACTCTTCCTTGAAACTGTTATAAAGTTCCTTTATCTTTTCCGCTTCCTTTTCGATGATGTCCAGCCTTGCCTCTATATCCTTTACATGGCCCTGGGCCTCTTTTTCCTTCATTTTCATGAAATCTGCGAACGCCGCCTCTATGTCCGGCTTGATTTTTTTCCAGGAAAAGGTGTCTTTTGCCTCGGCGTCCCTGACGGTTATTATGCCGTCGGTGCTGTCCAGCACCGCCTGTATGGGTATTTCGCCCTTGATGCCGGAGGCTGCCGCCAGTTTTTTAAGCGACTTGTGCGCCTGCATGAAAAGTTCCGGATCGGACACCACAAGCTTTTTTATGTTGTTCTTGTCCATGTTCACATACATGTCTATCCTTCCGCGCGAAACGCTGTCGTTGAGATATTTATAAATGAACGGCTCGGCCTCGAAAAATTCCTGCGGCAGGTGAAGAACGACTTCCTTGTATTTTGAGTTCAGCCCCCTGAGATTAATGGTGAATTTTTTCGTCCTGTAAGTCCCCCAACCGGTCATGCTGTATGGCACAAAAAACCTCCGCTGTTTTGGCGTTCAGTATTTTATAAAATTTTCCCTATTTTTTCGCTACCGCTATGCCGAGGGCTATGATCGATACAAGCATCGCGGAGAACCCCGCATACGGCCATTTTAATATCCGGGCCACCGGAGAATCGTCGCTTACCCCGTACTGGTCCTTCAGCCCGTTTATTATTTTTTTCAGCCCGGCTATCTCCGTCTCGTTGTCGCCGATCGATTTTTTCAGGACGTCAATTATGTCGTTCCAGCCCTGAAGTTTGTCTATGTTGTCCTTTATGGAATCCTTCAGGGAATCAATGTCCTTCAAGGCCTTGTCGATGGCCGCTTTGTCTCCCGCGTCCCTGTTTTCCAATGCGTCAAGCCTCTGCTTCAGCGAGTTTATGTCCCGTGACAATCCTTCTATGTCGGAGGAGCGTTCCTCGACCATTTTCAGGTCGTCCTGCGCCGAACTAAGCGACGAAGCGAGCGCCTCCTGCTTTGATTTTATTTCGGCTATTGCCGCGCTTAAGGCCTGGACCTTCGCGGCATCCACGGAGGGTTCTTTTTCCTTCACAGGGGCCGGGGTTGCCGCGGGCTTTGCCGCCGTCGCGACGGTGGCCGCGCCGCCCGGCTCGTCTTCGAGCACGAGATTTTCCGCTATGAGCCCGCCTGCCATAAAGGCAAAAACCACGAGAAAAAATATTTTATTTTTCATCGGCGTTGTTTTTTGCCACCCTTTCATATACGGCGTCAAATACCGAGACTGCGGTAAAGCCAAGGCCGAATACCAGGAATATGAAAGTGAACACATTTTCCATTATCGGGTCCCATTTGGCTCCCGTGGAAAAAAACACTATGACCGACACGACAACCAGGAACGCCCAGAAAAAAATATTTATATAAAAATAATCCTTTAGGGCGAACGCGCCGGAATCCTGCTTTTCGGGCTGATTTTGTTTTATTTCCCTGTTCCTGTTTTTTGACATAATATCCTCCTTTATTTTCTTCCTATACCGGTGTAGGTAAACCCGAGTTTCCTGAGTTTTTCCGGGTCGTATATGTTCCTGCCGTCCACGACCGCCGGCTTTTTCATAATGGCTTTTATCTTCGCCATGTCAAGTTCCCTGAACTCGTTCCACTCGGTCAAAATGACAAGGCACTCAACGTTCTCGGCCGCCGCGTATGAATCCTTCACAAATTCCACACCTTTGACGGCCTTTTTTGCGTTGGGCATTGCAACCGGATCAAAGGCCTTTATCCTGCACCCTTTTTCCAGCAGGGCATTTATGACATCCACGGACACGGCGTCCCTGATGTCGTCGGTATTGGGTTTGAAGGCTATCCCGAGTATGCCGATCTGCCTGCCTTCAAGGGTGCCCATTATGTTCTTTATCTTGTTCACTATCATTTTCCTCTGCTGCCGGTTCACTTCCATGACGGCGCTCAGCAGAATGGGCTCATAATTCTCGTTAGTGGCCATGCAGCGCAGCGCGGCGACGTCCTTGGGGAAACACGAGCCGCCGTAACCCGCGCCCGCGTTCAGGAACATCCTTCCTATCCTCCTGTCAAGGCCCATTCCGTTGGCCACCACCTCGACGTCCGCGCCGACCCTCTCGCATATGTTCGCCACTTCGTTTATGAATGAGATCTTCATGGCCAAAAAGGTGTTTGACGCGTGCTTTATCATCTCGGCGCTCCTGATATCGGATATTATTATCTTTGCGTTCAGGGGCTTGAATATCTCCGCGACCTTTTCAGCCGCTTCCCTTCTCTTCGCGCCTATCACGACCCTGTCGGGGTTCATGAAGTCGTTTATCGCGCTTCCTTCCTTGAGGAACTCCGGGCACGAGGCAACGTCAAATTTGTATTTTCCTTTTGAGTATTCTTCTATTATGCTCTCGACTATGTCGCCGGTCCCGGCCGGGACAGTGGATTTATCCACGATTATCTTGCTTGATTTCATCTGTTTTCCGATCTCTTTTGCCACCGATTTTACAAATGTCAGGTCCGCTTCGCCCGACTCTGTGGGCGGAGTCCCCACCGCGATAAAGATTATCTGAACGCCCGCGATGCCTTCTTTTATGCTGTTAGTAAATGCCAGCCTTTTTTTATTCCTTTTAAGGAGGTCGTCAAGGCCGGGCTCGTATATGGGAAGAATGCCTTTTTTTAAATTACTTATCTTTTTCCTGTCTATATCGACGCATGTAACGCTGTTTCCAAGGTCTGCCATGCAAACCCCTGTCACCAGCCCCACATACCCGGTCCCAATCACGCATATTTTCATCAAATACCTCCGTTTTTACAGCTTCCCCGCTCTTTTCTCCCCCGGAGGGGATTATGACGGCATGAGTGGAACCCCGCCGACTTCGGTTCCCTCCGGACTGAAATCCTGTCATTACCCACGGTTAAAGCCGGGAAATTTCCGTCCGGATTAACGTATATTTATAACATAAAATATGGCCTTTTACAATACCCGGACGCCGCACTATTTTTAGCGGTTGCATTATCCCGTGAAATCGTTTAGTATCTTCATTACTTTGGAAAGTAAAAATTTAAAAGTCAAAACCAATAAGTTCAACTTTTAACTTACCCGGCGGTGTTTATGGACGGCATTCTTCTCGTCAACAAGGAAAAAGGGCCGACGTCGTTCGGCGTTATAGAGCAGATAAAACGCAAATTCAAGGTCGAAAAAATAGGCCACTCCGGCACCCTTGATCCTCTTGCCACGGGCCTGCTTATGGTGCTCGTCGGCAGGGCCACCAAGGTAAACGAATACCTGCCGGACGGCAAGGTTTATGAAATGGAAATAACTTTCGGCAGGGCCACAAACACGGACGACGCCGAAGGCGAGGTTATAAGGGAGGCTGCCGTCCCGGACGGGCTTGAAGGACTGGTAAAAGCCGCGCTGCCTTCATTTACCGGCGAAATATCGCAGGTGCCGCCAAAATTCGCCGCCATTAAAAAGGACGGCGTCAAATTATATGAGTTGGCCAGGGCGGGCAAGGAAGTCAACCCCGAACCCAGGCAGGTAAAGATAGATTCCATCGAATTCATATCCTCGTCCCCGGACGCAGTAAACCTGAGGGTTGCCTGCGGCTCCGGCACATATATGAGGTACCTGGCAAGGGACCTGGGCGAAAAGATCGGCACCTGCGCCTATCTTTCCAACCTTGTAAGGACAAAAATAGGCGAGTTCACCCTTTCCCAGGCAAAAAAAATAGACGAAATAGATGACTTGAACAACGCCCTTATACCCATACCCAGCGCCCTCATAAATATACCTTCAATGGCGCTTAACCAGGAAAACTACGGCAGGATAAAGAACGGCATGACCATCGACAATACCATGCCATATAAATCGGGTTATTGCCTCCTGGTTTATGAGAACCAGGCCGCGGCAATAGGGCAGATAAAATACGGAAAGGTTTATGTAAAGAGGGGCATTTAGCCTGTTTGAAAATTTAGAATTTAGAATTCAAAACCAAAAATTGCAACGTTATGTTTTGCACGTTGCAATATAGTCCCTTCCGCCGGCTTCTATTCCCGGGGCTTCTGTTACCCATCCTCCTGGCAGGCCGAGCTCCATCGCGGAAAGCTCGAAATGGCACATCGCTATCCCCATGTCTATGCTCTGCCCCGCCGGATAAATATAGCCGCCGGTGCGTTCAAGATAAAGGTGGTATGTGTCCCCGGTTTCTTCCCTGACGAACCGCCAGGGCTGCTGGTTCGTCGCAGACGGGCCGCACTTGACGCATTCCAGGACGGTCTTGTATTTCCCGTCAGGGACCCTGGAGGAATTAAAATCGCCGACGAATGATATCTCAAAAAGATGTTTTCTGTTGTCGGAATTTGCCACTTTTCTCATCATATTGTCGGCAAGCCGCCTTTTTTCGGCGGCGTATCCCACCGGGGATACCGCTGGGACGATTTCGTTGTACCCGCAATGCATCCTTTCGGAAAAACCGTTCCTGTGAAAGGTCGCGCCCAGCCAGCAGGTCCCCAGCCCGAGCTCGACCGCTTTCAGGATGTTTTTTTCCATGGCGTACCCGTAATCCTCCAGATATCTGCCCTGCTTTTCAACGCAGCCTGCCATGAACATCCTTGCATCCTTTATTATGCTGTAGGTCCCCAGTGATTTAAGCATCTCCCTGGGAGTCTCGTCAAAATCGATAAGCTCAAAACGTATCCTGGACCCGAAAGGCCCTGTTGTATTCAGGGAGAGAAATTCACGAAGCGAGTCGGCAGCATCGCATTCGACCGGCTTCGGCAAAAAACTCCGCCAGGACTGCCTTTTTCTTATTGCTTCAATTATTGACATGACACTCCTTAAAAATATGTTCGTTAAACTCCGGCTTTTTCTATCCTTTTCAGGCACTTTTCTTTGCCGAGTGTTTCAATTATATCGTAAAGCCCCGGCCCCATAGTGGTCCCGGAAAGCACCGCCCTTATCACGTGCATGTACGCCTTGGGTTTTATTGCGGCCTTTTCCATTTCCGACTTCAGGAGGTCCTCGACTTTTGCCCTGTCCACTCCCGTTTCATTCAGCACGTTCCTCAATATTTCGAGTATCTTGCCGCGCTCGGCTTCGTTCTTTTCCCATACCTTCCTGGCGTCGTCGTTCATTCCTATATCATCCCTGTAAAAATAGGCCGACAGCCCGGATATCTCGGATAGTGTCTGCAGTTTTTCCTGCTGTAAAAATACCGTGTGTTTGATGAACTCCATGCGATCCATGACATCCGCGTCCGTTATAAGCCCGTCTTTTTTCAAATAAGGCACGCAGAGAGCCGTAAGTTCGTCCGCGCTTTTTTTCCTTATATGGACGCCGTTGATGTGCATGAGCTTCTTGTTGTCGAACATGGCCCCGGATTTGTGAACTTTTACCAGGTCAAATTTATCGGCAAGCTCCCGCTGCGTGAATATTGTCTCCTCATTGTCCGGGGACCATCCAAGAAGTGCCAGGTAATTCACCATGGCCTCCGGCAGGAAACCCATTTCCTTGTAGCGCATCACGGATGTCTCCCCGTGGCGTTTTGACAGTTTTGATTTGTCGGCGCCAAGAATAAGGGGGATGTGCGCGAACTGCGGGATGTCGAATCCCAGCGCCTTGTATATGTGTATCTGCTTGGGAGTGTTTGAAAGGTGGTCGTCGCCGCGTATCACGTGCGTGATTCCCATCTCGACGTCGTCCACCACGACCACAAAATTATATATCGGCATCCCGTCGGTGCGGAGTATTATTATGTCGTCAAGGGTGGAATTCTGGACCCTTACCTCGCCCCGGACAATGTCGTTTATGACGGTCTCGCCCGCCTGCTCAACTTTTATCCTGACGGTATACGGCTTGCCCGAATCGATGTTGCTTTTTACCTCGGCCGGGGAAAGCCTGGAGCACCTTCCGTCATATTTAAAGGCGCGCTTCTCCGCCTCGGCTTTCTTCCTTTCGGCGTCGAGCTCTTCCTTTGTGCAGAAACATTTATAGGCCTTGCCTTCGTTCAATAATTTCTCCGCGTACTTATGGTAAACCGGCAGCCTTCTCGTCTGGTAATAAAGGGAATCGTCGGCGCTTTTGCCGGGCCCCTCATCCCAGTCCAGCCCGAGCCATTTCATGGACTCGAGTATCTCCTGTTCCGATTCCTTTGTGGAGCGCTCCCTGTCCGTATCCTCTATCCTTAATACAAATATACCGTTATTGTGCCTTGCGTAAAGCCAGTTGAATAGCGCGGTCCTTGCGCCACCTATATGAAGATACCCCGTAGGGCTCGGTGCGAAACGTACCTTTATCATCATGTCTCCTTGAGGAATTTTTTATCGTGCGGTAATTATAATCCATTATTTCACCTTTTTCAAGGCGTATTAAAACTCGGGTTTTTTATCCGGCGGCCTGGGATTATTTCTTTGCGGCCAGTGCCGGTTCCTGAAAATTTTTTTCCATCTCGCAGGTGCCTTCGAACACAACGCCTTCCGCCATGGCTATCTTTGGCGTAGTTATGTCACCGAATAGTTTTCCTGTGTGGAGTATCTCAAGTTTTACGGTGGCCACCACATCGCCGTTCACCCTTCCGGCTATCACGACGTTTGTGCCGTGAATGTCCCCTTTTACGACCGCGTTCTCGCCTATGATGACGGAGTCCTCGGTTATCACGCCGCCTTCGATCTTGCCGTCGACGCGCACGCCGCCTTTGGCGACAATGCCGCCTTTTACCTCGCAACTTTTCCCGATTATGGTTTCAAGTCCCGTGGATATCATAATATCTCCTTCGACAAATTGTTTGTGAAACGGGCCAAATGGATTGCTCAGGCTTTATTTAAGCGCTACTTCCCTGCTTAAATATTTTACCGGATTTACAGCCACTCCGTTGAGCCTGACTTCGTAATGAAGGTGCGGAGCCGTGGACCTTCCGGTGCTGCCCAGATATCCTATGACCTGCCCCTTTTTGACATACTGTCCGGGTGAGACTATGTACTTTAGCATGTGTCCGTATTTCGTCATGTAGCCGTTGCCGTGATTGACCGTGACAAGATTTCCGTAGCCGCCGGCGTCAAATTCGGCAAAAACCACGACGCCGTCCGCCGTAACCTTTATGGGAGTGCCGATATCGTTGGCGATATCCACCCCGGCATGGAACGAAAGCGAGCCTGTGAACGGGTCTATCCTGGACCCGAATGAAGCCGTGATCCAGCCTTTTATAGGCCAGCCCGAAGGCACGGCCGTGAGCCTTGCCCTCTGCTCCGTTATATAACTTATTATTTCCTGGAACGACTGTTCGTTGTCCTTTGCCTGGTCGTCCACGTACTGGACGGCAAGATTGAACGCCTTCCTGGAAATTACCTCGTCGCCGTCTTTTACGTTCTTTTCAAGGAGTTTTGTGTCCAGATAAGAAGGCCCGCCGAATCCGGTATATTTAATGATAGCGTTCTTGCTCCTCAACTGGAGCAGGTCGCGCAGCTGTTTGTCTATCTCGGTCACGCGCTTTACCGTGTCGCGCGATTCCACCATCTCTTTCGAAAACTCCCTGTGCTTCTGCTGGAGGTATTTGTCATAGGCAAGCGTCGCCATGTAATTGGAATGTTTTACGATGATAAATGCGGAAAGGATGACGGAAACAAACCAGACCAAAAGCAGACCCATGAAAAGCGGGGCGTTAAGCTTTACGCTCAATACCCTGCCGGTGTCGTCCGGCACCACCATCAAAGTTACATGCTTGTCCCTTTTTAACTTTTTCATTCTTCTCCTGCTGTTTAAACGACAAATAAGCCGGCCGACACTTATCCCGCCGTGCTTTTTAAAAAATTTTTAAGGATTTCCCCCTAAAAATTACTGCTGCGGCGCCTGCGCCGCCATAAGCCTTTGTTTCAATTCCGGAGACATATTTTCCGAATCTTCCATGAATATCCTTAATTTATCGACATCGACCTTCGTGTTCTTCAGGAACTGGATCCTTGCCGCTTTTAACTTGGAAAGCAGCATGTCGGAAAATTTTCTCGGGGCGTAAATGTAAATGTCCGCGCCGTCATCGTTTGGATAAGCGTCAAGGGATACCCTTATTAAAACCCCGGCATATAACCTCTTTGCTTCCTGCTTAAGTCTTTCCGCAATTGCTTCTGGCTGAGTCATTCCCATCTTTATTCCTCCTTGATCGAGTCTATGTTATGAGAATTCCATTTTGTAAACCCGGTTTTATTATACATAATCGACCGCAAAAAAGTCAAGTCATTAAAGCCGTTATAAATTTAATAATTAATGGAATAAAAACACAAAAACCATTGTGTTTTAATTTTTTTCCTTTATTTTAAGGTTATTTATTGATCTCAGTGCCGCCAAATACGGTATTTACCTCAAGAGAAATATATGGCTGACCTTCCTTATAAGAATCGGTCCTGTAATTTATGGCTCCAAAAGCCGTGGAATTGCCGTCGGGCATCTGGATTCCGCCGAAAGCGGAATTTCCCGATATCTTCAAAGGTTTCATGGGGTCTATCTTAATTTCCGTGCTGCCAAAAACAGTGTCGACTTTTATCTTCACGGTTTCATTGACTTCGAGTTTTGTCAGGTCTATTTTGGCTGACCCGAAAACAACGCTGTGTTCATGGGGCACCGCTGCCCCGCCGATTTCCTGCCGGGCAAACATCGTGGCATGACCATCGGTTTTTGCCCCGAACTCATCGTGCCATTTTGAAGGGAACATGACGCTTATTCCCATAAAAATTATAAGCAGGCCGAATGCGACCTTGAAAAAAGGCAGGTCAAAATGAAAAAACGTCTTTAAAAGTATATTCAGACCTACGAGGATGAAAAAAACTCCCCAGAAAACAGGCCATAAATGCATTCGCATATCCCCCTCTATTTCTTTGCTTTCCCCTGGTTGGCGACGGCTTCCATGGCTTTTTTTACCTCTTCGGGGTCTCCCAGGTAATAATAATCCTTGACCGGTTTTAAATTATTTCCAAGCTCATAGACCAGAGGCATGGCCGTCGGTATGTTAAGGTTTACGATGTCGTTGTCCGAAATGTTGCTCAGGTATTTTACGAGCGCGCGCAGTGAATTGCCGTGCGCCGCTATGACGATCTTTTTACCCTTCTTGATGTTCGGGACGATCTCTTTGTTCCAGTAAGGAAGAACCCTTGCCACCGTGTCCTTGAGGCATTCGGTCAGCGGGAGTTCATTTGGTTTCAGCTCCTTATACCTGGGATCCTTTGCCGGGTTCCTGTCGTCGTTGGCCTCAAGCTTTGGCGGCGCAATGTCGTATGCCCTGCGCCATATCTTTACCTGATCTTCGCCGTGCTTTGCCGCCGTCTCGGATTTGTCAAGTCCCTGAAGCGCGCCGTAGTGCCTTTCATTCAGGCGCCACGTCTTGATGACCGGGATCCAGAGCTGGTCCATCTGTTCCTGGACCATGTAAAGGGTCTTGATGGCCCGTTTTAATACCGAAGTATACGCGAGGTCGAATGCGAACCCCTCTTTTTTGAGATACTGCCCGGCTTTCTTCGCCTCTTCAACGCCTTTTTCGGAAAGGTCCACATCCGTCCATCCCGTGAACCTGTTCTCCTTGTTCCAGACGCTCTCGCCGTGCCTTATAAGTACGATTTTGTACATATCAGCCTCCAAAAGTTTTTTAATCGGTTTTTATTAAAGCCGGAGGTTATTATACAACAACCTGCGCAAAGGTAAAGATTTTTTTGCTTATAATAAAAAAAGCCCCGGGTTTTATCCCGGGGCTCGATATCAGAATCAAAGTAAAAATTTAAAATTCAAAACCAATAAGTAATGGATCAGATGTTGTAAAAATTCGCCCTGCCGTTGTACTGAGCCAGGTCTCCGAGCTCTTCCTCTATCCTTAAGAGCTGGTTGTACTTGGCTATCCTGTCGGTCCTGGAGAACGAGCCGGTCTTTATCTGTCCGGCGTTCGTCGCCACGACGATGTCCGCTATCGTGACGTCCTCGGTCTCGCCCGAGCGGTGTGAAACAACGGCTGTGTATTTCGCCCTCTTTGCCATCTCTATGGCGTCGAGGGTTTCCGTCAATGTCCCTATCTGGTTAACTTTTATAAGGATCGAATTACAGACGCCTTCGTCAATGCCTTTTCTGAGGATCTTCGGGTTGGTCACGAAAAGATCGTCGCCTACGAGCTGTATCCTCTTGCCGAGCTTTTCCGTGAGCAGTTTGTGTCCGGCCCAGTCAAGTTCCGACATTCCGTCCTCGAGGGATATTATGGGATATTTGTTGACGAGGTTTACCCAGAAATCTACCATCTGTTCGGAAGTCAGCTCTTCTTTCGTTGACTTTTTGAATACGTACCTTTTCTTGGCCTCGTCATAAAATTCCGACGCCGCCGGGTCCATGGCTATGGAAATGTCGCTTCCCGGTTTGTATCCGGCTTTTTCGATCGCCTCGACCAGGCACTGGAGCGGCTCTTCATTTGATTTGCAGCTTGGAGCGAATCCGCCCTCGTCGCCTACGGCGGTATTATATCCCCTGGCCTTGAGCACCGACTTTAACGCATGAAAGGTTTCCGAGCCCCATCTCACGGCTTCAGAAAAGGAAGGCGCGCCTACCGGCATTATCATGAATTCCTGTATGTCGACGCTCGAATCCGCATGCGCCCCGCCGTTGACAACGTTGGCCATGGGCACGGGAAGTTCCTTCGCGTTGCATCCGCCTATATAACGGTAAAGCGGCATTCCAATCGTATTTGCCCCGGCTTTTGCCGCGGCAAGCGAAACTCCGAGTATGGCGTTGGCGCCGAGTTTGCCTTTATTATCCGACCCGTCGAGCTCGATCATAACCTTGTCGAGTTTGCACTGGTCAAGGACGCTCATTCCTTTTACCGCCTTGGCTATGGTATCGTTTACGTTTTTAACGGCTTTTAGGACCGACTTGCCGCCCCATTTTTTCTTGTCGCCGTCGCGAAGCTCGACCGCTTCCTTGGTCCCTGTGGAGGCGCCGGATGGCACCGCGGCCCTTCCTATAATGCCGTCGCATGTGATAACGTCAACTTCCACCGTAGGATTACCGCGCGAGTCGATAATCTGTCTTGCTTTTACCTCATCAATGCAGCTCATTTAAAAACCTCCTATATTATTTAAGTTTGTTTTGAAAACAAAAATAATAATACTATATAAAAAGTCCAAGGTAAAGGGTTATTTACCGCGCTTTAAGGATGTCAGTTGAGATGCTGTTTTATGTAGCGTTCAAGGACTGTTGCGTCTTCCTGTTTCATGCCGAGGAACTGCGCCCCGGTCTCAAAACATCCGGTTTCCTCCGACTCCCTGCTCCAGACAGCCATTATATACGCCCTGAATTTTTCAAGGCCTTCCGTCCTGAGCATCACGTCGGCTTCAATTACAGTTCCTTTCTTTATCCGAATCCCGGAAACAATGCACAGGCCTCCGCCGGAAAGGTTTTTTATAAAAGCCTTTTCAGGTATTTCAGGGGATATTTCATTGGCCGCCGCGGCCTGAAGTATTTTGATTTCACGTTCAACCGCCAGTCTTTTAGTGTCTTTTCTTTTTAATTCGTCCATTATTTTGTTCCCTTTGATATTTTTGATTAACCGATTAATCCAAAATATATTACAACATTCTTTATATCGGGTCAATGTTTTTTATGACAGATACTCCGCAACCCTTCTTACGTGGTCTTCCTTATTATCAGCTCGGGATAAAATATCTCATCCCTCATTTTTTTATACTCTTTCTGCTCGATAGCCGATACGGCCATTTCAACAGCTTTTTGCCCCATTTCGGTTATGGGCTGCCTGATGGTAGTAAGCCCGGCCACGGCGGCCATCCTTATGTCGTCCTGGCCGATTATAGCGATATCATCGGGCACTTTCAGGCCGATCTTATGCGCTTCGTTTATCATCTTTATCGCATCCTCATCGCCGGTGCCCACATAGACCGCGTTTACCTTGTTTTTAATGAAATGATACAGGGAGTTCTTGACGGCGTCGCCGAAGTCCTCGACAAAACTGAATACCGATTCCCTGTCAAATTTTCCGGTGCATTCCTGCATAGCCTTTTTAAAGCCGTCATGGCGTTCCTTCATGGATTCAACCCATTCATAACTGCCTATGAGCAGCCCTATTTTTTTCCTGCCGGTGTCCACGAGATGCTTTACTGCCACGGCCGCGGCCCTCTCGTTGTCATAATGGACCCTGTGTCCCCATGAATCCCTGCCCTCTATATGAACCAGGTGTATCCCGGCCCTTTTATACCGTTTCAAGACGTCCCCGTCTCCCATTAATATGCCGTTTAAAACTATTACGGCATCCGCCCTTTTTTCGTTGAGTATCTTCTCGTAAATATACTGGTCCTTGCCCTGGGTCCCTATGGTCGTATACCTGCTTGTCGTGTAATAACATATATCGTATTTTGTCTTGATCATCTCCGGTTCTATCCCGCGCATGACATCCACGGAAAAATTGGCAAAATAAGAAGGCGCGACAACGGCAATGGTGTTGGACTTGCCCCTTACGAGCCCGCGCGCGGCCATGTTCGGCGAATACTTCATCTCTTTGACCGCGGCCGTCACCCTGTCGCGGGTTACCTGGCTTATGCGCGTGTCGCCGTTGATGGCGCGGGAAACCGTGGTATGCGATATTCCGAGTTTTTTTCCTATGTCCTTGATCGTGGTTGCTTTCATAATTCTCCTTTTGGCTATTTTAAACCACCCCGGCGGATTAATCAATCATTAGGTTTGCATTATAAGATCGTATGATTGCATGCGTCGGATAAATTGACGGAACAGCCTGATGGTTTATCTCATTATGATCAAAACACCCGTCATTATCCTCTTCCCGGAAGCCGCCGCCGATTCGGTATATATGGCGTAATAATAACTTCCGCAGGCAAATCGCGCCAAAACTTTCGAATTTATTTCGGCGGTGGAGGTTCCCGTAAAATCCCCGGTTATTTTCTCGTCGAGGACAAGCCTGAACGACGAAGTGAAAAGCCTGAACTCGACCGTACTGCATTCTGACCGGGAATAAAAACCTATTTTCAGGTTTCCTCCGGACGCAATATAAGGATTTGGATACAGGACGGGCGTTTCCGGCAATGACGCCTCAGGCGTCACGGATGGCGTGGATGCGATATTTTCCGTGGCTGTAAAAGTTTCGGAGGCTGTCTCCGTGATTGTTTCGGTTGCCGTCGGCGTCGAAGTCAATGTGTCCTTTGATACAGGCGTCGCCGTCCAGGTCCGTGTGGCTGTAAAGGCAAGGGTAAAGCCCGCGGTAATTGTCGAAGAAGGTGTCTGCGCGACATTTGTATTGGTGGCGGTTTCCGTCACGGTCTGCGTCGGGGATGTCTTTGTGGATGACGCCGCCGGTGTTGCGGTGAAAGAGGGTGTAAAAACCACAGCCGTCGGCGAAAGAGTTTCCGTCGGTGTATCCGAAAAAACCGGGGTCGTGGAGAGCGTTGCCGTCGCGGTGCCGGTATATGTTATTGTCCGGGTCGGCTCCTGCGGCGTAAGACTGCATGTCTGTGTTTCAGTGCCGGTCGGGCTTTGTATTGTCGGCGTAAAACTTTGCGTGGCGACCGGTGTCGCCGTCAATGTTATTGTAATGGTCTTTGTGGCCGTGGCCGTAAATGTCGGTGTGGACGTAATGGTCCTTGAAAATGTCATCGTTAAAGTGTTTGTAAGCGCGGGCGATGCCGTCGCGGTCGTCTCAATCTGCGGCGAAGGCGTCGGACTTGGCTGGGCATAACCCTGAAGCTCCAGCCTGATATAATCGTATTCAAACCCGTTGCCGTTTCCTGCCCCTCCGGTCGGCCGCATGCCTATGTCAATTTCGTTCCAGCCCGCCTTCAGATCCGTGCCGGGAAAGTTGAGGTAAGCGTCTCCCCATGCCCCGTTCGTGCCCAGGCGCACCATTGTATCAAAACTGTAGTTTGGCACATAAAATCCATTGGCCGAATTCGCGATGGCCGCGGCGTTTGCCCCGTCGGTGGATCCGGTGACAGATGCTGTCTGGACCGTTCCATTAATTGTAATTATGCACGCCGCGCTGTAGCCGGCCGCGAATGCAATATAAAGGCGCGCCTGATTTCCGGCCGCCGGCGCCTTTGCCAGATTAAAATAGATTTTCGATGTGGTGCCAATATAGGCTCCTCCCGCGTTTAACACCGTAGGCTGACAGTAGTTCCAGTCCGTTACAAAATTACTGACACCGACCGTGTAGCTTACATCATTTGGAAACTGGCCGGCATAGTCGAGAAAAGCGGACCATGCCGCAGGAGTGTTGTAAGGCGCCCCGCCTGCGTACGGCGGCAGTACCCCGCTCCATGGCGTCACATCATGCTCGCCATTGTTAAATTCCTCGCTGCTACGGTCCGGGACGCCGATCTGCCAGACGGTCGGCCCCAGGCGCAGCGGTGCCCATGTAACGGTGCCGAGATCAAGGATCTGGCCCGCGGTCACATTTATATTGGCCTGTTCAAACGTGCCGGCCGCACCCGGGCCGAATGCCCAGAGGTTGTAGGTTCCGGGCAGCACGTTTGGAATGGTAAATGATCCTCCGGCTGCAGTCTGAACCCAGAACTGGTAAGTAAGGTACTGCTGCTGAAAATCCACCCCGCCGTCCAGTGGCGCCAGCCCTATCCACATACCCTCCGGCGAAGCCGCCGGATTATAGGCGTCATTGATGGCAAAAATTCCGGTTACGGTGCCACGGTCGGAAGCCCGGGGGTACGCGGAAATTGTCGTCCCGGATCCGGTCGCTTCCGGCTGGGGGTTGAACCAGGAATATGGCCACGCGGCCTGTTCGGCCTGTGCCTGGGCCTGGGCGTCCGTAAACAAAGCCTGCGCGTATGTGCCGACGTCCGTGGCCGTGCCCGTGTACCTGTTTGCATATATAAATGCCGGGCCGAATGTCTTGGAAGTAAAAGTTCCCGCGGGCTGGTCCTGTGAAAGGCCGAAGCCGTAATGGCCTCCGCCGAACATGTCCAGCAGGGTGTTGCCCAGGTGTGCGGTGAGCTCCCTGTGCATTGGCCCGCCGTCCAGATATTCGTGGCTGGGAAAAGTCTGCCAGATGCCGTATTTCGATGTGGTGGAAGCCCAGCCGTATACGTTCGTCTGTCCAAGCGGCTGGCTATAGGAGTACTTGCATCCCGTGGTCCCGGAATAAATGCCGCTGGTAAAATCAAAGACTTCCGCCGGCGC
>Ga0181520_10004690_pt1 | contig 22635 bp, 14 predicted proteins | sample PEATcosm2014_Bin_29_FD_132451 | JGI IMG/M metagenome (GOLD analysis project Ga0181520, IMG submission 132451) | Peatland microbial communities from MTU Mesocosm Facility, Houghton, MI, USA - PEATcosm2014_Bin02_30_metaG | ecosystem: Environmental > Terrestrial > Soil > Wetlands > Peat | place...
AGCTCTCGGCCTTAGCCGCGAGCAGCTCGAAGTCTCCTGGGAAGCTCTGCGCCGCGTCGGCAATCTTTCTTCGGCATCGGTGCTTGTCGTGCTCGACGAAATCATGAAACACCGCCGCCCAGCGCCGGGAACCCGCAGCATCTTAGCCGCCATGGGCCCGGGCTTCTGCGCCGAAATGCTCCTCCTCGAATGGTGACGAAGATCATGCGTAACCGCGACTGTGACTTGTTGGGTCTCGTTCACCGCCGAGATGCGCCTTCGGGACCGAAAGGTCCGCAATGAGTCACAGCCACTGCGACGTATTCATCGCCGGAGCAGGCCCCGCCGGGCTCGCCGCCGCCATCGCCGTCCGCCAGCGCGGCGCCGACGTCCTCCTCGCCGATGCTCTCCGCCCGCCCATCGACAAGCCCTGCGGCGAAGGCCTCATGCCCGAAGCACGCCGAGGCCTCATCGCCCTGGGCATCCACCTCGAGCCCCAGCACGGCGTCGAATTCACCGGCATCACCTTTGCTTCCGACCAGGCGAGCGTCTCCGCAAACTTCCCTGCGGGAACGGGCATCGGAGTCCGCCGTACGGTTCTCCATCGTCTCCTCCTCGACCGAGCCGCAGAACTCTGCGTCCGCTTCTCCTGGAACACCCCGGTCGTCCTCCGCGACAATCAACCCCCCACCGTCGGCGGAGAGCCCATCGACTACGGTTGGCTCATCGGAGCCGACGGAGCCGCCTCCCGCGTTCGCGCGTGGGCCGGGCTCGAATCCGGGCGACTCCGCAGCCGCCGCTTCGGCTTCCGCGCCCACTACCGCCTCTCGCCAGCAAGAGTCCCGTCAGGCCCCCAACATGTAGAAGTTCACTGGAGCCCCATCGGCGAGGCCTATATCACTCCTACCGGCCCAGAAGAAATCTGCATCTCCGCCATGACCCGCCACCCCCGCGTCCGCCTCAACGAAATTCTCAAGTCCATCCCCGTCCTCCGCGACAAACTCCGCAACGCCGAACCCACCAGCGGCGAACGCGGATGCCTCACTCTCACCCGCCGCCTCCGCCGCGTCACGCGGAACAACGTCGCCCTCGGCAACGTTGCGCTTCTTGGGGACGCCTCGGGCTCCGTCGACGCCATCACTGGGGAAGGCCTCGCGCTGGCCTTCCGCCAGGCCCTCATCCTCGCCGAATCCCTCGACCGCGGCAGCCTCGCCCACTACGAATCCGAACACCCCACCACGCTGGCCCTCCCCCAGCGCATGGCCGCACTGCTCCTCCTCCTCGACCGCCATCCCCGCCTCCGCAACCGAACCCTCCAGGCCTTCGCCGGCCGCCCAGCATTATTCCGCGAACTGCTGGCCGTCCACGTCGGCGAACAGACCCTGCCGCACTTTCTCCTCCACCATGGCCCTGCCCTCGGCATAGGGCTCCTCGCGACGCACCGCGTTCCCCCGCTGGTTCAGCCAGGTTGCTCCATCTCTCGATTTTGAGTATTAGCGTGGGTGCGAGGCGTGATTTCCAGAACCATCCCCAAATACGGGATTCACCGGACCAATGGAGTACCCGCGCCGTCGGGAGTCCGCAGCACGGCATCCGGCTCGGATTCATACCGAGAACCTGAAGCGATGAGCTCGTCAATGCTGCTCACCGGCTGAATCCCACCGCGCGCGCCAATGCCTGTGCAGTTGAGGGCGGCCGCCGCGCATGCAAAATCCAGCGTCCGCTCCAGCGCCCATTCCTGCAGAAGACCGTAGATAAACCCGGCGTGGAAAATATCGCCCGCGCCCGTGGTGTCGACCGCGTTCACGCGAAACGCAGGACGATAACAGAAATCATGGCCGTCCCAGGCGACCACGCCATCGCGCCCCAATGTGGCCGCCGTCAGGGTACAGCCAAATTGTTTCTGAATCCGACGCAGCGCCTCGCGAAGGTCGGCCTCTCCCGTAAGCCGCTCCGGAATATCGCGACTCACAATCAGATAATCGACCTTTGCGATCAGCCGCTCGACATTGGGATAAAGTTCGTCGAGATCCGCCACTACCGGAATGCCGGCATCCCCAGCCCAACCAGCTGCGAGGATCGCCGCTTCCGTATCGTGTCCGTCGAGATGAAGGGCGCGCGCATCCGTGATCCATTCCTTCTTCAGCTCTTCGGGCCGAAGGGTGAGACGGTCATCGCGTTGCCACAGCACCGTTCTCTCGCCCGAATCCTCGATCAGAATGAAAGAACGGTGGCTTGGACAGCCCGGAGCAGTCAGGAGTTTGGCTTCGACCCCCGCCTTGCTGAATTCCGTGCGATGAAGGTTGGCTGCCTCGTCATCTCCGAGTTTGCCCACATAGCGCGCCCGGAGCCCCCAGCGCTGACACGCAACCATGGCAGTCGCCACCTGTCCGCCGGGCAAGACGGACGCGGAGCGAAATTCGACCTTCGATCCAGAGAGGGGGAAATGGGGAAGAGGAAGGACTGTGTCCGTGGCGTTCAGCCCCACGCCCGCAATGTCCATCGATGTCGGTTCTCTCTTCAACGGGTTGATGCCAATGTATCTGGAACGCGCACGAATTCCAACGTTGTTCTCGAGCGGGACCAGGACCGTCTAGGCAAACCGCGTTCTCTTCCAGAGCAGCCAGCCACAAGCGGCCAGGATCGCGAGCAGAATAACGATGAGCGCGATGGCGAACGGGATCCGCATAGCAAGATGCGGAACACGGGCGAACCGGGCGAACCAGATAAACACACCGACCGCCGCGGCCATGATGGCAAAGTCCCACCAGCGGCGAGGCTCTCGAGCGGCGGAATCGCTTTCCACGCCGGACTGGGCACGAAGCGTTTGATCCAGGTCCATGTTGTAGCGAGCACATTCGCGGCCCACCGCGCGCACACAGGCTGCAGATTCAGCGGCTGAAACTGTCGCCCCGGCAATCAGAATGGCACCGGCGATCATCAGGGCGGAGGCGGCCAGGGCCAGCCACGGCACGGAACCCGGTACGTGGGATAACTCACCGAAGACCAGCACGCCCCACACGAATCCCCAAAGCTGATTCGTATTCGAAAGAGGGATGGCACGGCTGATGCCCGCATATTTCGTGGCGTATTGCTGGAACAAATCGCCGATGACCCAGCAGAATCCGCCGAGCAGCAGCCACAGAACCGACGGGCGCAGGGCGTGCAACTGGCCTCCCAGGGCGTGCAGGCCACCGGGCAGCAGCGTTCCGAGAAACAGCATGGCGCCGACTTCGCCAAAGGTAAAAATCGTGACAAACGAGAGAGGATTGCTTCCCGAGAGGTAGGCCTTGCGATAAGGAACATACATCGTGCCCCACAAAAGGCCCGCCGCCAGCGCAGCCGCAATACCGCGCACCGCGATGCCGCGTGGTCCCGCCGCGGCGTGAACGGAGAGGATCGAGAGCAGCACCGATCCAGCCACGATAGCCGAAGCTCCGCCCAGAACCCGTGTCCAGTCCCGCGCCGACGCTCCGTCCAGCTCGTGGAATAAGAGCCAACCCCAGAAAATACCGATCAGGCTGTTGGTATTCCAAAGGGGAAAGGCGATCGACAGCCCTACATCGCGAATGGCGGAGATGGTGAGCGTGTTGGCCACGGCCCAAAGCGCTCCCGCCAGCACAGCCCACAAAATCAGATGGGGCCGCTGCCGGAGGTCCCGCATCACCGAGGTCGTGCCTTTGACCATCACTGGCAGAGTCCAGCGAGCAAGAAAGACGCCGAGCACCATGCAGAAAGAGATCGCGAACGGAGAATATCCCGCCGCTACCAGCCGGGCCGGGGCTTCCGCCGCCCCCAACCATGCCCCAGCCGCAAACGCACAAACCGTTCCCAGTCCGTACCGGGCATAGGGCGCCGGTGTCGATTGCTTTGAAGCAACAGCCTCGGGTTTGATCACGGGATGGGAAGACAAATTTGGCTCCGCAGCGAATCCAGCTTTCTCCGGCCGCGAGGAGGCGGAGACAAGACACCGGTCGATCTTATCGGAAGAACGCGACGCCTCCCATGAGCGCGACGACAGAAGAGGCGGATATACTTCTCCCTTGTTCGGAGGGTCAATGCTGCGAGCCATTCTGACCGACAGCCATTTCTGGGTTCCTGTCGGAGTCCTGCTCCTCGGCATCTTCCTCGTCATCCACCTCGTTTGATCTGCCCGCGCTTCCCTGGACGGCGCCTCCAACGCCGGTCCGGCTGGCCCCGAATCGTTCCTGCACCTCATGAATCCAATGAAGTGGTTCTAAACCCTCCCCCAGACCAGAAGGAAAATATGTCACTCCGGCCAGTTAGAGAAATTCTGTCGACCAAACCAACCCTCGAAGGAGCAGGCGTCCGCCTCCAGCGCGCCTTCGGCTTCGGCAAAACCAAAGACTTCGACCCGTTCCTGCTGCTGGACGACTTCCGCAATGAGCACCCCGAGGATTACCTCAAAGGCTTCCCCTGGCATCCGCATCGCGGCATCGAGACGATCACGTACGTCCTGGCCGGCTCTGTCGAGCACGGCGACTCGCTCGGCAACAAAGGCAAAATGACCGCAGGCGACGTGCAGTGGATGACCGCAGGCAGCGGCATCCTCCATCAGGAGATGCCCAAAGGCGATCCGCAGGGCCGCATGCACGGGTTCCAGCTATGGGCCAACCTGCCCTCGCAGCTGAAAATGACCGACCCGCGCTACCAGGACATTCCCTCGGCCGCGATCCCTGAAGTCACCGAGGATGACGGCACCACTGCCCGCATCATCTGCGGCGAGTTCTGGGGCAAGCGCGGTCCCGTCGAAGGCGTGGCTGCGGACCCCAACTACATCGACGTATCGGTGCCGCCCAACAAGCGCAAGCGCCTCAAGGTCGAGACCACCCGCAACGCCTTCGCCTACGTCTTCGCTGGCTCCGGAATGTTCCGCGACGCTTCGGACCCGCAGGCTGTGTTGACCGAATCGGGCGCCGATCCGAACGCGCAGCCAGAATACGATGCGACGAACCACTCGCTGGTCCTGTTCGATCGAGGCGACGAGATCCAGGTCCAGTCGGGGCCTGAAGGCATTCGCTTCCTGCTGGTATCGGGCAAGCCGATCGAAGAGCCAGTCGCGTGGTATGGCCCCATCGTGATGAACACCCAGGCTGAACTACGCCAGGCCATGACCGAGCTGCAGACTGGGGACTTTATCAAGCATCAGCGAAGAGCGGGCTGACCAGATCGGAAGAGGCTACTCGAAAAAGGCCTGAGCTTCTGCCGTAGCGGCACCGATTCTCCGGTCACTGCGGCGGAGTTTGGGCCGGCTGTTGTTGTTGGCTGTCGTCCTTTTTGCCGAAGAGCCTGCCCCAGAAGCCAGGCTTCTTCTTTTTCTTGTCGTCCTGGTTCTGGTCGGCGGGTTGGTTCTGGGAGACGGCTGGCTGCGGCGTGGCCTGGGTCGGCGGCGTTGCAGGGCGGGCGACCTGGGGCGGCTGCGCGGGCTGCGCTGCGGGCTTCTGGCCAAGGCCGAAGATCTTCTGGAAGAGGTTGCGCTGGTCGCCCATCGAGTGGTCGCAGGTGTCAGTCGGCTGCGTGCCGTCGAGAAACGCTGCCGTGTAGTCCTGGGGACACGCGTCGTCGGCGATGAGGTTCGTGGTCTCATCGAGGCGAATCTGGACGACACCAGCGGGAGGTACAAAGTCTCTTACATCAGAGTATTGCGGCAACTTCACCGCGTTTTTCATGAAGTCTGCCCAGATGGGACCGGCGGCCCTGGCGCCCTCGGCGTTGACGGCGCCCAGCTCGGTCTTGATATCGGTGTAGTCGTCGTTGCCGACCCAGACGATGCAGAGCAAATTGGAAGTGAAACCGGCGTACCAGGCGTCGTGGGAAGTGCCGGTTTTACCTGCAGCGGGTGAGACGAACCCCATGTTGCGGACCCCAGCGCCGGTGCCGTGGGGGTTGTTGAGAACCTGCTCCATCATGCTGACGGTGAGGAAGGCTGCACGCGGGTCGAGGACAGGCTTGGTCTCGGGAGCGTAGTCCGCGATGACGTCGCCGTTTGGCGCGCGGACCGAGGCGAGCATCCAGGGATCGATGTGGACCCCTTCGTTGGCAAAGACGGTGTAGGCGCCCGCCATCTGCATCGGAGTAGCGTCATAGGCACCGATGGCCATGGCGGGAGTTCCGCGGGCGGAGCTGATGCCGGCATCGCGCGCCAGCGCGGCCACGTTATCGAAGCCGACCATCTGCGCAAGGGCGATGGTGGGGTTGTTCAGGGAACGGTAGAGAGCTTCAGTCGCGGTGATGTCGCCGTAGTATTTGCTGTCGAAGTCGCGCGGCGAGTAGTCCTGATTGTCGAAGGTGAAGGTGGTCTGCTGGTCGTGCAGGATCGTGACCGGCGTGAAGACGGCGCTGTTCCCGTCAGGGTTGGTGAGCGGCGTTCCGGCGATGGCGGTGTTGAAGGCCGCGGCGTAGACGAAGGGTTTGAAAATGGAGCCGGTGGGTCGATGCGAGACGGCGTGGTTGAACTGGCTGATGCCGTAGTTGCGTCCGCCGACCAGCGCGAGCACCTGGCCGGTGTGTGGATTGAGCGCGATGAGCGCGACCTGTGGCGAGGTGGGAGCGGGCGGGGGCGTCGTACCTGCCTTGAGGGCTAAGCGGACGAGGCGATCATGCCGTGCAGTGACCGCAGCGTCGACGCTCTTCATGCCGGCGGCCACGGCGTCCTGGGCGATCTGCTGGAGCTGCGGATCGAGCGAAGTGTAGATGCGGAGGCCCTGCGCGTTGTATTCGTTGTCGCCGAGGCGCTGGATGAGCTGATCGCGGACAAGGTCGACGAAGTAGGGTGCTTCGCCTGCGTCGAAGGCGCCTGGCTCAAGCTTGAGCGGCGCAGCTTTGGCTTCCTCGGCTTGCGCTTTGCTGATGGAGCCGGTTTCAACCATCGCATCCAGAACGACGTTGCGGCGTTCAAGGGCGCGCTCGGGATGGCGGAAGGGATTCAGGCGGCTGGGGCTCTGAATGATTCCGGCGAGCAGCGCGCATTCGGGCAGATCGAGCTGGCGAACATCTTTGCCGAAGTACGCCTGCGCGGCTTCACCGAAGCCGTCGATGGAGAAGCTGCCGCGCTGGCCGAGCGGCACCTGGTTGGCGTACATCTGAAAGATTTCCTGCTTGTTGAAGCGATGTTCAAGCTGGAAGGTGATGACGATCTCGATGATCTTCCGCTTGATGTGCTTTTCCGGCGAGAGGAAGAACCCGCGGGCGAGCTGCATGGTGAGCGTCGATCCGCCCTGGCTGTAATGGCGGCTGCGAAGATCGTCGACGACGGCGCCCACGAGGCGGAAGTAGTCGACGCCGCCATGCTGGAAGAAATGGCGGTCCTCGATCGCGGTGACTGCGGGGACCAGATACTTCGGCAGCTCATCGTAGGTGACGAGCCGGCGCTTGGCGCGGTTCTCGTCGGAGAGGCCGGTGACGAGCATCGGCTCGAGCTCATAGGCGGCGAGCGCCTGACCGTTGTCGCCGGTAATTTCGTTCACGCCGTCTTCGGAAAAGCTGATGGTCGCGCCATCCTGGGAGTGGTACGACTGCGGACCGGGATGAATCGTGATGGCGTGCGCGTTGACAGCGTAGGTGCCCATGGGCGACGCCGCGCTCTGGCCGTCGACGGAGTAGCCGGCCTCTTCCAGCTCGCGTTGAATTTCATGCGAGGTGAGCTTTTGTCCGGGTCGAATCTCGGCGGGCGCGGCGTAAATCTTCGCAGTCTCTGCGAAGAGTGGCTGCTTCAGGCGGTCGTCGACAATGTGACCGTACTTGGTCCAGTAAAAACTGAAAACGATGACCCCCAGCGCCAGGGAAACGCCGCAGATGATGCCGGCAACGATCAGCACCTTTTTGGTGGTGATGCGGACGGCGACGTTGGGGACCTTAACTTTTACAGCCATAACTCTATTTTTGCCTTCCCACAGATATCAGACGAGCCGGATGCGCGATTGGGCTATTCATTGGCCTACGCGCCGCTCGTCTCTGTTGTTCCACGTTGGGATGAATGCACGACAGAGACCAGCCCCGATCGCCTGAAAATAAGCGCCTTAGCAGCGGCCTCGGCCGACGTGGGCGTGTTCCCGTGGACACGTTGTGTCGCTGGTGACACGCGCTTTTGCAAAGCATCCACCGGGCAGGTCAAATCCTTTCAGTTGACGGAGGCCAGTGCCTTGAGGGCGTCGGGGAGATCGGCAAGGCCAACATCGCTTCCGGACGAGGTTGCGCGTGTGACGAGTTCTACCTTCCCTTCGGCGACTTTTTTGCCGACGTTCACGCGATAAGGAATGCCGATGAGATCCGCGTCTTTGAACTTTACCCCTGCGCGTTCGTCTCTGTCGTCCAGCAGCACATCGAAACCAGCGGCCTCAAGATCAGATGCAATTTTCTCGCCAGTTGCTTTGAGGGTGGAGTCGGCGACGTTGGTGATGGTGACGACGACGTCGAAGGGCGCGATGGACCGCGGCAGCCAGAAGCCATTCGCGTCGTTGCCCTGCTCAACAGCGGCCGTCAGGATGCGCTCGATGCCGATGCCGTAGCAGCCCATGATGGGCGTGACCTCCTTGCCGTTGGCATCGAGAACGCGCGAGCCCATGCTCTCGGTGTAGCGTGTGCCCAGCTTAAAGATGTGGCCGACTTCGACCGCTCTGGCGACCTTGAGCGGCGCGCCACAAACCGGGCAGCCTTCGCCTTCGGCGGCGTTGCGGATGTCGGCGACGACGGTCCATTTGAAATCGCGGCCCGGGGCAACGTTGCGGTAGTGGTAGTCGAGCTTGTTGGTTCCACAGACGAGGTTGCGGCGATTCTCGAGGCCCGGGTCGAGTACGACATTGACTTTGCCGTCGTTGATTTTCGCGGCGGGATCGAGGCCGACGGGGCCCAGATAGCCAGCGGGACCGTGCATCCAGGTTTCTAGTTCTTCGGCAACCATGGGGCGGAGGTCCGTTGCGCCGACGACTTTCATCAGCTTGGTTTCGTTGACGAAGTGATCGCCGCGCAGAAAAGCGACCACGGGCTGCACCGTTGTTTTGCCGGACTTATCCGCAACCGTCGCCATGTACGCAACGCACTTAATGTCGGAGCTGGCTTCGATATCGAAGAACTTTGTGACGTCGGCGATGGCGGCCTGGCCAGGCGTGGAAACCAGCTCCGGCATCCCATCGCCGATGGCCGCCATTTCTTTCACGGGCGCCAGGCGCGAGGTGGCTTTCTCGAGGTTGGCCGCATAGCCGCACGCAGCGCAGCTGGCGATCAGGTCTTCGCCAGCGTCGGTGTAGACCATGAATTCCTGCGACTGCGAGCCGCCCATGGCGCCGGAGTCCGCTTCGACAGCGACGAATTTGAGCCCGCAGCGCGTAAAGATGGCGCGGTACGCTCCGTCGTGCAGATCGTAGCTGTGGTCGAGACCGGCCTGGTCGAGGTCGAAGCTGTAGCTGTCTTTCATGATGAACTGCCGCACCCGCAGCAGTCCGCCCTTAGGGCGCGGTTCGTCGCGGAATTTGGTCTGAATCTGGTACCAGATCTGCGGGAGCTGTTTGTAGCTGCGCAGCTCGCTGCGGGCAATGTCGGTCATCACCTCTTCATGCGTCATGCCGAGGCAGAGGTCTGCGCCCTTGCGATCTTTCAGGCGAAACATGTTGTCGCCCATCAGGGTCCAGCGGCCGGACTCGCGCCACAGGTCGGCGGGATGGATGGTGGGCAGCAAGAATTCCTGGCCGATGCGGTCCATCTCCTCGCGCACGATGCGGATGATGCGGTCGATGGAGCGCTGGCCGAGGAAGAGGTAGGAGTAAATGCCGGCGCCGAGCTGACGGATGTATCCGGAGCGAACCAGGAATTTATGGCTGGCGACTTCAGCGTCGGCCGGTGCCTCGCGCAGTGTGGGGATGAAGAGTTTCGACCAGCGATGCATGCTTGATTACAGGGTACAGGGTGCAGGGCACAGGGTACAGAGGACGGGATCAGGGATTGGGATCAGGAACTAAGGCCTGCGCCTGTCAACCGCGCCCCGCGCACTGGAAATCGGCAGAACTTGACTCTTCAATTGCAGGGTCTCACGCCGGCGTGCAGCCTGCCGCTCTGCTTCGAGGCTGGCTTCAAGCGGGAATTTTCGCAGGCTGCCCTGCAGCGCATAGAGGGTATCGTAGTTCCTCGGATGGCATCGGCTTGCGCTTTGGTCGGGCACTTCTCAGGAGATTGTAGAGCAACCCTTAGCTGCTATGGAGACCAAAAGAGACTCGACTCTCCCGGCGAGCGCTTCGATGTCCACGGGGTTCAATGTGTCCACTTCTATCAAGGGGCTCAATCCGAAGGGCTGCTCGTACTCGGCCATGCGCTCGGGCAGCATCTCGGCGAGCATGTGTGCTGGATGATGCCGTTCGTGGCGCGCCCGCTCCGCGAATCGGCGTGACGCCTCCTCGCGAGGAATGCGGCAGCAGATCTCGACGATTTGTGCGCCTTGCGCGATGAGCGCGGTGATCTTGCCGCGTTCATGCTCGCTTTGCGTCCGGAAATTCGCCTCCAGCAGCACCTGCGGGCAATGCGGCGCGAGGGCCCACAACAGTTCCATGGCCGCCGCTCCGATCCTGCGCGAAAACTCCAGGTCGCCGGGCGCTCCATCGAGGGTGGTGAAGAGCGTCTCCTTGATGTCGTCTTTTGTCAGGAGCGCGAAGCCCAGGCGCTCGGCCAGGGGGCGAGCCAGCGTAGTCTTGCCCGATCCGGGGGGCCCCGAGACGAGAAGGATGCGATTCTTTGTCCTGAGAGTCATGACTCCATTGAACAGCAGCGGCACTGCATGGGTCATCGGAACTCACACGGAATAGCCATACAGGACGGGGTTCAGGTCATCTTTTTCTGGTGACTTTAGCGGTACCCCTATGCCATCCTGAAATCACTTTTCCCAGTCTGCACTGCAGCTGCGCTCGATGCGTCCGCAGAACTGCGGGTGGTGGCCGTAACGCCGGTGGAGGTGTTGTAAGCAGCACCTATGTACACGCCCTTCCTAATGTGTGGTTATGCCGCGGCCTTACTGCTGATGCTCTTCGGGTTCCGTGGCATTCGCCGCAGCACTCCGGATCTGCACGGCAGCCGCTACCTCGCGTGGTTCATCGTGTGCAGTCTGTTCGGAGTGATGCTGATCGGGCTGCGTCCGTGGACGCCGGGTCTTTTCAGCGTTGTGCTCGCGAATTTTCTGCTGTTTGCGGGCGTTCTCTGCATCAACATCGCCGCGGCGGACATTCTTGAAACCGATCCGCATGTTTTCCCCTGGCCGGCGGGAACTCTGATCGTCGCACTGCCGTTGTTTGTCTGGTTTACCTACGGCAACGATTTGCCGGCGGCGCGCCTGGTGATCCACGCCTCGGTAGTGGGGTGCATTTTCATCACCACCGCGGTGCTTCTGTTCCGCGGGCGCGGCGAGCCGGAAACCCGCCAGCCGGCGCGGGCCTGCGCCTGGCTACTGATCTTCGCCACGTTTCTGCAGGTGGCATGGTGCATCTTCGAATTTCGCATCTCGACGCCTGCGACCGACCTCATCCATCCCGATCTGATCAACGTGGGCTTCAGCTATCTCTCCATGGTGCTGGGGCTGGCCATCGTCATTGGACTGCTGTGGCTCGCTCTGACCACGCACCGGCTGACTCTCCACAAGATGGCGCAAACGGACTCGCTCACCGGGCTGCTCAATCGCCGGGCTTTTGAAGAAATCCTGCGCCGCGAGCTGCTGCGCAGCGACCGCAGCGGCGCCCGCATGGGGCTGATGTTGATCGACCTCGATTACTTTAAGCAGGTGAACGACTCGCTGGGCCATTTCGCGGGCGACGACGTTCTGCGCCGCATCGGACTGGTGCTGCGCGACGGAACCCGGCCATCCGATGTGCTGGCCCGCTATGGCGGCGAGGAGTTTGTGGTGCTGCTGCGCTACGCAGGCGTCGACGAGTCGCTGGCCGCGGCGGAGAGGATTCGGCTGCTCATCGCCAATCTCAACGGGCTGCCGGGGAGCGTAAACCTGACGGCCAGCATAGGCGTTGCGGTGAGTCAGCCGAAAGACACTGCGACGGAATTTCTGCTGCGCTCCGACGAGGCGCTGTATCAGTCGAAGCGCGAGGGCCGGAACCAGGTCACTGTGTATCGCGAATCGGACGAAGACCTGGAGATGGCGGCGGCGGCGTACATCCCCGGATCCTGAGACAATCTGATGAATCGGGCAAGGAAGAAAAGACTGCGTGCTGCGCAGGCTTTTGCTTCCGGAGTTGCTTTGGAGCGCGGAAACTCTAAACCGTCTGCCTGGCGCAAAGCTCGTTGAAGGCGCGCGACAGTTCGTCGGCGATGGCCTGGGGGGTACTGTTCTCGATGACGAAGCGCTGCATGAGATAGACCAGCTTGCCGTCGCGAAGAATCCCAACCGCGGGAGAGGTGGGCGGATGGCCTTCGAAGTACGACCGGGCCCGCTCGGTGGCCTCGCGGTCCTGACCCGCAAACACCGTGATGGAACGATCCGGCGTGACCGAATTCCGCAGAGCCAGCCGCACGCCGGGCCGCATTTTGCCCGCGGCGCAGCCGCAGACGGAGTTGACCACCACCATCGTGGTCCCAGGGCTTGCCACTGCGGCGTCAACCGCTTCGGGGGTGCGCGCCTCGTTAATGCCCGCACGAGTGAGCTCCTCGCGCATGGGGATGAGCATGATTTCCGGATACATTCGGCTATTCTCCTGAGATCAAAATCGTAACTGCCACATTCACATTGTACGGGGCTTATCGGCCGGATGATATATCTCATTTAGATGCTGGTTCGCGAACAGGTTCCGCTTGCGCCTTACACCACTTTCGGGATCGGGGGACCCGCGCGCTGGTTTGTCGAGGCAACCGATGAAACTTCGCTGCTGGAGGCGGTGCGCTTCGCCCGCGAACGCCGGGCGGAGTTGTTCGTCCTTGGAGGCGGCAGCAATCTGCTCGTCTCCGACAAGGGGTTCCCGGGCCTGGTCCTGCGCATCGCGCTCGGCGGGATCAGGCAGGAGGGCAATGTGTTCCGGGTCGGCGCCGGCGAAAACTGGGACAGTTTCGTCTCCTGCGCGATCGACCGCGGATTCGGCGGCATTGAATGCCTGGCCGGAATTCCTGGAACTGCAGGCGGCACGCCGGTCCAAAATGTCGGCGCCTATGGCCAGGAAGTCTCGGGAACCATCACGGCGGTTCGCGTCCTCGACCTGAATCACCTGAAGTTCTCCGAGCTGCCGGCTTCGGTCTGCGGTTTTGCGTACCGCCGCAGCATTTTCAACTCCAGCCACCGGGACCGCTTCATCGTAACGCGGGTGGATTACAAGCTGCGCAACAAAGCTTTCCCGATCCTGCAATACCCGGACCTGAAGCGCTACTTTCAGGGTCGCTCCGTCACGCCAACCCTGGCGGAAGCCGCGGCAGCCGTGCGCGAAATTCGCCATGAGAAGGGCATGCTGCTGGTCGAAGGAGAGGCGGACTGCCACAGTGCGGGCAGCTTCTTCAAGAACCCCGTTGTCCCCGAGAAACGCTATGACGAGCTTGTGGCGAAATGCTCTTCCCAGGTTCCCAGCTTTGCACCATCGAAAGGGCTGGTGAAGATTCCCGCAGCCTGGCTGGTGGAACAGTCCGGCTTTGCGAAGGGCTTCGTCCTCGGCGCAGCCGGAATCTCCAGCCGCCACACGCTGGCACTGATCAACCGGGGAGGCGCGACCGCCGCCGAGATCCTGGCACTGAGCGATCGCATCGTCGGGGCTGTGGAAAAACAATTCGGCATTCGCCTCGAGCCCGAACCTGTCTTCCTCGGGCCGGAGACCTAGCAGCTTGCGGAAAAACTCGATTCTTTGAAAGGGTCTGGCTTTAGCCGGACCGTAAAGTCTGCGGAATCAATTCGGCTTTAGCCGCTGAGGGACGTTTTTTTTCGTCATCGGGCACTTTTTCCGCAAACTGCTAGGCAGGCCAAAAGCTCTTTGCGCGGGTGTGGTGGGACGCGAGCGGAGCCCGGAAATCCACGCAGGAAGACGGACCGGCGCTGCACGAGGAGATTGTCGCAATCGAACTGCGGGGCAGCGCAGGGCGGTAAGTTTCCGGGCTGCGGTCGATCGACAACTCGAACGCGAGGCTGAAACGTCGGGCCGGAGTCCAATTCGGGACATTTCAGCCTTCGGAGATACCGCCAGTCGCACCCGCACGATGCGATCCGGCAGCGGTGATGCCGGAAACGATGGGCTGACCGGAGTCGATGCTCCGATACGCAAATGCCTGAACACAACCGCGGCACCGCCGATAAAGACAGCAGTACCAGTGTCTTCGAGGGCGAACTGTGGGCAGAACCGGTGTGAGTATCGCGCGTGAGGGGCTGATAGCCGCTGTGGAGCAGGCCTCCGATGGCATCGTCATCACGGGTGCGGACGGGGCCATTGAGTATGTGAATCCAGCCTTCACTGCTCTGACCGGATACTCGGCAGAGGAAGCTGTGGGACAGAATCCCCGGATCCTCAAATCCGGCCGCCACTCCGCTGCGTTCTACGAAGAGCTCTGGGGAACTCTCCGGGCGGGCCGAGTCTGGCAGGGAGAGATCACCAACCGGCGCAAGGATGGCACGTCGTATGAGGAGGAGATGCGCATCGCTCCGGTCTGCGACGCCCAGCACAACATCACCGGTTACATCGCCATCAAGCATGACGTAACGGAGCGGCGGGCCCGCGAGTCGGCGCAGGCCTTTCTGGCCGCCATCGTGGAGAACTCCGAGGACGCGATCGTCGCGACCTCGCCCGCCGGCATGATCCTGACATGGAACCATGGCGCGGAAGCAATTTTTGGCTTCACCGCGGAGCAGGCGATCGGGCATGACGTGTCTCTCTTTACGCCGGCAGATCGAATGTCTCGCATGATGCAGTGCATTGACCAAATCGCGGGCGGCGAAGCCCTGAAGAACCATGAAGGTATCTGCCAGCGCGCAGACGGACAGAAAATTCACGTAACCGCTACGGGATTCCCGATCCGAGACACGGCCGGAAGAGTGGCCGCGACCGTTGCCCTTCTGAGAGACAGCACGGAACGCGATCGGGCGGAGCGGAGGCTGCGCGAAAGCGAGGAGCGTTTCCGCACCATGGCCGACGGCACTCCTTCGATCATGTGGGTTACCGATGCCGACGGAAAGGCCGAGTTCGTTAACCGCGCCTGCAGACAATTCTTTGGAATCGCCCGCGAGGAAGCGCAGACCGGCAATTGGGAGCAGTTGATTCATCCCGAAGATGCTCCGGCGTACATTGCCGCATTCGAGCGCGCTGTGCGGGAACACCAGCCCTTCGCAGCCGAAGCACGTGCCCGGCGAGCCGACGGGGAGTGGAGGCTGATCGGTTCCCGGGCCGAGCCCCGCTTCTCCCCCACCAGCGAGTTCCTGGGACACGTGGGCCTGAGCGCCGACATCACCGAGCGCAAGCGGACAGAGCAGGCGCTCTATAACTCGCGGGAATTTGCTCAGTCCACGATCGATGCGCTCTCCTCCCACATCTGCGTACTGGACGAGGCCGGCGAGATCATCGCCGTGAACCAGGCCTGGAGAAACTTCGCGGAAGCGAACCGCGGGCCCGGGTCGGTCGAAGCGGAGATGGAGAATTACTGCGAAGGAGCCAACTACCTCGAGGTATGCGACCATGCGGCTGGCGCGGAGGCCGCGGAGGCTTCCGACTTCGCGAAGGGCATCCGGGCGGTTCTCCGTGGAGAACGGACGCAATATTCGAAGGAGTATCCATGCAGTTCGCCGCGGGAACATCGATGGTTCATGAGCAGAGTCACGCGGTTCTTCGTGAATGCCCTGCCCCGTATCGCAGTCGAGCACATCAATATCACCGAGCGCAAACGGGCCGAACAGGCACAGCGGGAGAGCGAAGAGCGCTTCCGCATCATGGCCGACAGCTGCCCGATCGGGATCTGGGTGACGGACGCGCAGGGGGGAACCCGTTTTGTCAACCGCACCTATGGGGATTTCTGCGGAGTACCCCCGGGACAACTCGATCCGGACGAGTGGAAGTCACGGATTCACCCGGACGATGCGCCGGGATTCTTCGAAGCCTTCGATCGCGCCCTCAACGACCGGGCCCCCTTCATGGCCACAGAGCGCAGCCGTCGCGCCGATGGTGCGTGGCGCTGGGTGGAGTCGCAGGGGGCGCCGCGTTTTTCACCCGACGGCGAGTTTCTGGGGCTGGTCGGCACCAGTAAGGACATTACCGACCGCAAGCAGGCGGAACAGGCGCTGCAGCAGAGCGAGGAGAAATTCCGCCAGCTGGCGGAGAACATCCGTGAAGTTTTCTGGATGATGAACGCGGCGGGCACCGAGACTCTCTATGTTGGCCCCGCCTACGAGTCAATCTGGGGCCGGAGCTGCGCAAGTCTTTATGCGAACCCGATGGACTGGCTGGAGGCAATCCATCCGGAAGATCGCGAGCGGGCGCAGGAGGTTTTCCTGCGTCAGCTGGGGGGCGAGACGATCGACTCCGAATACCGCATCCTGACCGCGGATGGGCAGGAGAAATGGATACGGGACCGCGCGTTTCCCGTTCGCGATGAGAATGGCCAGGTGATCCGCATCGCCGGGATTGCGGAAGAGATCACGGAGCGAAAGCGCTATGAAGATGAGCTGATCCGCGCACGCGAGGAAGCGGATGCGGCGAATCAGGCGAAAAGCCGCTTCCTGGCCAACATGAGCCATGAAATCCGCACCCCCATGAACGGCGTGATCGGCATGAACCAACTGCTGCTGGACACGAATCTCACTTCCGAACAGCGGCATTTCGTCGAAGTGGCACAGAGCAGCGGACAAACGCTGCTCGCGCTGATCGACGACATTCTCGACCTCTCCAAAGTCGAGAGCGGGAAAATCGCGCTGGAAAAAGCCGATTTCAGCCTGCACCATGCCGTCGAGGACGTGGTCAGGCTCCTGTCCGTTCAGGCGGGCGCAACAGGACTTCGCGTCGAGGCGCGCATCTCGCCGGAAATCCCGGGTCTTCTGAAGGGGGATGCTCGCCGGTTGCGCCAGGTGCTGACCAACCTTTGCGCCAATGCCATTAAGTTCACGCCTCGTGGAGCAGTCACCGTTGAAGCGGTATTGGAGAGTTGCAGCGACGCCACAGCAACGATTCGCTTCTCGGTCACGGACACCGGAATCGGCATCGATCAGAAACAGATTCCGAAGCTGTTCTCGCCATTCTTTCAGGCGGACGCCTCGACGACGCGGCGCTACGGCGGTACCGGACTCGGTCTGGCGATCTCCAGGCAACTCGTCGAGATGATGGGGGGCAGGATCGGTGTGAGCAGTCGAAAGGACCAGGGCTCAACCTTCTGGTTCACGGCGATCTTTGAACACGCAGCGCCTCATCCTCGTTCCCCCGTAACACACAGGCTCGGGGAATTCCCCAACGGCGCCGATTCCGCCCCTGCCGGACATGGCGAGACGATTCTGGTCGCCGAGGACAATTTCACCAATCGCGAGGTGATTCTGGCGCAGCTGGAGAAGCTGCATTACACCGCGCATACCGTCTGCAATGGCGAAGAGGCGGTGGAGGCACTCCGTCATGGACACTACCCCCTGGTGCTGATGGATTGCTCTATGCCGGTGATGGACGGCTATGAAGCGACCCGTCGCATCCGGCAGTTACCGGGTGCGCGGATTCCCATCATCGCCCTGACGGCGAGCGCCATGGCGCCGGACCGGGAACGCTGCATGGCCGAGGGGATGGACGACTATCTCGCCAAGCCGGTGGAACTGCCGCAACTGGCCAGGACTCTCGCCCGCTGGACATCGAAAGCCGATTCCAGGGAGTCGGCTCCAGCACCTCCGCCGGCCGCGGCATCGCGCCAGGTCTTCGACTCGGAGTCTCTGCTGCGGCGGCTGATGGGGGATCGCGCACTGGCCGGCGTGATGCTCCAGGGGTTTATGGAAGATGCTCCTCGCCAGCTCGCGTGCTTGCGGGATCGTCTGGCTGAGCGGGATTCCGCTGGTGTCCGCCTGCACGCGCACGCCCTGAAAGGAGCAGCGGCCAACGTCGGGGGCGAGACCCTTCGCGACGCGGCCAGTGCACTCGAAGCCTCGGCCATTGCCGGAGACCTGGATGCAGTGACGAATGCCCTGCCCAACCTCGATGCAAAGTTACTCGAGTTGAAGCACGCGATCGAGAGGAATGGAATGCCCCCCAATAAGCCAAAGCTCACATTGAACAAAAGAAGATAATGGAAGCGCTTCCGATCATGTCCGTGAAGACCTCGAAGTCCTCTGCGAGGCCGAATCAACCATGACGATGGAGGCTTGAGCCAGCAGAATTTTTTCCGGAGCCGTCAGGCGCCTGCCCCGGCAGGAGATTCACGCATCGCCTGCTGCACCGCCATTCGCGATTTTCGCAGCGACTCTTCAGGGTCTGTCGTCGGATAGTACTCCATCGCGATGAAGCGGTCGTACTTCAGCTCCGCCAGCTTCCGGTAGATGTTCGTATAGTCAATCTCGCCGGTTCCCGGTTCGTGGCGTCCCGGGACGTCGGCGATGTGGACCAATCCGACCAGGTCAATATTGCCGTCGAGCTTCTCCAGCAAATTACCGAACGCGCGTTGCTCATGATAGAAGTCGTAGAGCACCTTAACATTCTCGCTGTCAATTTCCCGAACCATTTGGAATCCTGTAGTGACCGTAGTCAGATAGATCGTCGGATTCTCCAGCGGATCGATCGGTTCAATAACGATGCGGATGTTGTTTTTTGAAGCCACCTCCGCGGCCCGCTTCAGGTTTTCGATCGATGTCCGATATTGAACGTTCGGATCGAGTCCTTCGACCCGCTTGCCGGAAAGCAGGATGATCTGCGGGCAGTTCAGCTCCCTGGCCGCATGAAGCTGTGCGCTGAGCTGGGTCATGAAAGCATCCGACTCGTTCGGATTGCAGAACCCCGCGTCCACGCCGCTCATGGAATCGAACACCAGTCCCAGCTGCCCCATGCGCTTCAGGATGCGCCGCGTATCTTCATCGGACCACTTCTTAAATTCTCCGACCAGTTCGACTCCCTGGTATCCGGCCGCGGCAACAACCTCAATGCTGCGATCGAACGGCATGACCTTCTCGAGGGTCCACAGCATCACAGACAGTTTTGAGCCTGCCGTGGAAGGCACAGCCGTTCTTGCTTTTCGCGGCAAAAGAAACTGCCCGAGAGTAACTGCCGCGGCTAATTCGCCAAATTTACGTCGATTCATATTCCTCCCGATACTGCGCTTTCCAGTCTCAACCCGCCACTGCCCGGAAGAAACTCCCAGACAGCAAGGAGCAACAGGCAGCAGCGGGCACAGCAGCCGCCCCCGAAAATTGCCGTCGCGTCAAAATCGGCGCAGGCCCTTTCGGTCTCCGGCAACCCCGCCGAATATGGGGCGACACCAACTCGATAAAGGCTATCCGCCGCCTGCCCGAGGCGCCTGCTGTTTCCATGAGAAGAACGAACCGCGCCCACCGGCTTACAACGATCGCTATAATCGTGTAAATTATGCATCTCCCGCGGCGGCGCTTTCTCGGGTCCTCCCTTTTCGTCTTCGGCAGCACTTTGATCGACGCACTGGTTACGCCGCTCTGGCAGTGGAAAGAGCCGCTGGTCGTGGAGGCGGCGACGCAGGACTCCGCGCAGGCGCCCGTTCAATTTGTCGATGTCGCCCGCCAGGCCGGGCTGACCGTCCCCAACGTCTGGGGCGGCATCGCCCATAAAAGCCGCATTATCGAGACCAAGGGAAGCGGCATCGCCTTTTTCGACTATGACAACGACGGCTGGATCGATATCTATCTCACCAATGGGGACCGGCTCGATGCACATTGGGCGCCGGGTGAAGCGCCAATCTCCCACCTGTACAAAAACAATCGCGACGGAACCTTCACCGATGTTACTGCCAAATCGGGGCTGGGCCGCAGCGGCTGGCAGACAGGCGTGTGCGTGGGCGATTATGACAACGACGGATGGGACGACCTGTTTTGTTGCTTCTGGGGACATAACATCCTCTACCATAACAACGGCGATGGCACTTTCACCGATGTTACCCGCAAGGCCGGACTCTATGAGGACCGGATCCGCTGGGGATCGGGCTGCACATTCCTGGACTATAACCGGGACGGCCATCTGGATCTGTTCGTGTGCCGCTATATCCAGCTCGACCCGGCCAGCGACCTGGGTCTATGCCAGTGGAAAGGCATTCCGATTATGTGTGGACCGCGTGGCCTTCCCGCCGATTCCAACGCTCTCTATCGCAACAACGGCGACGGTACCTTCACCGATGTGTCGGAACAAACCGGCATACTGAAGCCGGGCCCGCGCTATTCGATTACCGCTGTTTCGTACGACTTCGACAACGACGGCTGGCCGGACATTTATATAGCCGTGGACTCCGAACCCAGCATCCTGTTTCGCAACAATCATGACGGCACATTCACTGACGTTGCCGTCATGGCTGGATGTGCTTATAACGATGATGGACATGAACAGGCCGGGATGGGCCTCGCGGTCGCCGATTACGACTGTGACGGCTGGTTTGACATTTTCAAGACTAACTTCGTGGATGATACTTGTAACCTCTACCACAATAACGGCGACGGCACTTTCACTGATGTGTCTCTCAGCTCCGGCGTCGGCATTAACAATCAATATGTTGCCTGGGGCTGTGGCTTCATCGATTACGACAACGATGGATGGGTTGACCTTGTGCAGATTAATGGACACGTCTATCCCGAAGTGGATCAATATAACTTCGGTGAATCCTTCAAAAACCCACGCCTGGTCTACAGAAATCTCGGCAACGGTCACTTTCGCGATGTTTCAGCAGAGATGGGGCCGGGTATCGGCGAACGGTTTTCGAGCCGCGGCGCGGCCTTCGGTGACTACCAGAACAATGGCTGCATGGACGTTCTGGTTCTGAACCTGAACGATTTGCCGTCGCTGCTCCGGAACGACGGTGGTAACAAACAAAACTGGATCAAGTTGAAGCTCATAGGATCCAAATGCAATCGAACCGCCATTGGCGCCCGCGTTCGAGTCATCACCGGCAAACACATTCAGATGGATGAAGTCCACAGCGGCACCAGCGTCATGTCCCAAAGCGATCTCCGCCTTCATTTCGGTCTTGGAAATCTCGAAAAGGTGGATGTAATCGAAGTGAAATGGCCGACCACGCAGAGCATTGAACGATTTACCGGAGTCAAAGCGAATCAAATCCTCACTATTCGAGAGGGATCCGGAATCGTTGCTTCCTGGAAGCCGCCTTTGTCCGGGGCCAGTAAGAATTTGTGATGATTCGGGCAACGGCTCGCGCCGCGTTGCCCGCAAATGAATAAAACTGCTACTCCTCGTGTGGCGTTGTAGTTGGCCCGGACGGCGCGATGACGAATTGCTGGATCTCCTTTCGCTGACGTTCGACCGCCTCCGCCTGACCCTTCACGATTGCGTCGTGAAGTTCAAATTCCTGCCGGGCCTTCGTCTGGTCGCCACTCCTGTCATAGGCTACTCCAAGGCGATAATAGGCCTCTCCCAGCTGCGGGTTCGCCTCGATTGCTTTCGTTAAGTCATCGATCGCGGCCGGGAAGTTCTGTTTTGCGGAGGAAATTATTCCTAATTGCAGCCAGGCATCCGCGCACTTGGGATCGAGCTCTACAGCCTTCTGCAGCATTATTGCCGCTTGCCGCGTGGCCTCCGGTTCAGCTGACTCTTGCTGGCTCTTCATAATGGCCATCGCATAGAGGTATGTCGCGGTGGGGTTCTGCGGCTGCGCCCGCGCGAAGCGGGCGAGCCTCGGTTCTATGCATGGCAGGGGGTTAGGCGCGGAGATTTCGACTTTTCCCATGAACGTATACGGCTCCGGATTCGCAGGGTCAAGGTCGGATGCCTCACATAAGCGCCTCGAAGCTTCGTCATAGATGGCCCCCGCAAAAAGGGCTGCACCCAGCCCGGTCAGCATCCTCGCCGATTTCGGATACGCCCCCGCTCCGGAGCGAAAGACTTCCTGTGCCTGCCAAATCGCACGATGCAGCAATAACTCAGAGCCCCAGGCGAAGTAGTTTTCCTCGCTCGGATTCGCCTTCGCCGCCAGCTCATATTCATGGACGGCCGCCAGCGGATCGCCAAGTTTCTCATCCAGGTCGCCGATCAGGCGATGCAAATCCGGGTCGTCCCGATATGTCAGTAACAGTTTCGCGTCGTCAAGAGCCTGCGAATAGTTGCCTGCTCCCTTGCAAGCCAGCGCCAGATCATAAGTGTTATCAAAGTTCTTCGGATCGACGTGATATGCGGCCTCCAGAAATGGCACTGCCTCCGCATATCTGCCCGCTCCCAAATAGAATTCACCAAGCCGGTTGTTCGCTTTGAAGCTACCAGGATCCCCGGCGAGCGCCGCACGCAGCCTCGCCTCCGATTTACTGTCTGCACTGACGGCAGACGAGATCTGAGTGCGCTCGGGTTGCAGAGTAAGTACGTCGCGCGCCAGAGCCTCGCTGGTCCTAAGGATGGTATCTGACCCATGTCCGCCAACGGCCGTCCAGTCGGTTACCCCCGCAACTGTAAAATGTGGCTTGTCCGAGAATTCAATGGTTTGCCCTGAGCCACCGGATTCCCGATGAACCTTGTCCTGCCTCTCAAGGACAATATCCACGATGCTCTGCGCGTC
>Ga0181520_10004691_pt1 | contig 22632 bp, 18 predicted proteins | sample PEATcosm2014_Bin_29_FD_132451 | JGI IMG/M metagenome (GOLD analysis project Ga0181520, IMG submission 132451) | Peatland microbial communities from MTU Mesocosm Facility, Houghton, MI, USA - PEATcosm2014_Bin02_30_metaG | ecosystem: Environmental > Terrestrial > Soil > Wetlands > Peat | place...
CCCAATGCGATTCTCTTCGCCCTGGTGCAGGCGAACCATCTCCTGCTGAATCATGCTGCGCAATGCGGGGTGAGAGTGGGAGCGGTCAAAGTTTCCCAGCACGATCTGCACAAAGCGCTCTCCGGCTGAAACATTCGTCTCCAGAACGCTGGCGCTCTCAGCGCGGACGCTATCAATCACCTGCTCAAGCGCTGCCGCATAAAGGTCGTCTTTACCTTTGAAGTAATAGTAAAGAAGGGCTTTATTGACGCCGGCCTCCTCGGCAATCTGTTCCGTGCGGGCGCCAGCCAGGCCGTACTCGCTGAACTCGCGGATGGCGGCGTCAAGGATGCGGGCGCGGGTGTGATCGGCACGTTCGCCTTGCATTCGAGATGGAGTGTGGGTCGCCATTTTTAACTAACTGGTTAGTAAGCTACCACACGGGATTGTCGATTGCAAGCGCTCTCGCTCTTTTGGTCGAGCCTTGCACGGTACTTCCAGACCGGCGGGCCAGGATTTGCTTCAACCCAGAAACATGCGCAAGCGGAGAGGCCAATGGTGAGCCGATTGGCGTAGAATGATGCTGCACCCGGAAACCGTTTACCAGTGCTCAGAAAACGGCCTGACGCAAAACGGATTGCGGAAAATTCTTGCACTTTCAGGAATGGATTGAGATGAATCTCTTTATTTGCGCAGCATCTTTGATAGGCGTGGCGGCGGGTTCCAGCCTGCTTAGCTTGGCCCAGAACATCACCGAGATCGGCGGCCAAAAGGTCATTACGCTGACCCGCACTGCGGTCAGCAAAACCAAGCCGGAGTTCACCAGCATCACCCTTGCGCCAGGCCGGGCCATGGAGATCATCCAGATCACCGCCAACTTTCCCGGCAAGGGCAATGTGGACATCTTGATGCCCAAGACGCTGGACGAGGCCAAGAAGATTCTGGATGTGGAGGACGACAGCTACGGCAATCTGGCCTACCGGCTGGGTTCGGCCTTTCTGGCGCCGTACCCGAACCGGATTCGCGGCAAGCTCTCCGCCGACACCAAGACGCTGACGACGGAGTGGGAGGGCCACACGCTGACGCTTCCGGCCAACAACGGACGCCAGCCGGGCGGCGACATTCACGCCATGCACGGACTGATCTTGAAGTCCAAAACCGATGATGTGAGCGTAAAGCAGGTGGAGGGCGGGCAAGAGGCCATCGGCATTCTCCATGCCGGCAACTTTGGCGGACACTGGCTCAGCAGCACCGATCTGGCGATCACCATTACGCTGAAGGCCGACACCGTGGATGTGACCATGACCGCGATGAATGTGGGCAAAGAGGCCGAGCCGATGGCGCTGGCATGGCATCCGTACTTCAACCTGCCCTCCGGCGACCGCACGCAGGCCAAGATCGAAATTCCCGGCTCGACGACCGCCGAGTTGGACAACTACGCCAATGTGTATCCGACGGGCAAGCTCGTGCCGGTGAAAGATACGCGCTTTGACCTGAGCGCCGAGGGCGGCGCGGCGCTGGCCAAGAACTACTATGACGACAACTGGAGCCACCTGACCTGGAAGGACGACGCGGTGACGGTGCAGATTGTCGATCCGGCGGCCAAGTATGGGTTGAAGATTGAGGGCCTGTCACCGGAGATCAAGACCATCCAAATGTACGCTCCGCCGATGGCTCCCTTTGTGGCCATCGAACACCAATACAATTTTGCAGATCCATTCAGCAAGGTTTGGGGCGGAATGAACACCGAGATGGTGACGCTGAAGCCGGGCGAATCCACCAAGTGGCACGTGCGGCTGAAGGTCTTTGTGCCGTAACCGAGGACGGATTTCTCTTGGCAGGCCAAGTCTCTCGCTTTGGCCTGCCAGGATATTTTCGCCTCCGGATAAAAAATATACGTAAAATATCTGCGCCTTCCACTCAGCGGTGAACCGGATTGCCCCGGGATGACAAAGCGTTTGCAGGATGAAAGTGTCAAGCCGCATCTTTGCGGATCAGGTATTCGTCGAGAAGGACGGAGACCAGCACCGCCGTGGGAACCGAGACCATGGCGCCGAGAACGCCTTCCAGCGCGGAGCCCAGGAGCAGAGCTACAAGGATGGCCAGGCCGGGCAGACCGAGCCTCGTCTTCATGATGCGCGGGGTGAGGTAAGAGTTTTCAATCTGCAGATAGATCACGTAAAAGATGGCGATGCCCAGCACGCGGCCCCAACTGTCGATGGCCGCCACCAGCAGCGCCAGCGCAACGCAGATGGCCGCGCCCAGCACCGGGATAATGTTCAGCAGCCCGGTCAGCACGCCCAGTGCGTAGGCATAGCGGACGTGCAGCGAGAGATAGACGATGGTGCTGGCCACTCCCAGGATGAGCATCAGGCTGCCCTGGCCCAGCAGCCATTTGCCCATGCGCACCTCGGCGCGCTGGAGGGTTGCGTCCAGGCGTTCGCGAGCCGGGAGCGGGAAGAAGGAGAGAAACCAGCGATAGGCGTGGTCGCCTTCCAGGATGAAATAGATGGTCAGGATAAAGCCCATGATGAGATCAAAGAGCTTGCCCGCCCAGTCGCTGATGGAGAAGAGCAGAGTGGTGGCGGCACTGCTCACAAAGTCTTGCAGCCGCGAACTGAGCGCCGCGGTGTCCAGGTGTTGCGCCAGAGGAATGGCCTTGAGCCTCTCCAGTTGCGCAGGCAGGCGCGCAGGCATCTCCTGTGCAAAGCCATGCAGGTCGCTGATGACCGGCGGCAGAGCAAAAAAACCAAAGGCCGTGAGCGCGCCGGCCACGGCAAGCAGAAGGACAAAGACGGCTGAGCTTTTAAACGGCTGCCAGCCGCGTATGCGAAGCTCCGCGGTGAAGCGCACCATCGGGCTGAGCACCACGGCAAACAGAGCGCTGACATAGAGCATCACCAGCACATCGCGGATCAGCCAGGCCACGTAGCAGGCAAGACCAAGCGCAAAGGCAAAGACAATGTCGCGGCGAAGAGTGCGCGTGCTGCCCGATGATTCATTCATGCTTATGACTCCAGTAAACCGTAAAACAAAATGTATCGCCTGAACGAAATGTAGCGTCTGAACGAAATGTAGCGCCTGAACAAAATGTAGCGTCTGAACAACTGTAGCGTCTGAACGAAATGTAGCGCCGACCTCCCGGTCGGCTGTCGCGTGGACCTCCTGGTCCACGCTTCTTTCCTATCCCATCCCATTCAAAGTTCATTCATCACGGAAATGCGCGGACGCGGACGTCCGCGCCACAGCCGGCCAGGAGGCCGGCGCTACACCTGCTACTGATCTCCACTCAGAATCGACCCGACGATGCCGCCCAGCAGTCCGCCGCCGACTGCCGGTCCCATCTGGCGGCTCTCCGTGCGCGGCAGGTACTCGGCGATCTGGTGCGCAAGGCGCGAGATGGGCAGCGTCTGCAGCCAGACGGTTCCGGGCCCCATCAGCTCGGCCAGGAAGATGCCGTCTCCTCCGAAGATCATGTTCTTGATTCCCGGCACGGTGGTGATCTGGAAGGCAACCGAAGACTGGAAGGCGCCCACATGGCCCGGATGCACGCGCAGCACTTCGCCGGGAGCGAGATTCTTGATAATCAGCTCGCCGCTCAGCTCAAGCCATGCCATGCCCTGGCCGCTGACGCGTTGCAGCAGAAAGCCGTCGCCGCCGAAGATGCCCGCGCCGAGCGACTGCTGAAAGCCCACGCCGATGTTGACCGCAGGCGTGGCGCAGAGAAAGCCGTGGCGATGGACCATGTACTCCGCGCCGTAAGCGACCTCGACCGGCACAATGTGCCCCGGAACCTTGGTGGCGAAGGAGACGACGCCCGGAGCGGCGTAGGCGCGATACTCGGTCATGAAGAGGCTGCCGCCGCCGGCCACGCGCTTGAGCACGCCGAAGAGTCCGCCGCCCCCGCCCATCTGCGTGTGCGTGGTCATCTGAATGGAAGCGGTCATCCAACTGAGCTCGCCGCTCTCGCTGAAGACGCTTTCGTTGGGGTCAAGTTGCACATCAAGCACGGGCATGGTGGTGCCTTGGATCTGGGTACGCATAGGGTTCTCCTGACGAGTCAACCGCGCAGGGTTGCTCGTATGTCTTTGATTTCAAGTACAGGCTTCTGATAGCCATGGCGCGCCACGGCCAGCATTGACTGGCCGATCTCGCGCGTGGAGAGGACCAGGCTGGGCAGTGCCCACTGCAGCAATGGCTGAATGGGCGCAAGCAGTTTGTAGGTGATACGGTAAAGCGGCGTTCGCGATTCAATTCCATCCATGGGCGCAATGAAGCCGGGGCGGAAGAGAAAGCTCTTGAGCGGCAGTCGCAGCAAAGCGTTCTCGGTGCGCCCTTTGACGCGCGCCCACATCACGCGGCCTTTTTCCGTGCTGTCGGTGCCCGCGCCGGAGACGTAAATAAAGGTCATTCCAGGCGCGACGCGGCTGAGCGCTTCAGCCACACCGAGAGTGAGTTGGTAGGTTACGCGCTCGTAGTCGGCCTCTTTCATGCCGCTCGACGAAACACCGAGGCAGAAGAAGCAGGCGTCAAAGTCGGCTAGTTGCGCTTCTAGGCATTGCAGGTTGAAGAGATCGGCGTGGAGGATCTGCCGCAATCGCGGGGATTGAACGGCGAGCGCACTGCGGCCCACGGCGCAGATGGACTCCACGTCCGTCGCTTGCAAGCACTCGCGCAAGACTCCCCGCCCCACCATTCCTGTTGCGCCAAAGAGCAAAACTTTCATCGCTGCCTCTTCAGCAACAGTGTAACTGCACGGGCCTCAAGGCGCGCAAAAGATCTCCGGGATCGGCGCTTCATTCGGAAGCAGGATGCCCCACCCGTTGCGCGCAGATCGCACAGAATGTGGCAGAAATTTCATGTGGCGGATGAAAGGATCAAACGAAGTAGTTGATCTTGATTTGTCCGCTTTCGCCGCGATGGGAGGCGGTTTCCTCGTCCTCCGGGTCGCCAAAGACCTCGTCTTCAAAGCCGGAGGCGGCTTTGGAGTTGTGGGGGGTATAGGTCTCGTCGCCGGAGCGAGTCGAGCGCTCGACCTCGTAGATGTCGGTCAGACCGAGGTCGGTGTCTCTGGAGCGTAGTATGGGGGCGAGGCGAACACTGGCAACCGGGGCGATTTCCATCTTCGTTTCTCCCATCTCTAAAGCAAAACCATGCGTAACTGAACCCAGGTTTTACTAGAGGTTGTTAGCCGGCAAATTCCGGTCATTTCCACAGTTCCTAATCTTTATCGCGCCCTACTGTCTGGATTCGGTACACGTGGGCGGTTGATTTTCTGTGCGAATACTGCCCTTGAAGCTGCTTATCGGCAGGGCAGGGAAGAAGTTTAGTTTTATTGCGACTATTTTTTTGCCTGCATCTGCACCAATGGATTGAAAGATATTTCCGCGGGAAGTTGGTAGACTGGGAGCATGCTGGATGAATCGCAATTTCGCCGCGTAGCCGAAGCCTCTCTTGACTCGCTGATGCAGCATCTGATCCTGCGCGAGGAAGACGAGGCGGGATTTGAAGTGGACGAGCAGAACGGCGTTCTCAAGATTAGCTTTGAGGAGCCGGCGGGCACATTCGTGATTACGCCGAATGCGCCGGTGCGCCAGATCTGGATTTCAGCGCTCTCCACCAGCTTCAAGCTGGATTGGGATGAAGCGGCCCTGGCGTTTATTTTGCCGCGCACGGGCGAGCCTTTGACGGATCTGGTGGACCGACTGATTGGTCAGCATCTTGGCAGCTAGCGTCAGAGTCATGTTCATCTTCCCTGGGTCACGCCGCGAGCAAGTTCTTGGACGAGCAGATTCTCGGCTTTGATTCATGGTTTGACTTTTTTAGACGATGATAGACTCAGGCAAGGCTTGGAGTCCGGTCCAGCGGCGCTGCCGGGAGCTTTTGAGACAAATGCGGTCATCCACAATGCGAGGGAAGGCTGGTTATTGGGCGAGCGTGAATCGCATGGCGCGCGCGTTCCGAGGTAACTGGCCTGTTCTGTTACTGCTCGTCTCCATCTCTGTTTCTTCGCAGACCGGGAGCAAGCCCGCTCCGCGCCGCGTTCTGAGATTGGTGCAAGAGATCGCCACGATGAAGAACGCGGAAGGCGCCAAAGCCTATCCGGTTGAGTTCACCGGATCGGTCACCTACTCCGACCCGGAGTGGGGACTGCTTTTTATACAGGATGCCAGCGGCTCAACGTACATCAACGTGCATGGAAGCGCCATCAAGTATGCCTTGGGAACGATACTGCGGGTGGACGGTACGACGGCTGCAGGCGATGTTGGGCCGATTGTAGCGCATGCCAAGGTACGAGTGATGGGCAGCGGGCAAGCTCCTGTGCCAGAAGCAAAACCTCTAGCAGATCTGGATGCGGGCACGGCGGACAGCCGCTGGGTCTCTACCGAGGGTGTATTGCGCCCCTGTTACGAGAGTTGGACGCGGGTCTGCTTCCGCATTGTGGATGGAAAAACCATTGGATGGGTGGTTGTTCCTGAGCAGGATAGCCCGGCAGCGCAGCGGATGGTGGGCTCAGTGGTACACGTCAAAGGCGTCTGCGGCGCTCATCTGGACCAGACCAACAGACGCATCGGAGTGCAGATTTTTGTCAACAATCTGAGTGACATAGTGCGCGAAGCTCCGGTCTCCATTGATCCTTTTTCTCTCGCACAGGTTTCGATCGGCAGCTTGACAACCGGGATGATCAGCCAGCAATTTGTGCCTCCGGTTCATCTGCGCGGACTGGTGACCTGGGTCTCGCCGCAGGGGTTGTTTGTGCAGGACAAGACGGGGGGGATCTTTGCCGCATCGGAAAAACCGCTGGAGGTTCGTGCCGGGAAGACGGTTGATTTAGTCGGCTTTCCGGGCTACGGCGAGTATGGCCTGACGGTTTCAGATTCGATGGTGAATCCGGTTACGAGCGAGGCAAACGCGGTCCAGATTGCGCCCTTGAAATTATCTGCAGCGGAGGTCATCAAGCGCGAACTGAACGAGCGGCAGGTGCATCTGAAGGCCCAACTGATCAGCCAGAGCGTGAACAACACGGGCGTGGTGTACCAACTGGCGGACGGGAATCAGCGATTTACGGCGACGCTTTTGCAAGACGATGCAGCGCGACAAGCGGTTGTGCTGGCGCAGAACTCGATTCTGGAGCTGACCGGCGTGGCAGTGGTGCGCAAAGGGAGTACGCAGTGGCCGGATTCGCTGATGGTGATGATTACCTCGCCGGCGGACATTGTGGTGATAGGCGGGAATAGCTGGCTCACCCTGCGTCGCGGCCTCATCCTGCTGGGCTTGGTTTGTGTGTGCGTGGCGGCGCCGCTTCTTTGGGTGCGCACGCTGCGCAGGACGGTGCGCAAGCAGACGGACATCCTGCGCGCGCGTCTGGAGAACGAGTTGCAACTGGAGACCAAGCACCGGCGACTTTTTGAGCGTAATCTGGCGGCGGTGTTTATCTGGCGTCCCGACGGTGTCATTGTCGATTGCAACATGGCATTTGTGAGGATGCTGGGATTTTCCAACTGCGAGGAGCTGATCGGGAAGTCTTATTGGGATTTTGAAATCAATTCCGCGCGGCGTGAAAAGCTGAGCGCCACATTGCGGCAGGAAGCAGTGAGCAATCAAGAGGCCAGCCTGCGACGGCTGGATGGGGTGATGGTTCATCTGCTGACGAATATCACGCCGGTAGAGACGCCGGAGGGGATTATTTATGAGACCACGGCGATCGACATTACCCAACTGCGGGAGAATCAGGCGGAACTGCAAAAGGCCCGGGACGCGGCGGTGCATGATGCACTGAACGATCCGCTGACGGGCCTTCCCAATCGCCGGCTTTTGTCGGAGCGGCTAGCCACGCACATGGTCAAAGCCCGTGAAGTGGGCAAGATGTTTGCCCTGCTCTACATTGATCTGGATGGATTCAAGTTGGTGAATGACAGTCTGGGTCATTCGATCGGCGATGAGGTGCTGATTCAACTGGCGCATCGGCTGCACGCGCGCATCCGCGAAGAGGATTTTCTGGCGCGCCTCGGCGGCGATGAGTTTGTGGTGATCCTGGACAAGCTGCACGTCAAGGAAGACGCGGCGCGGGTGGCTGAAGATCTGCTGCTGGCGATTGGCAATCCCTTTCATGTGGAGGGGCATGAACTGGCCATTGGCGCCAGCATTGGCATCTCAGTCTTTCCGGAGTGCGCCGGCAGCGCGGAGGAGTTGCTCCGGGAGGCTGACAGCGCCATGTACATCGCCAAGCGCGATGGCAAAAACCGGGTGATGCATTACACGCCGGAAATCGGTTCGGCCATCCATGAGCGGCTTACCATCGAAAACCAACTCCGCGGGGCGATTCAACGGGATGAAATTTTCCTCAACTTCCAACCCGAATTTGACCTGAGCAGCAACCGTCTGGTCCGGTTTGAGGCGCTGGCGCGCTGGACGCATCCGACGCTGGGCCGCATTCCGCCGGACAAGTTCATTCCCATTGCCGAAGACAGCGGAATGATTGTGGCAATCGGCTCCTACGTATTGGAGCTGGCCTGCGCCGAGGCTGTGCGCTGGCAGCGCATCATGCCTCATCCGGTTCAGGTTGCGGTGAATGTGTCCACGATTCAATTCAGGCGGAAGGGCTTTGTGGAAGAGGTGGTAGCCGTTCTCCAAAGCAGCGGGCTAAGGCCGGAACTGCTGCAACTGGAGCTGACCGAATCCGTGATGATGAGCGGCGCATCCACCGCCACGGATATCATCAGCCGCTTCCGCGGGCTGGGCATCAGTCTGGCTATCGACGACTTTGGAACCGGCTATTCCAACTTGAGTTACCTGCCGTCAATGCGCTTTGACGCGCTGAAGATCGATCGCTCCTTCGTGATGAACCTGGAGCAGGATCCGAAGAATGAATCCATGATTCGCACGCTTGTGGCGCTCGCCCACAATGTTGGTATGAGAGTAATTGTGGAGGGCGTGGAGAAGCAGGAGCAGTTGGATATGGTACGGTCGCTGGGAGTCAACGAGGTGCAGGGCTACCTGCTGGGACGCCCGACGGGCCATCCCATCCATGACTTTCTGCTGAAGCAGCCGGGCAGCACTTTGCCCGAGGAGATGGAATTGCTGCTGGAGCTCCCGGCGCAGCGCGCGCGGTGAAGGGATGGCAGTAGAAGTAATGGGCTCATAGGAGAAATGTGCACATTGAAATAATGGGCACCTAGAAGTAAACAGGCCTTCGCCTATCCAAAACCGTAACGCCTATCCAAAACCGTAACGCCGATCCAAAACTGTAACGCCGATTCCAAAACCGTAGCGCCGATTCCAAAACCGTAACGCCGATTCCAAAACAGTAGCGCCGACGCAAACCGTAGCGCCGACCTCCTGGTCGGCTGTAGCGTGGACCTCCCGGTCCACGCTCGCAGCAACAAAACCGCATGATCAGGTAATACCCGGAAGGTAGCGCCGGTCTCCAGACCGGCTGTCGTGCGGGCGTCCCCGCCCGCACTCTTTCAGTGATAACCACCCAATCACACGGTCGAACTCCAGTGACCAGGACTATTGCAGCAAGTAAATGGTCTTGAGTTCCTTTTCCCGAACATTCTTGGGTAGCGGCGCGTAGGAGAGGCCGGCAGCTTCATCCTCGCCGGTCTTGACGATCCAGCTCAGCATGTCCTTGATAACCTTGCCTTTGGCCGGATCAGCAGACTTGACCGGAACCAGCAGCCAGGTAAAGCTGGAGATCGGGTAGGCATCCTTGCCGGGCGCGTTGGTGATGGAGACGCGATAGTCGTCCGGGAACTGCTTGATGCTGGCGGCGGCCGCAGTGACGCCTTCGATGGAGGCCTGGACAAAGTTGCCGGCCAGGTTCTGGATGGAGCCGTAGCTGATCTTGTTCTGCAACGCGTAGATCAGTTCAACGTAGCCGATGGAGCCGGCGAGCTGGCGCACATAGCCGGCCACGCCTTCATTGCCCTTGCCGGCCACGCCGGTGGGCCAACTGGGTGAGGCGCCTTTGCCGGGTCCGCTGGCCCACTCGGGGCTCACCTTGCTCAGATAGTCGGTGAAGATGTACGTGGTTCCGCTGCCGTCGGCGCGATGCACCACAATGATCTTCAAGTTGGGCAGCGTCACGCCGGGATTGTCCTTGGCGATGCGCGGGTCGCTCCAGTTGGTGATCTTGTTCAGATAGATGCCGGCCAGCACTGCGGGGCTGAAGCGGATGTTGTTGACGCCGGGAACATTGAAGATCGGAACCACCGCGCCCATCACGGTGGGAATGTGAATCAGCTTGGTTTTAGCCGGGGCCAGTTGCTCATCGGTGGCCGGAGCGTCGGTGGCGCCAAAGTCCACCAGGCCGGCAACCATCTGGCGGATGCCGCCGCCGGAGCCGATGGATTGGTAGTTGATCTCAACGCCGGGATGCGCCTGGCTGTACTCGCTGAACCACTTGGAATAGATGGGGTAGGGGAATGTTGCGCCCGCCCCGGTCAACTTCTGCGCCTGCGCCGCGCTCAAGGCGGCAACCAGCAATCCAATGACAACCAACGTCTTTTTCACAAAGCTCTCCCTTGCAGAAATTCTGCTGACTACTATATTCCGCGCGCATTGTTACAGGAGTTTGAATTGGAGGGGGAATTGCGGGGATTCTTGGAAGGCGCCGGGAATGCGGAGTTGATTTTTATTTATGGACCATTTAACATGGTCCATATTGGAGGTTGCTATGCCTACAGCATTTTCGAACAGTACCTCTATCGGCGTTACCGCATTCAAGTCGCAGTGCCTTGGATTGATTGATGACGTGGTCCAGGGAAAAACCGACCGCATTGTCCTGCTCAAGCACAATCGTCCGGTTGCCACCATCGTGCCCATTCATGAGGAAGCGGATGATGATTTCGAGCTTTGGGGGGCGATGCGTGGAACGGTGACCTTCTTACCTGACGTTGACTTGACCGAACCCACGGGCGTGGTTTGGGACGCATTGAACGAATAGTGAAAACTGAAATGAACTTTCCTAAACCAGTGCTTCTAGACACCTGCGCGGCGATCTGGCTTATAGGTGGCGCCCCACTCTCCGCATCCAGCCGGACTTTGATTGAGGATGCCAGAAAGAGAAATCTCGGAGTCTATGTATCGCCATTCACAGCCTGGGAGATTGGCACGCTGGTAGCCAAAGGACGGCTGCCACTGACACTTACACCGAAAGAGTGGTTTAGGGCCTTGCTAGCCATGCCTGGAGTGCGACTAGCCGATCTTTCGCCATCAGTGTTAATCGATTCGACTGCATTACCCGGTAAGCCCCCCAGTGATCCTGCCGATCAAATCATCGCGGCAACGGCGCGCTTCTATGGTTTCCGGCTTATTACCCGCGATGGGAAATTACTTGACTACGCGCAGCAAGGGCATATCCTCGCCATGAAATGCTGAATATGATTCACCGCAAGATCATTTTCCGCAAGCTATATACTGACCTGTTGAAGAATTCACCTGACCTGGAGAACCTGAATGATCCGCATTCCCCGTATCTTTGCCGCGATGCTGGCGGCGACGCTCCTCTTTGCGCCCGCGCTGGTTCGCGCGGAAGACGACAAGCCCGCCGAGAAGGCCGGCGCTGACAAGTCTGCTACCGACAAAACCGCTGAGAAGGCTCCTGCAACGGAAGTCACCACGCAAGGCACGGTCGAGGTGGGTGGGCAGAAGATTGCCTACACGGCCATTGCCGGAACCATCACCGTGGGCGCCACCGACGCGCAAGACGCACAGCTTGGCCTGGACGGCAAGCCGCAGCCCGGCAGCCAGCTTGCCCTGAATGAGCCCAAAGAGCCCAAGGACGCTGTGCCGACAGCGCGCATCTTTTACGTGGCGTACTTCAAGAAAGATGCCAAGGCCGAAGAGCGGCCGGTGACTTTTTTCTACAACGGCGGACCCGGCAGCGCCTCGGTTTGGCTGCACATGGGCTCGCTCGGCCCCAAGCATGTGGTGACGACCGGCGACCAGCACCTGCCCGCCGCGCCTTACAAACTGGTGGACAACGCTTACTCGCTGCTGGACACAAGCGATCTGGTCTTTATCGATATGCCGGGCACGGGCTTTGGACGGCTCATCGGCAAAGATGCGGAGAAGGCCTTCTGGGGCGTGGATGAGGACGCCAACGCCTTTGCCCGCTTCATTCAGCGCTTTCTGGCCAAGTACAACCGCTACAACTCGCCCAAGTACATCTTCGGCGAAAGCTACGGAACCACGCGCTCGGCGGTGCTGGCCGACATTCTGGAAAACCACATGGGCATCGATCTGAATGGCGTTATCCTGCTCTCGCAGATATTCAACTTCACCACCGACATCGACGTTCCCAGCGGCAATCCAGGCGTCGATCTGCCCTACGTGCTGGCGCTGCCCACCTACGCGGCCACGGCCTGGTATCACAAAAAGCTGCCGCAACAGCCGGCTGCTCTGGAGCCGTTCCTCAAAGATGTGGAAGAGTTCGCCATGGGCCCCTACTCGCACGCGCTGGCGCTCGGTACGGACCTGGGCGCGGAGGAGAAGCAGTCTGTCGCCCAAAAGCTGCATGAATATATCGGCCTGCCCGTCGCCTACCTGCTCAAAGCCAATCTACGGGTGAATGGCGGCGAGTTCGAAAAGACTCTGCAGGACGATCAGGATTTGACCACCGGCCGCCTGGACACGCGCTACAGCGGGCCGAATTTGAATCCGCTGAGCGAGTATGCGGAGTACGATCCGCAGAGCTCGGCCATCTCGTCGGCCTATGTATCGCTCTTCAACGACTACGTGCGCCGCGAGCTGAAGTACGGCGAGGGACAGACCTACCTGGACCATGCGCTCTTTGACGGCGTGCAATGGAATTTCAAGCACAACGGCAATCCGGTCAGCACCAATGTGGCGCCGGATCTGGCCGAAGCGCTCAAGACCAATCCCCGTCTGAAGATCATGGTCAACGGCGGTTACTACGATCTGGCCACGCCGTTCTTTGCCGCGCAGTACGAGGAGAAGCACCTGCCGATTCCGCAGTCTCTGGCCAAGAACATTGAGTACGACTGGTACGAGTCCGGCCACATGGTCTACGTGCGTGATGAGAGCTTGAAGCAGTTGCATGACCGCGTGGCGGCGTTCATTGTGAAGACACAAGCCGAAGGAAAGAACTGATTCGCCTTACAGTGAACTGCGCTGATGAAGGTCTGAGGCGCCCCACCTGTTTCGCAAAAGGCGCGAAATGGGTCGGGCCCCCGGCCGAACCCGATGCCCTGAAGCGCGGCTGGCAGCGCCGGCCAATCGCTCTCAGTTCCTTCTTGAAGCCGCTCCAAATCGATAGCGAGATCGCCGGATCTCTCTTTGCTGATAATTAACCGGCTGCCGGTTATCCTGAACGTGGATGGTTGAAATTACCTCTAGCGCCGCCGGTCTTTAGGAAACCTCTGATTCACTTCAAGTCTTGAATGCACGACTTTACAGGCTGCGGAAAAACTCAATCAGAGCAGGTTTTGTAACAAGGGCACGACTTTAGTCGTGCCGCAAATGGCTCAAAATGAGCCGGGCTTTAGTGCTTATCCGTAAATTGTAGCGCCGGTCTCCAGACCGGCTGTAACGTGGACCTCCTGGTCCACGTAGAGTCTCAAACAATACAGAAATACGCTGGAGCCATCGCTCAATTCAAACAGGCCTGAAACCAGGAGAAAATCTTCAATTTACGGATAAGCTCTTAGCTCCTGCGGAAAAATTCGATAAAGAGTCCAGAAGCGTCAGAGCACGACTTTAGTCGTGCCGATAAGGCCCATAGAATCAACTGGGCTTTAGCCCCTGCGGGATCTTTTATCATGAAATCGAGAGTTGTTCAGCGGACTTCCTCGCCCGCACAACAACCAAGGCACAAGTCTCTCTCGAAAAGGGCTGCTTCGAGGGTGAAAAAACGCACTCTACCCACCCCCCCGGCTATTGAACACGGTCCCATCTCATCCGTTTGCGTATAAAACACTTAAAATCAACAAGATAACTTTAAGACGGGTTAACGGATAAGTCACATCAAACCCCGATTTTCGCCCTCATTCTGCCAAGAAACACTGCTTTTTTTTGCCGAAATATGGCCACTTCCCGTCGATTCTTGCAGGCTCTGCATTCAGCCTCCAGACGTAACATCCGATATTTATGCAACTGCATTTCTGAGCAACAAGTGTGCGAAGGGAGCCGCAACTTTTTTCGGAGAATCATGTCAAAGAAATAAGTGGCCGAATGAGTTTGGAACATTTCACTTTCAAGTTGCGTAAAGGCTGTCAGACGCTCAGAAAGAGTGTGTCGCATTTCTATCCGTCGCAGCGTACCTGTATCAAATTTTCTTAGAGGACATATCATCATGCACGCTCTGCGCTACTTCCCGCTTTCCGTTCTCCTCCTGCTTCCTGCGCTTTGCGCGCCTGCGCAACAGGCCGCACAAAAGCCGCTGCCTGATATTCATCAACTGATGAAAGAGGTCAACGAGCATCAAAAGAAACTCGACAAGGTGCGCGAGAATTACACATACACTGAGACGCAGACCACGGAAGATATTGACGCAAAAAATCGCGTGACTAAAACGGAGACGCGCGAGGTGGAGATATTCTTTGTCAACGGCCACGGAATGTGGCGGCTGGTGAAAAAGGACGGCAAGCCGCTGGACGAGAACGAGCAGAAGAAGGAGAGCGAGCGCCTTACCAAGGCGGTGGAAAAGGCGCAGCAGCCGGAGACGGATAAGGAAAAGGAAAAGGAAGCAAAGGACGAGATTACGCTGCGCGACGTTCTGGATGTAATGGATGTGCGCAATCCGCGGCGGGAAGTTTTTCGCGGGCGGTCAACCATCGTCTTTGATTTTGTGGGACGCAAGGACGCCAAGACGCACGGCATGGCCGAGGATGTTTCCAAGAAGCTGCAAGGAGCGCTGTGGGTGGATGAGGCCGACCGCGAGGTGGTTCATCTGGATGTCTCCTTCAATGACAACTTTCATGTGGCTGGAGGCCTGGTCGCCAATATCGAAAAAGGCTCCAACTTTCACTTTGACCAAGCGCCGGTGAATGGCGAGATCTGGTTTCCTACCGGCGCCGAAGGAACTGTTTCAATGCGTCTCTTTCTGGTCAAGGGGATTCGTCAGCATTTCGTGATGCATGATTCCGGATTTCAGCGCTATCACGTGGTGGCCGAACAGGGCAAAGAAGGCACCGTGGTGGAAAAGAAGTAGTTGGTATAAAGTCTCCAGACAGTGGCATCCGTCTCTTGACTGTAGCGTCGATCTCCAGACCGCATCCACCACTTGACTGTAGCTCCGATCTCCAAACCGCATCCGCCACTTGACTGTAGCGCCGATCTCCAGACGCATCCGCCACTTGAATGTAGCGCCGGTCTCCAGACCGGCTGTAGCGTGGACGTCCTCGTCCACGCCTGCCTCTTCCCGCGATCCATCCAATTGCTCTACATTGAAGTTATGTTTGCGCGCAGGCTTTCGATTCAACGCATCGCCACAGACGGCACTCGCCACAACTGCCCTGTCGGCTGGATCGACAACTTTGCCATGCGCAACTTCACCAATGATCCGGTCTTTGACGACACGCTGCCTGTGGCGGACGGCGTGCTGGAAGCGGGCACGCGCGTGCCGCTTGAGCGCCTTCAACCGGCAATGGAAGATTGGTTTCGGCGCAAGGGCTATCTGAAGCCGGGCGAGCGCCTGAGGGTTGAGGAGATTACGGGTCAGGCCGCAGACGCGGATTGCTGAAATGCACTACGATAATCGAGTGACTGCTCCTTTGATCCACGCTCCCATCCTTCTGGTCCACGGCGGCGCGTGGGCCATTCCTCCCGATGCGGCGGCGGCTCACCAGAACGGAGTCCTCGCGGCTCTTGATGCCGGTTACGCCATCCTCTCGCGGGGCGGGTCGGCGTTGGACGCCGTGGAAGCGGCGGTCACCGTGCTGGAGGACGATCCCACTTTTGACGCCGGGCGCGGCAGCTTTCTCACCTCCGACGGCCGCGTGCAACTGGACGCGCTGCTGATGGATGGCGGGCGCATGAAGGCGGGCGGCGTGGCCTGTGTGGAGCGGTTGCGCAACCCGATCCAAGCCGCGCGATTGGTGCTGGAGCGCAGCCCGCACGTCTACTTTGTCGGCCCCGGCGCGGAGCAGTTCGCTCGCGCACAAGGCATGGCGCTCATCGAGAATTCCGAGCTGGTTCTGGACCGCGAGCGGGAGCGGCTGGCGCACGCCAAGGCACGCGAGGCCGCAGGGCTGGGCGACGAGACATTCTCCGGTCCGGAAGATTCGGAACCTACCGTTCTGCGCGACGACAAAAGTCCGGAGACGGCCTTTCCCGCGCATCTGAATTCGCATGACACGGTGGGCGCAGTTGCCCTGGACGCGCGTGGCAATCTGGCTGCGGGCACCTCAACCGGCGGAACGCTGAACAAAACACCGGGCCGCGTGGGCGACTCGTCGCTGATCGGCTGCGGCTGCTATGCCGACAATCTCTCCGCCGCCGTCTCGCTCACCGGCTGGGGCGAGCCGATCATGAAGCTGGTTCTGGGCAAGTGGGCCACGGACCGCGTCGCCTCGGGTACTGCTCCTGAGACTGCCGCGCAAGAGGCCATTGCTTACCTCTATAACCGACTCGGCGGACACGGCGGCATCATTCTGCTCGGTCCGGATGGACGCTTCGGCTTGGCACATAATACTCCGGCCATGGCCTGGGGACTGGCAACCCAGGCTGGAGTGCAAAGCGGGTTGACGATCTGATTCTTGAGCCGGCTCCGAAGGGCTGCATGGCTTCCATCAAACCTCCATTGAAAGCAGATAAACGCAAATTTATCTTTCCGAGATCAAGGCGTGTGTTGTAGAGTGGACGGCGATGACCATGAACCCATCCGAGAGTCTTGAAGTGCAAGTAAGTGAGCTTGGCGCGCGCGTGCGCCGGCTGGAAGAGGCGCTGAGCCGGCAGGGCATCCTCTCCCAAGAGTTCTTGCAGCAACCTAAAGCGAGCGCAACTGAGGCCAGCGCGCCCGCGGTGCCTTGGACCGCAGCGCTTGAGGGCAGGAAAGAGAGCGACAACGCTGCTCCTGCTGCTGCGCCTCCGCCTTCATCTCGGCCTGCTGCGCTGCCCAGCTTTGGTTACGCGGCGTTGGTCGCGGACAAGGATGAGCAATCGCTCGAAAACCGGATCGGCTCGCATTGGTTTAACCGCATTGGCATTCTAGCGGTGCTGATCGGCATGGCCTGGTTCTTGAAGCTGGCCATTGACAGCCAATGGATCGGTCCGTCGGGGCGGGTGCTGATTGGCCTGGTCGCCGGTGGAGCGTTGATCGCCTGGTCAGAGCGCTTCCGCGACCGTGGCTATGCGATCTTCTCCTATTCGTTGAAGGCGGTGGGCAGCGGCACGCTCTATCTGTCACTGTGGGCGGCGTTCTCGCTCTACCAATTGATTCCGCCGGGAGTGGCGTTTGTGGCGATGATCGCGGTGACTGCATTCAATGGCTATATGGCCTGGGCGCAGGATGCGGAATTGCTCGGCCTCTATGCCATCGCCGGCGCGCTCAGCACGCCGCTGCTGGTTTCAACCGGCGAGAACCATGAAGTTACGCTCTTCAGTTATTTGCTGGTGCTGAACGTGGCCATGCTCGCGCTGGTGGCGCTGCGTCCCTGGTCGCGGCTGCTCTTTGCGTCCTTTGCCGGCACAGCCATCTTCGTTTTGGGCTGGTGGTCGGAGTTCTATAGCGACGCTCAGTTTGCGCGCACCACATTCTTTGTAGCGGTTTTCTTTTTGATCTTTGCCTTTGCGCCGCGCTTGGTGCGGGTGGATTTGGAGGACGATGCGCCGCACTCCGGATGGGACAATCTGGCGCTGGTGGTGCTGCCGGTCCTGAACGCAGCCTTCGGATTCATTGCCTTCTACAATCTGCTTGATGTATTGAAGAGCGATTGGGCCGAGGCCTTTTTGGCGGTGGGCTTTGCCGCTTTTTATCTCTTCATGCTGCAGTTGCCCGCGCAGAGAGGCTTGCGCAAAAGCCCTCGACTGCTGACGGATTTGCATCTGACGGCGGCGGTGGTCTTTCTGACCATTGCGATTCCACTCAAGGCGCAAGGCCGTTGGTTAACGATTGGCTGGCTGGCTGAGGGCGCGGCGCTGTTGTGGATGGCCAGCCGGGCGCGCTTGCGGCTGCTGCTGGCGCTGGCGCTGCTGTGCCTATCGCTGGGCGTGGGGGCATTGCTGCTGGTGAATCCGTCGGCATCGACCACTCCGATTTTCAATGAGCGCTTTGGCAGTTATCTGGCGGGGATTGCGACCCTGGCTTTTACGGCTTGGGTGGCGCTCAAAGCCCGGACCGAGCCAGAGCAGGAAGCGTTGGTCAGTTGGCCGGCGATTGCCGCGGGAGCTGTGCTGGGAGTCAATGCTCTGATCCTGGTGGCAATTGGCTGGGAGATTCATAGCTACTGGTGGGTGCTTCGCTGGACGGGCGACGGGAACCAATGGGAGGCCTACCAGATGAGCGCGCAGTTCACTTACTCGCTGTGGTTCATGGTCTATGGCGCGATCCTGCTGGGGTTGGGCTTTTGGCGGCGCTCGGCCTTTCTGCGCTGGCAGGCGTTGGTGCTGCTGGCAGGGACGGTCGTCAAAGTATTCCTCTATGACATGAGCGCGCTCAGCCAGGGTTACCGAATCCTGAGCTTCCTCGGCCTCGGCGTCTTGTTGTTCGCGGTCAGCTTTGTCTATCAGCGCGACTGGCTCAAACTGCGCGCCGCGAAGGGGGAGAACGATGAAGCTTAGCGCAGGACTAGCCTTGATTGCGGTCTTCGCCGCATCGCCTGAGATCCGGTATTTCCAATACCAAAGGCCTCTGCCGGATGCGGGGCAGCGCGCCGGGCAGAGCTGTCTGGTTCTTGATCCCGGCATCCTTCAACACGCCGCGCCTGAACTAGCCGACCTTCGCCTGTATCACGACGGCACCGAAACGCCATTTGTACTGCGAACGGCCGCCGTTGCCGAAGGTGGCGAGAAGAACATACCTGTGCTGAACGTTGGGCAGCGTGATGGGCAAACCGTCTTTGACGCAAGCCTGCCCGATGGACCGTACAGCGATCTCAAACTGGACGTAACTGGCCAGAATTTTATTGCGACGGTCACCGTGACCGGCAGCCAGACGCAGGCTGGGAGCGCCGAAACAACCATCGGGTCGTATACCATCTTCGATTTGACCAGCCAAAAGCTGGGGCGCAGTACGGTTCTGCATCTGCCCGTGTCGGATTTTCGCTACCTGCACTTCAGCATCCGCGGCCCGCTTGAGCCGCAGAGCATTACTGGAATTTCCGTCGAGCGGCTGCCGGCCACGCAACCCAGTTACCAGGCCATTGCAGAGAGCGCGCACTTCCAGCAGGAGGGCCACACCACTGTTGTGGAATTCTCCGTGCCTGCGCATCTCGCCGTGGACCGGATTGTCTTCAAGGTGGGCGCGTTGCCGGCTCAGTTCAACCGTGAAGTGAGCCTCTCGATTGAATCCATCGCCGCAACCAAAGACGGCGCGGCGAATCAGCTTCAGCGGCCAGTCGTCTCCAGCGGAAATCTGTTGCGCGTGCACGGAATGCAGAACGGCCAGCGCATCGACGAGGAGCATTTGGCCATCGACGCTCCGTGGGTAGACTCCACTCTGCCGCAAAGATGGACGATCACCGTCGAGAACGGCGACGATGCTCCGTTGACTCTTGAGTCTGCGCGCATGGAGATGCTGGAGCGGAGTCTTTGCTTTGAAGCCGTCGTTAACGGAAGCTATACGCTCTACTATGGCGATCCGGCGCTCACAGCTCCACGCTACGATTACGCAGCGTTCTTCACGCCTCAGGCCAATGCGGCAAAATTTGCAGCGGGCCCGGAGCAAGCGAACCCCGCTTACCAACCGCGCCCCGACGCGCGCCCATTTTCGGAGAAGCATCCGGTTCTGTTGTGGACGGCGTTGCTGCTGGTGATCGCATTGTTAGCTCTGGTTGCTCTACGCACGGCGAAGGGAATCAAGGCCGAGTGACGAAAAAAGCCGCCCAATGGCAAACGCTTCGGCTTCAGCAAATGGTGAACCGTTATAATCTCAGAGTATTCCCTCCGCGATGACCAACGCTGCCGCCCAAGCCCGCTACCCGCTTACACAGGGCGTGAACCCGTGGCTGGTGACCGTCTCCGTGATGCTGCCCACCTTCATGGAGGTGCTGGATACGGCTATCGCGTCGGTGGCGTTGCCGTATATTGCCGGGAGCCTTTCGGCCTCGAACTCTGAAGCGACCTGGGTGCTGACCAGCTATCTGGTGGCCAACGCGGTGATTCTGCCCGCCTCGAATTGGTTTGCGCGGCGCTTTGGACGCAAGCGCTTTCTGCTCAGTTGCGTGGTGCTGTTCACCATTGCCTCGTTCTTCTGCGGCGCGGCGCCCTCGCTGGCGGTGATTCTGCTGGCGCGCGTGCTGCAAGGGGCGGGCGGCGGCGCGCTGCAACCGCTCTCGCAGTCGATTTTGCTGGAGAGCTTTCCCATCGAGAAGCGATCCATGTCGATGGCCGCCTACGGCCTGGGCATTGTGCTGGCGCCGGTGCTTGGGCCGACCCTGGGCGGCTGGCTCACCGACACATTCAGTTGGCGCTACGCCTTCTATATCAATATTCCGGTCGGCATTCTGGCGGTGGTCCTGATCAGCCGCTTTGTGCATGACCCGCCCTACATCAAGAACGCCAAGGTCGGCCCCTTTGACAACATCGGTTTTGGGCTGCTGATGGTTTGGACCGGCGCTTTGCAGATTGTGCTGGACAAAGGCCAGGAAGACGACTGGTTCGGCGCGGTGTGGGTGCGCTGGGCGGTGGCCGCGCTGGTGACCGCGCTGGCGATGTGGATCTGGCACTCGTGGACGCATCGTGAAGGCCTGCTTGATCTGCACGTGCTGAAGGACCGCAATTTCCGCACGGGATGTATTCTGATCACCATGCTGGGCATGTGCATCTACATCACGATTGCCATTCTGCCGCTTTATTATCAGGAGATTCTGGGCTATACGGCTTTCACTGCCGGGCTGGTCGTCTTTCCGCGCGGCGTGGGGTCGTTCATTGGCTCGCCGTTGATCGGCATTCTCGGCTCACGCATCGACAACCGCAAGCTGCTCTGCGCCGGGTTTCTCGGCTTTGGCATTTGCTCGCTGATCTTTGCCACCATCAACCTCGACATCGGCCCTTACACGCTGCTGATTCCCATCACCCTGACCGGCTTTGCACTGAGCTTTGTCTTTGTGCCCCTTTCCACGATGATGATGGCCACCATTCCCCGCAACGAGATGGGCAACGCCACCGGCCTGGCGAATATGCTGCGCAATATCGGCGGATCGATTGGGATTTCCATGGCTACCACCGCGCTGATTCGCCGCGCCGCGCTGCATCAGAACGAGCTGGGCGCGCATCTGGGCGCGTCGAACATCGTCTTGCAGGAGAAGTCGAAGCTGATTGGGGTTTATCTTGGCCACCGGCTCGGCCCCGCTGCCGGAGCGCCCGGTTCCATGGGCCTGATCTACGGCATGATGGAGCAGCAATCGGCGCTGATGGCCTACGTGGATGTCTTCCGCTGGACGGCGCTCTTGGCCTTTTTCTGCGCCGGAGCGGCCTGGATGTTCAAGAAGCCCGCCAAGAACGTTGCGCCGCCGCCTGGAGCGCATTAAATCGAAGTCAGATCCAGGCGTCAATCGTTACGAAGCGATAGGTCGGCAGATAGTGTGCCACCAGCATGTCGGCGGCTGCGATAGAAGGGCCGCGGTTGGCCGCTGGGTCCAGATGGCCGCCATCGTGCAATACGATGTTGGCAGCTCGGCCTTTGCGGGTCAAAGAGTCGATCTTGCGCGTGAGCTGGCCGGCGATCGCATCCGCCGAAGGGTTCACCCAGTCGGAGGTCATCGCATTCCAGAGCACTGAAGCCAAGCCCAGGCGTTTTGCCGTGCGCAGCACCGCTGGCCGGCGTGCGCCAAAGGGCGGGCGAAAGTGGCGAACAGGCGCGCCGGTGATCTGTTCCAATGTTTGATTGGCGCGCGTCAGTTCCTCTTCGATGCGGCTGGCCGAAGCCCACGCCAGATTCAGATGGCTCCAGGAGTGGTTGCCGATGAGGTGCCCCGCGGCTGCGATGCTCCGCACCAAGGCAGGCTCGGCCTGGGCGCGGCTGCCCACAATGAAGAAGCTCGCGCGAATCTCATGGCTCGCCAAAAGCTCCAGCAGGCGCGGCGTCCAGGTGGCGTTGGGACCGTCGTCAAAGGTTAGGGCCAGCTCGCCTGGACGCGACGGCGCAATCAGCGTCGAGCCGAAGAGTTGCGAGCCAGGCCAATAAGCCGCATAGGCGCAGCCGCCCGCCGCCAAGCCGAGACCGGCCGCCGCGCTGACTCCGGTTATGATTCCGTCCGGCAAAAGGGAGATCATTCTGCTTCCAGTTTGGCGCGTCGAGGGGTTGAAGAGCAAGTCGGCCTCAGGCGTATACTCGAATTGATCGGGCTGCATCCTGAGTTTCCGGAGCGGCACTGGAGGATCAATGAGCATCACCAACTTTCCTGTCGAAGGCGCTTCAGCCTCGACCAACCCATCCAATCCAAAAGTTACCATGCCCGCGCTCAGTGAGATGAAGCGGCAGGGCAAGGCCATCAGCGCGCTTACGGCCTATGATTACGCCACCTCCCG
>Ga0181520_10004692_pt1 | contig 22624 bp, 19 predicted proteins | sample PEATcosm2014_Bin_29_FD_132451 | JGI IMG/M metagenome (GOLD analysis project Ga0181520, IMG submission 132451) | Peatland microbial communities from MTU Mesocosm Facility, Houghton, MI, USA - PEATcosm2014_Bin02_30_metaG | ecosystem: Environmental > Terrestrial > Soil > Wetlands > Peat | place...
CCCCGGCCCGTTCGTCACCGAGGATGAGCTCAAGCTCATCCTCGCCATGGGCGAGCGGGAGGGGGTGGTGGAGCAGGAGGAGCGGCAGATGATCGACGGCATCCTGGAGATGACCGACAAGGCGGTCCACGAGGTCATGGTGCCGCGGGTCGACGTGGTCGGCATCGAGGCCTCGCGCAGCCTGAGTGACCTCATCACCCTGATCGTCGACCACGGCCACTCCCGGATCCCCCTCTACGAGGCGACCATCGACAACGTGGTCGGCGTCGTCTACGCCAAGGACCTGCTCCGTCACGGGGTGCGCAGCGGCGACCCCCGGCCGCTCGCCGCACTTGCCCGCGAGCCCTACTTCACCCCCGAGAGCAAGCACGTCGGCGAGCTGCTCCGCGAGATGCAGGAGCGCAAGGTGCACATCGCCGTGGTCGTCGACGAGCACGGCGGGACGGCCGGGATCGTCACCTTCGAGGACCTGATCGAGGAGATCGTGGGCCCGATCCAGGATGAGTACGACGTCGCCGAGCGGGAGGACGTCCAGTTCGTGAGCGACCGCGAGGTGGTGATCAGCGCGCGCTTCCCGGTCGACGACGTGGCCGAGCTGCTGCACCTCGACGTCGGCGAGACCGAGGCCGACTCCATCGGCGGGCTGGTCTATGAGCGGCTGGGTGAGATCCCCAAGGCCGGGGCGGCGCTTCCTCTCGGTTCGGCCACCCTCACCGTCGACCAGGTGCGCCGGCAGAGCATCCAGACGGTGCGGATCGTGAGCCCCGAACCGTTTCCCACCGACAGAGACGGAGCCAAGCGGTCGGCACCGGCCGAGGGCCCGGGGGCGGCCGACGATCAGCCGGCCTGACGGCGCCGCGGTGCCCATCCCGGTGACGCCCGTGCCGGCGGCGCGCGGCGTCGACGGCGCACCCCAGGTCTGAGATGCCCGGCAGCTTCACCGACGAGGGGATCATCCTTCGCCGCGTCAACTACGGCGAGGCCGACCGCATCCTGACCGTGCTCACCCGGGGCCACGGCAAGGTCGGGGTCATCGCCCGCGGCGTCCGCAAGGCGGGCAGCCGCATGGCGGCGCAGACGGATCTCTTCGAGCGCAGCCGGATGCAGCTTGCCGAGGGGCGGGGCGAGCTGCTGGTGCTGGCCCAGGCCCAGCGCGCGTCAGGGCCGCCGGCCGGTCTCGCCACCGACGCCCGGCGCTCCGCCTGCGCCGCGGTCGTCGCCGAGCTGACCGACCGGGTGCTCGAGGGGAACCACCCGGACGGCGCCGTCTTCGTCCTGGTCGCGGAATCCCTCGACGAGCTGGGCGATCCCGACCGCGACCCGCGCCGGGCGCTGGTCTGGTTTGCGCGTCAGATGATCGGCCGGCTCGGCTACGCGCCCGAGCTGCAGCACTGCGTCTCCTGCTCCCGGCAGCTCGCCGAGGCGCCGGCGGCCTTCAGCGCCGCCGGTGGCGGGCTTCTCTGCCCCGACTGCCGGCGCGGTGACCCCGCGGCGATCGACTGCCCGGTGCGTGTCATCAAGGTGCTGCGGGTGGCCGCCGCCGCCGACGCCGTCACCTGGGCCCGACTCCGCCTCGATCACGACTCGCTGGTGACCCTGGAGGCGATCATCGAGAGGGAGCTGGAGCACCATCTGGACCGGCGTCTCCGCTCCTGGGAGGTGCTCCGCGCCCTCGAAAGGTGAGGGCGGATACACTTGCCGCCCATGCCTGCCGATCCCGACGACAGCGGCTCCGCGCCCCCGACCGGGACGCCTCCGGCAAACCTGCTGGAGCGGCTCGTCTCGCTGGGAAAGCAGCGCGGGTTCTTCTTCCCGTCCAGTGAGATCTATGGCGGGATCAACGCCCTCTATGACTACGGACCGCTCGGCACGCGGCTGCGGCGCAACATTCGCAACCGCTGGTGGCGCTCGATCGTCGAGCTGCGCGACGACATCGAGGGCATCGAGTCGTCGGTGATCATGAATCCCCAGGTCTGGGTTGCCAGCGGCCACGTGGCCGGCTTCAGCGACCCCCTGGTCGATTGCACCGGGAGCTGCCGCAAGCGCTGGCGTGCCGACCACCTTCCCGCCGAGCGCGCCGCGCGAGGCCGGCCACCGGACGCCTCCGGTTGCCCGGAGTGCGGGGGGCCGCTGACCCCGCCCCGCCAATTCAACCTGATGTTCCGCACCTTCCTCGGCCCGGTCGAGGACAGCTCCGCGCAGGTCTACCTCCGTCCCGAGACCGCCCAGGGGATGTTCGTCGACTTCAAGTCGGTGCTGAACAGCAGCCGGCAGCGGATCCCCTTCGGCATCGCCCAGAACGGGAAGTCGTTCCGCAACGAGATCTCCCCCGGCAACTCGATCTTCCGCACCCGCGAGTTCGAGCAGATGGAGATGGAGTTCTTCTGCGAGCCGGGCACCGACGACCACTGGTTCGAGCACTGGCGCGGTGAGCGCTTCCGCTGGTACGTCGAGGAGCTGGGGGTGCGCCGCTCGCGCCTGCGCCTGCGCGACCACGAGAAGGACGAGCTGGCCCATTACGCCAAGGCCGCCACCGACGTCGAGTACCTGTACCCGTTCGGGTGGGGGGAGCTGGAGGGCATCGCGAACCGCACCGACTTCGATCTCTCCGCGCACCAGAAGGCCAGCGGGGTGGACCTCAGCTACCTCGATCCGGTGAGCGGCGAGCGCTACATCCCCTACGTGATCGAGCCGGCCGCAGGGGTCGACCGCATCATGCTCACCATCCTCATGGACGCCTTCGACGAGGAGATCGTGCGCGGTGAGACCCGCACCGTCCTGCGCATGCACCCCGACATCGCTCCCGTCCAGGTGGCGGTGCTGCCCCTCTCCAAGAAGGAGGAGTTGACCGTCCCTGCCCGCGCTCTCGAGCACCGGCTGCGTCCCCACTTCGCCACCGACTACGACGAGACCCAGGCCATCGGCCGCCGCTACCGGCGCCAGGACGAGATCGGGACGCCGCTGGCGGTGACCTTCGACTTCGACAGCCTCCAGGACGACGCCGTGACCATCCGCGAGCGCGACGGCATGAGCCAGGTGAGGGTCCCCGTCGCCGGCCTCGAGGACGCTCTGCGCGATCAGCTGGTCGCCTTCCGGCAGCGGACGGCGGAGCGCGCCGGCGCCTGACCGGCGTCCTGCCCCGGGCCTCGTCGCCGCGCTGCCCGTCCGCTAGTGTTGTGATCGCCATGGACGACATCCGCTCCGAGTACCTCGCCGCCGCCGCCACGGCGCGGGAGATCATCGCCCTGCCCGCGCTCGCGCTCCGATGGGAGGAGCCGAGCGCCCTGACCGAGATGACGGTGGGGGCCCTGGCAGCGCACCTCGTCAGATCGGTGAGCCTCGTGGAGCGCGCCCTGGATGCCCCCGAGCCGCCCCCTGTCGCCGCGGTGATCTCCGCCGCTGCCTACTTCGCCGTGGTTGACCCGGACCTCGAGTCACGGACGAACGTGCGCATCCGCGCCACCGCCGCCGAGGAGTCGCTGGTCGGCCACCGGGCGGTGCTCGGGGGGATGGACCGTGGCCTGGATCGGCTCCGCACCCGCTTGGCGGCAGAGCCCGCGGGCCGTCTGGTGACCGTGCGCGACGCGGAGGTGCTGCGTCTCGACGACTTCCTGGCGACCCGGATCATCGAGCTCGCCATCCACACCGACGACCTCTGCGTCAGCGTGGGTCGCGAGACGCCGGAGCTGCCGGGGATCAGGGTGGCGATCCAGGCGCTCATCGACATCGCCGTCCACCGGCACAGCGAGCTGGCCGTGCTCCGCGCCCTGGCCCGGCGCGAGCGGGACCCCGATCAGGTGCTGCGGGTCATCTGACCCCCTGGCGGGTGCCGCGCGCCCCGTCCCGGCGGGTGCCGGCGGCTAGCCGCGCATCCAGCTCCCGCTCATGGGCAGGTGACAGGCACCGCCGCCCTGCTTCTCGAAGTACTGCTGGTGGTACTCCTCGGCCTCCCAGAAACGGGGGGCGTCGGTGATCTCGGTCACGATGGGGCGGCGGGAGCGGTTCTGCTCGGCGAGCCGCCCGAGGATCCGCTCGGCCGTCGCCCGCTGCGCCTCGTCGCGGACGAAGATCGCAGAGCGGTACTGGTCGCCGACGTCGGGGCCCTGGCGGTTGAGCTGGGTGGGGTCGTGGATATCGAAGAGGAAGGCGGTGACCAGCTCCTCGTAGCTGACCACCGACGGGTCGTACATCACCTCGACGGCCTCGGCATGGCCGGTGGTGTGGGAGCAGACCTGGCGGTAGGTCGGGTGATCGGTGCGCCCGCCGGCGTAGCCGACCCGGGTCGAGAGCACCCCGGGCAGGTGCCGGAACGCGTCCTCGACGCCCCAGAAGCATCCCCCGGCGAAGGTGGCCACCTCAGGGGTGGTCGTGCCCGAGGGCTCGGCGGGCGGGACCAAAGGGGTAAGAGTGTCAGGGCTTGGGGATGTGGTGTCCATGACCCAATTGTCCTACGGCGGCCGTTCCCGCGGGTGCTTGGCCGCCGGGGGGGCGGTCGGCCCCTGCGCCGGTGCTACCCTCGGTCCGCCCTGCCTCCGCCTATGACCAGAGGATCCATCATGCCCGTGACAACGAAGCCCCGAGCCACCAGGAAGACCAGGACGACCACAGAGTCGGCGCCGGTCGGCCGGACCACCTCGACCCGTGGCGCACGCTCGTCGACCAAAGCGGCTCCCGCTCGGCGTCGCGCAACCAAGTGGGTGTACCTCTTCGAGGAGGGCAACGCGCAGATGCGCGACCTGCTCGGCGGCAAGGGAGCGGGTGTCGCCGAGATGACCCGCGCCGGGCTGCCCGTGCCCCCGGGTTTCACCATCACCACCCAGGCCTGCAACGCCTACTACGAGCGCGGTGAGCAGTTCCCCGACGGCATGTGGGAGCAGACCCTCGCCGCTCTCAAGACCCTGGAGCGCCAGACCCGCAAGGGCTTCGGCGACCCGGACAACCCCCTGCTCGTCTCGGTGCGCAGTGGCGCCAAGTTCTCGATGCCGGGAATGATGGACACCGTCCTCAATCTTGGCCTCAACGAGACCACCCTCAAGGGCCTCACCCGCCTCACCGGCGACGAGCGCTTCGCCCTCGACACCCACCGCCGTTTCATCCAGCTCTTCAGCAAGATCGTGCTCGGGATCTCCGGCGACCTCTTCGAGCACGCGCTCGGTGCGGTCAAGGCGAAGCACGGCGCGGCGAGCGACGCGGACCTGTCCGCGGCCGCCCTCGTGGAGGTCATCGCGGCCTACCGCGAGATCGTCCGCAAGGAGAGCAAGGGCCAGGAGTTTCCCGACGCGCCGCTGGACCAGTTGAAGGCCGCCATCGGCGCCGTCTTCAGCTCGTGGAACGGCAAGCGTGCCGTCGACTACCGCAACTACAACAAGATCGCCCACGACCTGGGCACCGCGGTTAACGTCCAGTCGATGGTCTTCGGCAACATGGGCGACGACTCCGGCACCGGGGTCGCCTTCACCCGCGACCCGGCCACCGGCGAGAAGGTGCTCTTCGGTGAGTACCTCACCAACGCCCAGGGCGAGGACGTCGTTGCCGGCATCCGCACCCCCAAGCCGATCGCGGCGATGGCCGAGGAGCTGCCGGTCGTCTACCGCCAGTTCGATCGGATCGCCAAGCGTCTCGAGAAGCACTACCGCGACGTCCAGGACATGGAGTTCACCATCGAGCGCGGCAAGCTCTACATGCTCCAGACCCGCGCCGGCAAGCGCACGGCCGAGGCGGCGGTGAAGATCGCCGTCGCGATGGTCCACGAGCGGCTCATCTCGCGCGAGGAGGCGATCCTGCGTGTCGAGCCGGCACAGGTCGACCAGCTGCTCCACACCCGCATCGACCCGAGCGCCAAAGTCGAGGTGCTGGCCACCGGTCTGGCGGCGTCTCCGGGCGCGGCCTACGGCAAGGCGGTCTTCGACGCCGATCGCGCCGAGGCCATGGCCAAGGCGGGCGAGAAGGTGATCATGGTCCGGATCGAGACCAACCCGGACGACGTCCACGGGATGATCGCCGCGGAGGGCGTGCTCACCTCCCGCGGTGGTCGCACCTCCCACGCGGCCGTGGTCGCCCGGGGCATGGGGAAGCCGTGTGTCGCCGGTGCCGAGACGGTGCTCGTCGACCTCCACAACCGCCGCTTCACCGCCGGTGGCAAGACGGTGTACGAGGGCGAGGAGTTCACCATCGACGGCTCCACCGGCCGGGTCATCGCCGGCAAGGTGCCGACCATCCAGCCCGAGCTGAGCGGGGACCTCGAGCAGATCCTGCGCTGGGCCGACGACGTCCGCCGGCTTCAGGTCTGGGCCAACGGTGACTACCCCCGTGACGCCGAGCTGGCCCGCCGCTTCGGTGCCCAGGGCATCGGCCTCTGCCGGACCGAGCACATGTTCATGGAGCAGTCGCGGCTGCCGATCGTCCAGGCGATGATCCTGGCCAGCTCGACCGAGGAGCGCAAGCGCCAGCTCGACAAGCTGCTTCCCTTCCAGCGCGCTGACTTCTACGGGATCCTCAAGGCGATGGCCGGGCTCCCGGTCGTCATCCGGCTCATCGACCCACCGCTCCACGAGTTCCTGCCGTCCTTCGAGGACCTGCTCGTCGAGGTGACCCAGGCCGAGACCAGGGGAGACCCCGAGGGGAGCTTCGCCGACAAGCGGACCATGCTCGCCGCGGTGCGTTCACTGCGCGAGCAGAACCCGATGCTCGGTCTGCGCGGCTGCCGGCTCGGTCTCCTCTTCCCCGAGATCATCGAGATGCAGGTGCGGGCGATCATGGAGGCCGCGGTGCAGTTGACCAAGGAGGGGGTCGACGTCCACCCGGAGATCATGATCCCGCTGGTCGGCGCCATCGAGGAGCTGCGGCGCACCAAGGGCTATCTCCAGAAGACGGTGGACGCCGTCCTCGAGGAGGCCGGGATCAAGGTTCCCTACAAGTTCGGAACCATGATCGAGCTGCCCCGCGCGGCCCTCATCGCCGGGGAGATCGCCACCGAGGCGGAGTTCTTCTCCTTCGGAACCAACGACCTCACCCAGACCACCTTCGGCTTCTCCCGCGATGACGCCGAGGGCAAGATCATCATCCCCTACGTCGAGCAGAAGATCCTCCCCAGCAACCCCTTCGAAACCCTCGATCGCGGTGGGGTGGGACGGCTCATGAACATTGCGGTCATCGAGGGTCGCCAGACCCGGCCCGACCTCACCGTGGGCATCTGCGGTGAGCACGGCGGTGACCCGGCATCGATCGCCGTCTGCGAGAAGCTGAATCTCAACTACGTCTCGTGCTCGCCCTACAGGGTGCCCGTGGCACGGCTCGCCGCCGCCCACGCCCGGCTGGCAGCCCGGGACGCGGATCGCTGAGGCTGCCGGGCAACGGCAGCCAGCTGACGGTGGCTCGGGGGCGCTCGGCGTCCCCGGGCCCGCCGCCCGCCGCGGAGGGTGAGCCTCCCCTCCCGCGCTATCCTCGCTGGGCATGACCGAGCGCGTCCGCATCCAGAAGGTCGCCACCCGCGACGGCCGCCCCGTCAATCTCGACGACGGCCACGTCGTCGAGGGGGACGAGCTGGCCGGGCCGACTCCCGGGCAGCCGTACGCCATCCGGCGATCCGTCGTCGAGCATCGTGACGCCCCCGATGTCTTCGCCACCTCGCCAGTGCGGGCGGTGATCACCGAGAAGAGCGGCGCGATCGTGGTGCTCACCGACAACTCGCGCTACCGGGTCGAGGTCGTCGGCCGCTGACCCGTGTCGCGCCACCTGCATCCTCCGGCACCTCGCGGCTCGTCCCGGGGCCCATTCCGGCATCCGCCGGGTTGCACCTCCGAGCCTCCCGTCTTACCTCCAGCGGCGGCGGTGGCGTGAGCACCGACGCCGTCGCCGAGATCAAGGCCCGGCTCGACATCCTCGATGTGATCGGGGGTTACGTCTCGCTGCATCGCTCCGGCACCCAGCACGTCGGCCTCTGTCCCTTCCACGCGGAGAAGACCCCGAGCTTCTCGGTCAGCCAGCCGCGCCAGGTCTTTCACTGCCACGGCTGCAATGAGGGCGGCGACATCTTCAGCTTCGTCCAGAGGATCGAGGGGGTCGACTTCCCGCGCGCGCTGGAGATCCTCGCCGAGCGCGCCGGGGTCGAGCTGGAGAAGAGCCCTCGGGCCGCCGCCCGCGGCGCCGGCCGGCGCCGCTCGCTGGAGCTGAGCGACCGCGCCGCCAAGTTCTACGAGTACGTGCTCTGGACTCTGCCGGCCGGCGAGCCGGGGCGCCGCCTCCTGGCCGAGCGGGCCGTCGACGAGGCCCTGGCGCGCCGTTTCCGGGTCGGCTTCGCCCCGTCCGGGGGCGCCGCGGGGACCGCCCTGGTGCGCTACCTGGTCGGCAAGGGCGGAGCCACGGTGGCCGAGCTGGTGGAGGCGGGTCTCGCCGGCCGGAGCGGTCGGGACACCTTTCGCAACCGCCCCGTGTTCCCCATCGCGGATGAGCGGGGGCAGGTGCTCGGCTTCGGTGGCCGGGCTCTCGGCGATGCGGTTCCCAAGTACCTCAACACCCCCGAGACCGGCATCTACCACAAGTCGACCGCCCTCTTCGGGCTCGACCAGGCCCGCCAGGCCCTCCGCGAACGCCGGGTGGCCGTCGTCGTGGAGGGCTACTTCGACGTGCTCGCCGCCCACACCGCCGGTGTCCCCAACGTGGTCGCCTCGAGTGGCACAGCGCTGACCCGCGAGCAGGTGCGGATCCTTGCCCGGCATGCGGACGAGGTGGTGCTCTGCTTCGATGCCGACGACGCCGGCCGGCGGGCCGCCGAGGCGGCCGTCGAGATCTGCACCGCCGAGCGGCTGAAGGCCCGGATTGCGGTCATACCGGCCCCGTTCAAGGATCCCGACGAGATGGTTCGTGCGGACGCCGCCGGCTTTGGTGCCCTGATCGGCGCGGCCCGCCCCGAATGGCAGGTGTTGATGGATTGGACGATGGGGGAGGTCGGCAGCCGGCCCGAGGAGCGTCGCGCCGCCGGCGAGCGCGCGGCGTCGCTGCTCTCGCGGATCCCCGATCCCGAGGTGCGCGAGCCGTGGGTGAAGGAGGCGATGCGCAGGCTCGAGCTCTTCGAGGGCTCCGAGTTCCCGAAGCGGGTGGCCGAGATGGCTGCTGAGGTGACTCGGGCCCGTGCCGCGGGCGGTCGGGTCCCGGCCCGGCTCAGCGCGGTTCCGCCGGCCCCTCCCACGGCCACCGAGGCGTCGGAGGCAGGTTTGCCCGACGAGGATCCGGGGCATCCTCCGGCGTCGTGGGAGGAATTCCTTGCCACCTATGCCGTCCAGCGGCCGGCGCTGGCGCGGCAGCTCGTCGGCGAGATGGGGCTGGAACTCGATGACCTGGCCAGCCCGGCGGTGCGCCGCATCGTCGAGTCGGCGCTGGTGGCCCTGCCCGGCGCCGGCCTGCCCCTCCACACCCTCGGAGCGGGCGACCGCCGCCTCGCCGCCCGCCTCTCCGTTCATGACCTCCCCGAGCTCCGTGCCGACGCCGACCCGGTGGCTCTGGAGCGGGCTATGTCCGACTGCGTGCGCCTGGTTCACCTGGCCGCGATCCGGGGCCGGACCCGGCGCGAGATCGGCGAGCTGCTCGCGACCCCGGGCCCCGAGGGCCCCGAGCGCGATGAGTCCGTGGCGGCCAGGCTCCGGGAGCTGCATGCCGAGGAGGGACATCCGCCTGGCTGAGCGCGGGCCCCGTCGGGGCGCCTCCACGAGCCCCGGCGCCGGGTGGACCCCCGGCCGTTGTTACCCTGTGGGGCGCAACGGCCTGCTGATCGGTTCAGAGGGCCGGTCCCTAGCCCGGGGCGCGAGGGAGGCATGATGCCGACGAAGACGACGGGAGCCAGCAAGAAGGGGTCGCGTGGGGGCGCGGCGCCGCGCAGGACCCCGCCCCGAGCTCCAGCCAGCTCCAAGCCGGTGGCCGCTGACCGGCGCGGGCCGCAGCGGCGGACGGTGGCCGAGAAGGCCGCCACCGGCAGGGCCCCGAGCAGGCCTTCGCCCGCGTCGCGGGGCTCGGTTCCCCGGGGGCTGTCGCCGGTCGCGAAAGCGTCCGCGACACCGAGATCGCGCTCCGCCCCGCCCGACGGCGCGCGCTCGCGGTCCGCCTCTCGCCCGGCAGCCAAGCCGGGGAGAGGCGTCATCGCCGGGGGTCGGCCCACCGGAGGTCGGGCCGCCGGGTCCCGGGCCTCCACTCCCAAGGCCGCAACGACCGGTCCGGCGCGTCCGCGCGCACCCGGCGCCCGCGGCACCGGCAGGGAGCTAGGGTCCCGGGCACCCGCCCCCTCCGCCCCCGCGCGAAACCGGGTCGCTGCACGCGCCGCGAAGCCGGCCAGGGGGCGATCCGGCCCCGGCCCGGGCGGCGACGCCCGCCGCGAGCGCCCGCAAACGGCGGGGTCGAGGCCGTCTCGCACCATCGAGCGCCCGGCCGCCGCCTCCCGCAAGCCCGGCTCCCGGGCGACCCCCACGACCACCCGCAAGCCCTCCTCGCGGGCGCCGGCCGTCGCCTCCCGCAAGCCCGGCTCCCGGGCGACCGTCGCGGGGACCCGCAAGCCCGGCTCCCGGGCGACCGTCGCGGGGACCCGCAAGCCCGGTTCCCGGGCGGCAGTCACTACCAGCCGCAAGCCCTCCTCGCGGGCGCCGGCCGTCGCCTCCCGCAAGCCGGGCTCCCGGACGGCGGCCCCGGCCAGCCGCAAGCCGGGCTCCCGGACGGCGGCCCCGGCCAGCCGCAAACCGGGCTCCCGGACGGCGGCTCCGACCAGCCGGCGGCCCAGCACCCGGACGGCGGCCCCGACCACTCGCAAACCGGGCTCTCGGACGGCGGCTCCGACCAGCCGGCGGCCCAGCACCCGGACGGCGGCCCCGACCACTCGCAGCACCGGCTCCCGGCCGGCTGCTCCGCCCACCCGCCGGCCGGCCGTCCCCACCGCCCACCGGCCGGCCGCGCCGGCCACCCGCAAGCCCGTGACCCCCTCCGCAACCCGCACGCCCACCACCCGGGCAAACGCCCCGACCACGCGCAAGCCCGTCTCCCGGGCGCCGATCCCCTCCACCCAGCGCCCCGACGGCTCTCGCCCGCCCTCCCGGGAGCCCTCGAGCCCCCGCACCGCCGGGCCTCGCACCGGCACGGCATCCGCACCGACCTCGCGGGCTCAGGCCGTCGAGCGGCCGCCCGCGACCTCCGCCGGGCCGGCCCCGCGCCCTCTCTCCGGCCGTCCCCTCCGTCCTCAGCCGGTCACATCCGTGCACGGCACGTCTGAGAAGACACCGAAACAGGCACAATCAGGGATGTCGCCCGTGGCCTTGCGCCCCGCGGCACCTGCCGGCGCGGATCCTCCCGCGTCGATGGCAGGGGTCCGGGCCCCGGTCCCGGTCCGTCCGGGGGGCGACGACCGTCCTCCTCCAATCCCTGACGCGGCGGCACCACGAGACCGGGCAGGTGCCGCGATGAGCCCTCTCCGCACCGCCGTCGCCGACCCCGAGGCGACACCGTCCGACGATCAATCCGCCCCCATGTCATCGGTGAAGAAGACCTCAGCAGTGACTACTTCCGCGACCCCCTCCGACAACCCCATCGACCCGCCCCCGACGGTGGCGAGCGTGCTGCCGCAGCCGAGCGCACCCCGCGCCGGAGGCGGCGCGTCCTCGCCCGCCGGGGTGCTCGCACCCGACCCGCTGGTGGTGGCTGCCGAGCAGCTCATCGTGCGCGGCAAGGAGGCCGGCTATCTCACTCCCGATGACGTGCTCGCAGCCTTCCCCGAGATCGACGTCGAGCCGGATCACCTGGAGCGGATCTTCCACGCCTTCCGCGAGATGGGCATCGAGGTCACCGACGGCGACAAGGATTTCGAGGTGGTCGAGGACGACGAGGAGCTGGTGGCCACGGCCGAGGCCATTGACTCGGTGTCGCTGGACGACCCGGTGCGGATGTACCTCAAGGAGATCGGCCGGGTGGCCTTGCTGCGCGCCGAGCAGGAGGTCGCCTACGCGAAGCTCATCGAACAGGGCGACGAGGAGGCCAAGAACGCCCTCACCGAAGCCAACCTGCGACTTGTGGTCAGTATTGCCAAGAAGTACATCGGCCGGGGCATGTCCTTCCTGGATCTGATCCAGGAAGGCAACATGGGCCTGATCCGCGCGGTCGAGAAATTCGACTACCACAAGGGTTTCAAGTTCTCCACCTACGCCACCTGGTGGATCCGGCAGGCCATCACCCGGGCCATCGCCGATCAGGCGCGTACGATTCGAATCCCCGTGCACATGGTGGAGACCATCAACAAGCTGGTGAGGGTTTCTCGCCGGCTTCTCCAGGAACTGGGCCGGGAACCCGCGGACGAGGAGATCGCCGAGGAGATGGGCATCACCCCGGAGAAGGTGCGTGAGATCACCAAGGTCTCCCAGGATCCCGTCTCCCTGGAGACCCCGATCGGTGAGGAGGAGGACTCACACCTCGGCGACTTCGTCGAGGACAAGGAGGCGACCGCTCCCAGCGATGCCGCCTCGCTGACCATGCTCCGCACCGAGGTCGAGGACATCCTCGACACCCTCACGCCCCGTGAGCGTCGCGTGCTCCAACTGCGCTTCGGCCTCATCGACGGTCACCAGCGGACGCTGGAAGAGGTGGGCAAGCGCTTCGGCGTCACCCGCGAGCGCATCCGTCAGATCGAGGCCAAGGCGCTGCGCAAGCTCCGTCACCCCTCGCGCAGCAAGAAGCTCAAGGACTACCTGGAGTAGCGGCGGCGCCGTCCACCGTCACCTCGGCGGCCTCCGCACGACTCGAGTCCGGCGCTTCGGGAACGCGGCCGATCGAGCCGCCGGCCCAAATTCGACCCTATAATCCCGATTCGATCCGTTCCGGGTTAGCTCAGCGGTAGAGCAGGCGGCTGTTAACCGCAAGGTCACTGGTTCGAATCCAGTACCCGGAGCCACCGCGACCAACGTCCCACCAAGGATCCAGGAGAAAGCCCATGGCTGAGGCCGAGCAGGTGGAGGCCGGGCTGGCCGGCTCCGCCCCTTCCGACGACAGGGTGGAGCAGGCGAGCGTGGCAACCGTGCGCACTGCTCCCCTTCCTCCCGATCCTGAGGCTGCCGCCGCGGCCACGCCGCCGGCCGCCCCCGCGGCGGCGGCTTCCGACCGCGAGCCGTCGGCGTCGGTGCGCGGTGTGCCCACCTGGACCTTCGCACTGCCGTCGGTCGCCGCACCTCCGCCACCCCCAACGCCTCCCTCGACCGCCCCACCGGCGAGCGCCGCCGGAGGCACGGCCGCCGTCATGCCCCCGCCGCCCCCCCCGCCGCCCCTGACCCCGGGGGTCGCGGCTCCGCGCTCCTCGACCTCCCCGGCGGTCCAGCTTCTCGCCGTGCCGTCCCTCGGCCCGGCGGGGACACGGCGCCACCCCCTGGCCGTCGCCGGCCTTTCGGTGATCACCCTCGGCGCCTACACGGTTGGCTGGCATGCACGGGTGAATCGCGAGATGTCCGACTTCGACGCGCGCCTCGAGGTCCGTTCCGGAGCGTCGGTCTTCGCTGTGGCCATCGCCTGGCTCGCGGGCCTGCTCTGCACGCTGGCCGGGGCAGCCATCATCGTGGCCCACGCGCTCCGGGTCGGTCCGGCCCTGGCGCGCCTGGCCTCCGGGCCCGCCATCCTCGGGGTGAGCGTTCCCTGGCGCGAGCTGATGCTCGGCGGCGTCCTCGCCGTCCCCTACCTGACCCTTCTCCTGCCATTCTCGGTCGTCGCCCTGGTCATGACGCTGGAGCGCGCCCGGCTGGTCCAGGAGCGGGTCGGCGTCCGGCCCGATCGGCAGCTGCACCCGGCTGCGCGCGCCTGCCTTCTGCTCCTCCCCGTCATCGGAGGCCTCTGCTACGTGGCCTCGCTCCAGTCCGTTCTCAATCGCGTCTGGCAGGCGACGCCGTCGCTCGCGCCGCCGGCCGGACCGCGCCGGCGGTGAGCTTCCCCTCGTGCCCATCTCCATCGCGTGTGTGTCGGGGAAGGGGGGCGTCGGAAAGACGACCACCTGCGCAGCCCTGGCCGGCGCGTTCGGCGAGATGGGTCGGAGGGTGCTCGCCGTCGACGTCGACCCTCAGTCGAACCTGACCTCCGGGCTCGGGTTCAATCCCTACCAGCTCAAGAGGACGATCGCCGACATCCTGGTTGACCCGGCCGTGCCTCCTGAGGCGGTGACCCTGGCCACCGAGTGGGACGGGGTCTCCCTGATCCCCGCATCTCCCGATCTGAGCGCAGTGGAGGCGGAGATGGCCAGCACTGTGCGGCGCGAGCTGCGCCTCCGCGATGCGCTCGCTCGGGGTGCCGGTCTCGGCGCCTACGACGTGGTGCTCTTCGACACGCCTCCCAACTTCGGTTTTCACACCATCAGCGCGCTCGGCGCAGCCGCCTGGATCCTGGTCCCCCTCCAGATGTCGGGTTACGCCATGAAGGGCCTCAAGGAGGTGCTTCGCACCTTCCAGGCAGCCCGGGAGCAGCTCAATCCCGACCTGCACATCCTCGGTCTGCTCCCCACCTTCGTGAACCTCCGCACCCGGTTCAGCCAGCAGATGCTCGAGGGCCTTCGGGAGATCCCCAGCCTCCATGTCTTCGATTCCGTGATCCGGGTGACGGTGAAGCTCCAGGAGACCGCGATGGCGGGCGCTCCGATCACCGCCTACGCGCGCAACTCGGACGCGGCGCAGGCCTACCGCAAGCTGGCCGTCGAGATCCTGGAACGGATCGACGCGCTGGCGGCCGCGGGTCAGGCATGACGGGTCCGGTGCCGATCGAGGCCGGCCCGCGTGAGGAAGCCGAACCCGGCGAGGCGCCCGCAGACAGCGAACCAGCTGCTGGCGGCGAGTCCAAGGAGGCTCCCGGAGACAGCCAACCCGTCGCGGTGAGCGAGCCGGTGACGGCCACGGCCACGGAAGAGCAGCCTGCAGCCGGCGAACCCGTTGCGGTCGGCGAACCGGTGACCGCTGCCGAAGAGCAGCCCGCCGCCGCGAGCGAGCCCGAGGGGGGAACCGAGCCCGGCGACGAGCTCCCACGGCAGGGGCCAGCTGCGATCGCTCCGCCGGTCGAGCCGCGGGGCGGCGCCGGGACTGAGGCCGGGCCCGACGCCGAGCCCGACGCCGAGCCGGACACCGGCACGGATGCGGAGGCGGACACCCCCGCTTTTGCCCCCGCCCCGGCTCCTGGGCAACCGGTACCCGCCTCGGCGATGGACTCCCTCAGCCTCCCGGAGCGCTCCCGCCACGATGCGGAAGCCCGGCGGCAGCGCCGGCGCCGGAGCGCGGCGCGTCTTCCTGCCCTCGTGTCGCCCATCGACATCCCCGAGGACGCCGAGGGTCGCATCGAGTTCGTCGTCGTCCGGGGGGGTCCCGACCGCGACGAGCCGCCGCCGCCCGAGAGCACGCCCGCGGGCAGGCCCGACGACGCCGTCCGCCGCCTCCTGACGCTCGGATCCGGCTGGGTGGTGGTCGCCGCCCTCGCCGCCGGGCTGGTGCTGGCGTTCGTCGTCGTCTCCCTTCTCTACCGGTGAGCCGGCCGGCCCTGCTCGGCCGCCTCGTCGCCGCCGGAGCGGCCGGCTGGGCGGCGGCGTGCGGCCTGGTCTACTGGCGGACCTTTCGCCGGCTTCCCCGCACCCACCGGGACCTTCGCCGCCTGACCCCCGCCGATTTCGAGCTCGCCTACGAAGAGCTCGAGGTGCGGACCGGTGACGGGGTGCGCCTTCTCACGTGGCTCCTGCCCGGAACCCGCGACGCCGTGGTGGTCGTGAGCGGGGGCTACCGCGGTCATATCAGCGACGTCCTCGGGATCGGCGCCGCCCTGCGCCGGGCCGGCTTCTCCGTGGTCGCCTACGGCTGGCGCGGGACGCCCGGCAGCGATCCCGCGCCGCACACGCTGGGCGCCAACGAGCGTCGCGACCTGGTGGCGGTTCTCGACGCTGTCCGTGCGCGCCTGGGGACGCTGCCCATCGGTCTCCTGGGTTACTCGATGGGAGGGGCGGTCTCCATCAGTGTCGGCGCGGACGACCCCGGGGTGCACGCCGTCTGCGCCGACAGCGCCTTCGCCGACCCGGTGAGCCTGCTCGAGGAGCGCATCCGCGACCATCTCCACCTGCCCGCTGCGGTGCTGTCCGACCCGGTGATGTCGCTGATGGCCCGGCGCAGCGGGGTGCGTCTCGGCGACTTCCGTCCGATCACCGCGGTGGCCCGGCTGGCACCCCGGCCCCTCCTGCTGATCCACGGCGACGCCGACGCGTCGGTCCCGGTGGAGGATGGGCACCGCCTCTACGCGGCGGCCGGCGACCCGCGGGACCTCTGGGTCATCCCGGGCGTGGGTCACGTGGGTGGCTACTTCGCCGACCGCACCGCCTATGTGGAGCGGGTGATCGACTTCTTCGACCGCGCGCTGGGGTAGCGGCCGCGACATGTTGTTGCAGACAAATACACTGATCAGTTAACATCCCGGCCGTGGACACCGCCCGCGGCACCCAGGCCCTCCTCCGCCACCTCGACGCCAGCCTCGCCAGCCGTCCCGAGGACGAGCTGATCGCCCAGGTCCTCGGCGGGGCAGAACCGCCGGCCACCCTCCTCGCCACCGCCGGCCGGCTGGCGCGGCTCCCCTTCTGGGAGCGGCGGGCGCTGGGGGCCAGCGGGCTGGTGCGTGACCATCGGGTGCCGCCGCGGGAGGCGGTTCGGCTGGCCGCCCTCTGGGAGCTGGCCGAGCGTTGGTATCCCGACGAGCGCCCCGCCGTCACCACTCCCGGCGCGGCCCTCCACCTCCTCCAGGGGCTCCGGACCCTCACCAGGGAGGAGGTCTGGGCGCTCCTCCTCGACGCCCGGCACCGCCTCATCTCCGTCGAGCCGGTGGTTGCCGGCTCGCTCAACAGCGCGCGTCTGCTCCCCCGTGACGTTCTGGCCCCGGCTCTCCGTGCCGGTGCGGCGGCCCTGATCGTCGCCCACAACCATCCGAGCGGGGAGGTCACGCCCAGCCGCGCCGACCGCCTGGTCACGGTGGCCCTGCGCGACGCGGCGCGCCTTCTCGGGCTGCCCCTCCTGGATCACATCATCCTCACCGCTCGCTCGCATTTCTCCTTTCGAGAGGTCGAGGCCTGGGAGACCGAGGGGGCGAGCGCAGCGGCCTGAGCCATCCCGCACGGCGCGCGGGTCACCAGCCGTCGGGGACTTCGTGGGCGCGGCCGACGCGCGTCGCCCGCCCGGCTATGCTGCGGCGTGAGATGACCCTCGATTCTCGAGACCTCCGCGTGGGTGCCACCTATGAGCACGCACGTGCCGAGGCCCGCTCCGCGGCCGTCGAGCTGCGCCGCCGCCGCCGCGTCGATCTCGGCGATCTGCTGAGCGTCGTCTTCGAGAATCGGGTGACGCTCGCCGCAGCCGCCGAGGAGGCGCTCCGCGCGGAGCGGATCGAGGATCCTGAGAGGGTGGAGGAGGAGGCCGGCCGTTTCGGGTTGCTGCTTCCACCCCCGGGTGGGCTCGCCGCCACCCTCTTCGTCGAGGTTTCCGACGCCGCCGAGATGGCCTCGGTGCTGCCCGAGCTGGAGGGCGTCGCCGAGAGCGTCCAGCTGGAGATCGACGGCAGCCGTGTCCCCGCCACCGTGTTCCCCTTCAGCGCCGCTTCCGGGGGAGCCGCGCCCGTCACCTATCTTCGCTTCGATCTGACCGCCAGTCAGCGCGAGGCCTGGATCGAGGGCGCACGGGTGCTTCTCCGCGTGACTCACCCGCGCTGCGTGACGAGCACCGAGCTGAGCGACGAGCAGCGGGCCGCCATCGTCGCCGATCTGCTCGCCGCGGCCGAGGGACGGTCCGCGTGACCCGGCCGTCCGCGCGCCGGCCCTCGAATGCCGCGGTCAGAAGGGGTCTCTGGGGACGTTGGCGCTCCGCCGCCCTCGGCTGCGCGACCCTGCTGGCGGGGGTCCTGATCGCGGGCTGTGGCAGCTCCGGGCCGCCGCCCGCGTGGCGCTCGGGCCATCCCGACCCGGCGAGCCTCGGCCTGCTCGACTCCGCGCAGGCGGGGAGCTGCGCCTCCACGGCACCCGATCCCGACCAGGCTCCGGTGGCGATCAGCTTCGACAGCCAGGAGTACGTCCAGTCCAGCAGCGAGCCCGCCACGACGTCGGTCGCCAATGCTGTGGAGATCGACCACACGGGCGATTGGGCCTTCTGGGACAACGACGACGGCGATCTGACCATGACCACGCCCACGGCCGACTACCTGTATCAGCTCAAGAGCTGCTGAGCGCGGTCGCACGTCGTCCTTGCCACAATCGGCGGATGGCGATTCCTGAGGTCCTCCCGTTCACCGCGCTGGTGGGCCAGGAGCCGATGAAGACTGCCCTCGTCCTCAACGCGGTCAACCCGGCCATCGGGGGCGTCCTCATCCGGGGTGAGCGGGGCACCGCCAAGTCCACCGCGGTGCGAGCCCTCGCCGGCCTGCTGCCGGAGATCGAGGTGGTCGAGGGCTGCCGGTTCTCCTGCAGCCCGGGGAGCGGCGACCTGCTCTGCGATGAGTGCCGCGCACGCCAGCTAGCCGGGGAGCACCTTCTCCGGGTCACTCGTCCGATGCGGGTCGTCGAGCTCCCCATCAACGCGTCCGAGGACAGGGTCGTCGGCACCCTCGACATCGAGCGCGCCATCAAGCAGGGGGAGCGCAGCTTCGAGCCCGGGGTTCTCGGCGACGCCAACCGCAACATCCTGTACGTCGACGAGGTCAACCTCCTCGACGACCACCTGGTGGACGTCCTTCTCGACGCCGCCGCCATGGGGGTCAACATCGTGGAGCGCGAGGGCATGTCGGTGGTCCATCCCTCCCGCTTCATCCTGGTCGGAACCATGAACCCCGACGAGGGAGAGCTCCGCCCCCAGCTCCTCGATCGCTTTGGTCTCTGCGTGGACGTCGTCGGGCTCCGCACGGTCGCCGATCGCGTCGCGGTGATGGAGCGGGACATCGCCCGCCAGGCGGACCCCCGCAGCCAGCGCGGATCGAGCCATGAGGACGAGGCGCGTCTGCGCGCGATCATCGTCAAAGCCCAGGAGCTGCTGCCGCTCGTCGAGGTCCCCACTGAGATGCGCTGGCTCATCGCCCTGGCCTGCATCGACGCCGGGGCGATGGGCCACCGCGCCGACATCGTCGTGAACCGCACCGCGCAGACGCTGTGCGCTCTCCGCGAGGCGGAGGCGGTTGTCGAGCACGGGACGAGCGCCGAGCCGGGGATGCCGCCCACCAAATCCCTCGCCGTGACCGTCGAGGACATCACGGTCGCGGCCGATCTCGCCCTCCGGCACCGCCGGCGCGACCGTCCCGGCCCAGCGAGCGGCAGCTCCTCCAAGGTGGCCGAGCAGCAGCGCGAGCGGATGCAGGAGCTGGCCGAGCAGGCAAGGGAGGAGGCCGCGACTGCCGAGGGCGAGCCACAGAGCTCCGAGGAATCGTCGTCCGATGCGGATGAGGACACCGGCGAGAGGTCGGCGGGCCAGCGCGGCGCCGAGACTGCCGGGGACGACACCGCGCGGCTCGGGGTTGGCCAGCTGTACGAGGGCGACCTCTTCCCGGTGCGCTCCATCAAGCTGCCCCGCGACCGCAAGTCGCGCATCGCCAGCGGCAAGCGCTCCAGCTCCGAGTCCCGGGACAAGCGCGGCCGCTACGTCCGCGCCGTGCTGACCGAGCGCACCACGGACGTGGCCTTCGACGCGACCCTGCGTGCCGCCGCGCCCCACCAGTCGAGACGGCGTGCCGAGGCGCCCGCGGCGGGTGGGCCGGCGCTCCGCCTCGAGCGGCAGGATCTCCGCCAGAAGGTCCGGCGGCGCCGCACCGGGACGCTGATCGTCTTCGTGGTGGACGCGAGCGCCTCGATGGATGCCGAGCAACGGATGCAGGCCACCAAGGGCGCGGTGCTCTCCCTCCTCCGCGATGCCTACGTCCGCCGCGACAAGGTGGCCCTGGTCGTCTTCTCCGGGCGCACGGCGCGGGTCGCCCTCTCCCCGACCAACAGCGTCGACCTCGCCGAGGCGCGGCTGCAGCGGCTCACCGTCGGCGGCACGACCCCGCTCACCCACGGGCTGGTGGCGGGCCTCAAGCTGGTCCGGACCGAGCGGCTGCGCGACTCCAACGTCTACCCGCTGATCGTCCTCATCTCCGACGGTCGAGGGAACATCTCGCTCTTCGGCGAGGAGCCCCTGGTCGAGGCACAGCGCATCGCCGAGCAGATCGGCCACGAGCACATCCGCGCGCTCATCATCGACTCGGCGAGAGACACCACCGGGACCCAGCTCCCCGGGGTCGGCATCCTCGGCGGGCACGCCCTGCTCGGAGGCTTCGGGTTCAACGCCTGCCTCGACCTCGCCGAGCGCAGCGGCGGCGAGTACCTCGGCCTCTACGATCTCTCCCAGGGCGCGATCGTCGCCGGTGTGGAGAGGAGTCTGCGCAGCCGATGACGGGGGACCGGTGGTCGCGGGGCGGGCGTCCCGTGCCCGCGAGGAGGTTCGGATGACCAGCGTCTTGGTGACCGGCTCGGCGGACGGCATCGGCCGTGAGACCGCCCAGACCCTGATCCGCATGGGCCATCGCGTGGTCGTCCACGCGCGCAACCGCGAGCGCGCCGCCGAGGTGAGCAGGGTGATTCCCGGCGCCGCGGCGGTCGTGGTCGGCGAGCTGACCTCGCTCGCCGAGACCCGAGAGCTGGCCATCGCCGCCGGCCGGCAGGGGCCGTATGACGCGATCATCCACAACGCCGGGGTTGGTGGTGGCGTCCCCCGGCGCGAGCTCAGCGCCGACGGCCTGGAGCGCATCTTCCAGGTGAACGTGCTGGCCCCGTACATGCTGACCGCGCTGATGGAGCGGCCCGCCCGCCTCGTCTATCTGACCTCGGGGCTGGAGGCGAACGGAGTCGTGGACCTGGGCGACCTCCAGCACGAGCGGGGTCGCTGGGATGGCATGCAGGCATACTCGGACTCCAAGCTCTGCGACGTCCTGCTGGCCTTCGCGGTGGCGAGACGCTGGCCGGAGGTCCGCTCCAACGCGGTGGATCCCGGCTGGATCAGGACCAGGATGGGTGGGCCGGGAGCCACCGATTCGCTGCCGCTCGGGGCCGAGACCCAGGTGTGGCTGGTGACCAGCGACGACCCGGAGGCAGCCGTCTCTGGCCGCTACTTCAAGCGCCGCCGGGAGCTGCGGGCCAACCCCGTGGCGCAGGACGTGTCGCTCCAGGAAGGCCTCCTCGCCCGCTGTGCCGCGCTCACCGGGGTGACGCTCTCGCCCTGACCGGTCCGAGCCCCACGGGGCCGGTCGCGGTTGGCGAACGCGGTGGCTGATCGCGGATCGCCGGGCGCAGCGAACGCGCCAGGTAAAATCTGGCTCGTTGACGCGCCATCTCCGCGGCCTGCGCGCCGCCCGCCGGTGACTGCCGCACCTGCGACCACCGCCGAGGAGGCGGCCCCCTCCCCCGACCGGGGCCGGGGGCCGCTTCTCGCCGCCTCTGGGATCGTCAAGCGCTACGGCGCCAAGCACGTCCTGAACGGCGTCGGTCTGAGCGTTCACCCGGGCGAGGTGGTCGCCCTGGTGGGGGAGAACGGGTGCGGCAAGACCACCCTCCTGCGCATCTGCGCCGGGATCACCCGCCCCGACGCCGGGAGGGTGGACGAGCGCGGGCGCATCGGATACTGCCCCCAGGAGCCCGGGCTGCTCGAGCTGCTCAACGCCGACGAGCACCTGGCGCTCTTCGGAGCCGCCTTCGGGCTGAGCCGGAAGGAGTCGGTGGCCGCGGGCCGGCGGCTGCTCGAGGAGCTCGACTTCCCGGTCGGTGACAGATCCGTCTCCCGGGACCTCTCGGGCGGGACCCGGCAGAAGCTCAACCTCGCCCTCGCCCTGCTCGGGGACCCGGAGGTGCTCCTCCTCGACGAGCCCTACCAGGGGTTCGACACCGGTTCGTACGTCAACTTCTGGGACCACGTCACCGGGTGGCGCGCCGCCGGCAGGGCGACCGTGGTGGTCACCCACATGCTGAGCGAGCTCTCCCGGGTCGACCGCGTCGTGGACCTGAGCCATCCGCCGCGGGGCTCGTCGGCCTCCCCGGAGGCGGGCAGGTGACCGGGGCGCAGGCCTTCGTGCAGCGCACCCTCATCGCCGCCGAGATGCAGGGCCGCCAGCTGCTCCGCCGCCGGCTCGCGCTCGCCATCCTGGTCGCGCTCCCGGTCGCCCTCTACCTCGCGATGCTGAGCCAGAGCAAGGAGAATGCGATCGAGTTCGGGGCCCTGGGGATGAGCTGGTCAGTGGCCTGCGCGGCCCTCTTCGCGGTGCTGGCGGCGCGCGAGGCCGAGCCGCGGCTGGTGCTCATCGGCTTCCGTCCCGCCGAGCTGATGCTCGGTCGCTTCCTGCTCCTGCTCCTCGGGGGGACGGCGTTCGCCTCCCTGGTGGGAGTGGCGATGATGCTGGCATCGGACCCGGTGTCGGTCGCGGCGCTCTTCGGCTCGTGCCTGCTGGTCCCCCCGATCGCCGTCTCCCTCGGCCTGGCCGTGGCCGCGATCCTGCCCCAGGACCTGGAGGGGACGCTCGTCATCATCGGCCTGGCCGGCATCCAGCTGGCGCTGAGCGGCGGGGCGTGGGTTAACGGCATCCTCCCCATGAACGGGCCCATCCA